>Ga0316201_10001780_pt1 | contig 14880 bp, 11 predicted proteins | sample CS6wburrow_MG_FD_204516 | JGI IMG/M metagenome (GOLD analysis project Ga0316201, IMG submission 204516) | Coastal sediment microbial communities from Delaware Bay, Delaware, United States - CS-6 worm burrow | ecosystem: Environmental > Aquatic > Marine > Coastal > Sediment | place: USA... | reverse complement strand
TGCCGACAATTGACGAAATACACTCATGATCTGGGCCTGCGTTCTAGTGATCGCAGGTGGCTTTGCGGCGCAGCATAGCAGGCTCTCGCTTAGCTCGGACATCTGCATCGTGCTAATAGTTGCATCGCTGCTGATGTTGTTCCGGCGACGCAGCCGCTACCTGGGCTGTTTCGTGTTCGGGCTTGGCTGGTTCTTGCTGGCAGGACAGCAAATTGTCGAGGCGCGCATTGCCAGCCGATACGTTGGCGACAGCCTGCTCGTCGACGTCCGCATCGTCGATTTTCCGCGGCGAGTCGGCAAGTCGGTGGTCATGGTCGTTACACCGCAAGACGATCAGCGCCTGCCTCCGCGGTCTCGGGTCAGTTGGTTTGAGCCCGAAATCGCGCCGGCGCTTGGCGATGTCTGGCGGCTGGAGTTGCGCCTGAGAAGACCGCGCGGCTTAAGCAATCCAGGCGTTTTCGACCGCGAGGCCTGGTTGTTTCGCAACCAGATTCACGCGACGGGCTATGTCGCAGAGAGCAAGCGGAATCGTCTGCTCGCGAAGGGTACCGAGTCGATCGTGGATGCGTTCAGGCGAGACTTCGTTGCTCGCAGCGCTGCAGCTGCATCATCGCCTGGCAGTGCAGCCGTACTTGCGGCGATCGGTGTTGGCGCGCGGCACGACGTTACCAGGCAGCAGTGGGATCGCTACGCAGTCAGCGGCACGAGTCATCTGATGGCCATCTCGGGCCTGCACATTGGCCTCGCTGCGAGTGCGGCTTTTCTCCTGGCTCGCGTGTTGACGAGCGCATTTCCGCGCGCAGATAACGTACACCTTGTCTCCATCCTGGTCGCGTTGGGATGCGCGTGTGCCTATGCCGCCGTATCCGGAATGGGTGTGCCGGCACAAAGGGCGGTAACGATGCTGCTGTTCGCCGGCGTTACGGTACTGCGCCGCAGGAGCGTTGCCGTTCTGCGCACGGTCGCACAAGCCGGGGTAATCGTATTCCTGGTGCATCCGGTGGCAACGATGGCCCCGGGGTTTCATTTGTCGTTCGCCGCTGTCGTCCTCTTGATCTGGCTGACTGGCGTACGGCTGCCCCGCGCAGACAGGGCAACCCTGGCTGGAAAAATCAGCAACAGGCTACAACAGCTGTTCAGGATTCAGGTCTTCCTGCTATTCGGCCTGATGCCGCTGACGGTGTTGTTATTCCAGCGCATCGCGCTGCTCGCGCTGCCGGTCAACCTTATCGCCGTGCCGCTTTTCAGCATCGTCACGGTGCCATTCACGCTCATTGGTCTTGTTCTCGGCGATATTGCCGGGCCTGCAGGCCATAAAGCGCTGCTGATAGCCGCAGCCAGTATTCAGTTAATGGAGGTGCTCATTGCCCGGGCAACGACCTTACCTCTTGTAGACCATACCGTCGTCGAGGCCCACGGTTTAATGCGTATTGCCGTTTTCATTCCGGCCCTGCTGGCATTGCTGCCGAAAGGGTGGCCCGGCCGCCCTGTCGCACTGCTGGCCGTCCTGGCGCTGTTGCTGCAGCCACCGCTACGGCCGCCTGAAGGCTGTGTTGATACCTACGTGCTCGACGTAGGGCAGGGCCTCGCTACCGTGCTGCAAACACAGAGGCGCACCCTTGTTTTCGACAGCGGTGCATCCTTTCGCGGCGGCGGCAGCGTTGCGGAGCAGGTGATCGTACCGTTCCTCAAGTCCCGGGGGCTGAAGGAGATCGATTGGCTGATCGTTTCACATTCGGATATTGATCACAGTGGCGGCGTCGCCGCGCTGCACGACTATGCAGCGATTAAGAATCTGCTCGCCGGTGAGTCACTGCCTGGATCAGGGGTGATTCCTGAGCTTTGCAGCTTCGGGCAACACTGGCGCGATGCTGGCGTGAGGTTTCGCATCCTGCATCCACAGGAGACATCGCCGCGCAACGGCAACGACGCTTCCTGTGTGCTCCTCGTCGAGGTAGGGCGGCATGCCATTTTGCTAACCGGCGATATCGAGATCGCCGCCGAGCGCGAAATCATGGCGGTAAAGGGATGGGAGCGCATCGATGCTGTCGTGGTGCCGCATCATGGGAGCCTGACCTCCTCGAGCACCGAGTTCGTCGACGCCGTGGCGCCTGAGATCGCGATTGTCTCCTCTGGCTTTAACAATCGCTGGGGTTTTCCAAAACCGGAGGTTGTTGCGCGCTGGAGCGCTGCGGGTGCCTCGGTTTTGAATACAGCCAGTTCCGGTGCCGTCAGTTTTCGCCTGTGCCAAGACAGCGGCCTTGCTCCACCCAGGCTGGATCGCCACGAGCGCCGCAGGTTTTGGCGTGATGAGCCAGGCTAGCCGCTCAAAAAAGCGAACTGTATCCCAAGAATTTTCGGCGCGAGCGCTGTATATTTCATTCTTCCGACTTGGGTCCGATTTATATGGTTGAGATAGTCAAATCCGGCGGCTACCTGATGGCGCCGATCATCATCTGCGCGATTATCGCGATGGGGATCATTCTGGAGCGATTCTGGACGCTGCAGCAGAAGCGGGTCCTCCCCGAGGACCTGACGAGCAAGGTCTGGGGCTGGGTGAAGAAGGACCAGCTTGACCAGAAGCAAATTCAGTCATTGCACCAGGGTTCCGCGCTGGGTCAGATCCTCGCCGCCGGCCTGATTAACCGTGATCGGGATCGCGTTGTCCTGAAGGACGCAATCGAAGACACCGGTCGGCACGTCGTACATGAACTCGAGCGCTATCTCGAGACGCTGGGCACGATTGCCGCGATCTCTCCATTGCTTGGCTTGTTGGGTACCGTCATCGGCATGGTCAAAGTGTTCACCGCAATCACAACGCGTGGCGTGGGCGACCCGGCGGTTTTGGCGGGCGGTATTGCCGAGGCGCTAATTACAACAGCGGCCGGACTCACGGTGGCGATCCCCGCGCTTATTGGCTATCGCCACTATCGCACGCGGATTGATACGCTGGTTGTCGACATGGAGAAAGAGGCCATCAAGCTGGTTGAGGCTTTGCATCGACGCAATGAAAAAGGCTAGCGACGGGGCTCCTGCAATGAATTTATCTGAGGCGGCACCGCGTCGCGCGTCGGGAGCATAGCGGCATGAAACTCAACCTGCGGCCGCGGGCTCAGCCGGAAGTGAACCTGACATCACTAATCGACGTTGTCTTGCTTCTGCTGATCTTCTTTATGGTCTCTACAAGTTTCGTGAAGCAATCGCAGATTACGATTCGCCTGCCTGAGGCAGACAGCCCGGCGGTATTTGAAGAACCGCCGCAACAAATCGATATCATGATTACCGAGACCGGCACCTATCTGATCAACAGCCGCGAGCTCATCAATAACCGACCGGAGACGATTCGCAATGCATTGCGCAAGGTATCAGCCGGCAACAACAAGCTGCCGTTGACAATCAGCGCAGATGCGAACGCCAGGCATCAGCATGTTGTCACGGCGATGGACGTCGCCGGCCGTCTCGGCTTTACACAAATCAGCATTGCGACCGTCAATGATCCGAGCGAGTAAAAAGGTGACCGGGCTAACGTGAACAAGAGTGTCGACTCTCAGGTTCGTGTCATCTACGGGCGCCTTTGGCACTACGTTACGCCGCATAAGCTGATAGGTCTAATCGCCGTCATGGGCATGGCGTCGACGGCCATAATCGAGGCGGGACTGGTCGCGTTGCTGCAGCCGCTGACCGACGAGGCCCTGGTGGCCAAGAACCTCGAGACGGCGAAATGGATACCGTTCGCTTTCATGGGGATCTTCGTGCTGCGAGGTATATCCGGTTTTGCAACGGAGTCGTCGCTTGGCTGGATCGGCCGACGCGTCATCAGCGACTTGCGGCGCCAGGTCTTCAACAAGTTCCTGACACTGCCTGCCAGCTTTTTCGATAGCCAGACGGCAGGTCCACTGTTGTCCAGGATGACCTACAACGTCGAGATGGTGGCCGAATCCGTAACGAGCGTGGTAACGATCGCCGTCAGGGATATTCTCACCGTTCTCGCGGCCTTGGGCGTGATGATCTACTTCAGTCCGACGCTGACAATCTTCGTGGCTATCCTGTTTCCAATTGTTGCCCTTCTGGTACGACTGCTCGGCATCGCGTTTCGTCGCTACAGCGGCCGCATTCAGGATACGGTTGGCGAAGTGACGCAGGTAACAGACGAGGTCATTCGTGGCAACTGGGTGGTCAAGGCCTTTGGCGGATTTGATTACGAAAGTGACCGCCTTGTCGACGTCGACGAGCGCAACCGACTGCAGAACCTGAAATTAATACGCGTACGCTCGTTCGGAGTTGCCGTAACGCAGGTTGTATTTGGATTTGGCATTGCGATGGTCATCTACGTTGCCGGGCGACAGTCCCTCAGCGATCAGCTCACGGCAGGCGAATTCATCGCGTTCTTCTCGGCGATGATGCTCATGCTGCAGCCGGTGCGGCGCATTACCAATGTCAATGCCACGCTTCAGCGCGGTGTAGCGGGCGCCGACAGCCTCTTTTCCATCATGGACGAACGAGACGAGATTGACACCGGCACCCGGGAAATCGACCGTGTCAAAGGTGCGGTGCAGTTCAAGGATGTGCACTTCTCGTACGGAGACGAGAATGAGACCATTCTGGACGGCGTCAATATTTCTGTTGAGCCGGGCCAGACGCTGGCAATCGTCGGGCACTCGGGTAGTGGCAAGTCGACGTTGGTTAGCTTGCTGCCGCGCTTTTATGACCTGGATTCCGGCGACATTCTCATCGACGGCATTTCCATCCTTGATATGACGCTGGGCAGCTTGCGCCGCAACATCAGCCTGGTCACTCAGGACGTTGTGCTGTTCAACGACTCGATCCGCAACAACCTCGCCTACGGACAGCTCAAAACCCTGTCGGAGGAGGAGCTTTTGCGAGCTGCGGAAGCCGCGCACGTCCTGGAGTTTGTCAACGAGTTGCCGGACGGCCTGGAGACTCGCGTTGGCGATCGCGGCGTACTGCTGTCCGGCGGGCAGCGCCAGCGTATCGCCATCGGTCGCGCCCTGTTGAAGAATGCACCGCTGCTGATTCTCGATGAGGCCACGTCGTCGCTGGATACACAGTCGGAGCGGCGTATACAGGATGCGCTAAACGTGCTGATGAAGGATCGCACTACGCTGGTGATCGCGCATCGACTATCTACTGTCGAGAAAGCCGACTGCATCATCGTGTTGGATGCCGGCAAAATTGTCGAATCCGGGACGCATGCCGAGTTACTGGCGCTCGACGGGCACTATGCGAAGCTTCACCGCATGCAGTTCAGCGAAGAGTAACTACCTTGGGACTCGTCTATCGATGGATCCACCGTGTCTGGTATGAAGGCGGTGCCCTGGGCTGGTTCCTGTTGCCACTGAGTGCACTGTACTGGTTGCTAACGGCCGGCCGTCGCTTCTTCTTCCGTCTCGGTGTATTCAAGACGGAAAGGCTGTCGGTTCCCGTGATCGTCGTAGGCAATATCACGGCAGGCGGTACCGGCAAGACGCCGGTGGTCATCTGGCTGGCGAACGAGCTACGCGCCCACAATTATTCTCCCGGCATAGTCAGCCGCGGTTACGGGGGATCGGCCTCCAGCGCTCCTGTTCGGGTTGATGCAGAGAGCGCTCCCGCTGTCGTGGGCGACGAACCGCTGCTGTTGGCCAGGCACAGTGGCTGTCCGGTTTCGGTGGCGTCGGATCGGGTGCGTGCGGCGCAGGCGCTTGTGAAAGACGGCGTGGATGTCATTATCGCCGACGACGGGTTACAGCACTACCGCCTGGCGCGCGACTACGAAATCTGTGTCATTGACGGTGCTCGCGGTCTTGGCAATCGATGGCTGCTGCCGGCCGGGCCGCTGCGTGAGTTGCCGGAGAGACTGTCGCAGGTTGATCAGCTGCTGGTTAATGGCGCAATGACGACGACGGACCGGCTCTCCGTCGCCGAGCAGAATGCAATTCCGTTCGAGCTTGTGTCGGCAGAGGCATGTCGTCTCAACGAGTCGCTGACCCGTCCTATTGAGCGCTTCGCCGGTACTACTGTGCATGCGGTCGCAGGGATAGGCAACCCGGGGCGGTTTTTCAATTTGCTGCGAGACTTTGATATACAGGTCATCGAACACGCTTTTGCAGACCACGCGGTGCTACAACCGGAGGACCTGCAGTTCGACGACGACCTTGCTGTGTTTATGACCGAGAAGGACGCCGTCAAGATCGGCAAGAAGATCGAGGACAAATACTGGTCGGTCCCCGTGACTGTTTCCATGGACCCGGCGCTGGCGCTGCCGATGATCGAGCAGATTGATTTGCGGTTACAAGAAGAGCAGGGCAGATGACAAAATTCGTAGTCGCCATCCCGGCGCGTTATGCGTCGACCCGGCTTCCTGGCAAAGCATTACGCAATATCGCTGGCAAGCCTATGCTACAGCATGTATTCGAGCGCGGTGCGGAGAGCCTGGCGACCGAGGTTGTCGTTGCGACCGATGATGACCGCATTGCCGATGCCGCCGCGGGTTTCGGCGCCATCGTTTGCATGACTGGTAATCAGCACCGTTCAGGTACAGAACGTATTGCGGAAGTGGCCGACCTTCTGGACTGGCCTGATGATCAGATCGTTGTCAATCTGCAGGGAGACGAACCGGCGATGCCTGCTGTATTGATCAACGAATGTGCGGCGCTGCTGGCTGATGCTACGGCGGACATCGCAACCCTGGCGTCACCACTGCAGTCGGCAGAGGACTTCGAGAACCCGAATGTTGTGAAAGTCGTTCGCAACGACCAGGGACACGCCATTTATTTCAGCCGGGCAGCGATTCCGCATCCTCGGGAAGACGCATCTCGCTCGGTCGCGGTCGCGACGGCACTGCATCACCACGGCATTTACGCCTACCGCTGCGGTGTCCTGCGTCAACTCGTTACCGCCAAACCGTCGCAGCTCGAACTCTGTGAGCAACTCGAACAGCTGCGCGCCTTGTCGCTGGGCATGACGATCGCAGTGGGCGTACCGTCGATGCGTCCCGGCACCGGCGTCGATACCGAGGCCGACCTCATGCGGGCGGAACGCGAATTGCAGGCGTGATTCGTCGCGCCCTCGCGTTAATCAAGGCTAGGTAGATGCCCGAATTGATTCTGCTTTCGACTTAGTCCATAAGTTCCTCAGGCTCTGATGCACGATTTACAGGGAGCGACGACGGCGGTATGGATTACCCCTTGTGTGAGCGGTGCGGTCTAGACAGTGACGCGATTCAGGAGCGCCTGGGAATCCTTGGTTTGGATAGCGCGGACGCAGACAACCTGGGAAGAGCGTTACACGACAATGTCATCGCGCCGAACATCGACGCTATTGTGGATCGTTTCTACAGTACATTGCGGCGCGTAGAAGCATTCGGACTCGTCGTCGGTGCGGCGGACGCGGATTCCGGGCTGAAAACTCGCCACGAGAATTACCTGCTGGGCCTTGGCATTCATTTTCGCGAACCTGCCTACTTCGAGGAGCGACTGCGCGTTGGCGCGGTGCATCAGCGTTCGGGCGTGCCGCAGAGCCTGTATCAATGCACCTACCAGGGCCTGCAGAGCCTCCTGATCGAGAGTATTCCGCGCGACGTAAGAGCGGATGACACTGCGTATGAAGCAATGCTTCGCTTCATCCTCAAGATCATGGCGCTCGATATGTCGCTGGCGACGGAAAGCTACTGCTCGGCCAGGGTTGGCGACCTCAAGCAGTCGCTCGAGACCGAGCGTGGCCAGAGCGAGCGCTTGCGTGTGCTTTCGATTACCGACTGGCAGACGAGCCTCCGCAATCATTCTTATGCGAGACAGAGCCTTGAAGCGCTCCTGGCACAACGCGATACCGAAGATCGGGCACTCTGCGTCATCATGGCCGACCTCGATCATTTCAAGGCTGTTAATGATCGGCACGGGCACCTGGTTGGTGATGAGGTACTGAAGATTTGCGCCGCTCGCATGGTTGCCGGCGCGCGTGCTGACGATGAAGTCTGCCGATATGGCGGCGAGGAGTTTCTGTTGATCCTAGACGGGGCCCGTCTCGGCGACGCTTGGGAAGTCGCCGAGCGTGTCCGCTCGAGAATTTCCGAGGACGAAATTCATTGTGGCGACGAACAGATCTACGTCACCATCAGTCTGGGCCTGGCAGAAGCGCAGGCCAGCGACACAGCCAATTCACTCATTGAGCGAGCGGATGCGGCGCTTTACGCCGCCAAGTCCGCAGGTAGAAACTGCATCCGCGGCTGACACGGCCGGAAGCTCCACGGCGTTTGTAATGTGGCGCGATCCGAAATGCTGATCAGAAGTTATTCCGTCGCTAAGGTATTGCGCCAGTCGCTGGCGAACACGAGAATCATTGCAGACTCGTCGTGTCGCCAGAAACCTCGCGTCAGGCCGCAGCAGTTCCGCCGCGCCGGGCCTCAAGCTGTTGCCGGATTTCGTAGGCCTTTTCCTCAGTGATCGAGAACGAAGCGATCGCCCAAATGGCAACGCCCGACGCCAGGCACGGTACAAACGCGTCGAACAGGCGCATGTAGTAGATCGTGTCTGCGCCTTGCTCGCCGCCCAGTGCGACGTCGAAGCCGGTCACGTTGAGAAGAATGCCGCCACCCGCGATTGCCACCGCCTGGCCAAGCTTCACGACCCACCAGAAGATGGAGCCGTACATGCCCTCACGCCGTTCGTGGGTGTTCAGCTCATCCGCATCGACGACATCGCAGATCATTGATGGCATCAGGGTGAACAGGCCAGCGAGACCGAAGGCCATCAGTGGCGCAGGGATGAGAAGCAGCCAGGGGTTGTCGGGTGTATAGCAGAACCACTTGAGCGCATAGCCCACCATGGAGATGCCGGTGGAAACGAAAAACGCGCGCCGCTTGCCGATCTTTGTTGCCATCCAGGTGACGACGGCAATCACGGCCAGCGCGGTAAATGCCTGTAACAATCCGGAGTGGCCGACAAATTCGGCGCCGGCGGTCGCATCGCCCTGGAAGACGTAATAGATAATCACGTACGACTGGAATGACGCGATCAGAATGAAACCGTTGAACACAAGAAAGGTCGCGGCGCAGAGCTTAAGAAACGGTTTGAACTTGAGCGTCGTACCGAAGCCGCGCAGGAAGCCCATGATGACCTCACCGACACCGCCGCCCTTGTCCCCGTCGTCCGCGCCAGGGACGTCTTTAAAGCGCTCGCGCAGGAACAAAGCGGGCATGATGCCGACAATGGCAACGGTCACGCCGATTATGATGGCGAGATTGGCGGCGCCTTCGACAACGTCTACGAAAAGGGCCTTGCTGTACATGATGGCCAGGAAGTAAGGGGAAATCATGTAAGCGATGTTGCCGATGAAGTTCTGTACGCCCATCAGGCGCGTGCGCTCGTGATAGTCGGGCGTCAGCTCATAGCCAAGAGCCACCCAGGGTGTTGCGAAGACGGTGTAGCCGAGGTAGAAGATCAGTGAGCCGCTGAGGAAATACCAAAAGTAGAACGCCTCGCTTTTGTCAGCCGGCAGCTGCCAGAGAAGCGCGTAGATAACGCCGACCGCGATAGCGCCTACAAAGATATAGGGGCGACGCCGACCCCAGCGCGACCGGGTCTTGTCCGAGATATAACCCATGAGTGGGTCGGTGATCGCGTCAGTCAGGCGGGGCAGTGCGCCGAGCAAGCCGACCAGCGCCGGGTTCATGCCGAGACCGAGGTTGAGCACAATGATCATGCCGCCGATTGCCGCCGCGAGAATATTGTTAACGAACGCACCGAGGCCGTAGATCAGCTTCTTAACAAATGGGATTCTGTCTTCCGGCGCCGTTCCGTGGTGGGTTTCTTCATTCATTATTATTCTTATCCCGGGTTCCCGAACGTAACGCGTCGATCCTCCATCAAATTGACAACGCTGTCAATTGTTGCTAGAAGTCCAGCGAAGAAAACTCAAACAAATACAAGCTCTTCGTCGCTGCAGAATCTCAAAAGGAGCAGCCATCTTCGGGCTATGTCCTGGCAGGCCGGACGGCAGCGCATTCGTTGAAAACTGCGTCTGGCAAGACCCTGGAGTGCTGTCCATGCCGTACGTCAAACGCGAAATTCGCCGCCGCCTGCATTCCAGGGGCATCCTCATTTTCGCAGCCTTTGGGCTGCTCGCAAGTACCCACACTATGAGCGCATCGATGCAACCAGCAAGCGAAAAACAGGAGTCCGTGGAGCGACGTGTCAGTGCGTTGCTCGCGGAAATGACGCTGGCCGAGAAGGTCGGGCAGATGAGCCAACGCAATGGCAGCGACGGCTATGCACCTGACGACCTGGGCGACGCATTGCGCGCGGGCGGCATTGGATCCGTCATCAACGTCGTGGATGTTGATGTCGTTAATGAGCTGCAGCGCATCGCCGTCGAGGAAAGCCGACTCGGCATTCCGTTGATGGTAGGCCGGGATGTAATTCACGGCTTCAAGACCGTTATGCCTATTCCGCTGGGGCAGGCTGCAACCTGGAATCCGGCGATCGTCGCCGACGGCGCGCGCGTCGCCGCTGCAGAGGCCGCCACGGCAGGCATCAACTGGACGTTCGCGCCAATGATCGATATTTCACGCGACCCTCGCTGGGGCCGAATCGCCGAGAGCCTGGGCGAGGACCCGTATCTCGCGAGTGAACTGGCCGCGGCGATGGTCCGCGGCTTTCAGGGCGACGATCTGGCAGCAACAGGCGCCATTGCAGCGACCGCGAAACACTTCGCAGGCTACGGCGCCTCTGAAAGCGGTCGTGATTATGCGACGACGAATGTCTCGCCAAACGAAATGCGCAACGTGCACCTTCGGCCCTTCAAGGCGGCTGTGGATGCAGGAGTGACGACGTTGATGACCTCGTTCAGCGACATTGACGGGGTGCCGGGAACCGCTAACGAGTATCTCTTGCGCCAGGTGCTGCGCGACGACTGGGATTTCGGCGGTTTTGTCGTCAGTGACTGGGACTCGATCCGCCAGTTGCAAATACACGGCCTGACGGCGAGCGATCGTGAGTCTGCTTACGAGGCAATTACGGCCGGCGTCGACATGGAGATGCACGGCGATGCGTACAGCAACCATCTCGGTGTACTGCTCAATAATGACAAGATCGATGAACAGCTGATCGATGACGCCGTCGCGCGTATCCTGCACGCGAAATTCCGCCTGGGCCTGTTCGAAAAGCCCTACACGGACCCGACGGAGCTGCCGCCCATCGCAAGCAAGAATGCCCTGGATACCGCCAGAAGAGCTGCGCTGCAGAGCGTTGTGCTGCTGAAGAACGACAACCGGGTGTTGCCGCTGTCAACGGAGGCGCTGAGTTCGGTTGCGATTATCGGGCCGTTGGCCGATGCCCCCTATGAGCAGCTCGGCACTTGGATCTTCGACGGCGATCCTGAACTTAGCGTGACGCCGATGCACGCGATTCATAGCCTGGTTGGCCAGGACATCGATGTGCGGTATCTGCGGGCAATGGAGAATTCGCGCTCCAGGTCGACGGACGCGTTTGACGAAGCTGTCGAGATTGCGCGCGGCTCCGATGCAGTACTCCTGTTCCTGGGCGAGGAGTCGATCCTGTCGGGCGAGGCGCATTCTCGTGCCGACATAAACTTGCCCGGCGCGCAGGCAGAACTCGTGCGTCGCATTCGAGAGACTGGAAAACCGGTCGTTGCAGTGATCCAGGCGGGCAGACCGCTGACGCTGACGAACATCGTCGATCACGTCGACGCAATCCTGTTCGCATGGCACCCGGGAACCATGGGCGGGCCTGCCATCGCAGACCTTGTGTTCGGTGTCGAATCCCCCTCGGGCAAACTTCCTGCGACCTTTCCGCGTATGGTTGGACAGGTACCCATTTACTACAACCAGAAAAACACCGGTAAGCCACCATCGCCTGATACAGCAATACTCATCGACGATATCGATGCGCGTGCGCCGCAGCTATCAACCGGTATGACGGCGTATCACCTCGATGCCGGTTACACGCCGCTATTCGCTTTCGGCCACGGGCTCTCGTACGCGGATTTCGGTTACCGCGATATAACGGTCAGCGCCGACGAGATTGCGCTGGGCGACACGGTCACCGTCAGCGCTCAACTGAGCAACAATGGCGATGTTGCGGCCGAGGAGGTCGTGCAGCTTTATGTGCGCGACCTGGTTGGTAACGTGACTCGCCCGGTTAAGGAGCTCAAGGGCTTCAAGCGAGTTTTCCTGGAGCCAGGAACGACGAAGACTGTTGATTTCGAGCTGCACACCGACGATCTGGCGTTTTATGGTCGCAACTTGCAGTTGATAACTGAGCCAGGTGAATTTCATGTCTGGGTTGGCGGTAGTTCAGAAACAGAGCTGCGCAGCGAATTCCGGATCGTCAAGAGCGACTGAACCGCAGGACACAGACAATGAAGCAAGGCACGAGATTCACAACGACCGTGGCGCTGATCGTAGCGCTCGGCGGTTTTCTCATGGGATTTGACGCCTCGGTCATCTCGGGGGTTGTCGGTTTTATTGAGACCGAATTCGAACTGACCAAGATCGAGCTCGGCTGGTCGGTTTCGTCGCTCGCGCTGACGGCAACATTCGCGATGATGGTGGCCGGTCCCATCAGTGACCGTATCGGTCGCCGTCCCGTTCTGAGGATCGCCGCAGCGTTGTTCGCGGTTTCAGCAATCGCCTCGGCGCTTGCACCCGATTTCATCACGCTGGTTATCGCACGCATGGTTGGCGGCCTGGGTGTTGGCGCAGCACTGATTATCGCGCCAATGTACATCGCAGAGATCGCTCCGGCTGCTATTCGCGGCCGCATGGTGTCGTTTAACCAGCTGAATATTGTCATCGGCATCTCAGCCGCGTTTTTCACGAATTACCTGATACTCACCGTAGGCGATTCTGACGCTGCCTGGGCTGCAGCGATAGGCCTGGGCGAATTTAACTGGCGCTGGATGCTGGGCATCGAGACGCTGCCTGCGGTGCTGTATTTCTTTGCACTGCTGCTCGTTCCCGAAAGTCCGCGTTGGCTTGCGATGCAGGGGCGCGATGACAAGGCACGTGAAATTCTCGAAAAAGTCAGCGGTCCTGAGCAGGCGGCACTCGATCTGCAGGCGGTCAACGAGAGTATCGAGGCCGAAGCCGAACTGGGCGGTGTGTCACTGAAAGCGCTGTTCCATCCATCGATGAAGCTGGTGCTAACGATCGGCATATCGGTTGGAATCCTGCAGCAGATAACGGGTATCAACTCGGTGTTTTTTTATTCGCCCATGATTTTTGAGCAGTCCGGTATAGGCACGAATGCGGCGTTCATGCAGGCTGTGCTTGTCGGCCTGGTGAATCTGGGCTTTACGATCGCGGCCATGGCCCTGATTGACAAACTCGGTCGGCGGCCGCTATTGGGGTTCGGCTTGACCGGCATCGCGGTATGCATGCTGACGCTCTCCTACGGTTTTGGCGCGGCGACCTACACGCTGGACAACGAGGCCATCGAAAACCTGCCGGCCGAGGTCGATCGAGCACAAATTGCGCAAGTGGCGGGCATAACCTACGACAACGATATAGAATTTCGCGAGGCGGTAGCCGGTGTAATCGGGCTCGACAATTTCAAGCTGCATGAGTCGGCGTTGGTCAGCACCGCCATAGCGATGAATCCGACGCTGATCCTGTTTGCGATACTGGGCTTTGTCGCGAGCTTCGCCATCTCGATCGGGCCAATCATGTGGGTGTTGTTTTCCGAGCTCTTCCCGAACAATGTCCGTGGCATGGCGATATCGTTTGTCGGACTCATTAACTCAGCGGTCGCATTTCTCGTGACGTTTATTTTTCCGTGGGAACTGGAGAATCTTGGCAACGCAACCACGTTCCTGATTTATGGCGTCTTCGCGGTGATTGGCCTGGTATTTGTCATGCGCGTATTGCCGGAGACCAAGGGAAGATCCCTCGAAGAGCTGGAAGCAATACTGGTGAGGCGCTGAAATGGGTCTTCCTGATTGCCCGTCAAGGAGAGCGCAATGAATACAAGACGCATGCACCTGGCAGCATTCGCCGCCGCGTTCGTGTTTGCCGGTTCAACACTGGCCGATGATCATCAGATGGAGCCGCACTACCTGTCCGTCGAATGCATGAAATCCACGTCACCGGAGTACCAGGGCATTGAGACCGATGTCTGGCTGCCCATGCACCAGGAGATGGTTAAGCAACAGAAGCAAGAGCGCTGGGCGCTGTACTGGGTGAAGTATGGCGATCGCTCCCGATGCGATTACTATACGGTGACAACCTATGTTGGCTCTGCACAGCTGAATGCCGTCCCTGCGTTCGACGAGGTATTCAAGGTGGCGCATCCTCGTCGCGACTTCACGAAAGCGATGCTGCGTACCATGGGGTCACGTCAGCACGTTGCCAGTGAGCTATGGCAGTTGGTTGATGCGATACCGTCGAACCAGCATCGTTTTGCGATCGTGAATCGCATGAGTGCTGACGACCCGGACGCTTATGAACGCATGGAGTCGCGGGTCTTCAAGCCCGGTCACCAGGCGCTGGTCGATGGGGGCTATCGAGCCGGCTGGGCGATGTACGCACTGGTGTCGCCATTGGGATCATCGATTCCGTATAACTACAGTACGGTGGATCTCGTGGACCACCTGGACCCGGTGCCCATGGCCGAAGCCATGATGTCGGCAAATCCGGACCGGGACCTGGATGCGCTGCAGGAGTTGTTGGCCCTGCGCGAACAGGTGAGCTCGGAGACCTGGGCGCTGGTCGCTGCGACAGAACCAAGAGACGGTAAGAATTAGTTTAAGAAACAGGTAATGACGAGAATCTGCATGACTACTATGAAACTGACAATGCTTGGCCTTGGCTGGTTGCTTGTAGCGGCCTGTTCGCCTGGTGACTCTTCGGCGCCCGTACAAACTGCA
>Ga0316201_10001779_pt1 | contig 14888 bp, 7 predicted proteins | sample CS6wburrow_MG_FD_204516 | JGI IMG/M metagenome (GOLD analysis project Ga0316201, IMG submission 204516) | Coastal sediment microbial communities from Delaware Bay, Delaware, United States - CS-6 worm burrow | ecosystem: Environmental > Aquatic > Marine > Coastal > Sediment | place: USA: Delaware... | reverse complement strand
CGGCTTTCGACACCTACCTGAGAGACAAGTACTCGGTCGCGCTCAAGGCGCTGGAGCCGAATGCGGATTCTGCGGCAGAAGGCAATTCCAGCCGGCTTTCACCCGACACGGCGTTACCCGACAAGTACTTCGATCAGCTCAAACTCGGCACCCTGCTGCTCGAGCAGGGCAAGCTCGAACTGGCCGAGATGTTCCTGCTGCGAGCACAGCAACTGTTTCCCGAGTATGCCGGGGGCGACAGCAGCTACTGGCTGTTGGCCGGACTGTACCTGCAGCAGCAAAAGCCGGCCGAAGCGGAACAGCAACTGGAGCGCATGATCGCGATTAACGCCGAACACTACGAGGCACACCTGCAACTGGCGCGGTTGCGCGCCGATCGCGGCGCCCACGCGGGCGCGGCAGCGGCACTGGAAGCGGCGATTTTCATTTACCCCTACGACCTCGAGGTGCATCGCGACCTGGCCAGTCACCTGGCGCATCTCGAGCGCTGGCGCGAAGCGGCGCGCGAGCGGCGCGCGGTACTGGCGCTCGACCCGGTCGACCGGGCGGAGGCGCACTACCAGCTGGCCGCTGCCTATGACCGCGCTGGCGATCGATCTTCGGCACGCGAGCAGATATTATATGCGCTGGAAATCGCGCCCAATTACTTCCAGGCACAAGCGCTGCTGCTGTCGTTGCGGGAAGCGGCAAGCGCGGACAAACCTGCGGACTAGGCGCCGCGTCGGCGCCTGGCTAACCGCAGATGACCCGGGTCGGTCACAACGGTAAGGAGAGAACTCACTGGTGGAAAACAAGACAGAACAGGCAGAATCCCTGCAAGCGGCGGACGATATCCGCCTCGCCGAGGACCTGGTAGAGCGCTATCGGCTCGCACGCAGCGAACTGGGGAAACTGATCGTCGGCCAGGACGGTGTGGTCGAACAGGTATTGCTGACCATCCTGGCGGGTGGTAACAGCCTGATCGTCGGCGTGCCTGGCCTCGCCAAGACGCTATTGATTCACTCCATCGCCCAGGTGCTCGACCTGAAGTTTTCACGCATCCAGTTCACACCGGACCTGATGCCCTCGGACATTACCGGCACCGACCTGGTGCAGGAAAATCCGGAAACCGGCAGGCGCGAACTGATTTTTTTGCCAGGCCCGGTGTTCGCCAACATCGTGCTGGCCGACGAAATCAATCGCACGCCGCCGAAAACCCAGTCCGCGCTGCTCGAGGCGATGCAGGAGCATCGGGTTACGGTGCAGGGGACAACCTACGACCTCGAAGAACCTTTTTTCGTGTTCGCCACGCAAAACCCGATCGAGCTGGAAGGCACCTATCCCCTGCCGGAGGCCCAGCTGGACCGCTTCATGTTCGAAATCGTGATTGACTACCTGTCCGCCGAGGACGAGCTCGAGGTCGTTCGCCAGACGACTTCCTTGCGCAACATCGAGTTCGAATACGCAATGAACGGCGAGCAGATAAGGGCCTTTCAGAAGCTGGTGCGCCAGGTGCCGGTATCCCGGGCGGTATCGCAGTACGCGCTCGACCTGGTCCGCAGCAGCCGTCCGGGCAGCGCCGACGCGCCCGGGTTTGTCACCGACTGGGTAGCCTATGGCGCCAGTACCCGCGCCGCGCAGTACCTGGTGCTGGGCGGCAAGGCGCGCGCCCTGATCAGCGGCCGCTACCATGTCGACTTCGATGATATCGAGCAGCTGGCGAAACCCGTGCTGCGACACCGGGTGTTGCGTAATTTTCATGCCGAATCGGAAAAAGTGACAGCCGATGCGCTGATTGACCGCCTGCTGGAATCGGTGCCGCGACCGGGTTCGGGCATGTAGCGGCCGTCACGATGTTGCGACCGAAGGAAGCACAGGGACAGGTTCCGGGCCAGCGTTTCATCGACCCGGAAGTGCTGACCCGTATCGACAACCTGGAACTGGTCGCACGCAGCGTCGTCGACGGCTTCATCAGCGGACTCCACCAGTCGCCGATGCTCGGCATGTCGGTCGATTTCGCCGAACACCGGGCCTACATGGCGGGCGACGATGTGCGCCGCATCGACTGGCGCCTGTTCGCGCGCACTGACCGGCTGTACGTCAAGGAATTCGAAGCCGACACGAACGCCAACCTGCACCTGGTGCTGGATATTTCGAAATCGATGGACTTCGGCAGTGGCGCGGTAACCAAGCTGGAGTACGCGAAATTCCTCGCGGCGAGCCTGGCCTACGTGTCGATGCGGCAACGCGACCGCATCGGCCTGATTACCTTCGACCAGGATATCGTCGAGGTTATCCCGCCCTCGATAAGGCATTTCAACGCGGTGTTGCACGCCCTCGACCGCCTCGAGGCCGGCGGCGCAAGCGATTACCAGGGGCCGCTGCAGCGAATCGGCGAAAGCCTGCGCCGGCGCAGCCTGGTAGTGCTGATCTCGGACCTTTACGCGCCCCCCGAGCAGCTGCTGTCGGCCATCAGCCAGTTGCGTTATCGCGGCAACGACCTGATCGTGTTCCACCTGCTCGACCCGCTCGAACTCAGTCTCGATCTCGGCGACGTCAACAACGTAGAGGACCTGGAGTCCGGCACACGCCTGCCGATCGCGGCCGAACAATTTCAGCTGGAATACCGGCAACTGGTACAGGCCCACCAGGCTGAACTGGAACGCAGGCTCGGGGCCAACCAGATCGATTACATCTTTGCCGACACTTCGCAACCACTGGACAGCGTTCTCTACCGCTACCTGTCGGATCGCGAAAGACAGAACCGGACCCGCTGATGGGGCTGTCATGGATCAATCCGCTGTACCTGGCCGGCTTGTCATTGCTGGCCTTACCGGTGCTGATCCACCTGGTGCAACGCCAACAGGCGCGCGGCATCATGTTCCCGTCGCTGATGTTTCTGCGGCAGATCCAGTGGCGCGAAAAACGCCGCCTGGAAATCCGCAACTGGCTGTTGCTGCTGCTGCGCTGCCTGTTGCTGCTGCTGCTCGCGCTCGCTTTCGCACGCCCGTACTTCAGCGGAGAAGCCGCATCCGCCGTGCTCGACCTCGAACGCAGCGACAGCGTGATCGTTATCGACCGTTCCTACAGCATGCGCATCGCCGACCGATGGCAGCAGGCGCGGGATATTGCGCTGCAGCAGGTACAGGCCAAACAGCCGCGAGATCGAATCGGTATCGTGGTGTTCGACGAGGAGGCCGAGGTCGTGAGCGACCTGACAAAAAATGTCGACAACCTGCGTACCGTGATCGCAGGGCAAGCGCCAGGATTGAAGACAACCCGCCTGCGCGTTGCGCTGGAACAGGCGGCCAGGCTACTCGCCGGCAGCAATGCGCAGCGCAAGCAAATTCTACTGGTATCGGACTTTCAGGCCGCCGCAAGCTCCAGCGGCGATCTGCCCGTTATCGGCCAGGATATCGAACTCGTCGCCCGGGCGATCGAAATTACCGATAGCGAGAATGCCACGATTTCGTCGCTTGCGATCAGGCCGTCAACGGGTGGGGCCGACGATGAATTTGCACTGGGCGTGGAATTGACCAACCATTCCGCAAACCCGATGACGCAGCAGCTCAGCCTGACGCTGAACGGTCGCGAGCTCGAGCAACGCGAGTTGCAACTGCAGCCCGGCGCGGTGGTGACGGAGACCTTCTCCGGGCTGAGCCCGGGCGCGAACCTGGTGCGCGGCGTCGTCAGCCTGGCCGATGACGACCTGGCGCTGGACAACCGCGCCTATTTCATTTACTCGAACCGGCAACCGCTGCCGATACTGGTGATCGAGGATACACAGCCGCGCCCAAACCAGGGTCTCTACCTGGAAGGTGCGCTGCAGCTGGCGCGCGATCCCGTGTTTCTCATCGAGCGCCGCTCGTGGAACGCGCTGCAGCCCGGGGAACTGTCATCCTGGGCGGCGATCGTGATTCATGACACCACCGTGCCGGGCGGCGAGATGCGCGCCGCTTTGCAGGATTTCGTCACTGCCGGCGGCGGCCTGCTGGTGGCGCTCGGCGCCGCCGCGCAGAACGGCTGGTCGGCGGTGGACGATGGCTTTTTTCCCGGCATTCCGCAACAACAGGTCGACGCCCGGTCGGGCGCCGCCTTCGGCATCACGGGATTCGCGGCCGACCATGCGTTATCCGCCGCCAGCGATTCCCGGCGCGCCCTCAACCTTTCGACGGCGAACGTATTCAGCTACCGCGACCTGCAACCCGGACCGAATGACCGGGTCGTTGCGCGCTATAGCGACGGCGGTGTGGCATTAGCCGAAAGGCAGTTCGGCCAGGGCAAGACGCTGGTTTTGACGACAACACTCGATCCGCACTGGAACGATTTGGCGCTGCAACCGGGTTACCTGCCTTTTCTGCACCAGGCGCTGCGCTACCTGGCCGGCCACGATAACTATCGGCGCAAATTTGAAATCGGCGACATCGTCTACCTGATGCGCTACGCGCGGGCGCTCGCCGGTGGCGACGCCATCGTCGCGAGCGCCAGTACCGCCCCGCTGATCGTCGAAGCGCCATCCGCCGATATCATCCGCCTGGAGCGCCAGTCAGCGCTGCTTCGAATCGACGAACCGGGATTTTACCAGCTACACCGGGCAACACCCGCCGGGGTCGAAGTGGTGTTAGCGGCAAATATCGATCCCGCCGAGGCGAATCCGCAAACGCTTGACGCGGCTGCTTTTGTGGAGGACATTAAGGCCCTGGCGAAGCCGGCGCCAGCGGCGACGGTTTTAACCCGGCGCCAGGTTAACGAGCAGGAGCAACAACAGCAACTCTGGTACCTGGTGCTATCGGCAGTACTTGGACTGATGCTTTTGGAGGCTTTTGTCGCCAACCGGATATCGACCAAACGATCGGCACGGACCGAGGTCATGTCGTAACGGACTGGATAGATGACCACGACAGGAATCAGTGACATCGGGGTAAAAATCCTCAGCTTTTTCGGGCTGCTGGCTCCCCGTGGACGCCCGCTAAACGCCGGCCAGGCAGGATTGCCCGACGTGATCGATCGGGTTCGACAGCGCTGGCGCGCCCGTCGGCTGATACACGGCCTGTTCTGGATACTGCTGGGCGGTCTCGCGGTATTCGCGATTTCTGCCTGGCTGCTTGGTTACTGGCACTACGGCAGTTCGGCCGTCTGGGGATTACGGCTGCTGACGCTGTCCACCCTGCTCGCCCTGCTGTGGCGCTTTGGCCTGCGGCCGCTGCGGCGCCAGGTTAGCGACACGCAGGTAGCGCTGTACCTGGAAGAACACGAACCCGTGTTGAAGTCGATCATGCTCAGCGCCGTCGACGCCCGGCGGTCCGCGTCACCCGATTTGTCACCGCAGCTGGTCGAACGCCTGGTCGAGCGCGCCCTCGATGCCTGCGCCCGAATCCACTACGGTGACAGGATCGAGGAACGGCGGCTGCGCGGCGCGCTGGCGCGCCTCGGCGGCGTTCTGCTGTTAATCATCGCCCTGCTCGCCGCGCCACCGGAATATATGCGCTTCGGCGCGAAGGCGCTGCTCATGCCCTGGACCAGCGCCAGCGAGTATTCGCCCTATCGACTCGAACTGCGCCCGGGGAGCATCGAAATCGCGCGCGGCAGCGATCTGCTCATCAGCGCCCGAATCGACGGCTTCGACGGCGATGACGTGTTGCTGTTCACCTCGCAGGACGACGGTAAAACCTGGCAACAGGCCACCATGGCAGGCGGGAGCGAACCCGGCCTGTATGAATCCTTCCTGTTCGACCTCGAGCAACCGCTGGACTACTTGGTCGACGCCGCGGGTCAACAGTCACCGACCTACCGTATCACGCTCGCCGACATCCCCGCCATCGACGAGATCGGGCTGCGCTATCACTTTCCGGCGTACACCATGCTGCCACCCGAAACCACTGACGGCAGTGGCGATATCACCGCCCTGCGGGGCACGCGGGTCGAAGTCCTGGTCAAGCCCACGATCGAGATCCCCGGCGGCGACCTGCTGCTCGACGATGGCCAGCGCATTCCCCTCGTGCGCGGCAACGGCGACACCTGGGCCGGTGAAATCACGGTTGAGGACAACGCCGCTTACCGGGTCAGGCTGCAGCGGGCCAGCGGCATTGCCGTCGAGGCCTCGTCCGAATATCGTATTACCGCGCTCAACGACAAGCATCCGAGCGTATCGATCCTCAGTCCCGGCAAGGACAGCAAGGTCAGCATGATCGAAGAGCCGCTGATGCGTATCCGCGCCCAGGACGACCAGGGTATCGCCAGCCTGGAACTGGTGCTCTCGATAAACGGCGAAGACGCACAGGTCGTAACCCTGCTGCCCGAAGGACAGGGGCCTGGTTCCAGGCAGCAGGTAGAAGCCGAGCATATCGTGTATCTCGAAGACCTGGGCCTGCAGCCCGGCGACCTGGTCTCGTACTACGTCAAAGCCGGGGACCTCGCAGCGGAACAGCAATCCAGAACCGCGACCAGCGATATTTTCTTTTACCAGGTGCGCCCCTTCAGCACTAACTATCGAAATGCCGAGCAACAGGGCGGCGGCGCCGGCGGTGGTGGCGGTGGCCAGGGCGGTCAGCAACAGGGGCATTTATCGGAGCAGCAGAAGCAGTTCGTGGTCGCCACTTTCAAGATGATTCGCGACCGTGACCAGTACAGCGAGGAAACCTGGCGCGAAAACCTGGCGTTGCTGGCCACCGCCGAGGCGCGGATTCGTGACCGCGTCGAAGCGATTCTGCGCCGTATTGGCGGTCGCACGATTGTCCAGGTCGACCAGCGCTACCAGGTTGTGCTCGAGGAGTTACCCCAGGCGGTCGAGGCCATGATCGAGGTCGAGGCGAAGCTTGCGACCACCGAAATCGAGGCGGCGCTGGCTGATGCACAGGTTGCACTGAAGCACCTGCAACGGGCCGATGCCGCCTTTCGAGATATTAACGTATCACTCGCCCGCAGCCGCGGCGGCGGGGCCGGCAACAATACCGGCTTCGAAGACCTGGCCAACCTGTTCCGCCTGGAGATGGACAAGCTGCGCAACCAGTACGAAACGGTGCAGCGCGGTCAGCAGCAGCAGGCGCCGGAACAGGTCATCGACGAGGCGCTGCAGCGTTTACGCGAACTCGCGCGCCGCCAGCAGCAGGAAGTGGAACGCCGCATTCGACGGCAGGATCAGTCAGCCGCCGGTGGTTCCGACGACAACCAGCTTGCGCTCGCCGCCGAGCTCGAGGAAATGGCGCGGCAGCTGGAACGTCTGACGCGCGAGCAACCGAATTCGCGGCTGCAGCAATCGATTTCGCAGATGCGCGGTGCCGCCGAGGCCATGCGCCAGGCCACCGCCAGCGGCAGCGGCAGTGGCGGCGGTATCAACCAGGCGCGGCAGGCCAGCGAGAGGCTGCGCGAGGCGCAACGCCTGCTGGACCAGGGACGGCTGCAGAAATTCAGCCAGGAGGTCGAGCGCACGCTGCGCCAGGCTGAACTGATCGAGAAGAAGCAGGCCGTCATCAAACGTGAAGTCGCAGCAACGGATGACGAATGGAGCCAACGACTCGAGTCGCAGTTACAGCAAATCGAAGCCCGCAAACGCGGGCTGAGCGAGGATCTGGCAAAACTGGAGAGCGAACTCAACCAGCTGACGACGGCTGCGCGCGAGGAGCAACCGCAGGCGAGCCAGTCGCTCAAACAGGCCATCCGGGCGGCACGCGAAAATCGCCTGAATGATCGAATCGGACGCACCCGAACCATGGTTCAACTCGGCGAAAAAGGACATGCTATCGAGAACGAAAACAGGATTCAGCAAGGCATCGGGGAGATGCGCGAGCATATCGAATCCGCCCTGGCGAACGTGGGCGAAGCCGATGGCAAGGGACTGGCGCGTTCGCTGGAGCAAATGCGTTCGCTGGCTCGCGAGTTACGTTTTTTGCGGGAACGCATGCCCGGCAATACCGCTAATTCCGGGGCGGCGGACGGATCGGGGCGCTTCGGCGGCGTCGACGCCGAGGGATTGAGACGCGACCTGGAAAACATCACCGAGCGCAGCGGCGATATCGGCCGCCGATTGCTTGAACAGGGCGTCGCCAGCGGCGATATCGAAGCGGTGCTCGCGAGGATAAACGAGTTGGCCAGGGCAGAAAACGGCGAGGGTCTGGCAACCAGCAGCGAGCTTGCCCTGAGCGCGTTGATGGCGCTGGAGTACAAACTGCGCCAGCAGCTGGATGCGCCGCAGGCGCCGAAACTGCTGGTGTCCGAACCCGCGGAGCTGCCGCGGGACTACGAGGAAATGATCGCGGAGTACTTCCGCAAACTCAGTCGCCCTTGAGGTGGCCTGTTAGACACCGGGCTCCCGGGGTGAAAACCGCTGGTTCCCGGACTCCGCCGACAGGGGCCGCAATCCGGAAACAGGTTTCGATGCCGGCCGTTACTGTTCCCCTGTCGCTTGAATCTGGCGGCGTTTACCAGCTTTTCCGCCTCGGCGTGGAAACCGGAGTCCTGCCCCCTGCAGGCTGATCATGAAAACACACAGCGACGATAAGTCTGGCTTCCCGAAAATACGCCGGATGGACGACCAGGCACAGGTTCCTGCCCCATCGAACGGTTAAGTGTTTTTGAGTTTTCTTTCAAAACACTTCTCCCGGTTCAGTCTGGACGACCCATGCTCAGCCCCCTGGTGACGACACCGCTCCGCCAGTAGACCCACTTCGGCGGTTCCGGGAAAACCATGCCCCGATCCTTCACGAAACGCTCGAACACGCGATCAGATTCGCTGCCTGAATCCCTTTTGCCTTTTTTGTAACCGAGAATATCGAAATACTGGTAGCTCGGCAGCAGGCTGTCCGACACCTTGATATAGGCCGACTTGAACTCTGTCTCCACCCCGTCGATAACGATGGTGGTGGTAACCCTGCACCCCGCGTCGGTTGGCTCCAGGCGGGCCGTAACAGGCCGGTGTATTTTCGCTGACTCAAGCGGTTCGAGTCGAATTTCAATCACTCGATCGCTCTCGAGTCTGGCTACAAAACCGTAGGCACCCTGCTCCCACCATCGGATCTTGCTGTACACATCGTCACCTTGCGCAAGGTCTCGCCAGTACGAATCGACGTAGGGATTCTTCCAGCGGCAGTTTTCCGTATCGACCACCGCGTCGTAATGGACCTCGTTGGCATTCAGGCTCCGCTTGACGAAAAACAGGTTCACACCGGGTAACAGCTTACCCGCGCTCGCCGGGACACCAAGTAGCGCGCAACCGAGGCCCAGGACGCTCGCGAGGAGGAATGACTTTGGAGAATACAGGACTACTATAATTTTCTACACCCGTCGAAGCTTAGCCGCCCGCCAGCGACATCAGGTTCAGGCTTTTGCCAAGTAAATACGACAGGAGAATAAAGGATAGAATGATGCCCAGTTTCGAAGCCCAGTTTCGATCGAGCGGCCACAGTAACTGGCGGTGATAAAGCGCCACCTTGTCAGGATCCTGCTCCGCCAGTATCTGCGGCCACAGGTCCCGTTGGCGTTGCTGGCGCGCGATAATCGTCGCCAGCATCGGCATTGCCAGAATCGCGGGCATCCCGATCTGCAAAACCAGCTGACCAAAATCGAGGGCCTCGCCCTGCTGGTTGCTGCGCGACGCAATCGGAACCAGCAACGCCAGGGCAAATACCCAGTAAACGTTATTCAGCGCGTGATTCCAGCTTTCCAGGCCAAACTCATGCAGTTTCGAGAATGGATCCAGGACCATCTGCAAGCCTTGCCGGTTGAGCCAGCTAGCGCGTTCGAGGCGCCAGAACAGGTAACACAGCAGCGCCAGTTGCAACAACCCGAAACCTGCCATCGTGCCCAGCGCAATTTGCTGGAAATAGATCGCCAGGCTTAGCAGCAAATTATGTTCACGTGAAATAGTGGCGGAATTACCCGCTACCCCGGTTCGTCCAGGTACCAGGTAGGCAATGTTAAAATCGATCTCCGGTCCAGCACTTAAGCTATCCGCGATCGCCGCACATTCCGAATCAACGGCGCGGACGCTTCTGGGCATCGGCCAGGCGTGACCTATATTAAAGCCGCGGGCGCCGCAGGCCCGATTCAGTTCTTGCCTGGCCTGGCGCGCGGCCTCCTGGCAGCTGAGCTCCCCGTTTTCGGACCAGGAGCGCGCGCGCAGGATATCGAGGCTGGTGCCGACTATGTCACAGGAGTTATATATCTTTCTCAAATCGGCGGTATCGAAGTAAGTCATGGCGCAGGACACCGCGAACGAGATGATCAGCAATCCTGAACGGAATCGGCCCATTTGTTCAAAAAATGCCGACAGTTGATGCTTGCTGGCCTGCTTGCCCTCGCGGTCAAGCAGCATTCCCTTGGCGTGAATGTCACGCCAGGCCTCCATGAACGGGGCCCAGGTAAGATGCACAACCATCGCCATGAACAGCCACCAGACCGGGAACAGGTACCAGTTGAACTTGTCGAGATAGCCCTTGTAAGCGGCGCCGCCCTCGAGCTCGAAACCAAGATGTACGCCCGCGAGAACGGTCCAGCCAATAATCACGCAGGAATAGATGACAAGGGCGATCGTCGTCTTTCCCAGCAGTCCGAGCGAACCGCTCCATTGCGACAGCTTGTTCATTTAATATACAGCCGGTAGGAAGCCAGGAAACAGTATACCCGTTTCTGTTCAGAGGCTGGCGCTGGCGATGCAAGGATGGTTCTGGCTGGCAATCGGTCGTGGTGAACGCTGCGCGTTTATACGCTCAACACGCGAATCAGGTCGGTGCTGCCCACCAGATGCCGGGAACCTGCCGTCACGACAATGACGTCTCCCGCTGCGATATAACCGAGCTCCCTGGCACGGCTAACCGCGAATTCCAGCTTTAGATTGTCATCGCTGTCTCCCTGGTAGAGTAACGGGATCACCCCCCAGTTCATCGACAGGCGCCGCGCCACTTCCTGGGAATACGTGACCGCGACGATGGGGCAGTAGGGTCGATTCTTGGATATCAGCCTGGACGTGAAGCCGGTTTCGGTAAGGCTGATTATGACCGCCGCTTGCAGAATTTCCGCCATATTGACCGCCGACTGGCTGATGACTTCGGGAATGATATTAACCGGGTCCATGCGCGTTTTCTGCAAGTAGCCGTACTCGGCCAGCGACGCCTCGGCACGTTGCGCGAGTTCGGACATGGTGCGCACCGCCTGCACCGGGTATTTACCGATCGCCGTCTCCCCCGAGAGCATGACCGCCGACGTGCCGTCGAGAATCGCGTTGGCCACGTCGCTCGCCTCCGCGCGGGTCGGTTTGGGATTCCGCTCCATCGAGGCGAGCATCTCGGTCGCGGTAATGACCGGTTTGCCGTTCATTACCGTGGTACGAATGATCTTTTTCTGGTACCCCGGCACTTCCGCCAGCGGCAGTTCGACGCCAAGATCGCCCCGCGCCACCATGATGCCGTCCGCGGCCTTTACGATGTCTTCGAGATTCCTGATCCCGGCCCTGTTTTCGATCTTGGCGATGATCGGCGTGCCGCGTTCGGATTCCAGGAAAATATCCCGAATTCGGTGAATATCCTCCGCGCTTTGCACGAAAGAGGCGGCCAGGTAGTCGACGTCATTGTCGGCGGCGAAATTGATTTCGCGCACGATATCGTCCCTGAACTCAGGGCTCACCGCGCTCACCGCGAGCTCGGTGTCGGGCAGGTTGACGCTCTTGTGCTCGCCCAACAGGCCGCCATGGATGATCTGGCAGATGACGTCGTCACTGGTAACCGATGTGACTTCCAGCTCGATGGCGCCATCATCCAGCAGGATCAAGGTGCCGGGAGCGACCTCCCCGGGCAGGTTTTTATAAGTCACGGAAACTCCATCGGAAGAACCGGTACGCCCGTCCGTGTGCAGGATGAAACTGGCTCCGGAAACAAGCTCTACCGGACCCTGTTCCAGCTTGCCGCAGCGAACCTCGATGCCCCGCGTGTCCACCATGATGGCCATCGGCACGCCCACCTGGTTGGCGGTTTCGCGGATTCGGTCGAGGCGCGCCTGGTGCTCCTCGAAGCTGCCGTGTGACAGGTTCAGGCGGGCCACGTTCATGCCGGCGGCGATCATCTCCTTCAAAACTTCGGGAGAATCGCTGGCCGGGCCGATGGTGGCGACGATCTTGGTTTTTCGCAGGCTGTTAGGTTTATTCATCGAGAAATGCGCCGGGCTAGAGCTTTAGTCAGAGGCCCTATCTTAGCATCAAGCTGGCGTTGGGCTTCAGCAGAAAACGAAATTACAGCATGCTGACGGCCTCGTTTCAAAGGGATGAAATATTACCTGCCGGATAATTTTTGGCGCGGATCGAGGCAAGCCGCGAGCTTGAACCGAATTTCAGATGCGACACGCTTGGACAACGCGGCGACTTTATGCGTTCGAAACGGTTGTCGAAGTGAAATTGGGATGTTTATACTCTCCAATCCTGCGACAGATTCACAAAGAGAGTAGTCATGGCACAGTTTCCGGATAAAGCCAACGTCGTCATCGTCGGCCTCGGCGGCATCGTCGGTGCGTCGGTGATGCACCACCTGATCGAACGCGGCTGGGACGACATCGTCGGCATTGACATGACGTCGGTACCGACCGATTGCGGCTCGACCTCGCACGCCTCCGATTTCTGCTACGCCACCGACCACAGCAAGTTCACCTGCTACACCACGCATTACAGCATCGAGTTTTACGACCGCATAGGACACTACGAGCGCTGCGGCGGGCTTGAGGTTGCGCGCGTCGGCGACGACGACCGCATGATGGAACTCAAGCGCAAGGTCGCCTCCGGCAAGGCTTTCGGCACCAACGTCAGGATGATCAGCGCGGCCGAGGCCAAGGAAAAGTTTCCGCTGCTCGAGGAAGACATGATCCAGGGCGCGATGTGGGATCCCGACGCCGGCCTGGTCAAACCCCGTTCGCAGACCGTGGTCGGCGTCCTTGTCGATGAGGCGGTCAAAACAGGCAAGGCCCAGTCCTGGGCCAACACCACCGCTACCGGGCTCGACATCCAGGACGGCCGCATCGTCGGCGTCGAAACCAGCCGCGGTTACATTGCCGCCGAGCGCGTCATCGTCTGCACCGGCCTGTGGGGCCGCACCATCGCAGAAATGGCCGGCGAAGACCTGCCGGTGATGCCGGTCGATCACCCGTTGTCGTTTTTCGCCCCCTACGATGAATTTGCCGGCACCGGCAAGGACATCGGTTACCCGCTAATGCGCGACCAGGGCAACTCGGCCTACATGCGCGACACCGGCGATCCGACCACGCCCGAGGGCGGCCAGATCGAATGGGGTTACTACGAGGAAAAGGAGCCGCGCCTGGTGCACCCGCGCGACCTGCCGGCAAAAGGCGAAACCCACTGGTCGCCGTCGCAGCGCGACCTCGAACTGGATCAGATCATGGCGCCGCTGGAGCGCGCGATGGAACTGACGCCGATTCTCGGCGAAATCGGTTATAACGAGAAACACTCGTTTAACGGCCTGCTGCAGGTGACCACCGACGGCGGCCCGTCGATCGGCGAGTCGTCGAAAACCCGCGGTCTCTGGTACGCGGTTGCGGTCTGGGTCAAGGACGCGCCCGGCATCGCCAAGGTACTGGTCGACTGGATGACCGACGGCGTTGCCGAGATGGACTTCTTCGGTATCGACACCGCGCGCCACTACCCGATTCAGAAAACGCCATCGTATATCCACGATCGATGCTACGAATCCGCGTTCAAGATCTACAACCCGGCGGTGCATAACCGCGAGCCCTATACCAAGGGCCGCAACCTGCGCCGCAGCCCGTTCTGGGCGCGCGAACAGGAACTCGGCGGCTACTTCATGGAGCTGGCGGGCTGGGAGCGCGCGCACGGTTACGCGTCGAACGAAGCCCTGTTGGAAAAATACGCCGACCAGGTGCCGGTGCGCGAGCACGAGTGGGACAACCGCCATTTCTGGCGCGTTTCCAATGCCGAACAGCTCGAAATGTCGGCCAACGTCGGCATGATCAACCTGTCGCACTTCGCCGTTTACGACGTGCTCGGCCCCGACGCCGAGGCCTTGATGGAATTCGCCTGTGTGGCAAAAGTCGGCGGCGATACGCCCATCGGCAAGGGCGTCTACACCCACTTTCTCGACCTGCGCGGCGGCGTGCGCGCCGACCTCACGGTCATTCGCCACGCTAAAGACCGCTTCCGCGTCATCGATGGCGCCGATGCCGGTCACCGCGACTACATCTGGTTGAAACGCATGGCCGAGGACAACGGCTGGAATGTTTACATCGATGATCGTTCGGATCAGGTCGCATGCCTCGGCGTGTGGGGACCCAACGCGCGCAAGACCATCCAGGCGATCGCTGACGATCCCGCCGCCTGGGAAGACGAAAACTTCCCCTTCGCCGCAACCCGCAAGCTGACGCTACAGGGCATCCCGGTCGAGGCCTTCCGCATCTCCTACGTCGGCGAGCAGGGCTGGGAACTGCACGTGGATTTCAGCTACGGCCTGTCACTGTGGGACCTGGTCCACGCGCAGGGCGCGACCCCGGTCGGCGTCGAAACCTACGCCAACACCCGGCGCATGGAAAAAAGCCTGCGCCTGCAAAACGCCGATCTGTTGACCGAATACAACCTGTACGAAGCCGGCCTGGCGCGGCCCGTGGTCAAGCAGGCGGATTTCCACGGTAAGGCAGCCTACCTCGAACAGCGCGAACTCGAACAGCAGGCCGCCTACCTGTGCACGCTGGTGATGGAGAATAATGTCGATTCCAATGGCATCGCGCGTTACCCGGTTGGCCAGTGCCCGTTGATGGACCCGCGAACCGGTGAAGTGCCGATCGATTCCAAAGGCCGCCGCTCGTATCTCAGCAGCATCGCCTACGGCCCGAGCATCGGCATGAACATCGGCCTGGGTTATCTGCCCAACGAGTATTGCGAGGAAGGTCGAGAGCTGATAACCGAG
>Ga0316201_10001778_pt1 | contig 14889 bp, 15 predicted proteins | sample CS6wburrow_MG_FD_204516 | JGI IMG/M metagenome (GOLD analysis project Ga0316201, IMG submission 204516) | Coastal sediment microbial communities from Delaware Bay, Delaware, United States - CS-6 worm burrow | ecosystem: Environmental > Aquatic > Marine > Coastal > Sediment | place: USA... | reverse complement strand
ACCCCAGGCGCGGCCTCACCGTTGTCGAAATCATGCACGCGATCCTCGCAGGAGAGGTCAGGGCGATGTACATCCTGGGTGAGAACCCGGCCATGTCGGACCCGGACCAGGCGCACGCCCGCGAAGCGCTGGCGAAACTCGAACATCTCGTGGTGCAGGACATCTTCCTGACCGAAACCGCATGGCAGGCGGATGTGGTGCTGCCGGCCTCCGCACACCCCGAGAAGACCGGCACGTTTACGAACACCAACCGCCAGGTGCAGCTCGGGCGCGAAGTGGTACCGCTGCCCGGCGATGCGCGTCAGGACTGGTGGATCACCCAGGAAATCGCGCGGCGTATTGGGCTCGACTGGCACTACGCACATCCGCGCGACGTCTTTGCGGAGATGGCGGAGATTATGCCGTCGCTTGCTCACATCACGTGGGCGCGGCTCGAACGCGAGGACGCGGTGACCTATCCCTGCGACGCGCCCGACGAACCGGGCAACGCGATCATTTTCGGCACCGGCTTTCCGACGAAGTCCGGCCGCGCCAGGATCGTGCCGACCCAGCTCACGCCGCCAGACGAGCTGCCGGATGAGGACTTCCCGATGATCCTGAGTACGGGACGGATGCTGGAACACTGGCATACCGGTGCCATGACGCGGCGTGCGGGCACGCTGAATAGCCTCGAACCCGAAGCCGTGGCGTGCTTGTCACCGCGTGATTTGGTGCGGATGCAGCTCGAGCCCGGAGATTTTATTCGCGTGTCGACTCGGCGTGGCGCGATTACGCTTCGCGTACGCATCGACCGCGACGTCGCCGATGGCACGGTGTTCATCCCGTTCTGTTACACGGAAGCAGCCGCGAACCTGTTGACCAACCCGAAACTTGATCCCTTTGGGAAGATTCCCGAGTTCAAGTTCTGCGCGGCGCGCATCGAACCCGCCGCAGATTCTGTCTCGCGTCGGAACTCGTGACGACTAATTAATGACGCCGCAGGCGATGCGGGCTCCGCCGCCCCCGAGAGGCTTCGGATCGTCGCTGAAGTTGTCGCCGTGTGCGTGAACCATCAGCGCACGTCCCTTGATATCGGCCACGGTGAGCCTCGGCGCCATGACGGGCGTCGTTGCTGTGCCGTCATCGGCGACGATTAGCGGGGGCAGATCGCCGAGATGGCCGCCTTCGACCAGCGGGCCTTTATGTACGCCGGTTCCTTCGGGGTCGTAGTGACCGCCCGCCGAAAGACCGGCCACCATGGAACCGTTCTTCTCGGCCGGGTCGCAGCTCGGGTTCTGGTGGATGTGGAAACCGTGCTCGCCAATCGGCAGTCCTGCCAGGTTCGGTGTCAGCGTCAGGCCGTTCTTGCTGTCGGTGGCGGCGACGGTACCCACCGATTCCCCAACTCCGCCAGCACTGATGCGCTGCATGTCGATGTTCGTCTCATCGACGTGTGCGCAAGCGCCGATCGCCAACCCTGACGCCAGCAATAAGTAACGCAGTGAAGTATGCATTTTCATGTTATTTCCCTCCGGTGCCCGCCACCAGTACATCACGCCGCCACGGTTCGACGCAAATCATCGTTTCGCGGGAAACCGCTTGCCCCTCCCACAAGTTGGCGCAGCGTATTCTGTTAGAATTTCAGGGCTTCGTAACTTCGACCCGCGCGGCTAACGACCATGGCAGATTCCAACTCATTCGACAGGCGCAAGTTCATCAAGGTCTGCGTCGGCGCTAGTGCCGCATTGGCCGCCAACCCGGCTCTGATCGCACAGCCGGCCGGCGAGCTGATGGTGGCGGAGCGAGTCCGGCTCGTCGATCCCGACGGGCAGACACTGCGTCCCGAAAGCCTGGTCACCGGCCAAAGTTACGTCTTTCATTACCCGTACGTCACTACCCCCTGTTTCCTCATCGAACTCGGAACTCCGGTCGAGCCCGGTGCCGAGCTGACCACCGAAGACGGCCGCCCCTACCGCTGGTCCGGCGGCGTCGGCCCGGGCCGTTCTATCGTGGCGTTTTCAGCAATTTGCGCGCATCGGATGAGTTATCCGACGCGCAATGTGAGTTTCATTGACTACCGACATAAACCGATCTCGGGTGACGGCACCGGCAACGACTGGTGGTCGCGCGGCCAGGTGATCTACTGCTGTTCCGAGGGCAGCGTCTACGATCCCAGTGACGGTGCGCGCGTCCTGGCCGGACCCGCGCCGCAGCCGCTTGCTGCCGTGCGCCTGGACTACGACGCGGAGCAACAGGCGCTGTTTGCAACCGGCATCTACGGCGGCAATTTGCTGGAACGCTTTCTCACTAAATTTGGCTTTCAGGTTGAGCTTGCGCACAAGCGCGAGGATATCTGGCAAGCGGCGAGGGACGTCACCACCGTGTGGCCGATGCAGGACTACTCGCGTAACGGCGCTTGCTAGTCTCGGCACGACGCTGACTCGTTCCTGCTCTGGAGATAACCCGCCTGTCTGGCGTTACGTTGTGCCGTTAGTTTTCGCGGCTTCGAGGAATTTGGCGATTTCGGGATGGCCAGCCGACCTGGCGACAGCTGCGGGCGTATTGTCGTAACTGTCCCTGGCTGACCGATCGGCACCGTGCGTCACGAGCATCCGCACGATTTCGACGTCGCCCACGGCCGCCGCGATATGGAGCGCTGTCGATCCGGCCTCCTGCCGTATCGTGGTATCGATATCGCCGACCTCGAGCAGGAGTCGAACCACCCCGGCGCGCCGTCTGTCGGCCGCGCGCATCAGCGGCGTCCACCCGTAGGTGTCGCGAATATTCGGGTCCGCGCCGCCGGCCAGCAGCACCCGAACAACCTCAACATGCCCCTTGACCGCGGCCAGCGACAGCGCGGTCCAACCCAGCTTTGCCTTCAGGTCGGTGCGTGCGCCGGCGCGCAGCAGCATCCCGGAAATCTTCGCATCGCCCTTTATCGCCGCGAACATTAAAGCGGTGCCGCCGTTCGCATTGGCCGCATTAACGTCGGCGCCCCGCGCGATCAGGCGCGCGACGGTCCAGTCATCACCCTGCCGGGCTGCCGACATCAGCGGGGATTTGCTGTTCGCGGCCGCCCCGGGCGTGATTAGCGAGTCACCCTGTGCCGGCGCAGCGCTGCTGATCTGTGCGGTGCTAGCCGTCGACAGGCCGATGGCCAGGATCGCAAACAAAAACCGGCAGGCAAAAGCCTGCCGGTTTGCAATTGAAAATCGTGCCAGCAGGCTGGCGCTCACGGGATTACGCCGCAGCGAATCAGGTCGTCGCGGCACTCGATGCGCCGGGCGCTGTCTCACTTTGTGCCGGCGCAGAGGCTTCACCCTTTACTTCTTCGTACCAGTGGCTGTGATGCTGTTTCGCAAAGCCCTCGTCGACCTCGCCACTCACCATGCCCTCTAACACGCCCTCGGTGCCAATGGTGCCAAGGTAGATGTGGCCGAGCGATACGGCGATCAGGAACAGGCCGCTGACAGCGTGAATGATGTGCCAGAACTGCATGCTCTCGCGCACGGTGCCGAGGTTCGGGAATAACAGGAACACGCCCGAGACGGTCATCGCAATGCCGCCGAAGAACACCAGCCAGTAGAAAACTTTCTCGCCTGCGTTGAAAAAACCGGCCGGCGGGTGACCGTCGCCTATTGCACCACCGAGCGACTTGAGCCAGTCGAGGTCGTAAGCCTTCGGTGCATTCTTGCCGATCCACATGAGTAAAATGATTGCCAGGCCCGCGGCAAATGGCAGCGACAGATAATCGTGGACCGGTTTTGCCAGCTGTGCCCAGGCCGCGAAGCCTTCCTTGCCTAACACCGGAATCAGGACTGCCCGCCCGAAGATGAGGCTCAGGCCCGTGATCGCCAGCACAACAAAGGAAATGGCGACGTACCAGTGCATGATGCGTTCAAACGCTGACCAGCGTGTCACTGTCCGGCCCGTGCGTGACTCGAGTTTGTCCTTGCCCCTGATGATGTGCTTGGCGAGCAGCGCGATGAGCACGGCGATAATGAACGAACCACCGAAGAAGGAAATCGGACCGTTGCGGATGTTACGCCAGTTTTCACCGCCGTTCTGTATCAGTACGCCGGCTTCTTCTCCAGGCACGGCAGAATAACCTTTTGTACCCTGGCGCACCGCGCGCCAGTATTCTGCGCGCGGGTTGGTCGCCTTGTCGTCCGACTCCTGCGCCCGGGCGGCCGGCAACAGACCGGCTTCGTTGGCTACGTAGCCGGTCAGCGGCAACGCCATTACGAGCAGCAGCGACCCCAGGACAGTAAAGATTGCGACACGATGGCGCCGTGTTTTAACCGTGGATTTATCTTTGCGCATTGACCAGGCTCCTCTATGCGCCGCGGCCTTGCTCTTGTCGCGGCGTCCAATCGCTTCCCCGGACCGGCCTGACTTACCGGTCCGTTTGGCCCCTGACGAATCGTTTCTGCAGTGTCTCCCGGTACGCCGGATCCGCCTGCTTTGCGAGCAGCGGATCTTTATCGCCCTTGTAGACACCTGGTTCGTGCAGGGTGACTGTCGTCTTTTCCGTGCAACCGGTCGTACCAAGCGACAGGACTAGCAGCGACGCCGCGAGTGCCAGTAAGCGACTTGCCTTCTTCATGCCTGTCATAACGATCCAGTCATCCTTGCGATCCCGACAATGTCAGGCATCGCTCTTCTTGTAGGCAGTATCCCAGCCCCAGGTTTCAGGGCGGCCGCCGCGCTTCGTGATGCGCTCTCGGTAAATATCCGCGACCATATCGCCGTCACCGGCAAGCAATGCCTTCGTGCTGCACATTTCGGCGCACAGCGGCAATTTGCCGTCGGCGATGCGGTTGCTGCCATATTTCTCCTTCTCTTCGGCGGAATTGTCCTCTTCGGGCCCGCCGGCGCAGAAGGTGCACTTGTCCATCTTGCCGCGTACGCCGAAAGCCTCTTTCTGCGGGAACTGCGGCGCACCGAACGGGCATGCGTAGAAGCAGTAGCCGCAACCGATGCAGAGGTCCTTGTCGTGCAGGACGATGCCGTCGTCGGTCGTGTAGAAACAATCGACCGGACAAACCGCGGCGCAGGGCGCATCGGTGCAGTGCATGCATGCGACCGAGACCGATTTTTCGCCGGGGACGCCGTCATCGAGCGTCACGACGCGACGTCGATTGACGCCCCAGGGTACTTCGTTCTCGTTCTTACACGCCGTTACGCAACCGTTGCACTCGATGCAGCGTTCGGCGTCACAGAGAAATTTCATTCGTGCCATGATCGAGTCTCCTAAGCTGCGATGATCTTGCAGAGGGAAGCTTTCGTTTCCTGCATCTGCGTGACGGAGTCGTACCCGTAGGTGAAGGCCGTGTTACAGGCCTCGCCACGAACGTACGGAGCGGCGCCCTCCGGATACTTGTCCAGCAGGTCCTTGCCTTCGAACCAGCCGCCGAAATGGAACGGCGTGAACACCACGCCGCGCGCGACGCGTCTGGTAACCATGGCCTTGATCTTGATGCGGCCACCTTCCGGACCCTCCAACCAGATCCATTGACCGTCGCGGATACTGGCGTCGTTGGCATCGGCCGGGTTGATTTCGGCGAACATGTCCTGTTGCAACTCGGCAAGCCATGGGTTCGAGCGAGTCTCCTCGCCACCCCCTTCGTACTCGACCAGGCGCCCGCTGGTATGAATCAGCGGGTAATCGACCGAGTAGTCTTTTGCCTGTATCGACCCGTAGCGAGTTGGCAGTCGGTAATGGCTCTTGACGTCCTCGTAGGTCGGATACTTGTCGACGAGGTCGCGCCGCGACGTGTACAGCGGCTCGCGATGTACCGGAACCGGATCCGGGAACGTCCAAACCACACAACGTGCCTTGGCGTTGCCGAACGGTGCGCAGCCGTGTTTGATCGCGACGCGCTGGATGCCGCCTGACAGGTCGGTCTTCCAGTTCTTGCCTTCGGCGGCCTGTTTCTCCTCGGCAGTGAGATCGTCCCACCAGCCGAGCTGCTTCAGCATGTCTGCGGTGAATTCCGGATAGCCGTCCTTGATCTCGGCACCCTTGCTGTAGGAGTTTTCTGCCAGCAGGTTGACGCCGTTGTGCTCCACACCGAAGCGAGCGCGGAAATTCAGTCCACCCTCGGCCACCGACTTGCTCGTGTCGTACAGCACCGGCGTTCCGGGATGTTTCATTTCCGGCGTGCCCCAGCTTGGCCATGGCAGCCCGTAATAATCGCCGTCGCACGGTCCGCCCTCGGCCAACAGTGTCGTCGGATCGAAGGTGTGCTTGTTGGCGAGGTGCAGTTTCAGACGCTCCGGACTCTGGCCGGTGTAGCCGATCGTCCACATACCGCGATTGATTTCACGCAGTATGTCCTCAACGAGCGGCTCGCCATTCTCGATCTTGATGTTCTTGAACAGCTGCTCGCCGAAACCGAGCTTGCTGGCAAGCTGGTACATGATCGTGTGATCGGGCAACGATTCGAACAACGGGTCGATGACTTTCTCGCGCCATTGCAGCGAGCGGTTCGATGCGGTTACCGAGCCGTAAGTCTCGAACTGCGTCGCGGCCGGCAGCAGGTACATGCCTTCCTTGCGATCCGGCAGTACGGCCGTGTGCGTCGGGTACGGATCGACGACGACCACCAGCTCCAGCGATTCCAGCGCTTTCTTCATTTCCGGGCCGCGAGTCTGGCTGTTCGGCGCGTGACCCCAGAAGAACATCGCTTTCAGCTGGTCCCGCTGGTCGATCAGCCGGCTGTCCTCGAGGACGCCGTCGATCCAGCGCGAGACCGGGATGCCCGCCGAATTCATCGGGTTGGCGAACGGCACTGCCTCCTGGCCTTCCTCGACGTCGGCGGACGTGTCGACGTAGCCGGTATCGAAGCGGCTCGTGACCCAGTCGTAATCGAGATCCCACACCCGGGACCAGTGCTTCCATGAGCCCGCGGCGAGGCCGTAATAACCCGGCAAAGTATGCGAAAGAATGCCGAGATCGGTGGCACCCTGAACGTTGTCGTGGCCGCGGAAAATATTCGCGCCGCCGCCCGATACGCCAATGTTGCCAAGCGCGAGCTGCATAGCGCAGTAAGCGCGGGTGTTGTTGTTGCCGATCGTGTGCTGGGTGCCGCCCATGCACCAGACAATCGTGCCGGGGCGATTTTCCGCCATCGTCTGCGCGGCCAGCTTGACGTCCTCTTCCGGCACGCCGCAAACGTTCTCGACCACGTCCGGCGTCCACTTCGCTACTTCGGCGCGAATTTCGTCCATGCCATAGACGCGCTGCTGGATGTACTTGGTGTCCTCCCAGCCGTTTTCGAAGATGTGCCAAAGTATTCCCCAGATCAGCGGCACGTCGGTACCCGGGCGGATACGAACGTACTGGTCTGCGTGCGCCGCCGTGCGCGTGAAGCGCGGGTCGACGACGATCATCTTTGCGCCGTTTTCCTTGCCGCGCAGTACGTGCTGCATCGCAACCGGATGCGCCTCTGCGGCATTACTGCCGATGAAGAACATCGCCTTGCAGTTGTGCATGTCGTTGTACGAGTTGGTCATCGCGCCGTAGCCCCAGGTATTGGCTACGCCGGCGACCGTTGTCGAGTGGCAAATGCGGGCCTGGTGATCGACGTTGTTCGTGCCCCACATGGCCGCAAATTTGCGGAACAGGTAAGCCTGCTCATTGCTGAACTTGGCCGAGCCCAGCCAGTACACCGAATCCGGACCGGAACGTTTGCGGATATCGAGTACCTTGTCGCCGATCTCATCGATGGCCTGCTTCCATGAAACCCGGGTCCACTTGCCACCGTCGAGTTTCATCGGGTACTTGAGCCGACGTTCGCCGTGACCGTGCTCGCGCACCGACGCGCCTTTCGCACAGTGGCCGCCCATGTTGAACGGCGAATCGAAATCGGGTTCCTGTCCGGTCCAGACACCGTTTTGCACCTCGGCCACGACGCCACAGCCTACCGAGCAGTGTGTGCAGACCGATTTTCGGATCTCGACATCGCCTCCGGCGTCAGCGCTCGGCGCTGCCTGTGCGCGTCGAATCATCGTCGTGGGCAGTGTTGCAGCCACGGCCGTGCCCCCAAGGCCCAATGCTGCGCGGCGTAAAAATGCGCGGCGGTCCACCGTGGAGCCGAGCACGCCGCTCGTTACGTTGGCCGTCTCTGTGGCGGTAAGGTCTCGCTTCTTGATCAGCTTCATCGCTAATCTCCCATCAGTTGCAGGTAACGCCGAATCCGGTGCGTTGGCCGGTTACAGGCGAGCTGTTCGGTAGTAAGTACTAATATGGGCCGTTTCACGATAGCCCCGTGGTTTGGCTGCCTCGATCGAGGCGTCCGCTTCGGGCGAGGCGAAAGCCGACCGGCTCGCCAATGTGACCGCCGTTGCTCCACCTGCCGCGGCAAGCGTCTTGAGAAATGTACGCCGGTCATCGGTGTACGTACGCGATTTACGACTCATCTTCGTCTCTCCTGTCATGCGCCCGTGCCGTTGCTCATGAAATCCCGGGTCGGTTGCGTTCGATAGCTGCGCCATCCGGTCTTTTCACCATCTCCAGATAACGCTGGTCTGTTTCTATAAACTGTTCGCCCAGTTGACCCACGGCACGATAAAAATGCGCCGAGCGGGCTTGCTGCATATCGCGGAAAAATCGCGCCAGCCATGGCCCGATGTGCGCGTCGAAAAATTTTGCCTGCTGCGCGAGGCTGCAAGAACCGTCTTCTTCCGCAAGCAGTGCCATGATCTCGCAAAGCGCCCCTGCGTGATCCTCAGGCTCGCTGACGTTGTCGTGACGCTCGAAGCCGAGCTGCTGCATGTCGGAACGCAGCTGCGCCAGCGGCTGCTCCATCAGGTAGCCGGTCAGATACCACGATGCGTAAGGCATGAGTTCCCCGCGGCCGAGCCCGATAAAAAGCGCCTCGTATTCATTGACCACCTGGTGCGCTGAAACGCGCGCAGCCGACGCTGCCAGCAGGCGCCAGGCCACAGCCAGCAGGTTGTCTTCTTCGCTTATCGGTGCTGTTGCCAGCAGCGTAAGAGTGGCGTCATCCGGTGGCGTGCCCAGCAGGTGGCCGAGCAGCCGGTAGGCGTCTGCACGCAGCTTGTTTTCCGGCTCGATGGACATGACGCCAGCCCTAGCCGTCATCATGTCGTGTGTTGCAGGCGCTTCGCTCATTCTTCTCGGCTCTGCGTACCCCCTTGGTACTCATGTCATTCTAGTCCTTTTACAGTACCGGGTTCCAGTGACAAGAAATACGTTAAACACCGTGATAATAACCGCATAAGAGCTCCTATATGGCGATAGTGCGACATTGTGTCTCACATTGGGGCTTCCAGCGCGCGACGGGACCGCGCTCAAACCGAGCGCGGCCCGTCCCCGCCCTGCTGGGCACGCATCAGGTCTTTCACGCGGCAGACGTCGCACATTTCGAGGCGCCGCCGCTCGGCCTCGCTCTGGAACATCCAGTGGCCCTCGAGCTTTTTCATCATGGCCTTGAGCGTCGAGCGCGTCGCGAACGGCTTGCCGCAGGAAATGCAGCACATGGGTTGCTCTTCGTGCAGCAGGCGCGGCGCGCTGCGTTCGCCGTCGTCGTACAGGAATCGTGGCTCGGACTGTATCGCGTCCTCGGGGCAGGCGGTTTCGCAGAGCCCGCACTGGATACACGACCATTCCACGAAATTCAGCTGCGGCAACCCCTGGCCCTCGCGCAGTGCGGACGTCGGGCAGACCGCGACGCAGCTCATGCACAACGTACACGCGGACTTGTCGACGAGAATGCGGCCGAATGGTGCGCCTGCCGGCAATGGTTCGACCTTCTTGCGCGTCGACGCTTCCTCGAAGAGATGATTGATCGCGGTACGCAATAACAGGCGCTTCTCCGGAGGCGGGACGAAGCGTGCGGGTCGGCCGAGATCGATCGCCTGTTTGGAAGCCACGGCCTCGGTGACGGTCTTGACATCCCCTGCGCCGATCAGCTCTACCGCAGCGCCCGGGTAACCCATGCCCTCGAGAATCCGCGCGCTGACTTTGACCTCGCGCTCGAGCGCGTCCGCGACGCTCCGCGGCGTCTCGGCTCCCGTCAGAACCAAAACCCGGCGCACCCCATAGGCGAGGCACGTGAGCCAGGTATCCATGCCGGCGGACCCCACCTCCTCCAGCTCGATGGGCAGCGCATTCTCCGGCAGCGCCTGCGCGAACTCGTCGGCGATCGGGCCGGCCGACGCGCCGTCGTAAAACACGAGCACGGGATCGGCACCGCCGCTTTCGCCATACAGGGCGAGAACGATCTGAATATATGCCAGAAGATCACTGGTGCCGGGGAAGGCATAGGTAATCGCACCCGTAGGGCAAACGGATGAGCAGCTGCCGAAACCCTGGCAGAGATTTGCATCGACCTGCACGGTATCGCCAATCGATGTAATCGCCAGGGTCGGGCACACATCGAGACACCGGGTGCAGCCGCTGATTCCGCGGCGCCCGTGTGCGCAGATGTTCGGGTCGAAATTGAAATACTTGGGTTTCTCGAACTCGCCGCGCAAGTCGGGGAGTTCGGCGATGGCATCGTCCAGCGCGTAGGCATCTCGGCCGGGCGTGAAATAGCCTGGCGGCAGCACTTCCTGCTGCAGCATCGGCGAGTCGTTGAGGTCGAGCACCAGGTCAAAGCGCGCTTGCTCGAGGGTTGCCATTGCATCCGCATCGCCGCTATCGCCCGAAGTCGGGAAGCTCAACCTGAAGTTACCCAGGGTTCCCAAGAGTTGCGGCCGGCCGCCCCGTACGATGGTCAGCCCGTCGACGGTGCCGGTCGTCGGCCGCGCGTTTCCCGGCACCCAAACGGTCGCCACCAGGTCGTCGTTGAGCCGCTGCGCCGCGTACAGCACACCGCTTTCCTCGCCGACGATCAGCACGCGTCCATGGGAGATAAACTCGACCGTCGATGCTGGTGCCGCATCGGGTCGATGGCGAGGATCCAGAGCCTCGGCTCTCGCCCGACCGTTCGCCGTCGTATCAGGAAGTTGCAGATTGTTCATCGTCTGGCTCGCTGTCAGCGGATGCTTCTTCGATATCGCCTGCGTCAGTTTCGACTGCCACCACCGCGGTCTCTTCCGCCGGGCTGTCGTCGCCGTCGTCGAGTCCGAGCATGCGCTCTAATTCCTGGCGCACGCGGTGCCGCATCTCGGCCGTCACAATATCACCGAGCGGCTCGGGCGACGAGAAGTCAAGGTCGTAGTCGTCGAGACCGTCGCGCACGTTAAACTTGGGGCTTTGGAACAACTTGCGCAGCGCTTTGCGCTGCACGTCGGCCGGCACGTTGGCAGCCAGAAATGCGCGATAGTCAGAGTCCTCGCCCAGCGATTCGATGGGTGGTAACTCGGGCGTCGACTCTGCTGCATCCGCGACCGGCCCGTCGGCTTGTGCGGCCATTTCGGCCTGCGCATCGCCCTGGGCGCCAGCGGTGCCGTCCGTGCTCGTTTCGTCCTCGCTCGCCGCGTCCTCCGCTGGTTCCGGCAAGTCCACGCCTTCACGGGACAGCGCCTTGCGTGTCGACCAGCGCGTCAGAAACGCGTCGTTCTCATGAGTATCAATGTCCGCTGCACCGTCGTCGGGCGTTTCCTTGCCTGGGGTGTTGCTCATCGTTCATTCTCCTGCGACCAGTTCTTGCGTTTGCGTTTTTTTGGCTCGCGGGGAACATAGTGAGCTACGACGAATTGCTCGAGGCGCTGGTAGATTTCGGGCGGGATCGAAACGGCGAATACCTGGTCGTCGCTTTCCAGGCACCCGGACGCCGAATCCTGGTCAGCGGTGACCCGAAACGGCGTCAGATCACCTTCCGGCGATTCGTGGCAGATGACGAACAGCGACGGGCTGTCACCGGTCAGGTTGTACCAGTAGTCTTCGGCCTGGTCGCGGTAGAGCTCCAGTGCAAAGCCGGACCAGAGGAACTGGGCCTCGCCGTCGGTTTCGTAAATCGGTGTCTGCCCGGCGCCCTTGCCGACAAGATGCTCGCCCGCAACCACAGAAACTGCGCGCCAGCTTGGCACAGACCATTGGCCCTGCGTCACCTGGCTGCGCTGCATGATGACGGCTACCGTGTGTCGTTCTACGAGGCTCATTTCAATCAATAGTAGCGCAAACGGTCAGGGAACGTTCCCGTTGCCATCGCAACAGTTCGCGTCCGAGTCAAAGCGCCTGTCGACGCCACCGAACCGTGACCGGGTTGCGCGGATGACGTATCGTCAGGAAACGGCCATTCATGATGTGAAAGGGCCAACCTGGCAATTGCGGCAACCGGAAACCCGATAGTGAAGCCGAACTTCAACAGCGATGATGATGCGCGCACAGATGATTCCGACGCCGGGGCGGAACACGCTGACCTGCCGCCGCGTTTCATGACGGTGAAACAGGTGGCGGCTTATTTGCAGGTCAACGAAAAGAAAGTGTACGGACTGGTGCAGGAGGGCAAGATCCCTGCAACCAAGCTGACGGGCAAGTGGCTGTTTCCGCGCGATCTCGTTGACCAGTGGCTGCTTGAATCGAGTCACGGCGGATTGCTGACAGACCGCATCGTCATCGCCGGCAGCGACGACCCGCTGCTGTTTCGGGCGATCAGTCAGATCGCCACGTCACTGCAATCCCGCGCACTGATCAGCTATACCACCACCGGCAGCCAGCTCGGACTCGCGCTGCTGGCCAATCGGCGCGCCGACATCTGCAGCGTCCACTGGGGGCCAGCGGCGGAGAGCTTCCAACGCCATCCCGCGCTGCTGCGACAATTCGTGCAGGCCGGTGAGTGGGCGCTGGTGCGGTTGTATCGGCGTGAGCAGGGCCTGCTGGTCTCGCCCGGCCTGTGGTCAGCAGGCGACGGCATCGAGGGGCTGTTTCGACGCGACGTGCGCTGGGTCGAACGACAGGAAGGCGGCGGCTCGCAAAGATTTCTTCGCGAACTGATCTCGCAGCACGACCTGGACCCGTCGAACCGGCGCATCACCGGTCGTGCCAGCAGCGAGCGTGAAGCGGCATCACTGATCGCAACCGGGCAGGCCGATATCGCCCCGGGAATTCGTGCCTCCGCGAATGAATTCGGACTCGACTTCCTGTCGATCGGCTGGGAAGCGTTTGACCTCGCGCTGCATCGCGGCATCTTCTTCCGCCGCTTGTTTCAGGAGTTACTCGACTATCTGCGCGGCAGCGACTGCCAGCTCCACGTCAAGACGCTGGGCGGCTACGATCTCTCGGAGCTGGGCACACTCGTCTGGACGGGCGGTGACTGATCGCAGCGGTCGCACGTCGGCGCCGCTACCCGTCGATATCGATGTCCCTGCTGCTCATGATTAGCTCCGTTGTTTGAGGTCGCCGGTGCCGAGCTTGCGCTCCAGCGTCTTGCGCGAGATACCAAGGCGTCGCGCCGCGGCCGATTTATTGCCGCCGCTGTCATCGACGACGCGGATCATATGATGGTGCTTGACCTGCTCGAGCGTCCAGTCGAGCGGGTATTCCGGTAGCGTGGCTCCTCCCGCCGGTGCGAGGGCTTCGCCTGGCGATTGCAGCGCTGAAATTGCGGTCGATTCGTCGACGGGCACAGTTTCTGTCTGCAGGATCCCTTCCTGCCGTGAGTCGCGGTTGTCGATCGCACGCGTCAGCGCCGCAACAAGCGCGTCGTTTGAAACGGGCCGCAGCAATGCGTCGCAAGCACCATCGCGTAGTGCCTGGATCGCGGTTTCTGCCCGGTTTCTCTCGATGATGATCAGGACGTCGGGCGGCAGTTTTTCGCATTCGTCGAGCGCCTTTCGCAGCCTCTGCAACGGCGATTCGGGATCGACCAGGACCAGCGCATGGAATCGGCATCGCCGCGCGAGTTGCCGCGCTTCCTCGACGTCCCGCGCACTTTCAACCAGCAGGAAGTGCCGTGACAACGCCCGCTGGAGGCGTGATGCCTCCGGCCTGGCGCCACCAAGAAGTAGTATCGAGTTGGATTGTGACAAGAATGCTCCGGTTCCATTGCGCGGGACGCGGGCATCGCGTCCGGCAAAAAACTCGCGGACAGACTATGCTTTGCGTCAAAATGACGCAAGGACGCGGTTATTCGAAGACGATTGTTCCCGCGAAGACTTGAAAGGAGCGGTATTTGACAGCGGCAGATGAGGTGGTAAGCAACCAGGTGACGGGCATTATCCTCGCCGGAGGCCTGGCCAGGCGTATGGGTGGCGTCGACAAGGGACTGGTAGCGATTAACGATCGGCCGATGATCGCCTGGGTGATTGACGCGCTCCGCGTGCAGGTGGCTGACGTAATAATCAATGCAAACCGCAATCACGAAAAATATTGCGAGTTTGGGTGTGCCGTAATAAATGACGGCAACCTTGATTTCCGTGGGCCGCTGGCGGGATTCGCGCGCGGGATGCAAGCGGCACCAACACCCTGGATCGTGGTCGTGCCCTGCGACTCGCCGCTGATCTGCAGCGATCTCGTGCGACGACTGCATGCGGCTTTGATGGCCGAAGGTTCGCGGATCGCAGTCGCCCACGACGGCAAGCGGTTGCAGCCCGTGTTCGCGATGCTGCATCGGGATCTCTGCGCAGACCTTGTCGGGTATCTCGACGGCGGTGGGCGTAAGATCGATCAATGGTACGAAAAGCACGGCTACGCGACCGCCGATTTCAGCGATGCGATCGATACATTTTCGAACATCAACGCACCGGCGGACAAGCAGGAGTTGGAAGAACAACTCGCAAAACACAACGAGCCAACTAAAACTCAAAATGAGTGACATGAGGAGCAACCCCGACATCGACTGTTGCGACGATGGCCACACCAGTCAGGCACTGAGCCTCGAAGACGCGCTGGCGCGCATCCTGGCCGATGTTCGACCGGTCAAAGGCATCGAGACACTCGCGGTCCGCAGCGCGCTGGGGCGGGTGCTTGCCGGTGACGTCGTCTCGACCATAGAC
>Ga0316201_10001777_pt1 | contig 14890 bp, 11 predicted proteins | sample CS6wburrow_MG_FD_204516 | JGI IMG/M metagenome (GOLD analysis project Ga0316201, IMG submission 204516) | Coastal sediment microbial communities from Delaware Bay, Delaware, United States - CS-6 worm burrow | ecosystem: Environmental > Aquatic > Marine > Coastal > Sediment | place: USA... | reverse complement strand
TCTTCCCAGAGCTTTGCCTTCAGCTCGGGATCGGTTTCCTTTTCAGCCGCCTCGCGCAGCTGGCGGGCCACGACATCGTCATCGCTGCCGTCGGGAATATCCACGGGCTGATCCCGGTCGCTGCCGGCATCGCCGGAGCCACTGCTGCTGTCGGCCGGCCCTCCCGCGACCGCCCCCCCGGCATTGGCGCCGGTGCGGTCGCCGGTCGCAGTTTCACCTGAATCCCGGCTTTCGCCTTGTTCTGCGCCTTCGGTACCGTCGACGTTCTCACCCGCGCCCTCTGCGCCGGCACCCCCGCTTCCATTTCCGGACTCGCCGGATCCGGCGCCTCCGCCATCACCGGAATCTGAATTGTAGTTCGGCGTGTCTGCTTTGATCCGTTCCTGTTCCCGCAAAAGTTTTTCGTCGTAATCACCTAGGCCCTTGGCCAGTTTCTCGTCTAGCGCTGCCACCTGCTCCTGCAGCGTCAGCTCCGACTGGGTGGCGATGTCTGCTGATTGCGTCACCGGCGGCAGGATGACCGGGCATGGCAGGTCCTCTGGAAAAGGAGAACCTGACAGCATTACTGCCTGGCAATCTTCGAATACCCGCCGCTGCAACCTGGCGACGTAGGCCGCATAGTCGGCCGCCTCCATTCCACTGAGCCCGTAAAGCTCCCGCTGCGTGCGATAGTCATCCTCCGCTGCCTGTAAAGCTGCATAATCGAGCCTGAGCTGCTCGACTGATTCCTCGGTAGCCGTCCAGGCAATGATGACCATCAACGACGCCGGCAGGATAACCAGCGAATTAAGGAGCCGCAGCGGGCTTTTCAATTTTTGGGACATAGGCATTTTCCCGGGTGAATCGCATTCTTCCATTCTGATTATAGCGCCAGTGATTTGTCCCCGTTGTGAACAATTGCAACAACTCCCGGCATTGTCAGCAGCGGGCAAATCCGCAGAACGGGCAGTTTAGCGAAGGAATATACACACCGCGAGTGAATTTGCACTGAACAGCGCCGTTGGTACGCTTGTCGACAGCAATGAATTCAAGCATTTATTGAGTTATATGACCTACATCATACAGCTTCACCTGCGAATGTGTTTTCCTAGATATGGACGCTCTGAAAGTTCAGTGCTGCAAATTCGCTTCACGATAAACACCTGCAACCCACCGAGCGTGCCTTACGTGGAGATATGGAAATGAACAGAAAGTCCCTGATAGTCTTGGTCGCAAGCCTGGTCCTGGCCAATGCCAGTGCTGCATTGGCCTGTGAGTACAAAGCGGGCGAAACGAAATTCGCGGATTACGCAATCTGCAGGTACGGCGAAGATAGTGTCCAGATCGTCAAAATGCCTGAAAACTCCGTCTGGGAAAACTGTATTTACTACCTGGAGGCGTTCCGGCCTCCAAAACTGCTGGCGGTTACCAAGACCAAGAATGGCAAAGAAGTGGTCAGTATCAATAACCGGGCCCAGATCGGTAATCCATGTTACCTGACAAAGAAGTACTGTGATGCCGCGCTGGACGCTTTAGATCAGTAACAAGGCCAAATACAGTTCTCCTGCGAACCGCCCGGTAACGGGTTGAAATAAGGTGTACCGGTGCCGTACCAGTTACGCTGACTGGTCACCTGCCTTGCCCGCCCTGGCGAACCAGAGCGATTGCATTCATACACTTAAATGGGAGATCAAACCTTGCTCACCCTGTACATTGCCAACAAGAACTATTCGTCCTGGTCCTTACGGCCCTGGGTTCTGATGAAGGTACTGGGCATTCCTTTTAGCGAGAAACTGGTGCCATTGGAGGCCGGCTCCTGCTGGGACAAGTACCGCACTTTCAGCCCCAATGGCCTGGTGCCCTGCCTGCACGATGGCGCGCTCGTGGTATGGGAGTCCCTGGCGATCGTCGAATACCTCGCCGAACGGCACGACGGCGTTTGGCCGCAAAACACTGCGGCACGCGCCTGGGCGCGCTCCGCGGCAGCTGAAATGCATGCAGGTTTTGCACCGCTGCGCAATGAATGCGGCATGAATTGTGGTCTGCGGGTGCAGCTGAATTCAATTTCTCCCGCGCTGCAGGCCAATCTCGACCGGCTGGACGAGTTGTGGACCGGGGGCCTGGCACATTTTAACGGACCCTATCTGGCGGGTGACTCCTTCACTGCGGTCGATGCCTTTTATGCGCCCGTTGCTTTCCGCATCCAGACCTACGGCCTGCCGCTGGGTGAGGCCGCCGCCGCTTATTCCCGGCGCCTGCTGAACATGGACGCCATGCGCGAATGGTATGCGGCGGCGCTGCTCGAAAAGTGGCGTGATCCCGATCACGAAGAAGATGTCAGGGTGTCCGGGGAAGTCACCGAGGACCTGCGCGCGCGCCCTCAAAACTAATTCACAAACCACTCAGGCTTCCGGTTTGCGGGCCAGGATCCGCCAGCGCACCGAGCCCGACTCGTTGGGAGTGCCCGGTGCATCCTGGACGGGTTGCCCCTGTCCCGGCGGCGCAAACGTGTCCAGTTTAAAACCACTGTTTTCGAACAGGCTGCGAATTTCCTGCGCCGTACGGATCAGGTAGGTCCAGTGAAAACGGCCGTAATCCACGGCCAACTGCCGTGCCAGTCGCGGGTCGACAGCATGGCTCTGAAACAAGGCTTCGGCCCTGCGCTGGGTGCGGTCCGCCAAAGCTTTCACCTCGGCATCCGAATACCTGATGATCGGCTGCCGGTCTTCGGTCCTTGCCCTTTGTGCCGTTAATACGGCACCACCCGGCCGCAGGTTTAACCACCACCTGTCAACCAGCCGCTTGCGCTCGGATTCATTGAAAAAACACAGGAAAGAATGCGTGCAGATCAGGTCAAACCTCTCAGCAGGCTGGTAGAGCAGAACATTTTCCCTGATGACTTCCACGTCGATTCCAAACCGCTCTCCATACCAGCCATTGAGCCGTAGCGGGGTTCCGCACAGATCCACCACGGTGACCCGGATATTCTGCAGATATGGCCCGGCAGCGGCCGCGACCCTCGCCAACAGGGCGTAATCCGCCGCGCCTGAAATCAGGATACGCCTCGCTCCCGCTTCTATCAGGCGGGACAGGGCAGGCAGGAAAAAGTCGTCATCCGAAAGTATCGAGTGGAACACACCCAGGTAACGCAACATCTGCCAGGAACCGTGGTACCAGCCGCATCCCGGCTGCTCCCCGTCACCCTGGTCACATTCCTGCCGTGACCACACCAGGGCGAGTGGCGCACTGTCCTGGAGAGGTTCCCTGGCCACCATTGGCGCGGTGATTTCAGGCCCGTGCATCTTGCTTCAGCGCGGACTGGGTGGTCACAAAACGTTGGTGCAAAGTCTGGAATTCCTTGCGGCTGGAAGGCAGTACCACCAGGTCCGAAGCGTCCGCCATATCAAGAATTCTCTCGATGGCCATACCGGCATGGGGTACCACGTCGATCGCGGTTTCCGCCACTCCCGCGGCCATCAGTGCCGCCTGCAAAATCCCAGGTACCTCCTGCGGTGCCCTGCCACGGGTGTTGGGATATGACCGGCAGACATAGTGGTCGAATTTACCCGCTGCGACCCTGGCCATCTCGGCAATGGTCCCGTCAGTCCGGTCACCGGCGCAGGCGATCAATAGCAGGCGCCGGCCCTCTACGTCCAGGCCACTGGTAAACTCCGCCAGTCGCGCCAGCCCGTCGGGGTTATGGGCAAAATCCATTACCGCGGTGTATGGCAGGTCATGGTAAAGATTCAATCGCCCGGGGGTATGCTCGAAACCCATCCTGAAGGACTCCATGGCAGTGCACAGGTGAGTTGTGGAAACGCCGAGCAGATAACCCGCCATCATCGCCGCAAGCGCGTTCTCAAGGTTGAATCGGGCGGCACCGCCAAAGGTGCAGGGCATGGCTGAAACGGCCAGCAATACCTGCCGCTGGCCGCCGTCGTAAAAAACCACATGGTCCTGGCCGTCATGCTGTTCGACCACGCAAAAAAGGTCCTGCCCGGCGCCATGTTCAGCCAGCTCATCCCTGTTCCTGGTGGACGAATAAAGGCCTGTCCTGGCTGCCGTCATAAATGGAATCATCGACAGGCAATTCGGGTCATCGGCATTTAACACGGCACCGTCCTGCGCCCTTTCCAGCAGGCTGCGTTTGATTTCAACCATTTCCTCGATGGTCTCGATTTCGCCTTCTGCGAGGTGCTCCTCGGTGACATTCAGGCATATGGCAACATTGCAATGTTGGAAAGCAAACCCGCGTATGGCCATGCCCCGGTGGTGAGCTTCAAGTACGGCGGCATCCACCAGCTTGCTTCCCAGTAACCTGGCGTGGCCGAGAAAAGCGCTGGCGTCGCCATGTGAGACCGGCTTGTTATCAAGAAATATACCATCCGTGTTAACCAGCCCCGAGTGGTAGCCTGCTGACTGCAAAATGCAGTTCAACATGTGGGTGGTCGTGGTCTTGCCATTGGTCCCTGTTACCGCAACCACCGGAATCTGAGCGCGCGCGGCGTCAGGAAAGAGGCCTTCGACGAGGTCTCCCGCGACGGCATCGAGCAACCCCGGTTCCCCGTCGCATGGACTGAGAAGTTCATATAAATCCGGGGCAATCTCGAAATCGACCACGGCCGCGTCCGCCTGCGCCATCGGCAGGCTGATATCAGTTGCCCGCAGCGTGACGACCAGGGGTGGAAATGCCAGTTCTCTGCTGATAGTGCGTACACATTCAATGAACTGCTCGTGGACGTTTACGGCCAGTTGCCTGCTGCTGCCAGCAGCGTCTGCCAGGGCTGTTACCCTGCCATTGACGACCAGCAGATGGAACAGGCTGGAAGCCCCGTTTTCCCTCACCTCATCCTGGAGCAGCGGAAACCCCGTTTCCCTGATGAATGCGGCACGTTGATCAGCGTTTCTGAGCAGTGCTTTCAACTGATTGTCAGCCCTGTCGAGATAGAATGTCCCGTCCAGGATCCTGGTACCTGTGCCGTGGCCAAGACTGAGCAGGCCATTCCGGCGCACCCGGAACGCGAAACTCATCTTGCCCGTCAATGGTTCGCGTTCAAGCTGCATGCAGGGAATGTTTCGTTGCCGTGCCGCCCTGATTATGGCTGCGGTTTCGAAAGGCAGAGCACGTTCCCTGGCAAATCCGCAAAACACGCGATATTGCTGAGCCGGGTTTTGCATGTTTCCCATGAAAATCCCGACCGCTATTTTAACCGCCGCCATGCCGACTTCGGAGTGCTCATGCTCCACGAGGGCGATGCATCGCTTCTTTTCCGAATCACAGGACACGTCAACATAGTCCACCCGGTGGTCATTCTTACGCTGTAACAAAAGCGCTGTTTGCGCCAGCAGGGAAGCGTACCAATCCATCCGCTGTCCAGGCAGGGGCAACAGTGGAAAGGCCTCCCCCTCAGCCAGGATGCCGGCGCCAAGCAGTTTCCGCCTGATATCGTCAGGCCGTCCGGGAAACCCGGTACCCGGGTCGTCGGCAAAATCCAGCCGAACTTCCACCACGCGCTTATCGGCGCGTCTGCTGGGACCAAAAAAGGGAAAGAACAGGATTCGGGGCATGTCGGCTACCTTAATCAAAATCCTGCACAGTGTGCAACCATGAACGACGCGGGCCGGCAGCCCGGCGGGACGGCATCAGCGGTGGCTAACGCCGGCCATCGAAGCACCCGATCAGGTGACCGCGGCGGTGACGGGACTGTCTTTTGCCGGAAATACGGTAGCCATACCGTCCAGGTAGCGCCATTGTGCGTCGATATGGGCATTCAACGCCTCGGGGTCACCCCATATCTGCCTGAAACGGCGCTGCTGCTCGATATAGGAATCCACGGCCATATTGTCGGGCCGCTGGTTGATCCGGTAACGGCAGCCATCAAATATTTCATAGAGTGGGAACAAGCCGCTACGCACGGCGATTTCAACCAATTCGGTGCTCTGATCCGGCTCCGACTTCCAACCGGTCGGACACGGCGACAGCATCAGCAGGAAACGAAAACCCTTGATCGATCTTGCATACCTGATCTTGCGCAGGAAATCCTCGCGGTGACTGATAGACAGGGTTGCGGCATAAGGTACCCGGTGGGCGGCCATAATGGCCATGATGTCCTTCTTGCGCTCACCCTTGCCCGCAGGTGTGGTGGCGGTTACAGCACCGATCGGGGTCGCACCACTGCGCTGACCGCCGGTATTGCCATAAATCTCGTTGTCATAGCAGATATAGATGATATCTTCATTGCGCTCCGCGGCGGCTGACAAGGTCGCCAGGCCAATATCGTAGGTGCCGCCATCTCCTGCCCAGCAGATCACGGGATTGTCGATATCATTCATCTTCGCGACCGCGCTTATACCGGTTGCGACGGCCGGCGAACTGGCAAACGTGGTGGCCGTGGTCGGGACACCGTAACCGCTGGTCGGGAATGCCCCGGCGGTGACGATTCCGCAGCATGACGGGATGACCAGCACCGGCTGTTCGTCGCCCAGCGCCTCGTCCAGCCACTGCAGGCCGATCGACATGCCACATCCGGCGCAGTTGGTATTGCCCGGTCTTAACAGGTGGTTTTCATAAGGTTTAGAGGGTGTGGTCGCAGTCATGCTGTATCATCCTTCCATTCCGGATCCGAGGCCGTCGTTCGCTCGCTCATGTCATCAATAATTGCATTGATATTTTCCGGCGTTACGTCGCCGCCGCCCAGGCCAACCAGGTAATCCTGTAACAACATATCCGGATCATGGCTGAGCGTGGCAGCGACTTCCTGCCAGAAAATTCCACCGGAACCCGGAGAATGGTTGCGGTCAAGCACCGCTACGCGTTTGGCCGGACCAATGGCTTCCAGCAACTCCTTGCGCGGAAACGGCCTGAACAACTTGGACCGTATCATGCCGATTTTTTCACCTTTTTTACGCCGCTCGATGACCACGTTGCGCAGTGTGCGCGCCATCGTGTTGCAGGCAATGAAGATGGTTTCGGCGTCCTCCGTCTCAAAGGCTTCGAGCGCCCCCGCCGGTCGCCGGCCGAAGATTTTCTCAAACTCGTCACGCGCCTCTTCCAACACCGTCATGGCATTCTCCATCGAGTGCTGTATCTCCCAGCGGTGATGCTCGGTTTCGCTCGGCCAGGTCATGCCGCCGAAGGTCGATGGATGGTCGTGTTTAAGCTTGTGCGGAATGACGCACTCCGGCAGAAAGGCATCGACCTGTTCCTGGGCTGGCTCATCGACTACCATCTGCGTATGTGAGGTGACAAACCCGTCCATGGCGACGATGACCGGCAACATCACGCGTTTGTCTTCCGCAACGCGGAAGGCCATCAATACGGTATCCTGCAAGTCCTGGTGGCTATCGCAATAGAACTGCATCCAGGCCGCGTCTCGCATCATCAGGCTGTCGCCCTGGTCTACCCAGATGTTCCAGGGCGGGCCCAGCGTGCGATTGACAGCGATCATGACGGTAGGCAGCCGGTAGTAACCGGCCGCAAAGATATTTTCGGTCATGTACGCCAGCCCGTTGGAAGAACTGGCGGTAAATGTCCGCGCCCCGGACAAGGCTGCACCGATACAGACACCCATCGCACTATGCTCCGACTCAACCAGCACAATCCGGCCCTTGCTGAACGGGAAACCGGAAAGGTATTCGATAATCTCGGTTTGCGGCGTAATCGGATAAGCGCCGGCGCAACAACCCCTGGCGTTCCGATTGGCCTCGCCCGCGAGTGCAAGGGCATGGCCTGCAGCATGGTTACCGGTGGCAAGTGATCTGCTCATGAAAAGCCTCCTTCGGGCTTATAGGTTCGTCATGTATATGGCGCCGCGCGGGCAGGCGGTCATGCAGACGCCGCAACCCTTACAATACTCGAGGTCAAAGTAATAACCCTCCTCTTCACTGCCTTGCCTGAGAATGCCCTCGGGGCAGTACTCAAGACAGCGGTCACAGGAATTACAGACACCACAGCTTAAACAACGCAGTGCTTCACCGACCGCCCCCGTGCCATCGGGTCCGGCCTTGAAGCCCAGGTGAACCTCATCGAAGCAGCGCCGCCTTTCAGCCGGGCTGAGCGTATTGACTTTCTCGGGTGGCAAATGCTCAAAACGCTGGAACTTGATCGCTTCAGCGCTGGCAACGGGTTCTTCCGGTGGCGGAAACAGGTCTTCGCCCGACAGCGTGCGATGGATATGCCTGGCGGCCCTGACCCCGCAACCGATCGCGGCTGAAACGGTGCCGGCATTAGTCGCAAAATCACCGCCCAGGAAGAACGGTGCGCCACTTAAACCAAGCAGTGCTTCGCCTTCCTTAATCACGGATCCCTCGGGCAGAATGGAAATGTCATGGGACTGCCCCAGTGCCAGGATCACGAGGTCGCAACGCAAGTTGAAACGGGCATCCGGACTGGTATCGGCGACCGGTCTCGGTCTGCCACTGGCGTCCGGCGGGCCAAGCACCATACCCTGGCAAGTCAGCAGGGGCCCCTCATCAGAGTCGGTCAGGCTTACCGGTGCAACGAGTTCATCAAGGATGATTCCCTCTTCCAGCGCCTGCTCAATCTCTTCATGAATTGCCGGCATCTCGCTGCGGGTCCGGCGGTAGACTACACGCACCTCGCTGGCACCGATCCGCAGCGCGGAACGGGCGGCGTCCATGGCAGTATTGCCTCCGCCGATGACGATGACGCGCTGGCCATCCAGGCGTTGGTTGCCCTGGCGTACCTGCTCGAGAAAATGCAATCCCTGCACCGGCTCTGCCGATGCACTATTACCGAGGTCCAGGTCACTCACATTCTGCAATCCGGTGGCCACAAAGACCGCCTGGTATTCGCGGCTCAGGCGCAACATGTCTTCGCGCCTCAGCTGGCAACCCGTATGCGGTGAAATATCGTATTGCAGGATGTAGTCAATTTCTTCGTCCAGCACTTCGCGCGGCAGGCGGTAGGCCGGAATACCGGTGCGCATGACGCCACCCAGTTCGTCACCTGCCTCGTACAGCGATACCGGATAACCCAGTTTTGCCAGCTGGTAAGCCGTGCTGAGCCCTGCCGGTCCGGAACCCACCACCGCGACTTTCTCTTGCCTCGATGAGCGGTTGGGTTTAGTCCGCACGCCAAGTTCAGCTGCGGCGCGTTCAATTTCCCTGACGTTTACCGACGTGTCGTATTCCGCCCGGTTGCAGGTTTCCATGCACGGCGCGGGACAGACGCGGCCGCAGATGGCAGGCAACGGCGATGTTTCGAGTATGATACCGAGTGCCTTGTCATAGTTTTCCTTGCCGACTGCCGCCACAAACCCCTGCACGTCATTTCCGGCGGGACAGACGTGGTTGCAGGGCGGCGTCAACTGGCGCCGCTCAGGTTTTCGCGTGGCCCAGCTGCCGGTCTTGATTTTTGGCATTCCACCGACGTCGTCATCGAACAAATCGGCTACCCTGGGCTTACTGGTTACCTCCGGCGGCTTGATGATTTCGCCAGGAATTTTCTGGGAACGCACCATTTTGTAGGCTTCCCGGGCACAGGTTTTGTTGGTTCCGGCAAAGTTCAAATGCTCCAGGCCAGCCAGCAAATCCATCAGTGACATATCCAGTACACGCGCCACTGCGCCCGCCATCGTGGTGTTGACGATCGGCACGGTGCGGGTGCCAAGTCCGTTGGAAACGGCGATACTGGTTGCATCGATCGTCGCCACTTCGCGGCCGGGAAAAAGCTCCTCGTAATCCGTATTGTCATCAGGTGTATTGACAATAATGGAGCCGCCGTTCTTCAGGGCGGCATCCATACCCGGCACGATCAGTGTGCGATCCAGCACAATGAGATAATCGGGATTCTGAACCTGGTTGTGATTGGTTATTTCGTTATCGTCTACTCGGGCAAAGGCCTGAATCGGTGCACCTGAACGCTCAGCGGCATAGACACCGAAGGCCTGCACATACTTGCCCTTCAGAAAATAAGCCGAGGCAATAATCTTGGCGAGCGTGACGCCGCCCTGCCCTCCACGCCCACAAATTGTAATTTCCATCATCGTGGCAGTTTCCATCCTGTTTTCAATGTTCGAATTAGAATGTAACCAGAAAAACTCCGGGTTCGTAACGCGAAAAATCACCCTTAGTGGAACGATACACCCACCGGCTTTAACAGGCCTTGACGTTAATCAAGTGCGAAGCATTTAAGCTTGAAAATCCTATTGCCGATATTGCGTAAAAGACCCGTCGGCACAGGTATCCGCGCCTCGGCTTTAAGCCAGGCGCGGGTGGTTCCGGGCGATCAGTTACAGGGCCTGGCCTGCTCGCTCCAGCATCAATTTTCGCGTGTACGGAATCAGCCCGCCCGCATCGATAATCGCCTGGCGCGCTGCGGGCAATGGTTCAATGTCGAACGATTCACCGGAAGCCAGGTTCCAGACCTTATTTTCCCTCACTTCGAGTTCATCACCTTCGGCAGCATTGATGTCCGGACAGATGATCATTTGCAGGCCCACGTTTATCGAGTTCTGCAGGAATATGCGTGCAAAATTCCGCGCCACGACAGTTATGTTATAGCCCTTGATGCAGGAGGCGGCCTGCTCACGTGAGGAACCGCAACCAAAGTTGTCCCCAGCGACGATGAAGCTGCCCGCAGGCACGCCGCCTTCGTTGAGCAACTGGTTGAACGCCTTGTCGTCGGCGAATGCAAACTGCGGTGTTTCAGTTGGCAATACCGTTGCCATGAATCGACCCGGGTAGATGATATCGGTCGAAATATCGTTTGCCAGTTTAAGTACGACTTTGCCCGTTGACATATCAGTTCACCTCCCTCGGATCGGTAATAACGCCGCTCAGGGCGCTGGCCGCCGCGACTGCCGGTGAGCAAAGGAATACCTCTGCACCGGGATTGCCCATGCGGCCCTTGAAATTGCGATTGGTGGTGGCCAGGGCGACTTCATCGTCGCCAAGGGCACCCTGGTGAATGCCGAGACAGGGCCCGCAACCGGGATTGCAAACCACCGCGCCGGCCTTGATCAGGTCACCGAGATATCCCGCATCCATCGCATCGGTGTAGATGCGCCATGAGGCAGGAAATACCAGCAGTCGCGTACCTTCCGCCACGTGCTTGCCCCGGAGGGTGCGGGCGACGATTTCGATGTCATCCAGGCGGCCGTTGGTGCAGGAGCCGACAACGATCTGGTTGATCTTCTTACCCTTGATACCATCGATCGGCTTGACGTTGTCGACGGTGTGCGGGCAGGCAATTTGCGGGCCAAGCTGCGCGGCATCGATCTCCACCACGCGGTCATAATCAGCATCGGTGTCCGCGGCAAGCAGCTCGAGTTCGCCTTCAACACCCGCCTCGTCACGCAGGTAACGCACCGTTTCCTCATCCGGTGGCACAACGCCGGCAGTCGCACCTGCCTCAACCGACATGTTGCAGAGCACCAGGCGGCCGGAGGTCGGCAGGTTGCTAATCGTCTCACCATGGAATTCAATCACCTTGAAGTTCGCCCCTTCGGCGCTGAGGGTGCCAATCACGTGCAGTATCAGATCCTTGGCGTAAACACCTTCAGGCAACTGCCCGTTGACCACGACCTTGATCGTGCCGGGCACCTCCACGTTCAGAATACTGCCGAGCGCCCAGACTGCGGCCATCTCCGTCGCGCCGATACCGAATGCAAAGGCGCCCAGGGCGCCGTGCGTCGTTGTATGGCTGTCAGTGCCCACCAGTACCTGGCCGGGGCGGACATAGCCATTTTCGGGCAGTATCTGGTGGCAGATTCCACCCACGTCACCGCGCACATCGTGGAACTTGGAAATACCCTGCTGTTGCACAAAGCCGCGGGTTTTCTTGTGGTTGGTCGCGGTTTTTGCCGATTCCGCCGGCACGCGGTGGTCAAAGATGATCGCGATCCGGTCCGGGTCCCAGACTTTCGGCTCCCGGCCGGTGCCCCGGTAGATTTCATTGAACTGGTTGATGACCAGTGCTGCATTCTCGTGTGACATTGCGAGATGTACCGGCAACTCGAGAATATCACCGGTCGCAACCGAGTCCTTGTCACAGGCACGGGCCAGCAGTTTCTGTACGTATGTCATAGCCATAACAATCTCCTTATCAGGTGCCTGTCAAATTACGTTTCCAAATTACGTTTCAAATAACATTTTTCGCCTTCAATTCGGCCACTTCATCCGCACTGACGCCAATATCCGCCAGGATCTGTGCAGTATGTTCCGAGAGCCTTGGCGGCGGAGAAGTGATATCCCCGGGCGTTTGTTCAAATTTCGCGGTCAGGTTAAACAGCGGAATCGTCCCGACGCCCTCGACTTCCACATCTTTGAGGGTTTCGCGGTGTTTGACCTGCGGTTGGTTCAGTGCATCCTCCAGGCTCAGGATCGCGCCGCTCGGCACACCGTTGCTGTTCAACAGGTCGACCCACTCCATGGTGCCGCGCGCGGCGAGTTTAGCCTCCAGCAGGGGGGTCAGTGCCTTGCGGTTCTGCTTGCGGATATCCCGTTTCTGAAAACGTTCATCGGTTTTAAGCTCTTCCAGTCCGAGGACGTCACAGACCGCCTCCCACTGCTCCTGTTTGTTGGCCGCGATATTGATATGGCCGTCACCGGTGCGGAACACACCGGACGGCGCCGCGGTGAAATTATCGTTGCCCATGGGTACCGGTTGCTTCTTTGCAATCAGAAGGTTGGCCGCCACCCAGCCCATCAGGGGCATGATGGAGTCGAGCATGGCGACGTCGATAAATTGACCTTCGCCGCTGCGCTCGCGGTGGTAAAGTGCCGCCATGATCGCGAAGGCGGCATTCAGGCCACCTACCGTGTCACAGACCGGGAAGCCGGTGCGCAGCGGGTTAAGCCTTGCATCACCGTTAACAGACATTTCCCCGCTAAGACCCTGGATAATCTGGTCATAGGCCGGTTTTTTGGCATCGGGACCGGTCTGGCCAAAACCGGAAATTGCGCAGTAGATCAGACCCGGGTTGATGTCCTTCAGGACCTCGTAGCTCAGGCCAAGGCGCTCCATCACACCGGGCCGGAAATTCTCAACCAGCACGTCGGCGTCCTTGACCAGTTTTCTGAAAATCTCCTTGCCCTCGGGAGTCTTGGTATTGAGCGTAATCGACTTCTTATTGGCGTTCTGCGCAAGAAAACTTGTCCCCATGAGTTGCTCATTCAACTCGGTCATGGTTCCCAGTTTTCGCGCCAGGTCGCCACTGCCGGGGCGCTCGACCTTGATGACCTCGGCACCCATGAGCGCCAGGTGTAATGTCGCGAAAGGTCCAGCCAGCACGTTCGTCAGGTCGAGGACCCGGACACCTTTCATGATTTGCTTGCTCATGCTGCCTCCTTGTTACGCAGTGCGCCGGTTTTGTATACGCATCCCGGCATTTCACGCGCGAAGTAATCCGCGACATCACCCGCCACGCTGATCAGGCGGTCCACGTCTATATCTTCCCGCTGTCCCTGCAACTGCAGGGCGTTGACAAAGTCCTCGGTAGCGACATTTCCCGCTGCGACCTTGGTAAACGGACAGCCGCCGAGACCGGCAAAAGAGGTTTCAAAAGATGTAACGCCAACCCGCAATGCGGACATGATGTTAGCCATGCCCAGGCCATAGGTGTTATGGAAATGACTGGTGCACTCAACCTGTGGATCGAGTGCAAGCACGGCGGAAAACAGCCGCTCAACCTGCGCCGGATGGGCGTGGCCGGCCGTATCGGCCAGGCTGATGTTGTACAGGCCAGCCTCCACGTAGGCCGACGCCATTTCCAGCACGCGTTCCTCGGCGATCGGGCCTTCAAACCCGCAACCAAAAGCGGATTGCACCGAAACCTGTACCTTCTTGCCGGCCTGCAGGACCTGCTGACCGGCGCCAATAATCCGCCGGGTGGCATCCATGCTGGGCATGCGGGTATTTTTCAGGCTGTGGGTCTCACTGGCGGAGGCGCCGAGGCAAAACATCTCCACCCCGCACTCCATGCCGCGCTCCACACCCCTTTCATTCAGGGCGAGTCCGGCCAGGGTGACCTCAGACCGCTTGTCGGCGACCAGTCGTTTGACCAGTTCGTCGGTGTCGGCCATTTGCGGCACCTTCACCGGGTGGACGAAGGAACCCACCTGCACAATATCAACGCCGGATCCCATCGTGCGGCGGATCCAGTCCTCCTTGGTATCCGTGGGAACGACCTGCCGCTCCATCTGCAGCCCGTCGCGCGGGCCTACTTCGTGGACGACGATATGTTTCATAGTGATCTCCGTTTACAGTTTACCCGCAATGGCTTCGGCCATTTCGAGGGTGGTCGCCGAACCGCCCATATCGTAGGTGCGCACTGCACCTTCCTGGATAACCGCGGCTACGGCGTCCTCGATACGCTTTGCTGCATCCGCCTCTCCCAGCCAGTCGAGCATCATCTTGGCCGTCAGGATGGTCGCGATGGGATTGACCTTGTACATGCCGGAATATTTGGGCGCCGAACCGTGAGTGGGTTCGAAAACGGCCAGTTTTTCACCGATATTTCCTGAACAGCCGAAACCCAATCCTCCAACCATTTGCGCACACAGGTCGGAAACAACGTCACCATAGAGGTTGGGCGCCACCAGCACTTCGTAGTTGAACGGATTTTTCAGCAGCCACATCGTGATGGCATCGATGTTGGCATCGTCCATGGCGATGTCCGGGAAATCCCTGGCAACCTCGCGGGCCGTTTCCAGGAACAGGCCATCGGTAGCGCGCACGACATTGGCCTTGTGGACAACGGTCACTTTTTTGCGACCGAATTTACGCGCGTACTCAAAAGCCGCACGGATAATCCGCTCGGAACCCTTGCGGGTATTGATCTTGCAGGAAACCGCGTACTCATCACCGGACAGGCCGTCGAAGGCCTGGAACGCAGGCGCAAGGTCGGACAGCACTTCACTGAGCTGTGCCGGCACGGGGTTGAACTCA
>Ga0316201_10001775_pt1 | contig 14893 bp, 14 predicted proteins | sample CS6wburrow_MG_FD_204516 | JGI IMG/M metagenome (GOLD analysis project Ga0316201, IMG submission 204516) | Coastal sediment microbial communities from Delaware Bay, Delaware, United States - CS-6 worm burrow | ecosystem: Environmental > Aquatic > Marine > Coastal > Sediment | place: USA... | reverse complement strand
ACGCCGCTTAAAATCGAGCAGCCTGCCCGGTGTGGCCACAACGATATCCGTCTGTCTCCGCGCCAGGGCCCGGCGCTGTTTCTCGTAGTCCATGCCGCCAAATACAGTGACGATGCTAAAGTTGGTATATTTGGCCAGCTCTTTGGCTTCATCGCCGATTTGCATGACCAGTTCACGGGTCGGCGCGACGATTAAAACCCTTGGTGTGCCCGTTTTACGTTTGGCGGAAACCGGTTTGCTGAGCATTTGGGTCACCACGGTAATAATGAAGGCGGCCGTCTTGACGGTACCGGTCTGGGCCCGGCCCGTGGCATCTTTGCCCACCAGTGTGCTGGGCAGAATTTCCGCCTGGATCGGCGTGCAATACAGGAACCCGAGATCGGCGATGGCGTGCATCAGTTCATCGGGGAGGCCCAAATCATGAAAACGGGTCTGGCCCGCCATCGGCGGAACTTGGAAACTATCGATACGCCATTGTGGTTTAGGGGTGGCCACCTTGCGCTTTTGGCTTTTTGCCGACTTTGGTTTAGGTGCCGGCCGCCTGGGTTTGGCTTTTAGGCCGTGGGCTGGTTGAGTGGTTCTGGCCTGACCGGGTTCGGTGCGACCGACGGCTGCGCTGCTGTGAGGATCCTCTTTCCTGGTCCGCGCTGTACCGCTAATTCCTTTGACTTTCTTCCAGATTTTCTTAATTGGTCCTATCAATGGGTATCACTTCCTTCACTATTTAATGGCTGATTCCGTCCGAATGATTACCTCAAGATTCGATGTGGGAAAGGTAAGGCTTAAAGATATGGCGAATCTGCTCCAGCGATTCATCGATGGCTGTGGGCATTGATTTTGCGAACATATCCAGCAGAATAATGGCATTGATCATCGAATCGTAATTGCAGGCCGCCCGCAGGCGTTTGGCAAATGCCATATTGACCGTTTGAATAGAGTTGTATATCTTGCTGAGCTGCTGAAACAGGACATCCGGACGACCGCCATCTTGTTTCAGGAAATATTGGGACAGCAGATAGGTCGACGTCGCCCTCCAGATGGTCTCGTCCGTGCTGGCAAAAGGCAGATGGAACCGTGCCATGGGTTTAAAAAAATCTGTACGGGGGCACTCGCTAGTGGCCATGAGCAGGCCCATCAGCGAACAGATGCCATGTTGAACGCTTTTTTGTGCAAATACCTTCCGGTCTGCCGTCTCCACTTCCACCAGGGTCTGGTCATACGACAGCAGATCGGTGAAGCGGTTGACGATCGATACCATATTGACGGCAGCCGGGCAGCGTTCTACTTTATCCGCCTCCAGAGGGCAATTGGGGCACTGGTTGAAATCCAGCCGGGTCCACGGCGGCAGGTCTCCGCATTGGTCGATGTCGGCAACGAGGGTGCGGGAATCCAATTCCAGATCGAATCGTTCCTCCTGACCATCTTCCAAGCGAAAGCGATATTGAATTTTAAACGGCGGCATACGCTCCAACGGCGAAGGTTGAGCCAGGCTCAACGCAATGGCTACTCCTCGTATCGGCCAGCAAATATGGATTCCAATCCACCTAAACTGTAATCGATTTCCATGGAAAGAAATTGTGAAAGCGAGTGCAGCGTAATGATGGCATTTTTGTCAGCGTCTTCGCTTCCAACACTGTTGATCCGCTTCAGCAACCCCTCGTTGACCTGCTGAACCCTGGCATAATGCTTTTCCAGAATAGAGAAATCAAAACTCATTCCCGGCTTGTTTTTGTATCTAAAATACTGGGCCAACAGGTACATGGACGCGGTGCGCACCGTGGTCTCCTCAATGGTGGAAAAGGGCAGATGAAAGCGTGCCATCGGCTTGAGGAACTCCATCATGGGACAATTGCTGGTTGCCATGATGACGCCGAATATCGCCGAGAGTCCCTCCATTACCGATGTCTCTTTTGAATAGGTCCGTTCCGCGGTTTCACAAATGACATTGCAGTCATGGTAGGAAAATACATCCTTGAACGCCTGGACCAGTTCCATGATGTTTACGGCAATGGGGCAACGGGGGTATGCATCCGTCTTCAATGGGCAGCAAGCGCATTGTTCGTATTCCAAACGGGTCCAGTCGGCAGGTTCCTGATCGGATGCCTCTCGAATGAGGCCTAAAGTCACCGGATCCAGCCTGAGTCGATATTCCTTGAACTGATTATCCTGAAACCTAAAGATATACCGAAATTGATAGGGTTTTTTTCGCATTTGCACTCACCTCGTTATCGAGCAGATCCCTCAGTCATCAGCCGGCCAATGGCGCGTTCGACGCATTGACCCAGTACCATACACTGACCACTATGAAATACGCACCAATCAAGTCACAGAACAAGAAAACCGAATAATACCATAACCGATTCAATAAGCCAAACGGCAACACCGCCCCCAGACCCGCCAGTGAGAGGAAAAAAATTGAGTAAAAGGTATAGTAGTACCCTTGTTGGGTGACCAGGTTGGTGAGAAAAAAGAGACTGACATTCAACACAATCAGCAAGTTGGTCATTCTGGACAGATGGCCCCACTGGCGCCCGGCTTGGGGGGCGAACCGGCATTGAAGCCGTTTGTAGAGGGTCTCGCTCATGTCCAGTACCTGCTTTTCATTTTCTGGCCCGCTCCGCCTTAAGAGCCTTCATCAGCTTATTGACCGTCTCTTTCAATTCAACATTTTGTTCCTGGAGTCGATTGAGACGGGCCTGATAGGCCACCACCGATTGTCCGATTTGCTGATCCAACTGCGCCTCTTTCTTTGCAAAATCCGATTCCAGCCGCCCTTCTAGACGATCCAGTTCCGCCTGCCGCCGGACCGCTGTCGATTCGGCTTGCGCCAACACCTCATCGGCCCGTCGGAACTTTTGGGAGGACTCGATTTGCCGTTTATGTCCCCAGGCGTAAAAGACCAGGGCAACCAGACCGAGAATGCTGGCAAGGCGAATGTAGACCGCCAGTGAAAGACTTTTTTCTACCTGCCGCATGAAGGGCAGGTCCGCCAGCAAGGAGAATACCACCAGTACCAACAGGGCGACCAAGGCAAGAATTTTGAAGAACTTTTTCATTGATTCCCCCGTCGGACCAAACCGCAGCCGGCTCTGGTCTCTCTATACATGCCAGACGACAGCCCGCCCGCTGCCCGCATCCGGAGCAGGATATTAACCATATCGAATTGCATCTGTCGGACGCATCCCAGCGGCCTGATTTGCAGGATAAACGGATGCAGCAACGCAAATCAGCATAGTTCCCAACACAATGGCCCCCAGATCCCCAGTCGTGATCTGCACCGGCAGTGTCGTCAAAAAATAGACATCCCCGGGCAGTTCGATGAAGGGATAATGCGCCAGGATCAAACATACCAGCAAGCCGCCGGCCAGCCCGATAAGGACGCCGGCGGACCCGATGGCCAAACCCTTGCCAAGGAAAATCCGCTTCAGGCTGCTCCGACTGGCCCCCATGGCTTTTAGAATTGCGATATCCCTCGTCTTTTCCCGCACCATCATGATCAATGCACTGGCAACATTGAAGGCCGCCACCACAATAATGAGGGTGAGAATAACGTACATGAGCGCTTTTTGGAGCGCCAGCATCGAAAACAGGTTTCGGTGCATCTGCTTCCAGTGGTTCACCCAGTAGTCGTAGCCCAGCAATTCAACTACCGCCTGCGAAACCGTCTCCACCTGATCTGCATCCGCCAGCCGAACCTCCAGGCCGGTGGCCAGGTCACCGATGCCGATCATCTTCTGGAGGCGCTTCATGTGGACATACCCAATGCTCCCATCGTACTGGTGCATGCCGGTTTCGAATACCGCTAGCACCTTCAATCGCTGCATGCGCGGCAGCTGGCGCAGATTGGCCTGCCGGGTTCCCACAACCATCATCAGCGCGCTTTCGCCGGGCGAAACGTTGAGTTTGTCTGCCAATACCGACCCTAGAACAATTCCGGCTTCGGGTGCGCCGGTATCGGAACCGAGCAGGTCGGCGAGAGATTGGTCCCCAGCGGTCCCGACAGTGATGGTGGCAACTGACGGGTCGATTCCCCGGAGGACAATTCCAGATACCCCATCGGCCGAACGAAGCATGCCTTGGGCATAGACAAACGGCGCCACACTGATCACCCCGTCAATGCGTTTTATCTCTGAGGCGATCTGTCGATGGTTCTCGATCCACCCGCTGTAGCGCATCACCAGCATGTGCGCTTCGATCCCCAGAATGCGCTTTTTCAGTTCCGATTGAAATCCTGTCATCACCGCGATGACCACCACCAGCACCATGACTCCCACGGCGACACCAACAACCGAGAGGATGGTGATTAACGGCACCAGCTTTCCCGGGTGCTTGATTCTCAGATATCGTCGGGTGACGAATGACTCAAAAGACATACCGGTTCCAATCTCTGGGCTGAAAATGACCTGCTGCTTCCTGTTTGGAAGTCGAGGTGTGATTCAATTCATTACGACAGTTTTTCCGGATAGGACGCCCCAGCAGATGAACCCGGCACTTCGACCGCACCGGCGGCCCGAATGAAAAAATCCGGTGCACCGACATCCCCGACAATGGCATAAGCATAACCGCGAGACCGCATTTCGGTCAAAACAGACAACACCAGGGCGCGCCCAACCCCCTTTTTCTGAAAGGGGTCCTCGACACCGATGGGGCCCAGAAAATTCAGGTAGGTGCTTTCTGAACAGCAAAATCCGCACAATCGCCGCGTGTGGACCGCAATCCAGCACCCAATGGGTTGATGCCCAAAAGCAACCGCGCATTCGGCAGACCACCTGCTGCCGAACGTTGCTTCGACCCATCGCAGCACCTGATGGCGTTCATAGGCCATAGCCCTGCGGACGGTAATACCCCCGGAGGAGAGTCTCTTCAGGAATTCATCCGGAGAAGGCAGGCGGCTCAGTTGAAACAGCATGTCCATGACAAAACGCTCCCAGCTGCTGGAATTGGATGAAAACGATGGTCTCTTTTATCGCTAATTCAACTTTCGGGTATCACGCACTGGCCTGGTCTACTGCAGAGACTCGGCCGAAAGCCGAAAGTTGAGCCCCCTAGTAACAATAAGTGTTTTATTAAACAAGAAAATATATGCCGCCTGGCCTGCCTGGCGGCAGCACCATGGCCATTCTATTCCGTCGGAATGGGTCAGTACCGAGAAAAGGATTTTGTGTTCAGCTGTCAAGCCCATTGACAGCCCGGGTCATGTCATTTATCAATTGGTTCATCATACGTTATACTTAACAGCTCGTATAGCGTTAGTTCTAATTTAGGGAGGTCACATCCAATGGTCACGTTGTCCGATCGCCGCAAAACAGACCGAGATAGGCAGAAGCGATGGCGGGAGCGCCGCATCAAAGAGGGCCGAAGGCAGGTCTCTGCAATGATTTCGATGAAGGCCCAGTTGATCCTCACCCGGGAAAAAAAACGCAGCGGTGAAACGAATTCCCAGGTGATCGAGCGCGCCATTCTGGCTCTGGGCGGCCACACCTCCACCTAAGCGTCGGGCAATTGCAGACCACGGTTCATCTTGCCGGAAACATAGCCCTCCAAGTCCAGGCAGATGTGGTGAAACCCCAGCCCCCGCAATACTTCAACGATCTGTTGGCGATGCCCTGAATCCAGGAACCGCTCCATCTCATCCCCGCCTACTTCGATTCTCGCAATATCCTGGTGATACCGCACCCGGCACTGGGCAATCCCCAGCGCCCGGATAGCCGCCTCCGCCGTTTCGACCTTTCGAAGCAGAGTCGCCTCGATGGGCGTGCCATAGGGTAACCGGGTTGCCAGACAGGCCATTGCCGGTCGATTCCAATTGGGCAGCCCGATGTTGCGGGCCAGCTGCCGGATGTCCGCTTTGGTAAAGCCGGCTTCGCTAAGGGGTGCTGCAACACCCAGCTCCTCGGCGGCTTTGAGTCCTGGCCTGTAGTCAAGGATATCGTCTGCATTGGCGCCGTGCGCCAATGCCTCAATCCCAATGGTGAGGGCCTCCTTCTGCATGGCCCTGAAAAGGCATTTTTTGCAATAATAGCAGCGCTCATGGCCATTGGATCGAAAATTGGCATCCGCCATTACATCCGGTCGAACGATAAAATGGCGAACCTTTAGACGGCGCGCCAGGGCAAGGGCCTGGTCCAGTTCATGGCGCGCATGGACTGGAGAGGCCGCCGTTAAGGCCACCACCCGATCTCCCAGCACCCTGCGGGCGACGGCGAGCAAGAGGGAACTGTCAACACCTCCGGAGAAAGCCACGGCAAGCGTCTCGTTTCCGCTGATGATGCGTTGCAGCTCCTCCTGTTTGATTCGGATGGCATCCGGTAACGTTCCCATCATATGCCCCCTTTTGAGCAATTCTATACATGGTCTACCATCAGGGCCCGATGAAGCACCGGGCGATTGGCAGCCAGGTCCTTCGACGAGATGAGAATAGACAAAAAAGGTTTACAAAAACAAGCCAATCCATTATATGGTGACTCTTTATTAACATTTACCCGATTAACATTAACCCGCCTTTGAATAAAGCAAAACAAGCACAGTTTAAAAGGGGATAATTCGATGGGGAAGGACAGCTTAATTAAATCGACATCAAAGAAGAAGGCCGGAGCCAAAAAAGAAGCGGGCAAGAAAGCCACCAAGAAAGCGGCAGCGAAATCGATAGCGAAAAAAAAGACCCCCAAAGCCTCGAAAAAGCCGGCTGTGAAAACCGCTAAAAAAGCGGCCGTAAAAAAGGCAGCCGCAAAAAAAGCCGCCCCCAAAACGACCAAAAAGGCAGTCAAGGCTACACCCGCCGCCACGAAGGCCAAGGCCAAAGCGGCCCCCGTAAAAAAAGCGGCTCCAAAACCAGTCAAAAAACGCACCGTCAAGGAGCTCATCTTTAAGACATTTGAGCCTCTCCAGCGCAAAGCACCAACTGCGGCGGCGCCTGCTCGCCAGGTGATCACTGCTGCGGCACCGCCGTTTATTGCCGCCACCGATCCGGAAGAGGTAAAACGCCTTCGCGCACTGCTGATGCAGAAATTCAGCATGGACGAAGTAAAAGCGGCCGCCAAGGAACCGCAACCCGAGCCGGCACCCCAGCCGAAAGAGAGCGCGGGTACCACAGCGGTGCCGGCACCCCAGAAAAAGGCCGCTGCCGAGGAAAACGCCTATATCACCGTGGAACCGCCAGAGACCAAAGCTGAGGCCGATCCGGTTGCCCGGGCTGCTAAAATTGCAGCCGCAGTTGCTGCAGCGGTGATTTTCCTCCTGCTGAGCATCAGCTACAATAACAGCTCCAAGTACTATATTTACCCCAAAGACAACGCCATTGAAATATGGAAAGGACGTTTTTCTCCCAAGGACACCATGTTCTACATGGTCCTTCACGGCATCGAACTGGCCGATCCGCCGGCAGCCGTCTACACGAGCGAGCAGGTTTTTCCGCTCATATTCGACTACTACCTGGATAAAGCCGACATGCTGCTGGAAGTGCCCGGACTTCCCGATTTTGAGGGCATCAAGGGATACCTGCACCAGGCCCAGGGGTATGTTGTCTCCGGTGATATGAGAGAGCGCGTATCGTCTCGCCTGAACAACATTGAACGCATGATCCTGCTCTACAAAGCGGATGTGGCCATAAGCAAGGGAACCGTCGATTCCCTGCAGGCTGCCATCAAGCTGCTCAAACAGGCCGATATTATTGCTGCCTCCGACATGCAGTCCCAGGAAATCGTTCAAAAGATCGAAGCCGCCAGAGAGCAGATCGCCGCGCTCAAGGCGTCGGGGGAGTAATCCTGGGAACCACAGCTTAATCAATCGACACCCAATGATAAAGGGGGGCTCCACCAAGGCGGAGGCCCCCTTTTCTTTTCGTCAGATTCCCGCCATAAAGGCCGCTGCAGCGCTCCAATGGGGCATATTGAATTTGACCATTGCTGCACTGAATGCTAATACCCAGGGGAGTCAACCTCCCGCCAAACGACTGAGACAGGAATGGGATGCGCTGTGACGATTAACACGGAAAGACATATAATTACCATGCTGGTTGAGAACGAGCCTGGCGTAACCGCCAGGGTTTCGGGATTGTTTGCAAGCCGGGGGTACAATATCGAAACGATCTGCGGCGCTCCCACCGCTAATCCTGAGCTGTCCCGCATCACCATCACCACCAAGACCAACCCGGAGCAACTCGAGATGATTCTCAAGCAGATCCGGCGTCTCATCAATGTGGTCAAGGTTCGTGACATGACCGGCGACAAGGCGGTCAAGCGCGAGATGGCCCTGATCTGCGTCAACGCCCAAGAAACCCATCGACCGGAAATACAGCGTATCGTCAAGACATTTCGCGCCACGATAGTGGACACCGGACTGACCCACTATATTATTGAAGTCATTGGCGGCCATGACAAAGTCGACGCTCTGATTCGGCTTCTCTCACCCATGGGGATCAAGAAGGTGACAAGGTCGGGGGTGCTGGCGCTCTATAGGGAACCAGCGTAGAATGCTTAAGGTTTGAACAGGGCACAGATTTAAAATCCTCTCGGGTCGAGGGTAACGGCCTGCCGAGGGGAAAGCGTTACCCGGTGGCTTGGCCGCCGGTGGGCTGCTGCAGATTTGAGGCGCGGTGAGCCTACTCATGGAACGCCGCCTTCGGTGCCGCTGCCATTACGCCTCAAACGCACCTGCCATCTTTCCTTGACTTCGCCCCTTCAATTTCTTAATCTAATGTAAATTCCAATCGTTATGGCTAACGACGGCTGGCCGAACGATCCACCTTCAGAGGGAAACTGTTGCGGGACAATTGAGACCCCGCAGATCGATAACGACCTATGACCATCAAACGCTTTCTCATCATCGCTCCTGCAGTGGTCTCCCTGGTGCTGCTGCTGTCTTACTTCTGGGTTCCCACCTACGAGGAGCAGACCCGGGGGAATCCCCAGCGGCTGGAGCAGTTCATCACGGCCTCTATCGGCGATGCAACCATCCTGAACCCGATTCTGTCGGCCAACTCGGCCAGCAGCCAGATCGAGGGGCTGGTGTTCGAAGGGCTCATCGATCGGGATGAAAATCTGCAATATCGGGGACGTGTGGCGGAGCGCTGGCGCATCAGCGAACAGGCCTATTTTTATGTCAACGACAACGCCGCTACCCTAAAGTGGGGAGCTCTGGACGGCACCGAACTGCGATCCAACCTCGAATCGGCCCTCAAGGCCGACCCCGATACGGGTCCCTTCGTCACCGCAGTGGAGCTGCTGCCGGCAGCATCCTATTCCGTCACCCGCTCCATCGGCAGGGCCGATCAACAGCGGACCGTCACCTTGAAAGTCCAGGCGCCGCAACGCATCCGCATCACCCTGAATCGGGTGGATCAGCTCTTTTTCGAACACCTGCTGCCCTATCTGGGCCCCGACTATTTTGAGACCTTCAACGCCCCGGCGCGAATCACCGCCGAACCTGAACCGGCGCCGGAGCAGCTGGCCGCCCTGGCCCGTGAGATCCTGCCGGCCACAACCCACAACCCGGTCCTCGATTTCTTTCTGAGGACCAATGTCCGCTTCCATGACGGGCAGCCGCTCACTGCCGAAGATGTGAAATTCACTTACGAAGCCATCGTGAACCCCGACAACCTGTCGCCGCGAATCCCCGACTACGAGCCAGTGAAGCAGGTCGAGATCATCGATCCGCATACGGTGCGCATTACCTACAAGCGGCTTTACTCTCCGGCCATCGGCACCTGGGCCATGGGCATTCTGCCCAAACATCTGCTTGATGAAGCCGCCCTGGCCCGGGAAGCGCAAGAGAGCGGCCAGGACCCCGCTCAGTTCGGGCTGCGCCAGAGCAGCTTCAACCGCCGCCCTGTTGGATGTGGTCCCTTTGTGTTTCAAACCTGGAAGTCGGACCAGTACATACGGCTGGCACGGTTCGAGGACTACTGGGAGGGCCCGGCCAATTACCACACCTATGTGATGCGCATCATTCCCGACATGCTCACCCAGGAGATGGAATTTTACGCCGGAACGGTGGACGACTACAGCGTCCAGCCGCATCAGGTGGAACGGTTGAGCCGGGATGACCGTTTTCAGCACTTTTCCGGGGCCGCTTTCGGCTACTCTTACATCGGTTACAATATGCGCCGCCCGCCTTTCGATGATGTCAAGGTCCGACGCGCGCTGGGAATGGCCATCGATACCCAGAAAATCATCGACTTCATGCTTTACGGGCAAGGCGAGCGCATCACCGGTCCCTTTGTCAAACAGACCGATTACTACAACCATGCCATCACCCCCCTGCCTTACGACCCCCAGGGCGCGCTGTCCCTGCTGGAAGAGGCCGGATGGCGCAAGGCAAGCGACGGTTATCTCCAGAAAGAAGGAAAGCGGCTGGCGTTTACCCTCATCACCAACAACGGCAACCCGCTGCGCAAAGCCATCATGGCCATCGCCCAGGATGCCTGGAAAAAAATCGGCGTCCAGGTGGAAACCGACCTGCTGGAATGGTCCGTCTTCATTCAAAAGCGGGTCAACGAACTCGATTTCGATGCCTTGATACTGGGGTGGTCCATGGGGATCGATCCAGACCTCTTCCAGATATGGCACTCCAGTCAAACCGGCAAATTCCAACTCAATTTCGTCGGTTACGCCGATCCGGTTTCCGATGACCTGATTCTGAAAATCCGGCGGGAATACGACCTCGACCGCCAGGTGGCCTATTGCCACCAGCTGCATGAACGCATCGCGGCGGCCCAGCCCTATACTTTTCTCTATGTCAATCGCTGGACCGGCCTGCTGGACAAGCGCATCGTGCGCCGAATCACCAACGCTTCGGGCAAGACCACCCTATTGCCCATTGTGCCCACCAAAACCGGTGGGTATACGTTTCATTTCAACCAGTGGATCAAACTTTCCGGTCCACCATCCTTTGCGGCGGAGGGGTAGAAAACGGTATGCTGTCGTATCTTGGACGAAGCGCGGTTCAGAAACTGGTGACCCTCTTTTTCGTGTCGGTGATCTCCTTTCTGATTATCCACCTGGCCCCCGGCGAACCGAGCCAGATCGATCCGCTCAATCCCAAATTTACCCCGGAAATCGTCGAGCGCATGCGCAAGGAATTTCATCTGGACAAACCCCTCTATACACAGTACCTGCTGTTCTATCGGGATCTGTTCACCGGTCGGATCGTCTCCTGGAAAGACAACCAGCCGGTGCTTGGAAAAATATGGGAGCGGTTCTTAAATAGCCTGCCCCTGTTTATTGTCGGCACCTTGCTGACCTGGACCTTTTCCTTCCCGGTGGGGATTCGATCCGCTATCCATCGAGACGGCATCTATGACAAGTCCACCACCTTGCTCTCCTACCTGTTGATCTCGATACCCGGTTTTTTCTTCGCCTACATCATGATCATCCTGGTGGTCACCCGCCTGCACGTTCCGGTTATCGGCATGGAGACCTTCGGTGTCACCTCGTCGTCGCCGCTGGTGCACTTCATGGATCGGACCTGGCATTTGGTGCTGCCGTCGATCCTCGGAGCCACAGGCGGTATCGCCGTACTATCGCGCTACGTCCGCAGCCAGATGCTCGAAATCATCGGGCAGGACTATGTGCGCACCGCCCGCGCAAAAGGGTTGTCAACCGAAACCGTTTACTACAAGCACGCCCTGCGCAACGCGCTGCTTCCCTTCGTCACGATGTTTGGCCTGATCCTGCCCGGACTCATCGGCGGTTCGGTGATCATCGAATCCATCTTCTCCTGGCCCGGCATGGGGCGCATGGCCTACGAAGCCATACTGGCACGGGACTACCCCATTATCCTGACCGTCAACTTCATCACCGCCGTTCTGGTGCTCCTGGGCACGTTGGTCTCCGACCTCCTGTACATGGTGGTGGACCCGAGGATCAAACTATGATGGCAGACCAATCCAGCCATGAGAACGGCGCCCTGCAAGAGGATGCCTACATGCCGCCGTCCCGTTCACCATGGACGGAAACATGGCACCTGCTGCGCGGAAACCGCATGGCGTTGACCGGCCTGGTCATCTTCCTTCTCTTTTTTACGGTGGCCCTGGCCGGACTCGCCCTGACGTCGGGCACCGAGCCCCTGTTCGATCCCGCCCGCGTGCGACTTCAGGAAAAATTCCGCCCGCCCCTGTCGGCACCGGCTGCGGAGACCTTGCGTCCGGAAGAGATGCCCACCCTGGGGATCTACCTGCTGGGAACCGATGACCTCGGCCGGGATGTACTGGCGCGGATGCTCCAGGGCGCATGGGTTTCACTAACGGTAGGCTTCGTAGCCGTGGGCATTGCAGTGGTCATCGGCATCCTTCTGGGGGGTATCGCCGGCTATTACGGACAGCACGATATCCTGACACGGCATCTCCTGTTCTGGCTGCTGGCAGGAGCGGCAGCGGCTTCGGCGGCGTCAGGCCTACACGGCGTGGCCGCCGTTACGGGCCTGTGCGGTGCCGCAGTATGGGTGTGGATGCGACGCCTAAAGGCCCAGTCGAACAATACCCTGCCGGCATGGCTGCGATGGACCGCCTTGCCGGCCATGCAGGTGGACACCCTGATCATGCGGGCAGTGGATATCATGCTCTGCTTCCCCTCCTTTTTCCTCATTCTTACCGTTGTAGCGCTGCTGCCACCCAGTATTTACAATATCATGGTGATCATCGGGCTGACCAGCTGGATGGGCACCACCCGGTTCGTTCGGGCAGAATTTCTCTCCCTTCGGGAGCAGGACTTCGTCGCTGCCGCGCGCGCTTTGGGTATCAGCGACGCCCGCATCATATTTCGCCATATCATGCCCAATGCTGTTGCCCCTGTTCTGGTCTCCGCCACCCTGGGCATTGCCTCGGCCATGCTCACCGAAGCCGGATTGAGTTTTTTAGGCTTCGGAGTCCCGCCGCCCCATGCGACCTGGGGCAATATTCTCTCGGACGGCAAAGCCTTTATCTTCGATGCCCCCTGGCTGACTTTCGCCCCCGGCCTGGTCATTCTTGTGGTGGTGCTGGCTTTCAACCTCTTCGGCGAAGGCATGCGGGATATCTTAAATCCTAAATTGAGGGAACGAAATTAACGGTGAACAGTACTAGGGATCACGAGGGAACGATGCCCCAGACCGATACCATCCTGTTGAGCGTCGAAGATTTGCGGATCCACTTTCATGGTGACGGCCCGGTTGCGCGGGCCGTGGACGGCGTCGACTTTGAGGTGCATCGCCGTGAAACCGTCTGCATCGTCGGCGAATCCGGATGCGGTAAGACCGTCACCGCATTGGCCATCCTCGGGCTCCTGCGCCAGCCTCCGGCAAAGGTTGCCGGCGGTCGTATTCTGTTTGACGGCCAAAACCTGCTGGAAATGGAGCCGTCTGCGTTCCGCAAGCTACGGGGCCGCCGCATCGGGATGGTGTTCCAGGAGCCCATGACCTCCCTGAACCCCGTGTTTACCATCGGCGATCAAGTTTCCGAAGCCATCCTGACCCATATGAACCGCACGGAGACCCAGGCGCGGCAACAGGCCATCGAACTCCTCGATGACGTTGGGATCAAGGACCCCGGGCAGCGCCTGGAAGACTACCCCCATCAACTCAGCGGCGGGCAGCGCCAGCGGGTCATGATCGCCATGGCGCTGGCCTGCGAACCCCGGCTTCTCATCGCCGATGAGCCGACCACCGCCCTGGATGTCACGGTCCAGGCTCAGATCCTGAAACTGCTCAAGGCGCTAAAGCAGAAAAAGAATATGGCTCTTCAATACATCACCCACGACCTCGGCGTGGTGGCTGCTATTGCCGACAAAGTCTACGTCATGTATGCCGGTGTCGTAGTGGAAGAGGGCAACACTGGACACATTTTCGATGCGGCGGCCCACCCCTATACCCAGGCCCTGCTGGACGCCCTGCCGACTAAGGAAAAGCGCGGGCAGCGACTCTACAGCATTCCCGGAAGCGTCCCCCATCCGGCCTACAAGCCGTCAGGTTGTCCCTTTCACCCCCGCTGCCAGTATAGCAAACCCATGTGCGCGAAGACGTTCCCGCAGTTGTGCGACTACGGCGAAGGGCACCGTGCGCGCTGCCCCGTGCTCTTCGAAAACCGCCCGTCAAACCACAGGGAGCCCCGCTGATGGATACGTCTTCTCCCATTTTGCAGGTTGAAGCACTGCAGAAATCCTTCCCCGTCAAACGCGGCTTTCTGCAGCGGACGGGCACCGCTGTGAAAGCCTTGAGCGGCGTCGACCTGACGATCATGCCCCACCAGACCCTGGGCCTTGTGGGAGAAAGCGGCTGCGGAAAATCCACCGTCGCCCGCCTGGTACTCCGCCTGCTCGAACCCGACAGCGGCAGCATTCAATTCAATGGCCGAGAGCTCACCACTCTGACAGAAAGACAATTCAAACCCATGCGGAAAGAGATCCAGATGATCTTCCAGGATCCTTACAGCTCTCTAAATCCGCGCATGACAGTGGCCCAATCCATTGGTGAGGGTGTTCGCATCACCGGCATCTCCAACAGAAAAGACCAACGGCGGAGAATCGCAGAACTGCTGGGCATGGTGGGCATGCCGACGGCCAGCGCCGACCGCTATCCGCACGAATTCAGCGGCGGCCAGCGCCAACGGGTCGGCATCGCTCGTGCACTGAGCGTCGATCCCCGGCTCATCCTGTGCGATGAACCCATATCCGCCCTGGATGTTTCCATCCAGGCCCAGATCATCAATTTGCTCAAGGACCTGCAAAACGACCTCGGATTGAGCTATCTGTTCATTTCCCACGACCTCAATGTGGTCAGCTACATTTGCGACCACGTCTGTGTCATGTACCGGGGTGTCATCGTCGAATCGGCCCCTGTGGCGGCGCTGTTCGACAGACCGCTGCACCCCTACACCCTGAAGCTGCTGGCAGCTGCCCCCGATATCACCAGCGGGGAATGGATG
>Ga0316201_10001774_pt1 | contig 14893 bp, 10 predicted proteins | sample CS6wburrow_MG_FD_204516 | JGI IMG/M metagenome (GOLD analysis project Ga0316201, IMG submission 204516) | Coastal sediment microbial communities from Delaware Bay, Delaware, United States - CS-6 worm burrow | ecosystem: Environmental > Aquatic > Marine > Coastal > Sediment | place: USA... | reverse complement strand
GAGCAGGGCCCATGTGTTGTTCTCGCCGCATGGGACAGTGACATTCCGATCCCCGGAGCGGATCGCGTCGAAACAACCCTCGACGTTCGCCTGGAATTCCCGGAGTTCCGCCTCCGTCCGTCTTCCCCGCTCGGAGTGCTGCCGGGCCGCCTCCTCCAGAATGAACTTCTCCGCCCGGTCGAATTCTCTCATCAGCAACAGGGCGCCCGCGGTGTTGCGCCGGATGGCCGGAAAGTCGCCTCCGTGCGCCCGGCCCAGCTCGAGCACGGGCAGAGCCTCCTCCGGGCGGCCATTCATGTTCAGGATGTAACCCAGTGCATTGAGGCGGATCGCCGATGTGGGATCCAGTGCGACGGCCCGTCGGGCACTCCGCAGCGCTTCGTCCAGCCGGCCGATTCCGGCGAGGAACTCGGCGTACTGCTGGTGGGCCTCGACGTCGTCCGGGTCGATCCCCAGCGCCCGCAGATAGCGGGTCTCGGCCTTCTCCCACTCCCACCGATCCCGGTAGACGTTTCCCAGCGCGACCTCGGCCGAGGCGTTCGTCGGGTCGATCTCGAGCGCGCGAAGCGCCGCACGCTCGGCGGCTGCCAGAGAAGCCTCCCAGATCGCCGCATCCTCCGCCGCCCCCATCGAATTGCCGCGGTCGGACGCGTCCTCGCCGGCGTCCACGTCGTCCATATTCGGCGATCCCTGCCAATAAAACGGAACCAGCGACTCCGCCTGGGCCAGCCCCGCCCATGCCGGAGCCCAGCCGGAGTCCTTCGCGACCGCCGCCTCGAACAGCTGCACGGCCTCCTGAACGCCGTCCCCCCGCGCTCGCATGCGGGCCCGTCCCGTGAGGTACAGGTCGTACGCGTCGAGGTCGCCGGTCGGCGCCACGAGCCGCGTCCCGTCTTCCAGGCCCAGCGATACCTGCAACTCCCGGGCGATCGCGCCCGCGATCTCCTCCTGCACCGCGAACACGTCGTCGACCGTCCGGTCGTAGGAATCCGACCAGAGGTGGAAGTTGTCGGTCGCGTCCACGAGCTGTGCGGTGATCCGGAGGCGGTCACGCTGCTTCCGGACGCTGCCCTCCACGAGGTACTGCACCCCGAGTTCCGACCCGATCTCGCGCAGGTCCCGGTCCTGGCCCTTGTAGGCGAAGGAGGATGTCCGTCCGCCGACCCGGATCTCCCGGATCTTGGCGAGCGCGTTGAGCAGCTCCTCGGTCATGCCGTCCGCGAAGAATTCCTGGTCCTCGTCCCCGATCATGTCCACGAACGGAAGCACGGCGAGTGACGGACGCGTGTCCGCGTCGAAATCCGCGTAGGCGAGCTTCAGGACTTCGGCGCCTCGCCCATCCGCAGCGGCAGCCGAAGAGGTTGACGCGACGGCTCCTGCATCGAGGCCGGGGGCCGTGCTTCGTCCCGCCCACCAGGCACCCGCGACGAGCGCGATCATGCCGAGCAGGGCGAGCAGCCCCGCGGGCCAGCGCTTGCCGGGGGGCTGCGCGACGATCTCGTCGATCTCACCGACTTCGGCCGGATCGGTGCGCCGCACCCCATCCGGCGTCAGCTCCAGCGCCCAGGCCAGCACCATCGCGATCGGGAAGCCCACCAGGACGAGGAACGTCGTGGTCTTGAGAACGACGGAAGGCAGCTCCATGCCCTCGGCGAGCAGATCGGCGACCTGGAGCACGACGAAGCCCGTCGCGCCGTATACGGCCGCGACGCGAAACACCTTCCGCCGCTTCAGCTCGGCGAAGAACCTCTGGTAGCCGGGGGCATCAGTCATGGCCCCGAAGATCGACTCTGTCGGGCTGATTGGGCAAGGAGGGTGAAAAGGAAGTGCCCATTCGGCTACCCTCCGGAATATTCCCACTTTCCCACTTTTTCGCAGGGTTCCGGCTGGGGATCACTGGTGCAGGGTCCATCAGGCCCAACCCCTGGTCTCAATCAACGGCAGGAACGTCCGTTCGACATACGGAGGCAGGTTGGTATATTTATTCCACAATGGTATATTTCGTGCAGCCGATCGCACCGTCACTCCGGCCGCCTCTTCGATGAAGGAGGTTTGATACATGGCGCTGAACATCAAGAATGAAGAGGTCGAGCGGCTGGCGCGGGAGGTATCAGCGATGACGGGAGAAACCAAGACCGAGGTGATCCGGCAGGCGCTGTCCGAGCGGCACCAGCGAATTGCCACAAGCAAAGGAGAGCGACCAGCGGCGAGGCTCGTGCGGTTTCTCGAGGACGAACTCTGGCCGACCATCCCGAAGCGCGAACGAGGCCGGAGGCTGTCACAGGCCCAGGAGGACGAAATCCTGGGCTATGGGACGGAGGGCATATGATCCTCGACTCTTCGGCAATCGTGGCCATCCTGTTTCAAGAGCCGGGCTTCGAAGTGTTGCTCGAGTCGCTTCTCGCCGCCGACAGCGTTGGGATTGGTGCGCCGACACTCGCTGAGACCGCGATCGTCGTTTCGGCCAGGCTGGGAGAAGACTGCCGTCCGCTGCTCTCTCGATTTCTTCTCGAGGGCGCAATCGAGACGATTTCGTTCGGCGAAGCGCACTTCGGAGTTGCGGTCGGGGCCTGGCTGAAGTTCGGCCGGGGACGGCATCCCGCCTCATTGAATTTCGGCGACTGCCTTTCCTACGCCACCGCACGGGTCGCCGACCGACTCCTGCTCTGCGTGGGCGACGATTTCGGCCGCACGGATCTGGCGCTGGCCTGACCGGTCGGTAAACCCAGGATCAGCGGCCGGCCGCCTCGTGCCGCGCCACCATCGCCTCGAACGCGGGGTCGTCACGCAGCGCATCCCAGGTCGGTTCGTGTCGCAGGATGTACGTCGTGAGCTCGCCCGGCATGGAGAGCAGCGCGTCGAGGTGGGCGACCGCCGAGTCCGGATTCCCGACCCACGCGTGAACCGCGGCCAGTTCGCCGAGCCGGAAGACGCCGCGCCATGCTTCCTTTTCCACCGGCATCAGCTCCACGCCCCGTCGCGCCTCGCGCAGGGCATCCTCCCGACGCCCCAACCCCGCGTACGTGAGTCCGAGCGCTCCGCGGTATCGCTCGTCGTCGGGACTCTCTCCCAAAAGGGCTTCCAGGTCCGTCGCCGCCTCGCTGAGTGCGGCGCGGGCGGCATCCTCGTCGCCATTCCTCAGCTCGGCGAGTCCGATGAGCAGCCGGGGAGGGTAATACTGGAACTGAGAATCACCGATCCCGTCGAAACGAGTTGACTCGGCCTGGCGGACCGCCTGATCCCAGTCGCGTTCCTGAAGCGCCGCGCGGACTCTGCTCAGCGCCAGCCTCGGTGCGACCACTGCCAGTCTGTCGGCTTCGGCGAAGGTGTTCCTGGCTGCCTGTGCGCCACCCGCACCCGCGAGCTGAGCCAGGGCTCTGAGCTCGTGCCCGGTTTCACCGTCCGGAACCAGTTCGAGATATCGTTCGGCCCACTCGAGCGATTCTTCGAGCCGCCGCAGAAGCCTCAGGGTATGTGAAAGCTCAGAGCGCGCGGTCGGCTTGAGAGGATCCAGCTCCTGCTCGTTGAGGAACTCCTCCAGGGCCTCTTCCATTCGACCCTGGCGCCTGTACACGGCGGCGAACGCTCCATGCAGGCTGGCGTAACGCCCTCCGAGGCTTTCCGCGATCGCGAATGCTTCGAGCGCCCGATCGTAGTCCAGGAACCCGTGGTAGTACCACCATCCCAGGGACTCGTGCGCCTGCGCGAGCCCCGGATCCAGTGCAAGCGCGCGATCCACCGCGTCCCGTGAGGAAGCGAGCAGTTCGTCCGTCCGGTCGTACGATTGCCAGAACAGGTAGTCTCGTGCCCGCCCGAGTTCCGCCCAGGCGAGCGCGAACGTCGAATCGAGTTCGACCGCCTGCTCCAGGTACTGTACGGCAAGGCGCGACTCGCCTTCTCCGCCCCCGGAGTCGTAGTACTCGACGCCGCGCAGGTACGCGTCGTACGCGCCGGGCACCCGCGTCGGAGCTGTGGCGAGCGACGTACGCTCGGTTTCGGTGAGCGTGCTGGCGAGGGCGAGAGCCACGGCTTCCGCGATCTCGGCCTGTACGTCGAGCAGCGCGTCGACTGACCAGTTCCGGTCGAACGTCTCCGACCAGACGCTCTCCTCGCTGGCCGCGTCCACAAGCTGAACATTGACCCTCAGGCGGTCACCTGACCGGTTCACAGAGCCCATCAACAGGCTGCCCACGTCGAGGGCCTGCGCGACCTCGCTCGCAGAAACCGCCGAGTCGCGGAACACCATCACGGAATTCCGGTTGATCACGGCCAGCGCCGGCACCCGGATCAGACGCGTGATGATGTCGTCGTGCACCCCGAGAGCCAGGCGCTCGTTCGCCTCGTCGGCGCCCACCGTGGTGAACGGAAGGACGGCCACCTTGGTCCGCGGTGGCGCGTCCGAAGCCACAAGCACTGCATTCCGCGCCGGAGCATCCAGCTCGGCTTGAGATGTCCGCCGGCCCGTGAACCAGCCGCCCACGGCAGCCAGCAGCAGCGCGGTTCCGGCAAGACCGAGAAGACCTGCCGACCAGCGACGGCCCGCGGGCTCGGCAACGATCGCTTCGATTTCCGTCGTCTCCGCGTCGTCCGTCCGCTGCATTCCTTGCGGTGTGCGTTCGTAAGCCCAGGCTAGGACGATGACGAGCGGGAAGCCGAGCAGGCACAGCCATACGACAAGCGTGACTGTCCAGTCGGGAAGACCCATGCGGGGGAACATCACGTCGGCGGCCTCGATCACGGCGAAGGAAGCCGCGCCGTACAAAGCCATGACGCGGAACACCTGTCTCCGCTTGAGCTCGGCCAAGAACCGCTGGTATCCGGGAGTGTCTGACATGGGCGGGAAGATCGGCGGGCTGGGTTCGATTCGGCAAGCGATCACACTCACCAGTCGGCGATATTGCGTGCGGTTGATACATCAATTATGATATATCAATCTTGATCTATGACGAATACCTTCTGCGACCCAAACCAGGCGGGATCAGCCCATGTCGCTGCGCTACGCTCTGCTAGGCTTTCTCGGTCTCGACTCCATGACGGGCTACGAGCTCAAGCAGAACCTCGACCGCTCCACTCAGCAGTTCTGGCACGCGGGACTCAATCAGATCTACCCGACGCTCAAGCAGCTGGAAGACGATGGCCTCGTCACCGCACGCAGCGAGGCGCAGGTCGGCAAGCCGGACAGGCGCCGGTACAGCATCTCCCCCGCGGGCCGAGAGCAGCTGGAGACATGGCTCGCCGAGCCGCCGACCAGCCTACCGCCGAGTAAAAACGCTGCGCTTCTCAAATTGTTCTTCTCAGGGTCGATGGAGAACGAGCGCATTCTGCGCCTGCTCGAAGCACAACTGGTTTTGCATCGCAAGCAGTTGAAGCGATACGAGGGCGAGACCCGTCGGGTTATCGAAGACATCGTCGAGGCCACGGGCCTCACCCGCGAGGGGACCATGTGGGAGTTGGTCCGGGAACTCGGCGAGGCTCACGAACGTGCGTACGTGAACTGGCTCGAACGAGCCATCGAAAGGGTGCGGCAACTACCATGAGGTCGCTGAGCCAGACTCTGGACGGCATGTGCCTGAGTTTCGACCCGTCCGCCGCCGTTGGACTGGCGGCAACGATCCAGTTCGAAGTCAGCGGAGACGAGCCCGGTACATACCATCTCCGGATAGACCAAGGAGAATGCACCTTTCACCCTGCCCGGGCGGAGTCTCCCACACTCGTCATTCGCACCCCTTCGGAGGTATGGCTTCGCATCAGCCAGGGAGAGTTGTCCGGACGGGATGCGCTCCTCCAGGGCCGGTACGAAGTCGAGGGGGACCCGGGGCTCCTGATGCGGATGGACTCCCTGTTTCGCCGGAGCGACAAGGTCGAACTGGAGGCGTCCCGCGACCAGCGGCCGGCCGGGCCCATTTCGTTATCTGGCTCCCGCTGGCTGGCGATCGACTTCATCCCGTGGATCCTCCTGTGGGCCGGCTTCGGATCGGACGGCCGGGGCGGGTGGCAGGCGCTGGCAGCATCGCTTGCATTGTCCGCGAGTGTCTTCACGTATCGGAGAATCTACAATCGGCCGACCGCGTTCGAAGTGGCGAATCTCGCAGTTTTTTCCGGCCTGCTGCTCCTGTGGCCATGGCTGTCGGCCTGGCTGGCTCCGTGGGGGTCTACCGTCGGAACGATCTGGCTCGGGGTGATCTGGCTTGCCACGATCCTGCCGGGGCGGACGCCTCTGACCTCTGCCTACTCGAAGTGGCAATATGTGCCGGCGTTGTGGTCGAACCGCACGTTTCTGCACGTCAATGCCGTGCTCACCCTGATGTGGGGGTGGGTGTTCGTCCTGCAGGGGAGCTTCGATGTGTGGGCCGCCGCGAACCCGCAGCTGGTGACTCCGCTGGCCGCCGTCAAGTTCGGGTTGCTCGTCCCCGCGAGTCTGATCACGGTGCGCTATCCGAGGCGCGAAGCGGACATCCGCCTGGTCGACCCGGTCCGAAGTCGCGGGCGGTTCCAACTTCTGGCCGGACTCGGTCTGATCACGGCTTTCGGACTTACCGTCGCCACCGTAGCGGCGACAGTTACAGGGATCTTCCGATGAATGTTCTGGCAGTTAACGGATCTCCCAGGGTGCGCTCGAGCAGCACGTACAGCATTCTCGCCCCCCTGCTCGAAGGCATGCGCGCGGCGGGAGCCAATACGAGCCTGATCCACGTGCATGAGCTCGACCTCGAGCCCTGCCTGGGGTGCTTTCACTGCTGGGTCCGGACGCCCGGCCAGTGCATCCACGAAGACGGAATGCGTGCGGCGATCGATGCGTACACGGAGGCGGATCTCGTCGTGTACGGCACCCCGCTGTATCACGGTTCGATGTCCGGGCTTTTGAAGACATTCCTGGACCGTCTTCTTCCGCGCTACGAGCCGTGGCTGATCGCCAGTCCCCATGTCGAAGGCATGAGCGGCCACCCGAGCAGGTGGGCGGGACCCCGCGCCATGCTGCTCGTCTCCGGCTGCGGCTTCCCCGAGTTCGAGAACTTCGACGCGCTCGTGTACACCTTCCGGCACATGGCGAGGCTGCACGGGCAGGACTACGTGGGAGAGATTCTGCGCCCCTTCGCCGAACCGCTCAGCCGTCGATCGCTGCAGGGGCTGTTCGGACGATACTTCGAGGCCGTGTTCCGGGCGGGCCGGGAGATCGTCACAGCCGGAGAGATCTCCGAACCGACCCGAACAGCTTTGCGCGAGGATCTCCTGCCGGGCGACAAACAGGTGAAGTACGAACTCGCCAACGCGTACTGGAAACAACGACTGGGCTCGGTCGCCCGGGACGGAATCTCCGTACGGCAGGCAGATTCCGACGCCCGGGAGACCGGCTGACCTCGCTCAGCCTTCCTGCCGCTCCTGCAGCAGCTCCACTGACCGCCGCGGGTTCAGCAGCACGCGGCGGTCTTCCTCCACACGGTCCGCGCCGTCGAGGATCAGCGCTCGGAGCTCGGCCGTCGTCAGCGACGGATCGAGGGCGAGGAGCTTGGCGGCGAGGTTCACCACGTTCGGCGCCGACATCGAGGTTCCGGACAGCTCCATGGTCTCGCCGCCGGGAATGTAGCTATCCACCTCGAACCCATTCGCATGCACGTCCACGCTCGGTCCGAAGCTCGTGAACCCGGTTTCGTCCCCGGCCCGGTCTACCGCCGCGGCCGTGAGGACGTTGGGCAGCTCGAACGATGAAGGCATGTCATCGGCGAACCCTGCGTCCTCGTCCGCGTTGCCCGCCGCCGGTACGAACAGGATCTCCGGCGCTGACTCGATCGCCGCCTGCAGTCCGTCCCGCCCGATCGCGAAGATCTCACGGGCCAGCCGCTGTCGTTCCTCGGCGGTCTCGCCGATCCCGTTCACTTCGAGGGCCGCCTCGATGTCTCGTTGTCCGCCTCCCCAGCTCATGTTCGCGACGCGCACGCCGTGCGCCTTCATGTAATCCACTGACGCCTGGGCGGCCTCGGCGGAACGCCGTGCTTCCTCGACCGTAGGCGGATTGGGGATCAGGCGGTGATCGAAGGTCAGGCGGATGACCATGAGCCGAACCGCCGGGTTGTCCCGGGCGACGATCCCCCCGACGTGCGTCCCGTGCGCGTATATCGCGTACAGGTTGAGGTCCTCGAGGAACGGACCGACCTCGTCCTTCTCCATCGAGGACATGCGCTGCCGAAGCGCCGAGGCTTCCGGGCTCTGGACGTTGGCCTGCAGGTCGAGGATCCCCTTCAGGTTCGCCTTCAGCTCCGGAACGCGGGCCTGTGTAGCTGCATCCATGGGCAGGAGATCGCCCGTCGTTCGATGCGACTCGAGGTCCCAGGCGATTCCGTGCACGTCATCGACGAATCCGTTTCCATCGTCGTCTTCGCCGTTCACCACCTCGGCCGGATTCCGGAACATCCGATCGCCGAAGATCGGCGCATCGGTGCCGGAGTCCCAGATCGCTACGACGACCGGCGCGAGTTCCTCCTCGCTCTCGCCCGAGAGATTCACGGAACGCGAAGCCCAGATGTCGGGCTTCTCCACATCGTTTGCCGACACGTAGTCGCCGAGAACGTTCACGACCTGGTCCTTGTAAGGCAGGTACACCTCCGTGAACGCGCGAATTCCGATCAACTGCTGCGCGATATCACCGCTCACGGACCCCTGCGCCTCGATCGCCGGCTGCATCTGCGACTCGGCGAGCCCGAGGAACAGGTTCTTCGAGTAGATTTCGTAGTTGCCCTTGGTCTGTTCGATGTCGTCCTGGACCACGTCCCACGGGAGTTCAGACACCGAGGCACGGTACGCCTCCTCGAACGCCGCTTGCCTGCGATCGAGTCCGGCGCTCTCCGGCTCCCTCGCCGCCGCGATCGCCGCCGTGCCGACGAGGCCCGTGGTCAGCCGGCTCGAGGGCTTCTCCTGCATCGCCCTCATCCGCGCAATCCGCTGCTCGGCCGAGGCATGGTCGCCGGCGAGCATATCGAGGTTCAGAAGCGTCCCCTCCAGGCTCTCGAGCGTGGCGCGATCTTCGATCTCGTAACCCGCGAGCAGCGCCTCGATGTCGGAGCGCACGGCGGCGGCCAGCGGTGCGAAGGCGGCCTCCGAGGTCACGATCTCGCTGGCGGTGGCGTCCACTTCGTAGGTGTGTCGCGGAAGCTGGTCCTGGTTGGTGATCTTCGGCCGGGCGTCATCGGGGTCGTCACGCCTCGTGGCGGTATCATCGGCGGGAGCACAGGCGATCCACATCACCGAAACGAGGGCGGCAAGAGTCGGAAAGCGCGTACGCATCAGGTGTCTCCAGTGTTCGAAAAAATGCGGCGGCGGGGACCCGTGTCTTCCGCAGGCCACCCACCGCCGAGTGAGCCTTCCCGACTACTGACTCATGCTGCTGTTCCAGGTGTCGCGGACCATCTTCCAGCCGGCATCGGTGTTCTTCCACACCGCCAGATAGGTTCCGTGGTCCAGGTGAGCGCCGGCGGGATCGGTCGCTGTCCAGCCACCCGTCTCTACTATGACATCTCCGGACACCATCAGGTCCTTGATCTTAAGGTCCATCGTGCTTCCGTCAGGATTGGGCGTGGCGAACATCGCTTTGATCGCCGCGGCGCCGCTGGCCGGTTCCGCACCGGGAGGCATGACGACGGCGTCGGCCGAGTATAAGGAAGCCAGCGCGGCCCCATCATTCGCGTTGTACGCCACTTCGTACGCCTCTGATGCCTTCGTCACTTCCGCCTTCGCGTCCTGGGCCCGCGCCGTGTGCGGAACCAGCATCAGGGATACGGCGAGGAATGCAGCAAGAAATGCCGGACGAATCGTGAGCATGTACGGACCTCCAGTTGGACGGGACACAGCCTCGGTTCGGCCCACACCGGAAGAGATCCGGCGCGCGGCCATATTGCTCATGGATGGCAAAGATTCGACTCCTGTCAACCTGCGGGTGAGCGATCCGGACGAGGTGCCGCCAACTCACCCTGTCGGCCCTGCCCTTCTCTTTTATGCCCTAACCTGTTACCATCGTGTCGGATCTGCCGAAACACGGGATTCTCTTCGAAGCTACGTACCCGCCGATTGCTTCCTTCAGCATCTCACTGAACGCCAGACCAGCAATGTGCTCGGGCCGTCACAAGGACGCCCTGAGAAGACATCCGTACAGCAAGGACTTATTACGTGTCGTTCGAATCAATTGAGCTTCATCCGGACCTGCTCCGGGGTATCAAGGCACTCGGCTTCGAGAAGCCGACGCCAATCCAGACGGCAGCGATCCCGCCGGCCATGGCCGGACGCGACCTGCTCGCCTGCGCGCAGACGGGAAGCGGCAAGACCGCCGCTTTCCTGCTGCCGATTCTTCATCAACTCATGGACCAGCCGAGGGGCACCACGCGTGCACTCGTGGTCACACCTACTCGTGAGCTCGCGGCGCAGGTAGCCGCCGACCTCCAGGACCTGGCGCGATATGCGCCGGTTCGAACCGCTGCGATCTTCGGCGGCGTCAAGATGGGCCCGCAGGAGAAGGCGCTTCGCCGCGGGGTCGACGTCGTGGTCGCGACGCCGGGCCGGCTGCTCGATCACCTGAGCCGTCCGTACGCCAACCTCGACCACGTGAAGTACCTGGTGCTCGACGAGGCCGACCGGATGCTCGACATGGGCTTCCTGCCGGACATCAAGCGGATCATCGGGCAGATTCCCGCCCAGCGGCAGACGCTGCTGTTCAGCGCGACGATCTCGCGGGAGATCGCTCAGCTCGCCAGCCGGATGATGCGCGACCCGGTCAACGTGGAGCTGGCCCGTTCCGGAACGCTGGCCGAGGCGGTCGAGCAGTCGATCTATCCGGTCGAACAGCATCGGAAGACGGCCCTGCTGCTGGACCTGCTCAAGCGCGGCGAAGTGCGCGATGCACTCGTGTTCACGCGTACCAAGCGGCGAGCGGATCGAGTCGCGAAGCAGCTGTCTCGCGGAGGCGTGCAGGCGGAGCGGATCCACGGTGGTCGAAGCCAGGGTCAGCGGACCGCGGCGCTGTCCGGATTCAAGAAGGGCCGGATCAAGGTGCTCGTGGCTACCGATGTGGCTTCACGCGGCATCGATGTGGAGGCGCTCGGTCACGTGGTGAACTACGACGTTCCCGGTGCTCCCGAAGACTACATCCACCGCATCGGCCGCACCGGTCGGGCGGAGATGACAGGCAATGCGTTCACCTTCGTGTCACTGCAGGAAGAAGCCGACCTGCGGAACATCGAGCGGGTGATCCGCCGGCAGCTGCCGAGGATTCGCGTCCCTGGCTTCGACCATGGCGCGGTGTCGTGGGGCAAGAAGGCGAACGGAAACGGCTCATCGAACGGGAACGGCTCCACCGCCAGTGGTGAGGAGAAGCCGGCGCACGAGTCGCGCTCGACCCGGCTCGGTGCGCGTCGGGGCCGACAGCGTTCCGGCCGGCGGTAATCCCTAGTAGGGACTCTCGCCCGCGAGGATCGCCAGTTCGGCGTCCTTGCGGGCCTGGATCCTGGGGTCGTCAATCACCAGGTCCCACACCGGGTCGAAGGCCATCCCCATGCTGTGCCCGGGCGGAAACGTCTCGATCCGCTCGGCGAGCTCGTCCACCTGGCCGGCGATCGCCAGCAACTCGAGGCACTCCGTGACGCCCTGCAGGTAGCCGAACGGATACTCCCGGTCGCATTCGAGGCGCCATTCGGGGAGAAGGTCGTATGGGACTCCCTCGCTCTCCCTCATGCGCATCGCACGGATCCGCCGGAGTGCCCTCCGTTCCAGCCCCTCCCACAGCGGCTTGATCTTCTCGGACTGGGCGATCGCCGCTTCGGCGGAGTCGTAGGCCCCTACGTCCACGTACACGTTGGCGAGGTTGCCCCACAGACTGGGCCACGCCGGATCGCGCGCGATCAGCTTCTTGAAGTAGGCCGCGGCTTCGTCGTTGCGGCCGGCGCGATTCAGGTTCCGGGCGTAATCGAGATTCGCCGCGCGCGACATCGAGTCGAGCTCGACGGCGATCCGGCCTTCTTCGACGGCCTCGTCGTGAAACCCCATTTGCGACAGGGTCTCGCCCAGCCACTGGTGCGCCTCGGCGTACTTCGGATCGAGCGCAATCGCCTGGCGGAACGCAGCGGCGCGCTCCGCTCCGAATCCGTAGGACTGGCCAACCGCCGCGTGAGCTTCCGGAAGCTCGGGATCGATCGCGACCGCTCGTTCCGCCGCTTCGCGCGCCTTCAGCCCTGCGACCTCGAACGGAATCGCGTCGGAGTAGAATGGCATCAGCCCGTATGTCATCCCGAGACCGGCCCACGCCGGTGCGAATTCCGGATCCAGTTGCGTCGCCCGATCGAAGTGGTCGATCGCCGCGAGCAGGCTCGCATCGGTCCGCTGGCGCAGCTCGAACCGCCCCCGCAGATATTCGTCGTAGGCCTCCGGGTCTCCCGTGGTCGGCGCGATCATCGCCGCCTGGGCCTCAACCGGGAGCAGCGACACGCGCAGTGCGCGTGCGATGGAGCGGGCGATCTCGTCCTGGATCGCGAACAGATCGCGTGGCTCGCGCGTGAAGGTCTCTGACCAGATGTGGAATCCTGTTCGCGCATCGATCAACTGGGCCGTTACGCGCACGCGGCTGGAGTCGCGGCGCACGCTGCCCTCGAGAACCGCGGAGACGTCTAGCTCCTCCGCGATCTCGCGCAGGTCCTTGTCGACGTTCTTGTAGGCGAAGGCCGAGGTCCGCGATGTCACACGAAGCTCGGGCACGCGCACGAGGGCGTTCAGGATCTCCTCGGCCATGCCGTCGGCGAAATACTCCTGGTCCCCGGCCGGGCTCATGTCGGCAAAGGGCAGCACGGCGACGGAGGCGTCGGTCGGCGTCGGGTCGCGGCCCAGCGTCCACCAGGCGCCGATGGCGAACAGGAAGAGCCCCAGCAGCGCCGCCAGCCCGGAAGGCCAGCGGCGAAGCGCCGGGGCGGCGACGATTTCGTCGATCTCCGCACCCGATGCCACATCCGTCTTTCGAAGTCCTTCGGACGTGACCTGGTAGCTCCAGGCCAGGGCCACGGCGAGGGGAAAGCCGGCGACCACTACGAGTGCGGCGATCGTCGTGAGTGACGGCGGCAGCCGCAACGCATCCACCAGAACGTCGACCGCCTGAAGTACGCCGAACGCGGCGGCGCCGTACAGCGCGATGGTCCGGAAGACCTTGCGCCGCTTGAGCTCGGCGAAGAAGCGCTGGTAGCCGCTGGTCTTCATCACTCGGGCCAGATCGGCTGTTTCGCGACCGGATCGTATCCGTTCGGGATATCTAGATCCTTCACGATCTCGATGAACCTCGGGTCGTCGCGAAGCGGACTCCACTCGGGAAACACCCCGATCCTCCACAGGTCTCCCGCCCCGGACCGCCACATCTCCTGCAGATAGGCAATCGCCTCCTCGTCTTCGCCGAGCCCGATCCGGATCAGCATTTCGTCGCGCCGGGTCATGCCGGGCGAGCGTCCGACCACCGCTCGGGCCTCCTCCGTCCCGGCTCCGGTCGCGATCGCCTCGCCGACCACGCGCCACTCGTAAGGATTCGGGAAGCCCATCTTTGTGGCCATCGTCTCCGCCGCGTCGGCCGCCTCATCCGGGGAAAGCCCCAACTGACGAGCAGAGCCGAGCAGCTTCAGAGCACCCCTGCCGCCGCCGAGCAGTTCCTCCGTGAGCTCGTACTCCGCCCTGGCCCGGTCCATTTCGCCGGCCACGAGCAGATTGTCGCCATAATTCACGTGAAAGAACCCGGACAGCGGATCCAGTTCGACGGCTTTCTCGATCAACACCCTGCCTTCCTCGACGCGGCCGATATTCGTGAGCAGACCCGAGAGCTGCTGATTCGCGTTGGCATAGGACGGGCGGAGCAGCAGAGCGCGGCGAAGAGCGAGTTCTCCCAGCTCGCGATCGTTGTCGAACTCGGCGGCCAGTACGCCCGCGGACACCCAACCCTCCGCCATTTCCGGGTCAAGGGTCAAAGCCCGCAGTGCCGCGAGCCGTCCTTCCCGCAGCAGATAGGACGCACTGACGTCCCGCCACACCAACGCGTCAATCGCATCGGCGAGCCCGCTCCAGGCGAGGGCGAAATTCGGGTCGAGTTCCAGGGCCGTCCGGAAGTGCTCCACGGCTTCCCAGAGCCCCGCGACCTCCCGGACCCTCCACTTCTCGCGCCCCTTCAGGTACTCGTCGTACGCCTCGACGACTTTCGTGCCGCCCCGCGTAATCGGAACATCTTCCGCCTGCAGCCGGGGGATCAGAGCCGCCGTCACCGCGTTCGCGATCTCATCCTGGGTCGCGAACACGTCGTCCAGCCCTCGATCGTACTCGTTCGACCACAGGTGGAAGCCGTGTTCGGCGTCGATCAGCTGTACGGTGATCCGCACCTGGTCTCCGGAGCGCCGGACGCTCCCCTCGAGCACCGTCTCCACTCCCAGGGAGTCCGCAATCGTCCGGATATCTGCGTTCGTGCCCTTGAACGCGAACGACGATGTTCGGGCGGCCACTCGCAGGTCCTCTACCCCGGCCAGCGCGTTGAGCAGTTCTTCGGACAGTCCGTCGCTGAAGTACTCGAGATCCTCGTTGTCGCTCAGGTTGGCGAATGGCAGCACGGCGATCGAATCGTAGGTTCCCGTCCCGCGGATTCGCCCCGTCGCCAGCCACCATCCGCTGAGCGCGATCAGAATCACTCCAACCAGCGCGGCGAGACCGATTGGCCACCTGTTGCCCGCCGGAGCCGATGCAATTTCCTCGAGTTCGCCGGCCGTGGCATCTGCGGTCTTCTTCAGACCCTCGGGCGTAAGCTCGAACGCCCAGGCGATGAGAATCGCGATCGGGAAACCCAGGATGATCAGAAATGCGACCGCGCTCATGATCCACGGCGGAAGGTGCAGCGCCG
>Ga0316201_10001773_pt1 | contig 14894 bp, 15 predicted proteins | sample CS6wburrow_MG_FD_204516 | JGI IMG/M metagenome (GOLD analysis project Ga0316201, IMG submission 204516) | Coastal sediment microbial communities from Delaware Bay, Delaware, United States - CS-6 worm burrow | ecosystem: Environmental > Aquatic > Marine > Coastal > Sediment | place: USA... | reverse complement strand
CGCGTCGATCTTGATCATCCTGCCGGGCTCATCCGGAGCCACCAGCTTCTGATCTGGATGACTGCCGGCGCGTGCCAGTCGACACGCATCACAGAGACCACATGCATCGCCATTTTCATCGGTACTTGGGCATACCAGACTGTCACTCAGGCGCCGCGCGAAGGCACCCTTACCGAGCCCAGCCGGCCCGGCCAGCAAAATTGCGTGCGCGAGACGCCCGTCCGCGCGAGCAGATGCCAGCCGCTGCCAGTGCCCCTGGTGCCAGGGATAATCTTGCGCGGTCGTCACTTCGATTGCCGATCCAGAAAATCGTCAATCGCCATTGTTACCTGTTGAGAGACCTCCAACAGTGGCTGTTCAGCGTCGATGACCCGAAATCGCTGCGGTGCCGCGGCCGCCAGATCGAGATAGCCATTGCGCACCCGCTCAAAAAAAGCCAGCGCCTGGCTCTCGAAACGGTCAGGCGCTGAACGCTTGCCAGCGCGTTCGAGTCCCAACTCGACCGGCAGATCCATGATCAGGGTCAGATCGGGACGACGCTCCCCCTGCACCCAGGATTCAAGCGTCGCGATGCGCTCAAGATCAATGCCTCTGCCGTAACCCTGGTAGGCATAAGTGGCGTCGGTAAAACGGTCACACAGGACCCAACTACCCGACGCCAGGGCGGGCTCAATCCGGGAACGCAGGTGTTCCGCGCGTGCGGCAAACATCAGCAGCAATTCGGTGTCATCCGCCATTCCCTCGTGGCGATGGCCCAGGAGCAGGTCGCGCAGATCCTCACCAAGCGGCGTTCCGCCGGGTTCGCGGGTCACCAGAACATCCTGGCCGCGCCGCTTTATACGGTCTTCGATAAGGTTCAGGCAGGTCGACTTGCCGGCGCCTTCGATACCCTCGACGGTGATGAAGCAGGTTTGTGTCATCGTTTCAGCTGATACTTCCTGACTGCCGCATTGTGTTCCACGAGGGTGGCCGAAAAAGCATGCGTGCCGTCACCCTTGGCGACAAAATACAGCGTATTTCCTGCTGCCGGGTCGACCGCTGCCCGCAAGGCACCACGACCGGGCATGCAGATTGGCGTGGGTGGAAGCCCGGGGTGCACATAGGTGTTATACGGCGTGTCCTCGAGCAGGTCTTTGCGCCGGATATTGCCGTTGAATCGCTCACCCATGCCGTAGATAACGGTCGGATCGGTCTGCAATTTCATTCCCTTGCGCAGTCGGCGGACAAACACCCCCGCAATCTGTGGCCGTTCATCGGCCTGGCCGGTCTCTTTTTCAACGATCGAGGCCAGAATCAGCGCCTCATAAGCACTGTTCAGCGGAGTATCGTCCACCTTCTGTGCCCAGGCGGCCGCCAATTCTTCGTCCATCTTGCGCTGCGCCCGGCGCAGGAACTCCAGATCGGTCATGCCGCGCGTAAACTGGTAGGTGTCAGGAAAAAAGCGCCCCTCGGGATGCTCGCCCGGCAGTCCCAGCCGCGCCATCAATTCCTGGTCTCCAACCTCTGCGAGGGTCTGTTGCAGCGCACCATGGGCAGCCACCGCCGCGCGCACCTGGCGTATGTTCCAGCCCTCGAGCAGGGTCAGACTGTAGGTGACGGATTTTCCCGAAACCAGCAGCGCTAACAACGAATCGGGCACAAGGTCGCCGGTAAGGAGGTATTCCCCCGCCCGGATTCGATTCGCTTTTCCAGTGTACCGCCCATACCATTGCAGATAGCGCCCGTCGCTGATCATTCCGGCGGCCTCCAGCTTTTGCGCAACCGCAGCCAGAGTCGCTCCCCTGGGAACCTCGAAAATCACGCTGTCGTGCGGAATCTGTAGTGGCGTTTTTAGGAACTGGTCGTATTGCATCCATGCCCAGGCAAAAAGCAGACTACCCAACAGGACCAAAAAACCGATCAATCTATTCATCGCCGAGCGCCTCAGGCAAGTCGTGATGACAGCGATATCGCGCCTGGCTCATCACGGCATTTTCGCTGAGAGAGAGGTCGTAATCGGTCGAGTCGTAACGTCTGACACGAACCACCCCAATCAGTGAATTTGTCAGGAAGAGTGCATCCGCCTTGCGGACCTCATCCAGCGACACAGCTTCCACGCTGACGCGTTGCCCGGCCTCCTCGGCAACCTTGATCACCAGGTCACGAACCACACCGGCCACCCCCGCCCTGTCCACCGCCGGTGTTGCCAGGCAACCACCGCGTTGCAGGAACAGATTGCTCATGGTCCCGCACACCACGCGCCCGTCCTGCCCCAGCATAAGGCCTTCATCAATCGCGGGATCATCCCATTCGGTCCGGGCGACGACCTGATCAAGCCGGTTGAGATGCTTGATCTCGGCCAGGGCGGGATTTTCACTCAGACGGTGGCGGCATTGCCGGACGATCCATCCGAAATTCGGCTGTGGAACCGGCCAGGTCGAGCGGCGCAGGACCCGTTGCGGTGAAAGCGGCTCAGGTCGACGGTAACCACGTTCGGATCGACCTGCAGTCCATAAGATCTTTACGACAGCGCGTGAGTGACCGGCACACAAATGGCGGCACTCCGACGCAAGGTTGTGGAAATCCGGAACAGGCAGGCGCAGACGCCGACAGCCCTCGGCAAGTCGTGCCATATGCGCCGCCCAAAGACGGGGTTGCCCGTCGACGACGGCGATGGTTTCAAACAGACCATCACCGTACTGTAAGGCACGCTCGCTCAACCAGCTGCCATCCGCCTCAACGCCGTCGATCAGTACGTCGTGCTGCATGCCAAAGCGCATCCCGGTTGCCCCGGGATGCCGCCATCAGCCGTCGAAGCGTCGGAACACCAGGGTTCCGTTGGTGCCACCAAAGCCGAACGAGTTGGACATGGCGATGTCAACCCGGCATTCACGCGCTGTGCGCGGTACGTAGTCGAGATCGCATTGCTCATCAGGATTGTCGAGGTTGATTGTCGGGGGAAGAACCTGATCCCGAATCGCAAGTACCGTGAACAGCGCTTCTGCACCTCCCGCCGCACCCAGCATGTGACCGGTCATGGATTTGGTCGAGCTGACGGCCAGTTTGTAGGCGTGATCACCAAACGCGGCCTTGACTGCCATGGTCTCAGCGACGTCACCCGCGGGCGTGGAAGTACCATGGGCATTGATGTAGTCGACCTGGTCCAGGTTCAGTCCCGCGTCTTCCAATGCAAGGCGCATGCAGTCGGCCGCGCCCTCACCGTTCGGGGACGGAGAAGTCATGTGAAAGGCATCGGAATTCATTGCCGAACCGGCCAGCTCCGCGTAGATATTCGCGCCGCGCGCCTTGGCGTGCTCCAGTTCCTCCAGCATAAGCACGCCGGCACCATCGCTGAGCACGAAACCATCCCGATCGCGGTCCCAGGGGCGACTGGCAGCCTGCGGGTCATCGTTGCGGGTGGACAACGCACGCGCCGCTGCAAACCCGCCAAGACCGGTCGGCGACGTTGCCATTTCGGCGCCACCGGCAACCATCATGTCGACGGTACCGTACTGGATCATGCGCATGGCATCACCGATATTGTGCGCGCCAGTGCTGCAGGCAGACACGATGGAAATGTTCGGCCCCTTCAACCCGTACATGATCGACAGATTGCCGGCAACCATGTTGATGATGTTCGAGGGAACGAAAAACGGAGAAATCTTGCGTGGCCCACCCTTCAGGTAGGCACCATAGCCATTCTCGATACCGGTGACACCGCCAATTCCCGATCCGATTGCCACGCCAAACCGCTTGGCATTGGCATCGCTAATCTCGATGCCACTGTCTTTGATCGCCTGGACGCCGGCAGCGATCCCGTAATGAATGAAGGCATCCATCTTGCGGGCCTCTTTCTTCGGGATGTACTGCTCGATGTCGAAGCCGTAGATTGGCCCACCGAAATGCACGCTGAACGGTTCGATTTCGAAGTGCGTGATCGGCTGGATACCACTTTTCCCTGCAAGTATGTTTTCCCAACCGCTGGCGACATCCAGCCCTACCGGTGCAACGAGGCCGAGACCCGTTACGACAACCCTTCTTTCTGACATCTGGGAGAACCCCTTTGGACAGGCTACATATCAAAACACACGGCCGCAGTTCCGCAGCACGGAAACAGCGGCCGGATATCGCGGAGACTACGACATCAACTGTGCGCGGTGACGTAGTCGACCGCCTGCTGGACGGTCGTGATCTTTTCCGCGTCCTCGTCGGGAATTTCGGTTTCGAATTCCTCTTCAAGCGCCATCACCAATTCGACCGTATCGAGCGAGTCTGCGCCAAGATCGTCGACAAAAGATGCAGTCAAAACCACTTCTTCTTCTTTGACTCCAAGCTGCTCAACGACGATCTTCTTTACGCGTTCTTCGATAGTGCTCATTCTGTCAATTCCTCCAGAGATACATGGTCAAGACGCCACGCTGTGACGCCGTATTGTATTCAGTTTGCCTGCCGCTTCAAAGCCGCAAGGCGCAATTTCGAGACTCTTCCCGACCCGGATCAAATACTTTCCCGACGGGGGCTTAGGTCATGTACATGCCCCCGTTTACATGGATCGTCTCGCCGGTGACGTAGCCGCCCGCATCCGAGGCCAGGAAGGCTACCACCGCGGCGATTTCTTCGGGCTGACCGAGGCGACCCAGAGGAATACCGCCGAGCAGGGCATCACGCTGCGTTTCGGGGAGCTCACGCGTCATATCCGTATCGATCATTCCGGGAGCTACGGCATTTACCGTGATTCCGCGGGAACCCACTTCCTGGGCCAGCGACTTCGTGAACCCGATCATCCCGGCCTTGGCCGCCGAATAATTGGTCTGTCCGGCATTGCCGCACGACCCGACTACCGAGGCAATATTGATGATCCGCCCGGTTTTGGCCTTCATCATCGCCCGCAAACAGGCTTTGGACATCCTGTAGACCGAGGTCAGATTGGTGTCGACCACGCTATCCCACTCGTCGGCCTTCATCCGCATCAGCAGATTGTCGCGGGTTATCCCGGCATTGTTCACGAGGATGCCGACCGGACCAAACATGTCGTTGATCGCCTTAATTGCGGCCTCTACCGACGCCTCATCGCCGACATCGAGACACATTCCCTGCCCACTGATCCCGCCATCAGCAAAACGCTGGCTGATGGCCTCGGCGCCGGACTCGGAGGTAGCGGTGCCGACAACGGTGGCACCCTGCGTACCAAGCATGTCGGAGATGGCTTTACCAATTCCACGACTTGCGCCTGTAACCAGCGCGATCTTTCCCTCAAGCATTTATTGACTCCATAGCATTGTCCAGGCTGGCGGGATCGAATACCGGCAATGCCGGCAGCGATTTGTCGATCCGCTTTATCAGCCCGGCCAGCACCTTACCTGGCCCGGCCTCGAGAACGACCTCTGCACCCCGCGCGCGAATCGCCTGTACCGTCTCGACCCAGCGCACCGGACGGAACAATTGTTCCACCAGCAGCCGTTGAATCTCGGTTGACCCGTTCGCCTCGCCAACATTGACGTTGTGCAATACCGGTACCCGCGGGGCATTGAAACTGAGGTTCTGCATGGCCTCCGCCAAGCGTTCCGCAGCCGGTTTCATCAACGCACAATGCGAAGGCACGCTAACATCGAGGATCAGGGCCCGGCGGGCGCCGGCCGCCTTGGCCAGGTCCGCAACTCGCGCAATGGCTTCAGCGTTTCCGGCCACGACCACCTGGCCCGGCGAGTTGAAATTGACCGCCTCTGCCACCTGGCCCTGCGCACCTTCGACACATACATCCTTGACCTGCTGGTCGTCCAAACCTAGGATCGCGGCCATGGCACCCGTGCCCACTGGAACGGCCTCCTGCATAAACCGGCCGCGCATTGCGACCAGGCGGGTGGCATCTGCCAGCCCGAGCACACCGGCCGCAACCAGCGCAGTGTATTCACCAAGACTGTGTCCGGCCATGACCACCGGCTGCTTGGAAAGCTGCGATTCGAGCACTCGCATTACGCCCATCCCGGCACACAACAGTACGGGCTGGGTGTTCTGGGTTTCATTGAGTTGTTCTATCGGCCCTTCCTTGCTGAGCCGCCAAAGGTCGATACCAAGGGCGTCCGATCCTTCGGCAAAGGTGTCAAGGACGACGGGATAGGCATCGGCAAGATCTGCCAGCATGCCAACAGACTGTGAGCCCTGGCCCGGGAACGTAATAGCGAATTTCTTGCTCATGGATAGCTTCAGGCTTGTTGAAAATCAAAATCGGAGCAGCACCGAACCCCAAGTGAAACCGCCACCAAAGGCCTCGAGCAACACCACCTCGCCACGCTGAATCCGTCCATCTCGTACGGCGGTATCCAATGCAAGTGGTACAGATGCCGCAGAGGTATTGCCATGTTGATCTACCGTCACCACGACCTTGTCCATCGACATATTCAGCTTGCGTGCGGTGGCATTGATTATTCGGGTGTTGGCCTGGTGTGGTACCAGCCAGTCGATGTCGGTTTTCTTCATGCCGTTGGCATGCAGGGTTTCATCAACGATCCGGCCAAGGGTATTGACCGCCATCTTGAAGACCTCATTGCCTTTCATATGCGTGTATCTGGGGTCACGCTCTGCATCGGCAATGTTTTCAAAACCACGGGACACGCCGCCCGGGACATGTAACAGCGTCTCGTACGCGCCATCTGCATGCAGATGGGTCGATAGAATGCCCGGCTCATCGGACGCCTCCAGTACCACTGCCCCTGCGCCGTCCCCAAAAAGGATGCTGGTACCGCGGTCTGTCCAGTCGACGATACGTGAGAAGGTCTCCGCACCAATCACCAGGGCGCATTTCGAGGAACCTGTCTTGACAAACTTTTCGGCCACTCCCAGGGCATACACAAATCCTGTACACACCGCCTGAACATCGAATGCAGGGCAACCGTGGATATCCAGCCGTTGCTGCACCAGGCAGGCGGTACTCGGAAATATCTTGTCCGCAGTCGTAGTCGCGAGGACGATCAGGTCGATATCCTGCGGTGTCTTGCCTGCCGCCTCGATGGCGCGCCTTGCGGCCTGTTCGGCGAGGTCACAGGTCGTCTCGCCATCCACCACCACGTGTCGTTTGAGAATACCGGTACGCTCTCGGATCCATTGGTCGTTTGTATCGACCATGGCCTCAAGATCCTTGTTGGTCAGCACTTTTTCCGGCAGGTAGCTACCGGTTCCCGTGATCCGTGCGTAGGTCGTCATGCGCTTACAGACACATCCAGTTGCTGACCGACCCGTTGTTCGATTCTCGCAGCAATGTCGGCCTTGATTTCTTTCTTAGCGATGGCGATAGCGTTCTCGAATGCCAACACATCGGCGCCACCGTGACTCTTGACCACGATGCCTCGCAGACCAAGCAGGCTGGCACCATTATAACGCCGCGGATCGATCCGTCGGCCCAGCGCCCGCAACACAGGCATGGCCACCAACGCTTGCAGCTTCGTGAAGATATTGCGATTGAACTCGGCCGTCATGAACTGCTTGATCATCTTCGCCGCGCCCTCGGTATTCTTTAGCGCAACATTGCCAACAAATCCGTCGGTTACGACGATGTCGAGGTCGTCGCGCAGGTAGATGTCGTCACCTTCGACATACCCGACATAGTTCAGCTCGCTGTTACTGAGAAACGCGTGCGCGCGCTTGACCTGCTCGTTGCCCTTCATCTCCTCCTGGCCGACGTTAAGCAGGCCAACGGTCGGGCGACTCATCGCATCGACAGCCGAAACCAGCTCCGAACCCATCACTGCAAACTGGAACAGGTGCTCAGCCTCGGAATCCACGTTGGCGCCCAGATCGAGTACCCAGGTACGGCCGTTGATGGCTGGCAATGCGGTGATGATTGCCGGGCGATCGATATGCGGTAGCGTCTTGAGCACGAAGCGCGCGGTGGCCATCAGCGCACCCGTGTTGCCGGCGCTCACACAGGCATCTGCCCGACCCTGTTTGACCAGGTCGATCGAAACCCGCATCGATGAATCCTTCTTCCCGCGCAGAGCCCGGGACGGCAACTCATCCATCGTGACCTCCTGCGTGGCAGGATGCAGGCTGATACGATCCGGCAAGCCGCCTTTGGGAAGATAGCTGCGGATGACTTCCTCGCGGCCAACCAGGATCAGATGGCAGTCGCTGTCGGTTCTGACGAAATCGAGCGCCGCCGGCACGACCACGCTCGCACCGTTGTCTCCACCCATCGCATCAAGCGCAATAGTGATCGATGCACTCACGTCCGCATTCGTTCGCTTTCAGACCCACAGGGGCCGTCCAAGACCACGTGCGTCGATTACTTATCGACGACTTTGCGGCCGCGATAGAAGCCGTCGGGGCTGACATTGTGACGCAGGTGCGTCTCGCCGGAGGTCGGGTCGATCGACAGTGATTCCGGCTTGAGCGAATCATGTGAACGACGCATTCCGCGCTTTGAAGGGGTTTTACGATTCTTTTGGACCGCCATGTTCGTCTCCTAAAGACTCAATCTTGATTGTTTCTGTCACTTCGCCAATCTGCCAGGGCGGCAAACGGATGCTCTGCATCGCCACTCTCTGATTCCTGTTTCAGCTCAGGCCGCGCCGTATTCAGCTCGCCGAGATCCACTCCACAGTCTTCCGACAGGTGCTTCGGTGCAGGTGGAATAGCCAATATCAACTCATCCTCCAGCAGTGAACGCAGCATCAGTCTGTCGTCTGTCACCATGAGTGGATCAACGTCATCCTCCAGGTGTTCGGCCTCATCCGGACCGGAAACCACCACCAGGATGGACTGTGTATCCACATCGAGGATCACCGTATCCAGACAGCGCTGGCATTGCACTGGCAGGCTGGCCCGAACTGCGACCGTCACCGCCGGACGATGGTCAGCATCCATATCGAACCCCAACACAAACGCCGCTTCGCCTTCCGAGGAAGTCAAAAGCGGCGCCAGACGAGGCAGATCTGCCAGCGGAATTGCACCTTCGTAGGCCTTTCCCAACGCACAAAGGCGCAGCGGATCAGCGAAGTCGGGCAAAAGCGACAACATAAGGGCGGAATTGTATGGAAAACCGCGCGCTCGGGCAACAAAAAAACTTATGGATAACCAGCGCTTAGTGAGCGGAGGTTCAGCCCCCGACCACAGCCAGGAGAACCCCGGCGGCCACAGCGGAGCCAATAACCCCAGCCACGTTCGGTCCCATCGCGTGCATCAGCAGGAAATTGTGGTGATTTGCCTCCAGGCCGACCTTGTTCACTACCCGCGCCGCCATGGGAACGGCAGACACGCCGGCAGCACCGATCAGGGGATTGACCTTGCCGCCGGATATCCGATGCATGATCTTGCCCATCAGAACCCCGGTCGCGGTTCCGACACAGAAAGCAACTGCTCCGAGGGCCAGGATACCCAGCGTCTCCACGCTGAGAAACTTGTCCGCCTGCAGTCTGGAACCGACAGACAATCCGAGGATGATGGTCACCGCGTTGATAATCTCGTTCTGGGCCGCCTTGCTCAGACGATCGACCACACCCGATTCGCGCAACAGGTTGCCGAAGGTCAGCATGCCGATCAGAGGGGCCGCAGAGGGCAGGAACAACATACACAGCAGCAATACCGTCAGCGGGAACATGATCTTTTCCAGCTTGCTCACGGGGCGCAGCTGTGACATCACGACCTGGCGTTCTGTCTCGGTCGTCAGGGCGCGCATGATCGGCGGCTGGATGATCGGCACCAGCGCCATATAAGAATAAGCTGCGACGGCGATCGCGCCGAGCAGATCCGGCGCCAGCTTTGAGGCGAGGAAGATCGCAGTCGGACCATCTGCGCCACCGATTATCGCAATGGCCGAGGCATCGGCGAGTGAGAAATCGAATCCGGGGACCACGTTCAGCGCCAGAGCGCCGATCAGGGTGGTGAAGATGCCGAACTGGGCTGCGGCACCCAGCAAGAGGGTCGACGGTTTCGCTATCAGGGCACTGAAATCGGTCAGTGCGCCCACCCCCATGAAGATCAGCAGCGGCGCAACACCCGAACCAATCGCCACTGAATAGAACTGATACAGCATGCCCGGTTGGTAGTCGAGATTGTGTGCCAGCAATTTGGCCGCGGTGAGGGCCTCACCGCTAGCATGCTTGGCGGCATCAGCGACATCCGCCAACGGGACCCCCAGCGTTTGCGCGAGTGCGGCCAGGTGTTCCGGTTTCGCCGCATTGAGCAGCTGCCCTATCCCATCCTCGGCAAGCCCGGCGACAGGCACATTTGCCAGTATGCAACCGAAACCGATCGGCAGCAGCAGGAGTGGCTCGAAACCCTTGCGAATGGCCAGGAAGATGAGCAAGCCGCCGATCAGCACCATCAGGATTTGGCCCCAAACGAGGTTGGGGATTCCCATGGATTGCCACAGGGCGTTGAGACCGTTTTCCATCATGAGATTAGCCCAGGGTCAACAGGACGTCGCCGACCTGCACCGCATCGCCTTCTTTTACGACCACGGACTGGACGGTGCCCGACTCGGGCGAACGTACCTCGGTCTCCATCTTCATGGCCTCGAGTATCATGATCACATCACCGGAGTTCACCACCTGCCCGGCACTGACATTGATCTTGAAGATATTACCCGCCAGCGGTGCGGGAATATTGACTGCCGCGGCGCTCGGTGCTGCCGGGGCGGGTGCGGCGGCGGGAGCGGCTGCCGGCGCTGCGGCCTGGACATCGGTCACCTCGCCACCGGGCGCGACCACGACATTGTAGGCGCGGCCATCGACCGTTACCTGGTAGGCCTCGGGACCACCAGCTACAGCGCCTGCAGCCGGTGCCGGGGCTGCCGCGGCGGGAGCCGGCTCGGGCTCGCTGCCGGGAACCGGTTCAAAGGCGTCCGGATTGTCTCGGTTTTCGAGGAACTTCAGGCCAATCTGCGGGAACAGCGCATAGGTCAGAACATCATCGATCTCGTCGGTCGCGACACGAATGCCGCGTTCGCCGGCCAGGCGACGGAATTCATCCGTGAGCTTGTCGACCTCCGCTTCGATCAGATCGGCTGGGCGACAGGTGACCGGCTCAGCGCCTTCCAGAACACGCTTTTGCAGATCGCTATCGACGGGCGCCGGGGCTGCACCATATTCACCCTTGAGGACGCCGGCAGTCTCCTTGGTGATGTTCTTGTAGCGGTCACCCGTTAGCACGTTCAGCACCGCCTGGGTGCCGACGATCTGAGAGGTCGGGGTTACGAGTGGAATATAACCGAGATCCTTGCGAACCCTGGGAATCTCCGCAAGCACCTCATCGAAGCGGTCGGACGCACCCTGCTCACGCAGCTGGTTCTCCATGTTGGTCAGCATGCCCCCGGGGACCTGGGCAACCAGGATGCGTGAATCGACGCCACGCAGGGAACCTTCGAACTTGGCGTATTTCTTGCGCACCTCGCGGAAATAACCCGCAATATCTTCGAGCAGATTGAGATCCAGCCCGGTATCGCGCGCCTGGCCCTGCAAAATGGCTACGATCGACTCGGTCGCCGAGTGCGCATAGGTCATGGACATAGAGGAAATGGCCGAATCCACCATATCCACACCGGCCTCGGCGGCCTTAATGTGGGTGGTGGTACTCATACCCGTGGTCGCGTGCGAATGCAGCGCAATCGGCACCGAAACGGTCTGCTTCAGCTGCGTGATCAGCTCAAAGCCGGCATATGGCGTCAGGAGGCCGGCCATGTCCTTGATGCAGATCGAATTGCATCCCATGTCTTCGAGGCCCTTCGCCATATCCAGCCAATATTGAAGGCTGTGCACCGGGCTGACCGTATATGACATCGCTCCCTGAGCGTGCTTGCCAACCTTGAGTGTCGCCTTGACCGCGGTCTCAAAATTGCGCAGGTCATTCATGGCGTCGAAGATGCGAAACACATCCATACCGTTGTCGGCCGCGCGCTCGACAAAACGCTCCACGACGTCGTCGGCATAATGCCGGTAACCGAGAATGTTCTGGGCGCGGAACAGCATCTGCATCGGGGTGTTGGGCATGGCCTTTTTGAGCGCCCGCAGCCGCTCCCACGGGTCTTCACCGAGAAAACGGATACAGGCATCGAAGGTGGCCCCACCCCAGGTTTCCAGCGACCAGAATCCGACCTTATCGAGTTTCTCCGCGATCGGCAGCATGTCGTCCAGGCGCAGGCGCGTGGCGAACAGAGACTGGTGCGCGTCGCGCAGAACGACGTCGGTGATGGCGAGTTTGTTCGTAGTCATGGGGTGTCCAATTCCTGGTTAAAGGGTCAGTTCAATTGTCGCGTCGAACGCGATAACGGGCCACGGCGGCAGAAATGACAGCCACCAACTGGCGGTTATCGGAAACATCGATCGGTACGGGTACTGCGGGCTGCGCCACTTCGCCGCTATCCAGCCAATCGGCCAGCAGGGACATGCCACGCAGGGTAAATACCAGAGCAGTCAAGAAGCCAAAGACTATACCCATGCCAAGCAGCATGAGTTCAACACCCTGTAGCACCAGATCGGTATTCACGCATCGTCCTCGCTAGTTTACTGAGACGCCGCTTTGTTGCTCTTTTCGGTGGGTATCATTGCCTCAACCCACCCTTAGGCGCGTCACAAGCGTCGTATTCTAATGGAAGAAGGGTGAATCCTGTATTGAGAGCATCAATTGCCATACATAGAAGTGGGCGAATTAGTGGACTCTGATAGACTCCGCCACAAATCAAATCCAAAACCGTTTCAAAGATGCCACAACTCATATTGGGCTCGACGTCGCCATTCCGCAAGGCCCTGCTGGACAAACTTGGGATTCCTTTCACGACGGATCCGCCGCACACAGACGAGTCGCGTCTTCCCGGCGAATCGCCCGATCAACTGGTACAACGTCTGGCCGAAGCCAAGGCACGTGAGGTGGCAACACGCCACCCGAACGCCTTGATCATCGGTTCCGATCAGGTTGCCTGCGTCAATGGAAGTATTCTCGGAAAACCGGGCAATCGTGAAAATGCCATCGCCCAGCTTTCTGCGTCCGTTGGCAAAACCGTGGCCTTTCATACCGGTCTATGCCTGTACAATTCAGCCGGTTCTCGCAGACAGATCGCCGTCGAGCACTTCTCTGTGCGCTTCCGCGATCTCACAACCGACCAGATTGAACGCTACGTCGACCGCGAACGGCCCTTTGATTGTGCGGGTAGTTTCAAATCAGAAGGATTCGGCATCACGTTGTTCTCGTCGCTCGACGGGCGTGATCCCAACGCCTTGGTCGGTCTGCCCCTGATCATGTTGGTTGAGATGTTGGCCGCCGAAGGAATAATTCTGCCCTGAAAGGCTGCGGTGCACCCATCTCCAGTTCCAGCAACGCCTCGAACATCAAGCCCGATCCGTGGCGTACACCTCAGCCGCCCCTTTCATGGTGCAGCCGACGTTGGCTCACGCGTTCAAATAAAGCTCGATCGACCTTGCTTCGTGCCCTCGTATCGCATATGCCCGCCGAGCCACACCCGATGTCCGGTCAGTGGGTTTGGCTGAGCGTGGTGTCGATCGCAGAACCGATCTGAGGCGCCATGGTTTCTGCGAAAAGTGCGAGACGATTTTCTGCCGATTCGATGTCGCCTGTGTCCAATGGCGTTGTGATTGCAATCCAGGCGCCGTCGGCCCGCCGCGGATAGATACGCGCCAACGCCTCCCAAGCTTTGCCCTCGTAGCGATTGGTCAGGTTCCGTCCGGCAATCCGATACCACTGCCATACCAGATGCTCGTGCCGGCGCCCCTTTGCAGACACAATGACCTTCGCACGGTTCACTGTCACTTGCTGGGAACTCAGGCGAACCTGGCGGCCGGACAGCTTGGTAAGTCGGCTCAACTCCGGCTCGGAGGCAATTCCGTTATCCTGATTGATCGCCTCACCGCCCTGGCGCTGTTGCGGGAACAGCACGACGAACAGTTGCACCTCACCCATACTGCCCGAATAACGGCTCTCGATCTTGTGGGGTGTCTGCTGGTGAGAGGCAGACCATAGCACCGGTTCTGCCACCGCCTGCCAGTCACCGGATCCGGCCGGGGTGCTCAGCCCTCCAGCCATCTGCACGTCGATACTCTCGGCCTGCCGGGCACCCCACACAGCCAAGGTGGCGGCCAGCAGTGCAATCGTTGAGACAGCAAGGACCCGGACCCCCACGGACTCATTGCTCATCACCCTCAACGGCGCCACGAACACCGGCGGGTCCTGTTCCTCCCGCCAGAAAGAGCCGATCCAGAAAAGGATGAACATCACCACGCCGAAGAAGAACCATCCGTAGATCAGGTGATCGACACCCGTCGCGTATTCCATCCCGCTCAGGTGGCCGATCATCACAATCATGTAGGCACGCAGGCCATTGGCAAGAATTGGCACGGCCGTCGCCAAGACGATGAACAGCAGGCGCTTCCACAGAGTGTGGTAGGTAATGTAGGCGTACATGACGCCCAACGTCACCGATGCGATCAGATAACGTACACCACTGCACGCCTCAACCACTGACCAGTTCCCGCTCGGCAGCGAAAACCAGAGGCCATCGCGATAGACAGGGATGCCAGTAAGCTTAAGCGCCTCGACGGTGAAGGTTGCCGTGAACTCCATCATCGGCGGCACCAGATCCTCGCCCATCGGCACTGCGAACAACAGGAACAGCAACGGAAACGCAAGGAATTTGCTGACCTGCCAACCGAGTGCGCTCGCCAGTGCGCTGATCAGTACACCGACGAACGCAAATTGCTCGACCACCAACACGCCGGTCAACCGGGCCAGCACCCAGACCAACAGTCCGACTGCAACCAAAACAAGAAAGCCCGCCGATGGCTGCGGCGTGAACGCCGCCAGATGGGCGCGCTTCTGCCAGATCAACCACAGCGAAATGGGCAGGATGACGAATCCGTGCGTGTAGGTTTCAAAGTTGTACCAGGTATACGCCATGCCCTGTGCCGTGGACC
>Ga0316201_10001772_pt1 | contig 14894 bp, 13 predicted proteins | sample CS6wburrow_MG_FD_204516 | JGI IMG/M metagenome (GOLD analysis project Ga0316201, IMG submission 204516) | Coastal sediment microbial communities from Delaware Bay, Delaware, United States - CS-6 worm burrow | ecosystem: Environmental > Aquatic > Marine > Coastal > Sediment | place: USA... | reverse complement strand
TGGTTTAATGAATTACGATAAGTTTTCTCTTCACAAACTATTTTTTTGAGCAAACAAAAAAGCGAGCCTAAGCTCGCTTTTCTTTTTTTCAACTATCTACAATTAGAAAGACTGAGTATAACGAGCATATACTACGCGTCCGTATCCATCATAAAGATTGAAGTTATAGTCACGACCACCGAAAGCAAACAAGGGTGGCTCTTTACCAGTGATGTTAGATGAACCTATGGTAATTTTAGCATCCCAAGTCGTATTGTAGTTTACTTGTAAATCATGAGTGATCCATGAAGGAATATGGCCTTCATCTACACCACCAACAACATCTTCAGCAGTACTTGCAATGAAGTTCAAGTTATAAGCTACATCGAAATCACCAACAGTGTATATGTTAGACCATACACCACGGTAATCAGGTTGACCTGGATCGTTATAGAAGTCACGACCGCCATCTACTTCGTCAGAAAGACCGTAGAAAGTTTGGAAGTTGCTTCGGATAGTACCGAAATCAGTTTCGACCATATAACGAACGTTTATATCAAGTCCTTTAGTTTGACGAGTACCTTCGTTACCAAAACCAGATACAACTTCTAAAATAGCACCGTTAGGAGCACGTGTTACACCTAGTCCTGGTGGAATGAAATCACCAGCTTGGTCTCTAGCCAAAATAGTACCAGCACCAAATGAAGTAATACGGTTAGTTATTTCAATATCGAAGTAATCAACTGAGAAACTTAAGTTATCGATTGGCTCATAAGCAAGACCGAAAGCAAACTGTTCAGACTGCTCTGATTGTAACTCTGGGTTAGCAACAATGATGTTGTTTATTTGAGTGCTACAGTCATCTGGCTGACTTTGTGCCTGACAAGTTCTAACGTCAGAAACTGAAGTTGCTGAGAATGAATCTTTTTGTGTAAGAATATCCAACGACGGAGCGCGGAAACCTTTACCGAATGAAGCACGAATAATCAAATCATCAATTGGTGTATATTTTAACGAGATTTTAGGAGAAAAATCACTTCCATAATCAGAATAGCTATCGTAACGACCGGCTACTGATACTTCTAACTCTTCTAGAACTGGAATTAATGTTTCAAAAAATATCGCTTTAGAATTACGATCACCACCAGCAGAGTTACCTGCTGAACCACCAATTTGGCCGGCTTCAGAAAGTGAATCGTATTGGTCAGAGTAAATTTCTTTACGGTATTCAGCACCAATATAGGTTGTTACTGCGCCTGCATCCATATCGAACATATCAAACTGCACGCTTGCAAAAGCTTCATCTTGATCATAGCTGCTGATGCGTGAAATAACTGCTTTCATAGCGTTAAGTACGTCATCAGGGTTACCACTTGGATCAGAAAGATCGTATGTACCATCTTCTATATAATTTCCAGCAGTTGTGCGCACTAAGTAGTTACGGCCAATATCGTAAGTTTTGTTTTTGGTACGACGTACACCAAAGTCGATAAACATATCGCCTACCTGACCTTCAGCACCAACAGTTAAATCAGATAATTCATTATCTACTTCACTATCACGGTTACCAAGAGAATCAAAACGATGCCACCAGTTTACTTCTTGTGGAGCACCAAAAGCAGCATCATACATTGAGCTGTTAGGATTAGTCGGGTTGTTTGGACTATCAACAGTCAATGTAATTCCAGAAAAGTAGTTACTGTCTGGAACGGGTGCATAACGACCAAAAGATGAAGTCTTGTTAATAGACATGCTACTAAAAATAGACCAATCGTCATTAATTTCGTAACGGCTGTTCATGAACATACCAATTACACCTGTTGACGCTTCATCAGCAGATTCTAATGCGAAATTATATGCACAACGCTCTTGAGTTCCAGCTGAGTTAGCTAATGCCCCGCCACTTGCTAGTAAATAGAAACCAGGACCGTCATTACATGCACCTGGAAGTGCTGTCCAATTGAAGTTATCGTTACCGTCTGTAAGTGTAGTAAAACTGTTACCGTATATAGAACCACCTGGGCTATACCAAGGAAGGTCGCGAGCAAAAATGATGTCACGTTTATTCCAAGAAACACCACCAATGATAGAACCTTTGTCAGAAGATGTTCCAAATACTACAGAACCTTCTTCGCGTGAACCGCCTTCGTGCTCTACTTCAGTAGCACCAAGTTTTAGTTCTACGCCATTAAAGTCTTTACGAGTAATGATGTTAATTACACCACCAATAGCGTCAGAACCATAAATAGCAGAAGCACCGTCAGTTAAAATTTCAACACGTTCAACAGCCGCAACTGGAATTGCGTTCAAATCTTGTGAAGAACCAGTAGAAGGTGACTTAGGTAAACGACGACCATCTACAAGCACTAGCGTACGACTAGAACCCAAACCACGTAAGTTAACTGAAGAAACACCTTGAGCAGATGAACCAGATTGTGGACGGAATGAACCAGTTGAGTTAAAAGAAGTGTTACGAAGTAAATCAGCAACAGAAGTTTGACCTGAGAATTCGATTTGAGCGCGATCAATTACCGTTATTGGTAAAGAACCTTCAATGTCAGCGCGACGGATACGTGAACCCGTTACCTGAATTTTCTCAATCGGTTTGTCTTTTGCTTCATCTTCAGCCGCGTCTTGCGCGAAAGCTGCAGTTGATACGCTTGTAACGGCAGAAAATGCCATCGCCAGCGAAACAGCCTTGGCTATTTTGTTGTTTGTAAACATGTCGTCTCCCTAGAGCACTATGAATAGTAGAATATAATCGTTTTGTTACGATTTTAATGTATCGAGAAAATTCTCGTGGGCGGATATTAAACAGAACTGCATAGTGCGGTCAACCTAATGTTTACTGGTTTTTCAATAAGTTCAAAAATATTTTATATATTTCAGAAATTATTTCTTACAGAAAATCTAGTGCTAGCAATATGTTAGAGTCAACTGGTCTAATGATTTAGGTCTTTAGTATACGTGTGTTATATATTTGTTATAAAAAATAAATTTATGCATCTGTGAACATTTGTATGTTTATTGACCAATAAAATAACAGGGAGAATCAATCTTTACCTACTTAACCAAGTACTCGGATTGAGCGCTTTACCTTTTAGCCTAATTTCAAAATATAGTCCTGCACGCGCTTGTCCGCCACTTGTGCCAACTAAACTGATGGTCTCACCTGCTCGCACTAAGTCACCAACATTCTTCAATAAAGCTTGGTTGCGACCATACACACTCATATAGCCCTTCCCATGGTCAACTATTGTCACTAAACCAAAACCTTTCAGCCAATCTGCATAAAGCACAACACCATCGGCAACGGCGCTAACCGGCGCCCCTGACTTTCCGTTAATGACTATACCCTTCCATCTTACTTGTCCTTGACGCCGTTTTCCAAACAAACGCTGAATATTTCCCGATGCTGGCACAATAAGCTGGCGTTCTTTACCCATTAGACCAAGTAATTCTATATCTGATTTATCGGCCTTGTCGAGCGCCTGTTGCGCAGCAATTTCGGCTTGTTCAATAACGGTCAACAAGTCATTTTCTTGTTGTTGTAGCTGTTCCACTCTCGCTTGGTCACTTCTTATTTGCTGTTCTAATGCTTTAAAAGTGTCAAAGCGTTTTTGCTGTTGATTGCGTAGCTGAGATGACTGAGTCGATTGCTGTTTTAGGAGGCCTGTTAGCTGTAACTCCTGAGAATCAAGTTCAGCTTGCACTGTCTCTAGTGCCTTGACCAAGCCTCTAAAATTTTCTATTTGAGCTTGGCGGGCTTTGTTCAAATATTGGTAATAAGTTAACACCCTTTCAAATTTTCCTGCTTCATCTTGATTAAAGATCATTTTAGCAAAATCGTAATCACCTGCCATATAGGCACTTTTCAGTTGACTAGCAAGGGCGCTTTGTTGATTGGTAATTTGTATTTGTATTGTATTTTTTTCTGTTGTTAATTTTGTTAACTCAGAACGCGTGTATTTTAGCTTATTGTCGGTCTGGTTTAGCATTGTTGCAGTTTGTGCTATTTGTAATTCAGCAAGCTTAAGTTGTTGTTGTAAACGGTCTGAGCTAGCTAAGTTTTTATTTAACTGTGCTTGGGTTTGTTCAATAAGGTGTTTGATATTTTCTAAATCTTTTGATTCAGACACCGAAGTTTGATTAGCATCACTTTGTGCTTGACTATATTGCGCTGCTAGCAAAAAGCCAAACAAGCAAAGCAAACATACTACCCGACAGCTTTTAATAAGCGTCGAGCAGTGTGCATAAAAGCAAAATATTGATTGGGTTAGCAAAAACTTGCGCCTCTAATTAAGCAATGTGATTAAAGTATTAATGACATTCTAGACCGCAGTAAGCAAATCTATTTAAGCGTCACTATGGATTTACCTGTCATTTCTGCCGGTTGCTCCATTCCCATTAAATAAAGCATAGTGGGTGCAACATCACTTAAGGTACCACCACTTCTTGCTGTAGCCGGCCGACCATAGTAAATAAACGGAACAGGTTCACTTGTATGCGCCGTGTGTGCAACGCCGGTGTTCGCATCTAACATCTTTTCTGCGTTGCCATGATCTGCAGTAATTAAGCACTCGCCGCCATTACGACTGAGGGCCTCTACAATTCGGCCTAAACAATGATCGACGGCTTCACACGCTTTAACGGCGGCGTCGAAATTTCCCGTATGTCCAACCATATCTCCGTTAGGGAAATTACAAATAATTACATCGTAGGTTCCAGCATCTAGTGCCTCTATTATTGCATCGGTGAGCTTTTCCGAGTTCATTTCTGGTTGTAAGTCGTAAGTTGCTACGTCAGGAGATGGAATTAATACTCTTTTTTCGCCGTCGTATTCATCTTCCTTACCACCACTATAAAAGAACGTTACGTGCGCAAATTTTTCTGTCTCAGATATACGTAATTGCGTTTTTCCATGCGTAGACAACCATTCGCCCATTACATTTACCAAATTTTCGGTAGGATACGCCACCGGCGCGTTTAGAGTAGATTCAAACTCGGTCAGCATAATGAAATTAATGTCGGGCTTAGCGCCTCGGTCGAAACCCGTAAATCCGGGCGTAATTAACGAATGTGAAAGCTCCCGAGCTCGGTCAGCTCTGAAATTCATAAATATAACGGTATCGCCAGATTGCATTCCTTTGTAATCGCCAATAACGGTAGGTTTAACAAATTCGTCGTTTTGCTTTCTTGCGTAAGAATCGGCCACCGCCTGATTTGCCGTGGCAGCATGAAATTCTGCATCGCCGTTTACTAGCATTTTGTATGCAAGTTGAACGCGGTCCCATCTATTGTCGCGGTCCATTGCATAATAACGACCAATTAAACTAGCCACTTGTGCGCCTTCAATACCCTCGCAGAAGTCTTGAGATAGTTTTACAAATTTTTCAGCACTTTGTGGTGGTGTATCGCGACCATCTAAAAATCCATGCAAGTAAATATGTTTGGCACCGCGATCTTTCGCTAGTTTAACAGCTGCATGTAAATGATCTTGGTGTGAATGTACGCCGCCGTCTGACAATAAGCCCATAATATGTACTGCTTTACCCCTAGAAACAGCAATATCAATACCCTCGGTCAATACTTTGTTTTTAATAAAACTGCCGTCTTCTATCGCTTTTGTAATTTTAGTAAAGTCTTGATAAACCACCCTACCTGCACCCAAATTCACGTGACCCACTTCCGAATTTCCCATTTGTCCAGGAGGCAAGCCCACATCTAAACCAGAGCCGGAAATAAGTGTGCTAGCAAATTCTTTACCTAATTTATCTAAATTGGGCGTATTGGCGGCCGCAATAGCGTTGTTGGCGGTATCTTCACGATGCCCCCAGCCATCCAAAATAAAAAGCGCGAGGGTTTTCTTCTTAGCAGTCATAGGTTTCCTTAATTGACAGATTTCATTTGCCGAACATTGTTTGTTCGCACATTAGTATGCGCTTGTAAGCAAGCTTAATAAATAACTAGAGACAATTGAGCTCTCATTTTATGTTCAGTAATAGGGTAATTTAGCAGTTATTTACCCATCCTTAAATAATCGAAATGAAATAAAGTAGCTTGAAAGATTACATAAGCGCGTAATTTGGGTGTTATTTGCATAAGGTTTATATATAATTCCCGCCTTTAGCCGTATTTGAATATTTAAGTGAGATAAAGTTTCATGGAACAACTCGTAGAGTTTGCAAAAGATCAAATGTTATTATCTGGTTTATGGATCGGATTAGTTGTAATGCTAGTATATTCGTTTGTGTCACCAATGTTATCGAAAACCAAACAAGTTAATAACCATCAAGCTACCCTGCTCATTAACAAAGAAGACGCGATAGTGCTCGACATTAGAGCATCTAAAGATTTCAAAGCGGGTCATATTATTGGATCAAAGCAGCTAAAACCTGATGAAGTTCGCGAAGGAAACTTTGCAAAGCTTGAAAAAAACAAAGAGCAACCCATTATTGTAGTATGCGCAATGGGTAATTTGGCGGCAGGAACGGCTTCTAAAATGCAGAAAGCAGGTTTTACCAATGTACATGTGCTTAGCGGTGGAATGAATGCTTGGCAAGGGGCTAGTTTGCCAGTGAGCAAATAAAGTAAAATTTTTGCCCTGAATATTGAATTTGAAGAGAATTATGCAAAAGATAGAATTATATACAAAAGGTTATTGCTCTTTTTGTAAGCGTGCAAAAGCCTTACTTGAATTTAAAGGCGTAAGCTACACCGACTTTGAAATAGATAAACAACCAGAATTGAGAGACCCTATGATTGCGCGTACGAACGGGCGATCAAGCGTGCCGCAAATTTTTATAGGCGATACTTATGTAGGCGGTTGCGACGAACTATTCGCATTAGAGTCGGCTGGTAAGCTAGATAGTTTATTGCAAAGCTAATAAGAAAATTTATAGAGGTAAATAATTGCATGGCAATTATTTACTGTTAATTAACACTATGCACGTTAGTAGCGTGCATTTTACGAAGTAAACAACAGGAATTACACATGGCTGACGAACCAAAAGCTGCACCACAGAAACAAGAAGTACAATTTAACATGCAGCGAATTTACACTAAAGATATATCATTTGAGACACCGAATTCGCCAGCTGTTTTTCAAAAAGAATGGAAACCAGAAGTAAAACTAGATATCGATACACGAACTCTAGAGCTTGAACCAAATTTGTTCGAAGTAATATTGTCGATAACCGTAACGGCCACAAACGAAGGCGAAACGGCATTTTTGTGTGAAGTCCAACAGGCTGGTATATTCGCAATAGGCGAAATGCCCGAAAACAATAAAGCGCACATGTTAGGTTCATTCTGCCCTAATATGTTATTCCCTTATGCTCGCGAAACTGTCTCTAATTTGGTGAATCGTGGTACTTTCCCTGTGCTTAACTTAGCACCAGTGAATTTTGATGCTATTTTTGCTCAGTATGTTCAAAAACGCCAAGAAGCTGCGGCTCAGCAAAGTGAAAGCATTACACCACCCAAGCTTGATGCCTAAAACGCGCATTAATTAAGCAATTAAGACAAAGCCAAGGATATGCCTACGTGACAAACGTGACGACCAAGACGCAAACTACAAACGCGGCAAATTCATCACGTACTACCACGGTATTAGGTGCCGGTTCTTATGGCACTGCCTTGGCTTTTTGCTTATCTAGAAATAAGCATACCACCTATTTGTGGGGAAGAGACAAGCAAGCTATTGCCAACATGCAGCAAACCCGTTGTAATTCGCAATACCTTGAAAAATTCACTTTTCCAGAAGCACTTTTACCGGTATCAGATTTAGCATCTGCTATGGCAGCTAGTACATATGTATTAGTAGTCGTACCGAGTCACGCATTTGCAGACATGCTAAACGCAATCGCGCCTTTGATCACTGCTAAGCATAAAGTCATTTGGGCGAGTAAAGGTTTAGAGCCAGGTACGGGTCGTTTACTCCAAGAAGTTGCGAGCGAAATTTTGCCGCCCGGCACACCGCTTGCTGTTTTATCAGGTCCTACCTTCGCAGCAGAAATGGCAGCGGGATTACCTACGGCAATTACCTTATCAAGTAAAGATAAAAAGCTGAGCAATGAGTTTGCAGCACTGTTGCACGATCCGAAACGTTTTAGAGTTTACAACAACAGCGATATGATTGGTGTTCAGCTTGGTGGCGCGGTGAAAAATGTTATAGCCATTGGTGCGGGACTTGCAGACGGACTTGGTTTTGGCGCGAACGCTAGAACAGCGCTCATTACCCGTGGCTTAGTAGAAATGAAGCGCTTAGGACTTGCCCTAGGCGCTCAAAGTGAAACGTTTATGGGCATGGCCTGTTTGGGCGATTTGGTTTTAACGTGTACCGACAATCAATCTCGTAATCGTCGCTTCGGATTGGCTTTAGGTCAAGGCTTAAGTGTAGACGCCGCAATTGACGGTATAGGTCAAGTTGTTGAAGGTTATCGCAATACCGACGAAGTACATATATTGGCAAAGGCAAAAGGCATTGAGATGCCTATTTGTGAACAAATTTATAAAGTTCTGTATCAAGGGAAATCAGCTAAAGAAGCAGCAATAGCATTATTACGCCGCGAACAAACCTCTGAGTAATCTATTAGCAAGCATTCTTAAACCCTAGTTGGCGCCAAGACTCATATACAAACACCGCCACCGCATTCGATAAATTCATGCTCCTACTATTTGCTGCCATTGGAATACGCACTCGGCATTCTGGTGGCAAAGACATAATAAGGTCTGCTGGTAATCCTCTAGTTTCAGGTCCAAACAAAAGTGCGTCGCCCTTTTCATAATTCACCTCATGATGAAACGCCGTACCTTTAGTAGTGCAAGCAATCACTCGTTTTGGTTTTTGGCTGGTAAGGTAAGCTTCTAAATTTGGGTATCGTTTGGTGTCGGCAAACTCATGATAATCGAGCCCAGCACGCCGCACTTTTTTTTCGTCCCAATCAAATCCAAGAGGCTCAATAAGGTGTAATTTGTATCCAGTATTGGCACATAAGCGAATAATATTGCCTGTATTGGGCGGAATTTCTGGCTCAAATAAAACCACATCTAGCATGAGTACTCACTTGTTATGATGAAAAGAGTATTAGCTTTCGATTGTACCAGTTTGTGGCGAAATTCAACTACTAAGTGATAAAAAATCTAATATTTTTGTGACCACTAGCGTGCGCGGTTCGTTTTTTTCAAACAACAATTCATGTTTCGCATTAGGAACAATAATTAATTCTGCATGTGGTAACTCTTTGACAAACTGAGTTATTTTTTCGTTGTCGACAATTCGATCTTCTGCGGCCTGAAACACTAAAGTAGGTAACGTAATTTTATTTGCCCTTGCCATTGCTAAACTCATACCATTTATAGCCTGTAGCAGCCATTGCGGACTAATTCCCCCTAATTGATTTTGAGGATAATTAGCCATCATTTCTCTATACACACGGTAACGCGTTTCGCTATTTGTGATGCTATTATTGTGAAAGGGATAAGATTGGTAGTTAGCTTGTCCCCAAAAGTATCTAGCCGGCAATTTTAAACGAGTCTGAAATGTAACGAGCACTTTAACAATCGCTTTTGTTAAGCACAGGGGAAGTGGCATTAAAATTCCAAGCATTGGTGAACATAAAATTAGCCTCGAGAAATCCAGTGGATATTTTTGCACATACAAGGCCCCTATTGCGCCTCCCATTGAATGACATAAAAGTGTTTTCGGCAGTGACGCTTGCTGGTTATCAATAAGAAATGGATTCAATACATTGTTAATTAAGCTTTTTAGATCTTCTACATAGTCATCAAAAGTATTTACATACCCTATGTGTGGGTTGTTCAACAATCGGCTCGACTGACCCTGACCTTGATGATCTATAATAAATACGCTGTAACCATTTTGGTATAGCTCATGTATAAATTCTGCGTACTTTATTACGGATTCAGACCGTCCCGACGAAATCACCACGCATTGGCTTGCCTGTTCGTGTGCAACAAAGCCATAAAAAATATCTACACCGCTAGTTTGTTTCCAAACACCTGTGCTTACTTTTTCAGCAAAAAACATCATAGAGTCAGTATTCGGATAATCGCTAACATTACTTTCTTGGCTTACAAAATAGGACATACGAGCCTTTCTTTTAAATTACTCTTAGGAAGATTAACGTGATTCTATGGGGAACAGCAAGGTTAAACTTAAACCACCCAATTGTGATGCATGCGCTTTTATTTCACCGTGGTGGAGTTGCACACTTGCTTTCGCGATAGCTAAGCCCAATCCGGTTCCTTGATAATGTTTACCCGAAGGTGCTCTATAGAATGGTTCAAAAATATGTTCTATTTGCTCATTCGATAAACCCTCACCGTCGTCTTCAATGACAATGCTCAACATTGTTTTTAATCCAGGATTTTTGTCGGCGATAGTATTCTGGCTATGAGGGCGAGAAATTGTGTGCTGCGGATCTATGTTTTGTAAAGCATTGGTTTGCACTTCAATAGTTACTTTTACTTTGTCTTTACTGAACTTTATCGCATTTCTCGTTACATTTTCTATCGAACTAACAAAACTCGCCCGAATTAAGGGCAAGTTGATATTCTCATAGCTGTTTACCTGCAAAGTTATCCCACTCGCGTTAGCTTCAAATTCCAGATCTTCAAGCACAGGGCTCAATACTTCATGTAAATTAACGCTTTCTACTTGCATCCATTGCGCTTGGTTGTTATCACTCATTTTTGCTAATTGTAATGTTTGCCCAATCAACACATCCATGACACCTATGTCTTTTTCAATCCGTTTAGCATATAGCATTTGATCTTCGCCACTAGGGCTCAACATTGCTAGGGCTAGTTGCAGTCTAGTCAGAGGGGTACGTAATTCATGAGAAATATTGGCCATTAACGCTTTCTGTTGCGACAGGCTTTTGGCTAAATTGCTAGCCATGTCGTGTATGTCATTGTGAAGTTGGCCCAACTCATCTTTACGAACACTCAGTTGTTGGCTGGAAGCACTATCTGAATTTTCAATAACGCCCGCGGCAAAGTCTTTGCTCAATTTACTAAGTTGCTTTATAGGTTTTGCAATCGTCCAGGCAATTGCAATACACGCTATGGTGCCGGTTAACAAAAATACTACTAAGGCCAAACCAAACGCAAAGGTGGGTCTTTGATCTCTACGCAGTAAACGACCAACAAATAGTTGATAGTCTTGCTTCTTTGAAGTCACCAAAAAAGGCCCAACAAATTCCATGTTGTTAGTTCTTACAAGTAAGGGGTGTTGCGCGTCTTTAAGCGACAAAAAACGGGCTCGTTGATTAAGCATTGGAGGTGGAAAGCCTAAAATCAATTCATTTGATGACATGTTTATGGCCATTAAATTCCATCGTCCACGCGCACTTACGCGCCGCAATGCTCTATCAACGCTTATATCTCTGCTGAGCAGCTGTTGCACATTTTGCTGCAATATTTGTACTTTTTGGAGTTGCTCGTCCTCAAGCGCACTAATTTCCCAAGATTGACTGAAGTAACGGGCAATGAAAAAAGCCATCACAATCATTAAAGTGACCGCCATCCAAAACCATACGAGTATGCGACCAAATAGCGAATTTTTAGGGTTAAGTCTTTGCATCAATTTGATAAGTAGCTCCATTAAATGGCTAGTGGCATTAGGTAACCATTGCCTCTAATGGTTTTAATAACATCGTTAACTTGGTGTTGAGCCAACTTTTTCCGAATATTACTAATATGCATGTCTAAACTGCGGTCAAAAGCGCTTAACTTTCGCCCAAGTACTTTTTCACTTAGTTGCTCTTTAGTTTGTAGTTGCCCGGCTTGTTTCATTAAATGAGCAAGCAGCATGAACTCAGTCGCGGTCATCTCTACTACATTCCCACCAACACTAACGCTTTGATTTGCTTCGTTAAGGTGAATCTTATGTAAACTAAGTTGCTGGGGTTGGCTAAACCCTTGTTTGGGATCAAGTCGTCTGATTAAGGCTTTTATGCGAGCAACTAACTCTCGTTGGTTAAATGGTTTAGGAAGATAATCGTCAGCACCTAATTCTAAACCAAGTATTTTGTCAAAATCATCACCTTTCGCCGTCAACATAATAACTGGGATTGATGAAAATCCTCGCAATCGTTTGAGCGTTTCAAAGCCATCTATTTCTGGCATCATTACGTCTAACAACAGTACGTCATACGCAGCTCTTTTTAAATTCTCTAAACCGTTCAGTGGAGAGTTCTCTATTGATACGTCAAAGCCTTGTTGCTTAAGATAAGCGGCCAAAAGCTCGGTTAGCTCTTGGTCATCATCTATTATTAAAATTTTACTCATGTCACCACTCTTTGGAATTGCCGCTTTTGTATCAAAGCTTTTATTTGCTTAGCCAATGGGGCCATTTATCTTTGATATATATTTTTACTAGCATCCAATCATAATTATATAGTTAAGCTTTGCCGTAAAGTAATTTAAGCTCAACACTAGATAAGAAAAAGCAATCGGTAAGGCTATTATAGAAATATCTATGCAAATGTAAGTCATCTTTACTAAAGCTTTACACTTGCTTGGCAGTACTTTGCAATTGATGCGCTATTATAGTTTCATCAAATCAAAGGACGTCTAGCATACTTAATCGTCCTTCCAGAGCTTTATCAATTGAGGAATGAAAATGAAAAAACAAATACTTACTATAGCAACTTTGGCTTGTATTACCTTTGTTGGCGTTTCTGCCGCTGTTGCAAATTCCCAGCAACATCACGACCCAATGCGAAATTTCGTAAAACTTAAGTTGTCTGATCAACAGAAACAAGACATGCGAGCTATTTTTAAGGCTACCCGCGAAAATAACGGCGTATATGCTGGCGAGAAAAAAGAAATCATGATTCAAATGCAAGAATTGATGAATATGCCTTCTTGGGATCAAGCTAGTGCAGAAACTATCATCAAATCGCAAGTTCAGCAACGTCAACACATTGCACTTAATAGAGCAAAAGCCCGTAATCAAGTTTATAATTTATTGACCGATGAGCAAAAAGCGACTTTGGCCGAGAAAGAGGCTGAGAAAACGGCAGGAAGAGCAAAGTACCAGCACGCTAACGATGGTGAAGGTAAAAAATCCAAGAGTAAACGCAAGGGCAAAGCTGGCAAAATGAAACTGGCGCGTCTCAGTAAAGCATTGCACCTTACCAATGAACAAGTTACACAATTCAAAGCAATTGATGCCAATGCCAAGCAACAAATGCTAGTTTTGAAAGAACAAGGTAAAGCCCATCATGAATCGATGAAAGCAATTGTTCACACTTCAAGTTTTGATGAAACTGCTTGGTTATCTGCGCATAGCAGTGCTATTGATGAAATGGTTGCATTTAAGCTTATTAAGACGAAAGCTCGATATGACCAAGTTTCATTATTGACCGACGAGCAAAAGGAAAAATTTACAAAAATTATGAAAAAAATGAAAGATAAGCACGGCAAAGCCGGTTCTATGTAAAATGGACGTACTTTTACTGGAAAATACACGGTAATTGTACACATTAAGTTAAATTTTTTAACCTCTCCCTAGTGTATTCCTTGCCTGCGCATTGCGTGGGCTTTTTTTTGTTTAGCAATAAGCAGTTTAGATTAATAGCGTGACACGTAAAATATGACTTTATTGCTTAGCCAAGCTATAAATATTTCGGATTAATTCGTCGGAAAAGAGCGATTTAGACAGGTATTGCTGACCTCCGGTTTTCGCAACCAAAATAAGCCCCAAATCGGTTTCAATAATATTATCTACGTCTTTCCACAAGAGAGTCGTTTTTGTAAAAGGGTTTTGTGTATGAATAGCCTCATCATCAATACTCAGTTTAATTTCAGTATTTCCACTTCTTCCCCATATTTGTCGAGTTAACCACCAAGCTCGTTTAAATCGAATGTGAACCAACTCTATTACGGCCAAAACAATTAACATCGTACCTATCCCCTTAGGATAATCTGTTAAATATAGTAATGCCGCACCCGCAACAAAGGCAACAGCGGCAAAAAGATATTTGCGCTTGGCACCATTACCGTGCGGTAAGGACTGATCGAAACACTCAGCAAGGTATTCTCGAGATAAGGTAAATTGAGTATGAAAAGCTTGCATCAGAATCACTTATTTTGTAATTGTTTAACTATTTTATATACGCTAGTAGCGTACAAATTTCGCGAGTGAGAAGAATAAACGCTATACCTGATCTATGCAACAAGCATAGCTACTATTGGGTTTTGGCCATATGTCATATTGCAAAACGGTGAGATTTGGATTAATAACTAAACACAGCTAAAGATCTTATGGCAACGTTGATTCTTTAAGTTTCGCAATTATATTGATGCTTAGTTTTTATTTGTTAGCATTGTTATTGTATAGCCGTTAAATTTTTATCAAGTAGTAGTGTTGCTAGACCTTACATTTAAATACTCAAGCAAAGGAATAATAATATGATTTACCAGTTAGGAAACGATAAAGTAGAACAAGGTAACGATGTATATGTTGCCCCCGGCGCTCATGTGATGGGCAAAGTTGTGTTAAAGAACAACACCAGTGTATGGTTTAATGCGGTGCTGCGAGGTGATTGTGACATTATAGAAATAGGCGAAGGAAGTAACGTTCAAGATGGTTCTATTTTGCATACCGATTACGGCTTCCCGTTAATAGTGGGCAAAGGCGTGACCATTGGGCATAAAGTTATGTTGCATGGTTGTGTTGTTGGCGATTATTCCTTAATCGGCATTAACGCAGTGGTATTAAATGGCGCTAAAATTGGCCACCACTGTATTATTGGCGCGAATGCCCTTGTTACAGAAGGTATGGAGATTCCCGACTATTCTTTAGTAATAGGATCGCCGGCTAAAGTTGTCAAGCAATTAAAGCCTGAGTATGCCAAGCAGTTAGAGGCTTCAGCACAACATTA
>Ga0316201_10001771_pt1 | contig 14894 bp, 11 predicted proteins | sample CS6wburrow_MG_FD_204516 | JGI IMG/M metagenome (GOLD analysis project Ga0316201, IMG submission 204516) | Coastal sediment microbial communities from Delaware Bay, Delaware, United States - CS-6 worm burrow | ecosystem: Environmental > Aquatic > Marine > Coastal > Sediment | place: USA... | reverse complement strand
CTGGCGGATGCCGGCAGCGTCGACAAGCCGTCTATCAATGCGCGCACGCGGGATATCGAATACCTGTCGAGCGGCCTGGTGCGGATTCTCGACGACGATCATCACGCCGTCGGCCCCTGGAACCCGGATCTCGACCCGGCGAAGCTGCAGGTCGCACTGCGCTGGATGCTGCTTAACCGCCATTTCGACAAGCGCATGTGGCAGATCCAGCGCCAGGGGCGCATCTCGTTCTACATGGAGGCCGCGGGCGAAGAAGCGGTTTCCATTGGGGCTGCGATGGCGCTGAGGTCGGGGGACATGTGTTTCCCGTCCTACCGAAACCAGGGCCTGTTCATGTACCGCGGCGTCAAGCTGGTGGATATGATGTGCCAGTGCCTGTCGAACACGCGGGACATGTGCAAGGGGCGCCAGCTCCCGATCATGTACCACTCGAAGAGCGGCAATGTATTTTCGATCTCGGGTAATCTCGCCACCCAGTTCCCGCATGCGGTCGGCTGGGCAATGGCCTCCGCGATCAAGGGTGAAGACCACATTGCGGCCTCGTGGCTCGGTGACGGCAGCACCGCGGAGGCGGATTTCCATCACGCCCTGACGTTTGCAGCCGTTTACCAGGCGCCGGCGATCCTGAACGTCGTCAACAACCAGTGGGCGATCTCGACCTTCCAGGGAACGGCCGGTGGTGAGCGGCGTCCTTTCGCCGCGCGCGGCCTCGGACTGGGCATTCCCGGCATTCGCGTCGACGGCAACGACCTGCTCGCCGTCTATGCCGTGACCTTGTGGGCGGCGGATCGCGCTCGACGCGGCGGTGGGCCGACGTTGATCGAAAACGTGACCTACCGCGGCGGTGCACACTCGACCAGCGATGACCCGTCCAAGTATCGGCCCAAGGACGAATGGGCTGCGTTCCCTCTTGGGGACCCGATCGAGCGGCTCAAACAGCATCTCATCGTGGAAGGCCATTGGTCGGAGAAAAAACACGAAGCGCTCGAGGAAGAGCTCAAGGCTGAGGTTCATGCCGCGTGGAAGGACGCCCAGCAATACGGCACGATGACCGAGGGACCTTTCCTTGATCCGTCGACAATGTTCGACGACGTGTATGCCGAAACGCCGCACCACCTCGAGTCGCAGCGTCGCCGCTTGCTCGAGGTCGAATCCGGTAACGGTAACGGAGGGACCTCGTAATGGCGCAGATGAACATGATCGAGGCCATCCGCTCCGCGCTCGATATCGTCATGGACAAAGACCCGAACGTCGTCGTGCTGGGCGAGGATGTCGGCTATTTCGGCGGCGTATTCCGCTGCACGGACGGCCTGCAGCGCAAGTACGGCGATCACCGGGTCATCGATGCGCCCATCGCGGAAGGTGGCATCGTCGGCGCCGCGATCGGCATGGGCCTGAACGGGCTTCGGCCGGTTGCTGAAATACAGTTTGCGGACTATATCTATCCCGGTTTCGACCAGGTCGTCAGTGAACTCGCAAGAATCCGGTATCGCTCCTGCGGGGAGTTCTTCTCGCCGGTTACGATCCGCACGCCATGCGGCGGCGGTATCCGTGGCGGCCAGACTCATTCGCAAAGCCCGGAAGCCATTTTCGCGCACGTCAGCGGCATCAAGACAGTCATGCCCTCGAACCCCTACGATGCCAAGGGCCTGCTGATTGCGTCCATCGAGTCGGATGATCCCGTGCTGTTCTTCGAACCCAAGCGCATTTACAACGGCCCGTTCGACGGCGACCCGGAAAAGCCGGCCGTTGGCTGGAGTTCGCACCCCAAGGGTGAGGTTCCGGAGGGCCACTACACAGTGCCTCTCGGCATGGCGGAAGTCGTGCGCGAAGGCAGCGAACTGACGATCGTTACCTACGGGACGCTCGTGCACGTCGCCGTCGCCGCCGCGGAAGCTATTGGCGTTGATGCGGAAATCGTCGACGTCCGCTCGATTTCGCCGCTCGACGTGGACACGCTGGCCGACTCGGTCAAGAAGACCGGCCGCTGCATCGTGGCCCACGAGGCTACGCGCTTCGGCGGCTACGGGGCCGAGCTCGCCGCACGCATTCAGAAAGAGTGCTTCTGGCATCTCGAGGCACCGATCGGCCGTATCGCCGGTTGGGATACGCCCTACCCGCACGCGTTCGAGTGGCAATATTTCCCGGGCAAGAAACGCATGATGGCCGGCATTCGCAGCATGATGGAGATCGAATGAGCGAGTACATCTTCAAGCTTCCGGACCTCGGTGAGGGCACGGTCGAATCCGAGATTGCCGAATGGTTCATAGCCGTTGGCGACCAGGTCAACGAAGAAGACGTGGTCGGGACGATGATGACCGACAAGGCGGCGGTCGAGCTGTCGTCGCCGGTATCCGGAAAAGTAATCAAGCTCGCCGGCGAGCCGGGAGACATCGTCGCGGTGGGCGCGCCGCTGGTGGTCTTCGAGACCGACGCGAGGCCCGCTGAAGAACCCGCGCAGGCGGTCGAGCCGCCGGCGACGGAGCCCGCCGCAAAAGCGGTAGCCGAGCCCGAAGCGGCACCCGCACCCGAGGCGCAGGAAGCGACGCTGGATCGCAAGCGCGTGATGACGTCGCCGGCGATACGCCGCCGCGCGAAGGAACTGGGTGTCGACCTTTCGCTCGTGCCGGGTTCCGGTCCCGGCGGGCGCATCACGCGGACCGATTTCGACCAGTACATCAAGCGTCAGGCGGCTGCCGTTGGTCCCGCCGCAGTCTCCGCCGCCGCGGCGCCGACCCCGGCGACGACCGAAGTGAAGGTCATCGGCCTGCGCCGCATCATCGCCGAGCGGTTGTCGGAAGCGAAACGCGAGATCCCGCACTTCGCGTACGTCGAAGAAATCGATATAACCGAACTCGAAGCGCTGAGAAAGCACCTCAACGACAAGCAAAACGATCCTGCGCAACGCCTGACCCTGCTACCGTTTCTCGGCCTTGCCCTGATTCGGGCGCTGCACGACTTCCCGCAATGCAATACGACGTACGACAAGGCGCGCAACGTCTTGATACGGCACGGGGCCGTGAACCTCGGCATTGCGACACAGACGCCGGATGGCCTGAAAGTCCCGGTCGTGCACAATGCCCATAGCATGTCGATTGACACGCTCGCCGCACAGATTCGGCGCGTATCGCAGGCGGCCAAGGACAACAGTGCGAAGAAGGAAGAACTGGGCGGGTCTACGATCACCATCACCAGCCTCGGCAAGCTCGGCGGTATCGTCTCCACGCCGGTCATCAACCAGCCCGAGGTCGCAATCATCGGTGTCAATCGAGCGATCGAACGGCCCGTAGTGATGAACGGCCAGGTTGCCGTACGACTGATGATGAACCTGTCGTCGTCCTTCGATCACCGCTTCGTCGACGGGTACGACGCGGCAGCAATGATTCAGAGCATCAAGGAGATGCTGGAACATCCGGCGACGATATTCCTGCCCCGGTGAGCACGTACCTTTTCGAACCCGCACCGCCTGTATCCGTCGAAATTTCCGGCACTGGCGCCCGTTTCCCCGTCAATCGCATATTCTGCGTCGGTCGCAACTATGCTGCGCACGTCCGGGAAATGGGTTTCGATCCCGAGCGCGAAGAGCCCTGCTACTTCACCAAGGCCAGCCACTGCATTGCGGCGTCCGGCAGCCAGATCCCCTACCCGCCGGCCACGCAAAACTATCATCATGAAATCGAGCTGGTCGTCGCTGTCGGCAAAGCAGGCTTCGAGCTTTCGACAGCAGAGGCTTTGTCCGTGGTGTTTGGCTACGCGTGCGGGCTCGACATGACACGGCGTGACCTGCAGGTTGCCTCGCGCGACAGCAAGGGCCCGTGGGACATCGGCAAGGACTTCGAGAACTCCGCGGTTATCAGCCCCATACGGCGGGCAGAGGAGATCGGTCACCCGGCGAGCGGGCGGATTCAGTTGGCCGTCAACGGCGAGTTGCGCCAGGACTCCGATCTCGAGAATCTGATCTGGTCTGTGCCTGAAATAATCGCCCACCTGTCTCGCTATTACCGGCTGCAGCCCGGCGATCTTGTCTACACGGGCACGCCGGATGGTGTTGGCCCCGTCGAGCCGGGCGATCACATTACCGGCAGCGTAGCGGTTGTCGGGGAAATCGAACTCGTGATTCGCGCCTAGGGGCCGGCAGGGAAGACCGTCCAGCTCGCGGTGAGGTATGCGACAAGCGTCACCGCGCAGGTGATCAATACCAGGCCAAGCAGCACGGTAGTGGGCCTGTGCAGGCGAATCAGCTTGAGCTGCATCTGCCAGTCCGTGAGCTTTTTCGCAGCATCGAGGTAAGGCACCAGGTTTTTCTCGAGCTGATGCCTGTCGTACAGGGATTTGTGCGGACCCCCCAGCACCACGGCCATTTCCGGCGTTGCAATTGCGGAATCACTGTAGACGACGCGATGCAGCGGACTTCGGCTCTCCCTGCCGCGGTGATCCCGCAGCGCTATGTGCTTGCCACGCAATCCGATCCGGGTGCGCAGCAACGCAGCCGACATCCAGTAGAGAGACGCCGTTATTGCCGCCAGGCCGGTGACGGGCAATGCAAGGCCGAGCAGGATCAGCCATTGCGCGCTTGCGATGGCGAGGACGACAAGGGCTGCAATCAGGGCGGTTACCGCGAGCGCTGCGGTACGCGCAGTTGCACGCAGCTTGCGAACGACGACCGGGTCCGGGCGAAACCATACCCAATCGGCTGGCGGCTCGACGGGCTCGGACTCCGGGGCCGCCCGATGCGTCGGGCTCGCCGGCGCCGACAAACCCTTCACCAATAGACCGGCCAGCACCATTGCGAGCAGTGCGATGCCGAGCCATGACACGACGCGGTAAAACCCTCGCCGCTCCATGGATTCCTGCAGCAGTTCCCGCAGCCCGCTCGACGTAAACTCGCCGACTAGCTGGCCGTCCGCGTCGACACGGTAAATGCGATCGTTTTCCCAGTCACTGATCAACGCCCCGGGACCGTAGGGCAGAATCGCGATCGGGTCGGCGCCTTCCGGCAACCGCAATCTCTTTACGAATGTCCAGTCACTGTCGAAAACGTAGACACCGCCATTACGCATGTCGTTGCGCATGTTGTTTACCCACCAGTGTTCCGCCACCCGCGCAAAGTGCGTTGGCCAGCGTTCGCCACGAGAACGCGCCTCGTCGGGCTCTACGTCGAAACTCGCGCTTTCGCGCAGCAGTTCCTCGCCGTTGAGGTCGAACACGGCAATACGATGATTGTTCGTATCAGCGACCAGCAGGCGACCCTCATACAGCAACAGCTGGTTCGGGAATCGAACGCCGTTCGCGACCGAAGACGTTTCTTTCCCGGCAGCGGAAAATCTGCGAAGGGTGTGCCGTGACGTATCGCTGACATAGACCGACCCGGTCGACGCATCGATGAATGCGTGGAACGTCGCCCTGAAGTCGGGCACCGGATCGCCGAAAGGCGCGCAGGCCAGGCTGGTGACGTTACAGCGGGCAAGGCCTTCTCCGGGGCTCGAACTGACAATAGAGCGTCCGCTCGCAAGCCTCGCGTAGGCGCGCAGCTTGTCGTACAGGCTACGCGGATCGCTTCCTCTGCGAATCAGGATGTCGCCGTTCGGATAAAAAGCAATCCCGCCGATGAGGCTTTCTACGCCCACGGCGGCGAGGTCGAATCGCCGTTTGAAAGCGCCTTGCGCAGAGTGCTGCAGCAGGTGATTCTGTACCTGTATGTAGATATCACCCGACGGCGCGCGCAGAAGTTGCGCGGGACCGCCGATGGCCAGAACCTGGCCATCGGCCCAGACCTTGACGCCCACCGCAATGACGGCCAGCGCTACCGCAAGCAGCGCGACCCGCCCATCGACTTTCACGTTGAGGTTCATGTGAGGAATCGGAGCTACTGATCGACGCGCCGCTCCAGTTCCTCGATCCTGTCCTGCTGTGCCTGGATGACCCTGGTGAGCACGGCGACGATGTCCATGGGGCTGAGGCTCGCTCTATCCTCGTTCGCAACCAGGTCCGGCACGTCTTCGGCAATGAACCCGACATAGGTCTCGGACTGGTCGTTCCTGTAATTGAACTGCACGGGTTCGAGTCGTGCCAGGGCCGCGAGCGCGTCCTCGATACTCAGCGATTCGATATTTTCCTTGCGCTCCCGGGACGAGCTGTTCGTCCACACTCCGCCTGCGGAAACATAGGCGCCACTCGCCATTTCGACAGGGTGTTCGGGCCGCTCGACGCCGTAGCCGACGTTACCCAGCCTGTCGATCGTGATGCGATCGATCGAGCCGGCGCCAATCGTCAGCGTACTCGCCCGGTTGTGCAGAATATAACCGGTCTCGCCCGACGACTGCGTGATCATCAATCCCGCAACGCTGCTGTTTTGCTCATGAATCTGGATGCTGCCGTTGACCTCCAGCCTTTGTTTCGGCTCCGTGGTCCCGATACCGACGAAATTGCCGTCGTCCCAGATTTGGGAGGTCCCGGCAACCGTGGGCTTCTTGAACTTGACGAGGTAGTTCTCGTCGCCCTTCATCTCGATGCCGGCGGCAACCTCGGTCGCCCCGCCCGATCCCGGCGGCCCGGGCGGTCCTGGCGGGCCAGGCGGGCCCGGAGGACCGGGCGGCCCCGGGGGTCCAGGGGAACCCACCGGTTCTGACGTCCGTATCGCGGTCTCCGCCGCATCAACCGCAGCCGTCGCCTGCTCGGGGGCAGGACCAGGATCGGGTTCGGGTTCAGGCCTGGATCCGGACTCTGACGCAGACTCGGACTCCGGCTCCGGCTCGGGTTCCGGTTCGGGCTCAGGTTCGGGCTCAGGTTCGGGCTCAGGTTCGGGGACCGCTTCGGCAACCGTCTCGATCGCTTCTTCGACGGGTTCCCGGAGAGATGCGTTATCGCCTGCTTCGGCGATGACGACGGACCAGTCCGAACTGACGAAACCGGTCGAGCCATCCTCGAGCTCGACCTCGTGCCATCCCGGCACGGTATCGACATGTTGCCGCGGCTTGCTCTTTTGCAGGCGGCCGACGATCTCGGCGCCGGCGTCAGGCGCCTTGCGTATCTTGACGTAGGAACTCACGTCATCGACCGGCGCAACAAGATCGGCGCCGGCCAGTAACGGCACTGCCAACGTGCACCAGAGAACTTGCTCAAACACCTTCTTCACGACCGTCCCCCATCAGTGGGTCAGTCGCTATTTGTGCCACAGTTGGCGGCGTTTGAATGTGACGCAGGTCCGCCCGACCCGCTAAGCCCTTGATTTTTATCTATTTCAGGCCCAATGTCCGTCGGCTGGCGTTCGACCTACTCGCCGACGGCCTGGAACTGGTACATCGCCTCGACGATCGGCGACAGCGGCTCACCGTAGCGGCCAAACCAGTTCTGATAAATGCGCCGGATCCTCGCCGTGCGATACAGTGATGCCAGCGCCCGGTCGGCCGCTAGCCTGAACTCCGTATCACCGCGGGTGATCATGAATGCATAGGGTTCGAACGACAGGGCGCTGCGCGTCATGGTGTAGTCGTTGGCCACATTTGCATTGCGGAACACCTGCCCGATCAGCATGGCCCTGTCAGAGGCATATCCGTCGACCTTCCCATTGTTGAGCAGTTCCATACCCTCGTTATGGGCCTTGATCGGCGTCAGCTTGATACGAAAGTCATTCACTTCCGCCACGCGCCGCACCACGTCCTCGGTGGTCGTCCCGGTTACAACGGCGATGCGCTTCTTGTCGAGATCGTCGATCGTCGCAATAGGCTTGTCCTTGCGAGACAGCACGGCGCTGCCCGTAATGAACGTCATCAACGTGAAATCCACGCGCTCACGGCGGGAAAGCGTGACCGTCGACGTGCCGCACTCGATATCGACTTCGCCTTTTTCGATTGCGCTGATGCGTTCATCGATCGACACCAGCGGCGTGAACTCGATATCAATTCTCTCCATGCCCAGATCGAATCGGATCGCCGACGCGATATGCCTGCACAGGTCAATGGAGTAGCCGGTAACATTGCCATCCTCGTCCTTGAACGATAACGGCGGCGCATCCGGTACGTAGCCGATTCGGAACGTGCCGCTTTCCGCGATACGCTTGAGCGTCGGCGACTCGGCAAGGGCGTTGCTCGACAGCGCGACGACGGCGAGAATGACGGTCCAGAAACGAAGCATCGGCAAACTCCTACTCATCAGGGGATGGCGGCCGAGTCTCGCAGTTCGATCGGGCCTTGTCTAGAAACACGCCGCGGGCCCAAAAAGAAAGCGGCCCGATGGGCCGCTTTCCGTATTAAGAGGACGCGTGGGTAGATCTGCTTTGTCGCGCACCCGGTTCTTTACCCAGGCAGCCGGCCTTGCGGCCCACTTTCCAAATTAAGACCCGACTACGTTCTTGATATCGGGCTACCCGGCGTAACACTCAGGCTTCATTTCCGAGTTCCACCATCGCATTCCTTTCGTTCCGTCGGCGAGCTCTCACCCACCGCTTTCCCGTCAGGTTCCGCCTTTTTGCGTCCACCGCCCCCGACACTGGACGAGGCTCGGACCTCTTCAAGCAGGGCGGTCGTCAACAAGCGAACTTGCTGGCTGGAGGCTTTCGCCTCAGGATCCAATTTAGAACTTCCCCGGGATACCGCAACTCTTTCTTTTGAAACCGTATTTTCAATTTTTACAAGCTATTTTCCGGCTATGCCTTTAAGGAATTAAGTTAAAGTGATTTCGCAAGTGTGCCGCGGCGATTCTCCTGTTAATCTGCGCAAAAGCAGCGAAAAACGTAATACAGGGCCTGCACGAGCGATGAGCCTGATCGAATGGAACAGCGAGTTCAATCTCGGTATCGAGGAGATCGACAGCGAACACCGTGCCCTTGTTGCGTTGATCAACGCCCTGCATGACGCCATGTCGGCGGGAGCGGGACGCGCGGACGTCGTCGACGGCATCTCCGAGATCTACACCCTCGTAGCCACGCATTTCGCGCGGGAGGAGGCCTTCATGCGTGAAACCCGCTACATGGCCTATGCAGAGCACAAGGAAGACCACGAGGTGTTGCTGGATGACCTGCGCGAAATCCTCGATGAGGTAGGCTCAGGTGGCGAGTACGCGGAGGCGAGGCTGTCTGCTGATCTGCAGTACTGGTTCTCCGAGCATTTTCGCACGCACGATGCCCGCCTGCACCATCACGGCCGCGACGAGGAGCGCCCGCCCGGCTGACCATTCGACATGCCGACGGTCGGCCCGCTGCGTCAGTACTGTGAGGTTCGGCGGTTACGCCGGAAGCTGAGCGATATCGGGGTCGACTTGTAGAGCGGCCGCCGAGTCGGCCGGCCAACGAAGAAGCCCTGTGCCAGGTCGACGCCGAGCTCGCCCAGGAGTTCAAGCGACTCCGCGTCCTGCACGTACTCGGCCACCGTCCGCATGTTCGCCTCGCGGCCGACTTCCGCAATCAGCTTGATCATTTTCTGGTCGACGGGGTTGTTCAGAATATCGTGAACAAAAGAGCCGTCGATCTTGATGTAATCGAAATGCAGCTTTTGCAGGTAGCTGAAGGAACTGTAACCGGTGCCGAAATCATCCAGCGCCAGCTTGCAACCCATCTCGCGAAGCGCGTCGATCTGCAGTTCGACATGCCGCGGCCGCCTGACGGCAAGACTCTCTGTGATTTCGAAGATGATGCGGTTTGCCGGCACACCGTATTCGTCAAAAACCGAAGCCACGAACTCCGAAAGGTTATCGCTTTCGAACGCGTTCGCCGACAGGTTGATCGAGAGTCTCAGTTGCGGAATCTCCTGGACGTATTCCGAATACGCTTCGGCCGAGTGCCTGATGGTCCATAAGTCGATCTCGGACATCAGACCGAAACGGACGGCCGACGGGAGGAATGCGTCCGGGCTCATCAGTTTGCCGTCATCACCGCGCAGTCGCAGCAGGACTTCGTGGTGAGTCGTAGCGCCCGTATCAATGCGATTGATGGGCTGGAAGCGCAGCTCGAAGCTGTCTGCGTCGACGGCGTTGCGTAAGCGGTTCATCCAACCCACGTCGGACGATGCTCGCTCCGCGATATGCGAGGACTTCTCGAAAAACTGCATGCGGTTGCGTCCGGCGGACTTGGCCTCGCGGCACGCAATATCGGCCTCGGCGATGATTTCGTCCGGGTTTGCCTTGGCCCGGTCGATCATCGTGACGCCGATACTGCAATGAATGTGGAACACGCGCTCGTTCTCGACGTGCGCAAGCCGCCGCATGTTGGCGAGAATGCGCTCCGCCATTGTGCGCGCCGACGCCTCATCAGTATTGCAATGCAGGATGACAAATTCGTCGCCACCGAAGCGTGCCACAAGGTCCTCCTGGCTCACGCTGCGTGTCAGTTCGTCTGCAACCTTGCGGATCAACCGGTCTCCTGCATGATGACCGCAGGTATCGTTAACGTACTTGAACTGGTCGAGGTCGATAAAGAACAGTGCGCTACTGTGTTCGTGCACCGCGATATTTGCCAGTTCGACGTTCAGTTCTTCCATGAAGCGACGCCGGTTATAGAGTCCGGTCAGGTTGTCGTGATTCGCAAGCTCCATGAGCATCGCATCGCGTTCGCTAAGCGCCGATGCCGTCGTTTCCAGCGCCTCGACAATGTCCGAGATTTCGCGGTGCTCCGCGGGTTCGAACTTGACCTTGAGGTTGCCGCGAGCGAGTTCCTGAATGGGATCCTGCAGGTCCGAGATCGATGCGAGCGCGCGCCGTAAGGCTCGCCGGCCATACAGCGCAAATACGCTCAGCAGCGCGAGCAGGATCAGGATTGCGACCTTGATGTTGTCGAGCAGGCGGTCGTGGAAAATTATGAAGTCGAGGTGCATGCCAACAAAACCGATCAATTCGGTCTTGCTCTCGGTCAGCGCAACTGCGGGATCGAATGCGAACAATCCGTCATCGGCGAGCGACTCTGTCCAGACCGGGGCGAGGATCTCGAACTCCCGGGGGTTGGCGATACTGCTTAGCAACAGGTAAGGCTGGTCATTACCGATCAGCTCCCTGGCTTCCTCGAGCGTCGATTCAGTCAGTCGCGCCGGCGGATCCAGCGACGTATCGCCATCGATCGAAAACAGGGGCGCGCCGTCCGGGCGAAAATAGGCGACGCGGCCGATTTCCGGGTACTTCTTTACGAAGCTCTCCACACGCAGCAGCGCCTCGCTATCGTCACTGAGATACAAAGGAGATCCGAGTTCGTTGAGTTCCTCCGTCCACTGCAGCGCCCAGCGGCTGTAATTGTCCTGCAGCACCCACTGCCCGCCCCAGTAAAGTGCTCCGATCGCGAACGCGCCGACAATGCCGGCACTCAGAATCTGGATCCACAATATTTCGTGGACCAGAACACGCTTGCTGCTGGGCGCACGGAATCGCTGCAGCATTCGTGCGACGGGCGCAGCAACTATCGCCATGGCCTGCTTCATCGCGCCGCGCCGTCCGAGCCAGGGTCGGCGGCATCCGCCGCGACCTCGGGCTTCATATGCGCGTCGTTCGTCACCACACGAACTTCGGAAAGCTGTGTCAATGGCGGTATCGCATCGATCTCGCCTGCCCGGATGCGTTCGAGAACCTGCAGAATGGTCGCCGCAATATCCGCTGCGACGGTCGACACGCTGATCGCCGCACCCAGCTGCAACATGGCGTCATTGGATACGGCGACCGGGATGTGCCGGCGGTTGGCCTGCTGCAATATTTCGGTCAGTACGCGTGGGCTCAGTATCCGGTTGTCAGGGAACAACCAGAAGCCGTCGATCTCGTGGATCATGCGCTTGAAGTGATAAAGCGTCTCCTGATCCGAACCGGCTTCCCGGATCTGCAGCTCGACCCCATGATCCTGGGCAGCGATTTCCGCTTCAGCGCGCAGCGTTTCGTGTCCCGAGCCGATGATCATGCCGACCCGCGCGAGCGTTGGATCGAGCTTTTTCCAGGCATCGAGGTGCGCATCGAGTGGAGGAAGAGCCGAAACGCCGCGGCTGTTCGCGGTAACAAGCCCGTGGTCGGTGTAATTGAACACCTGGCTGAATATGACCGGCACCTGCGACATCGCCACGGATGAGCGCGCGGCCCGCAGACCGATCGCGACCACCGCATCGGTCCTCGAATCGTTAATCTGGCGGAAGGCAACCACCGGCGGCTGGCTGCGATCATCCAGGTCGTATATGGCCACGTCGTCGAGCCTCGCGCTCAGTTCGCTGGCGACGTCTTCGTACGCCGGCTGCCGGCTGCTGAGCACGATGGCGACCTGCCGCGGCGGTGGCGGTGGCGCAGCGGCGGGAGGCTCTGGTTCTGGCGCGGGCTCCGGCACCTCGACAACAGGCTCCGGTATTTCCACGACTTCGGGCGCCGGCTCGACCACGTCCGGCACAGGTTCCGGCTCAAACAGCGCACAGCCGTGCAGCAGGAGCAGCCCCACCACTGACGCAAGGCGCACCGCGCCCGATATTTTTCCGTCGATACCCTGCACCCGGCTCCTCTCTGCTTACAGGCTACCGGGTGACGCCAGCGGTCCCCGGATGTATCCAACCGCTTTTACCGGATTCGTCAAGCCAGTTCTGTGCGCGGCGTCGTGACTTTGTAATATCGGGCTGCCGTTGCCGCGCTGCCGACCTTATGTCACATTGAAGCGGTGTTTCGGCATTACCAGAGCGAGGCCAGACCGTGACGGATGAACTCTTTCGCAAGGACTCCTATTTGAAGGAATGCGACGCCCTGGTTATCGCGGTCGAAGGCGAAGCGATTGCCGTGGACCGCACCGTGTTCTACCCGCTCGGGGGCGGACAGCCCGGCGATACGGGGTCGATGAGCTGGCCGGGCGGCAGCGCCAGGGTCGTTGACACCCGCTACGGTGATTCCGGGCAAATACTGCACCTGGTCGAAGAAGGCAGCCCGCTGCCGGCAGTCGGCGAGAACGTGCGCCTCGAACTCGACTGGGACCGGCGCTATCGCCATATGCGTATGCACACTGCCATGCACCTGCTGGGTTCCGTGCTCAGGTACGGCGTCACCGGGGGCAATATTTCCGCAGACAAGAGCCGGCTCGACTTCGATATGGAGGACCCGGTCGACAAAGAGTCCGTAGCGGCGGCGATGCAAGAGCTCGTGGAGGAAAATCACCCGATCAGCTGCCGCTGGATAAGCGATGCGGAACTCGATGCCAACCCGGAGCTCGTACGCACGATGTCAGTGCAGCCGCCCCGTGGCAAAGGCGAGGTCCGCCTGCTCGAGATTGAGGGCGTGGACCTGCAGCCCTGCGGGGGTACGCACCTCAAGTCGACCGCCGAAGTGGGCAAAGTGCGCATTGGCAAGGTCGAGAAGAAGGGCCGCCGCAACCGCCGCGTCAACATTCATCTCGACGACTGAACTAGGGCAATGCGCCGTCCATAATCCACTGCCGGATCGCGTCGACCTCTTCAGTTGACAGGGGTGGGCTGCCCAGCGGCATCCGCGGCGTCACCGTGCCATCGATCCGCTGCACAAGGTAGCTGTTGTCCGGCTGCCCCGGCTCGACACGATTGACCGCCGCGTTGCCGGAACTCGGCACACCGACGAGCATCGCGTGGCTGTTTCCAGCCTCCAGATTCAGGCCACCGGCCGGATTTCCGCCGGCATGGCAACCCGATGTCGCACAATTCGGGGTGAACACGACTGCCTGGATCTCATCAAGCGTGGGGCCAATCATGACCGGTGTGGTGATTGTGAACTGCACGACGAAGTCACCGCCGGCGACGCCGTTACCGGAGGGCAGGCTACCCGGGAACTCACCGTCCAGCGCATTACCGTCGAGGTCCTGTATGGCGTTCACTGCGCCACCCAGTAGCTGGATCTGGTAGGTGTCGTCAGCCAGCGTAACGCCCGTGAGGTCGAACACGGCGCTTTGCGGATTTGCACCAGGCACGCTGATCGCAGCGGCGTTCACCTGAACTTCGTTGCCATCGGCAAATGTGCCATCGCCGCCGCTCGCCGTGAGCACGAAGGTTGTGGCATTGACGGTCGCCTGGTTGAGTTCGCGGCTGAATCCGGCAACGATGTTTGCGGGTTGCGCATCGAGCGCCGCGTTCGGCATTGGAGACAGTGATGTCACCGTGACCGGGTCGAGCACTACAACCCGGTCATCCGTAGCGCCGTCCGTGATCCATTGCCGGATCACGTCGATTTCCGACTGCGGCAGCGGCGCACCCGGTGGCATCTGCTGTCCCGACGATGCCGTGCCTTCGAGTTTCTGAACGAGGTAACTGTTATCGGGATCGCCTGCCTCGACACGTTGCAGAGCCGCGTCCTGGCTGCTCTGGATGCCGACGAGCATCGCATAGCTGTTCGCATCCTCCAGGTTCAGGCCTGCTGCAGCATTGACGCCGGCATGGCAACCCGATGTCGCGCAGTCCGGACTGAATACGTTGGCCTGGATCTCGGAGAAATTCGGGCCGAATCCCGTTGACGGCGGCGGTGGAGGTGGCGGCGGCGGAGGCGGCGAGCCGGATGGCGGCGGCGACGTCCCTTCCGGTATGCGCGAAACCGCATCGTCGAAGGTCTCCACATCGCAACCCGCAAGAGTAAACGCCGCCGCGATAACGGTCGCTACCAATCGCGCGATCACCGATTTCCCCGTCCTAACCGTCACGTAACTCATCAAACCAGGTGCTCCTTCCGCATCATCCGATGGTATCGTTTTGAATTCGGCAAAACGCGATCGCCGTCACACTACTGCTGTCGCCAAATGCAGACGGTATACGTCCTGGCGCACCAGCCGGCGAATCGTGGATAAAGATCTAGCGACGGAGAAATAACTTGAAAGACAAACTCCAGATTACGGCCTACGAGGTTATCGAGCAGCCTGTCGCGCTGCGCACGGCGCAAAGAGCACGCAACTGGATCGAAGACCTGCCCGAGCGTTTCGCCTACCGGTGCCTGCCACTCGCGAT
>Ga0316201_10001770_pt1 | contig 14897 bp, 15 predicted proteins | sample CS6wburrow_MG_FD_204516 | JGI IMG/M metagenome (GOLD analysis project Ga0316201, IMG submission 204516) | Coastal sediment microbial communities from Delaware Bay, Delaware, United States - CS-6 worm burrow | ecosystem: Environmental > Aquatic > Marine > Coastal > Sediment | place: USA... | reverse complement strand
TAAAAGTACAATAAAAGGGTGGTAGCACAAAGGCGGTCTCGTCAGCAAACTGAGAAATGATCACAATCCGTTGAATACGTAAAATGGTCTGCTGGGTGGGAAAGGGTTGAAGTTCAAACGGAAGAATTAGAAGCCTTCGTATGTGTTATTTTAACATTTGGCACAAGTTTAACAATCACATGATTTTAGGATCGGACGAACTCATATTCCCGCTCTACTTTGCAAATTCGCGTTTTATACCAGCGATACCATTGATCTCTTCCTTTTTGCTGTGCCTGGAGATGATCGATATTTTCTTTCCACTGTTTTATAGCTTCGAGGCTTTCCCAATAGCTGATGGTCATCCCAAGTTCTTCTCGGGCGCTTTCAAAACCGAGATAACCCGGTTGTTTTTTGGCCAGTTCTTCCATTTTATGGGCCATTTCGGAATACCCCTGGGTTTCTTGAGTTAATAAGCTGGTGAAAATAACAGCGTAATAAGGTGACATTATTTATTCTTTATAAATTCCGATTGTAAGTTCGCCTTTGGCATTCATATGAGCCCTGTACATTCCGGCGGTGTTGAATTCCATGGCGATGTTCCCATCCTTGTCGATGGCAACAATCCCCCCATCCCCACCTAATTCGGGCACTTTTTTCTGTATTACTTCTGAAGCTGCTTCCTTCAGGCTTACATTCTTATATTCCATCATAGCAGAAATATCGTGAGCAACCATAGCTCTTATGAAGTACTCGCCCCAGCCGGTTGAGGAAACAGCACAGGTGGCATTATTTGCATAAGTACCTGCGCCAATGATAGGAGCGTCCCCTATACGGTTCCATTTTTTATTAGTCATACCTCCGGTGGAAGTACCCGCTGCCAGGTTTCCATTCTTGTCCAAGGCGACGCAACCTACTGTTCCAAACTTCGAGTTTTTAATGAACGGGTCTGTATTTGCCTCGGAAATCTTATTTTCTTTTTCGCGGGCCTTAATGCGTTTTAACGACTGAAATCTCCTTTCCGTATAGAAATAGGAGGGATCCACAAGCTCAACTCCTTTCTCTTGGGCAAAGATCTCGGCACCTTTTCCACTCAGCATCACGTGTGGAGAATTATTCATTATTTCTAAAGCCAGGTCAATGGGATTTTTAACCCGCGTAACCCCTGCTACGGCACCTGCATTAAGTGTAGCGCCATCCATCACTGAGGCGTCTAGTTCATTGGTTTCGTCATGCGTAAATACAGCTCCTTTACCAGCATTAAAAAGAGGCGAATCTTCCATTACGTTGATAGTTTTGGTTACTGCTTCCATAGCTGAACCTCCGTTGGCCAGGATCTCATGCCCAACACGGATCGCCTCTTCGAGTTTTGACTTATAAGCAGTTTCCAGGGAATCGCTCATATTCTTCTTCAAAATGGTCCCGGCGCCACCATGAATTACGAGTCCGAATGTAGGTGCTTTTCCCTCTGTTTTTTCAGAAGAAATTGTGGTGTTTTCGGCAACATTGGTATCATTTCCACAGCTAAATGCCAGTGTAACAGCACATAAAAAGGAGAAGAATCTGGTCATATCGTTATTTTTTCTTAATTCCGAAGATACCATAAAAACCCTTGTTTTCCGAGGAGTAAGAAGAATTTATAATCAATTATTTCTTACAAGAAGCGTGTATTTCATCGATAAAATGCCTAAAAAATAGGTTGAAATACACTTTTATATCATTTTTTTTATATATTTGACCCAGCATCATGCCCCAAATTTGATGCCCCCCCGCTTATGAACCTTATAAAATCAAGCCTACTGGCTATGGTCATTTTCACGACTGTAGTGTCATGCTCCAAAGACGAATCGGTAGTTGTTGAAGAAGCCAACTACACCATAGACCTTAACCTTGCCCAGGAAACCAATTGGGAAATGGCCGATGCTATTCTCAATCTTGTAAATCAGCACAGGGCATCCCAGGGACTTTCAATAATTAAAAGAGATCAGACCTATGCATCCGCCTATGCGGTTGAACATACTCAATATATGATCAAGGAAGCAAGGATTAGTCATGATAATTTTGGCGTGCGATCTAAAGCATTGAAAGAAAGAGGTGCTTTGATCGTGGGCGAAAATGTTGCTTATGGTTATGAGACAGCAGAAGACGTTGTTTTTGCCTGGTTAAACAGCCCGGGTCATAAAAAAATTATTGAAGGCTTATACACACATTCTGGTTTTGGAATCATTCAAAACGAAAGAGGTGACTATTATTTCACCCAGATTTTCTATAGAAAGTAAGACTACTTTTTTTATAAGTTACTCAATTGCCGTATTTTTATGAAATAACATAAAGATACGGCAATGGCTATTCCTAAACCTTTCAATTTAACCCAATGGGTTGAAGAAAACAGAGACCTCCTGAAACCTCCCGTAGGGAATAAAAATCTTTACAAGGATGCGGAAGACTATATCGTGATGGTTGTTGCAGGACCGAATGCCAGAAAGGACTATCACTATAACGAAACAGAAGAACTGTTTTACCAACTGGAAGGAAATATTGAAGTTATTATCCAGGAGGATGGGGAAAGAAAAGTTATGAGATTAGGCCCAGGCGATATGTATCTTCATCCGGCCAAAGTTCCTCATTCGCCTTCCCGCAGTGCTGGATCCATCGGTCTAGTGGTTGAACGCAAAAGAACCGATATCAATGCCAAGGATGGGCTATTATGGTTTTGTGATAACTGCAATAATAAATTACACGAAGTATATTTCCCTCTCCACGATATCGAAAAGGATTTTCTTAAGCACTTCAAGGAATTCTACGGTTCAGAAGAACTTCGCACCTGTTCTAATTGCGGTCATATTATGGATGCTGACCCTAGATTTTTAAGCGAGGATTAATGAACGATTTGGAGCCTCAGGAGCAACCCAATCCATTTATAGTGTTCACTAACTGGCTCCATGATTATGCAACAAGATCAAAAAGTAACTATACAGGAGCTTGCGTATTATCTACGGTCGGCATGGATGGCTACCCAAATGCCAGGAATGTTTCTCTCAAGTTACTTGAGTACCCCTTCTTAATATTTGGCACACCCATGAATTCACGCAAGTCCATGGAGTTGAAGGCATCCGGGAAGGTTGCATTAACATTTTGGTGGGAAGAATCGATGAGACAGATAAGAATACAGGGCATTGCTTCAGAACTGGACCTGGAAACCGCAGATTTTCTTTTCGATAAGCGAAATAAAGAATCCCAGGTAGTGAGTTTGATTAGTGCACAAGGATCTGATCTTCCATCCTGGGAGATATTCGAGGGAAGATATCGAATCACATTTGAAGAGTGGAAGGACCAAAAAATTGAAAGACCGGAGCACTGGGGAGGTTTTAAGGTTGAGCCGATTCGTTATGAGTTCATGGAGTTTCGGGAAACCAGGTTACATCACCGCAGCGTGTTCGAAAAGAAAAAAGATCGCTGGGAGATGAAAATGATCCAACCCTAATAATCCACCGAAACACTTCAATATCATTTCCATTTGCAAAGGGAATTCGTACCTTCGCAGTTACAAATTCAGATAAAATTTTATAGAGATATGTTAACTGCAACAACCTCCTTCGGAATAGAAGAAGCCTTAGAGAAATTAGGCGTTAAAGATATAAATTACGGCACGTCAACAGGAACAAACTGGATGCCTGGTGGCGACACCATTTCGTCTTATTCACCTGTTGATGGAAAACTCATTGGAAAAGTGACAACCACATCCAAAGATGAATATGAACAAATGATGAAAATTGCCACGGAAGCATTTAAAACCTGGCGCGTAATGCCGGCGCCACAACGTGGTGAAGTTGTTCGTCAATTTGGTGAGGAATTAAGAAGATTAAAAGAACCACTGGGAAAACTGGTTTCCTATGAGATGGGTAAAAGTTACCAGGAAGGACTGGGTGAAGTCCAGGAAATGATCGATATCTGTGATTTTGCGGTAGGTCTCTCCAGACAATTACACGGGCTAACCATGCACAGTGAACGACCCGGGCACCGTATGTATGAACAATATCATCCTTTAGGTGTTGTTGGAATAATATCAGCCTTTAACTTTCCGGTAGCAGTTTGGAGTTGGAATACCGCCCTGGCATGGATCTGTGGAGATGTTTGTGTATGGAAACCTTCTGAGAAAGCACCACTGTGTGGAATCGCTTGTCAGAAGATAGCTGCAAAAGTATTTGCCGAGAATAATTTACCTGAAGGAATTTCCTGTTTGATTAATGGAGACTACAAAGTTGGTGAATATATGACCACCGACACGAGAATCCCACTCATTTCAGCAACAGGTTCTACACGTATGGGTAAGATCGTTGGGAGAACTGTTGGGGAACGCCTTGGTAAATCCCTGCTGGAATTAGGAGGTAACAACGCGATTATCGTAACTCCGGATGCGGACATTAAAATGACAGTGATTGGCGCGGTCTTCGGCGCGGTTGGAACCTGCGGTCAGCGATGTACTTCTACGCGACGACTCATTATCCACGAAAGTATTTATGATAAAGTAAAGGATGCTGTAGTTGCTGCTTATGGACAGCTTCGCATTGGTAATCCGCTGGATGAGAACAACCATGTGGGGCCACTTATCGATAAGGATGCCGTGGAAATGTATAAGAATGCCTTGGCAAAAGTTGTGGAAGAAGGCGGGAACCTGGTCGTTGAAGGCGGTGTACTGGAAGGCGAAGGATTTGAGAGCGGTTGTTATGTAAAACCGGCTATCGCCGAAGCAGATAATAGCTATGAGATCGTTCAGCATGAGACTTTCGCTCCCGTATTATATCTGCTGAAATACAGCGGCGATGTGGAGAATGCTATCGATATTCAGAATGGTGTTGCACAAGGCCTCTCCTCGGCAATTATGACTAATAATCTTCGTGAGGCAGAACGATTCTTAAGCCATGCAGGCAGTGATTGCGGAATTGCGAATGTAAATATTGGAACAAGTGGTGCGGAAATCGGAGGCGCCTTTGGAGGCGAAAAGGAAACAGGTGGCGGACGCGAAAGCGGAAGTGATGCCTGGAAGATATACATGCGCAGACAAACCAATACTATTAATTATACAACTGAATTGCCTTTGGCTCAAGGAATAAAGTTCGATTTATAGAACTTAGTTACAGGTATTAAACCGCCTCCATCGAGGCGGTTTTTTTGTTTAATATGTTATCTTTAATTCAAATACCATAAATATGAAGCGCAGAGATTTTGCAAAGAATATCTCCCTCGCCGGGGGTGTTATAGGCCTGGGGATGCTTTCAGCCTGTGAACAGGTTTCAGAAGACAATTCCGAAGATAAATCTACGAAGGCCGACGCAGATGTGTCTAAGAAACTGGCAGATGAGATGTATGCCAAAGCCCTGGAAATAACCAAGTCAAAAGTACGAGGAGGTGTTTCCGAACCATTCTTTAAGAAACCATTCATCGATGCCGCATTTTCTCCAAATATCTTTCTTTGGGATACCTGTTTTATGTGTTGCTTTGCTAAATACCATTTAAGTGAACTTCCGGTGTACCAGGCCCTGGATAATTTCTACGACCAAATGGAGGATGACGGGTATATTTGCCGTGAATACCGGCAGGATGGAAGACCTTTATGGTCCAAGGATCATCCTGTTTCCATAAATCCACCGTTATTGGCCTTAGCCGAATGGGAGATCTATAAAATTTCTGAAGACATTAGCCGGTTGAAGAAGGTCTATCCCGTATTAAAAAAGAATTTCCAATTCCATGTAGACCGCTATATGATGAAAGATGATCTCTTCTATGGGGATACCCTGGGCATGGGAATGGATAATATTCCGCGAGCACCAAGGGATTGGGAACCTACTGAAGGTAATGGGTTGACCCATCATGAGCTTGGCGAAAAGTTGGCCGCAATGAACGAATCGGCCGAAACGAAATTACAATATTTCATCGAACAATATGTTGAGACCAAGCAGGGTGTCTGGAACAAGCAGGCTCGGCTGGTCGATTTTTCTGCTCAGATGGCGATGTACGCACTGCAACTGATAGAGATAGCAATACTTACTGGTAATGATGGGGATATATCTGCATTTGAGGACATACATTCCCGAATTAGATCAGCAGTAAACGATAAATGCTGGAACAACCAGGATAAATTCTATTACGATCTTGGTTTTGACCAACAAGTACCAAGAAGACATATTGGTATGTACTGGATGTTGTTAGGAAAACTGGTGCCCGAAGATCGAATGAAGTCCTTTTTAGAACATCTTAGAAACCCGGATGAGTTTTATCGTAAAACACCACTGCCTGCACTTTCAGCAGCCGATCCTGATTATGTGGGTTGGGGCGATTACTGGTTGGGAGGTGTATGGGCTCCTACAGTCTATATGGTTTTAAAGGGGTTATCGGAAAATGGCGAGGACGAACTGGCCAAAGATCTGGCTACTAAAGTATATCGGAGTGTTGCCACGGTATATGAGGCAACGGGAACATTCTGGGAGAACTATGCCCCGGATCTTGTGTCTTATGGAATGCCGGCCAAGAAAGACTTTTGCGGTTGGACTGCCTTAATTCCGATCGCCGTTTATAAAGAATACATTGAAACCTAGTTCCGACCTTTCTCCAGAGGATATAAGGTCCAGACAGGGTCACTTTGCCAGATATCTTTAGAATCTACGTCTATTACGGATAATGGCCCTTTGAATGCCGCACCAGTATCGACATTCCAGACATTGGCCTTGCGGACTGGTACATTCTCTCCTATGCGGGTAACAGGAGTATGCCCAATATAAATTTCAGAAAATAACTTCAGGCGCTTCGGGTAGTATCGATTGTCCGGTGGAATTTCAGGATCCAGGCTGCAGACCATCTCCCAAAGTGTACGATCCCAGTACACCAGGTTGGGATAGAATTCGTGTTGAGGACCATGCATATTGGTGAATCCGGCGTGGAGGTACAGCCGGTTTTTATCATCGATGAAATAATTCTGTAGCGATTCAAAGAATTCAATGTGATGGTTCAGTTCTTCTTCTGACAGCTTTGCATAGCTATCTTTAGATGCCTGTCCACCGTGAGCCAGCCACATGGGTTTTTCATCATTCTTTTTCAGAAATTCGTACACAAGATCGTCGTGATTCCCACGCAGAAATATACATTGATATTGATTCGAAAATCTCAGCAGGAATGATATAGTTTCGGCATTTTCGCTCCAGCCATCCACATAATCTCCAACAAAAATGAATAGGTCCTCATATGAGGGTTTTACTCTCTCGAGAACCTGTTCAAGTCCTTTTAATCCTCCGTGAATATCACCAACAACTAAAGTTCTCATCCTTGATTCGCAAAATAGATGATCACCGAAATTATTGCGATAATCATGAGAATAAACAAAAATATTTTCCAGAATGAATAGGGCCTCTGACCGGCCAGGATCCCGGATTGACCATTTACGAAGAAATTATAACGTTTTCCTTTATAGCGATAAGCACTAATATAAACAGGTAATAATATATGTTTAAAAGTTTCTTCGGTTAACTTCATGTCAATGGAGCTGATACGTTGTGTATCTCCACCAATATCGCGTCTTGCCCATCGATCGGCAATACGTTCTGCTTCCTTCTGAGCATCCAGGTGGCCATCTTTTAATGGGATGGTATATTTTTCGGTAACAAATCCGGAAAGGTAGCTGCTATCGAAAGGCGTCAATTTACTCAGGTCCCAGCGAGCTACTTTCCTGGGAATAACTCCTGATCTTTGTTTCGAGGCCTTTATTAAAGTATCATCCACAAATCCCGAAATACTTCCACTCGCCGGAGTCCAGCGAGTTCGTCTCTCTTGTCTCATTCGGGTTACAGTTTTGCCATTAACCGTGGTGGTATAGGGAACAGAAACATAGTAATAATCCCCACGTTGCCCGGTATAGTGTGCAAATAATTGTGCATCGAATGTCCAGTATGGTGAATATAAACCTTTGGTATGCTGTGGATCCAGGCTGGCTTTTTTCAATTTATTAGGAGCCCACCACAGCTTTTTCACCCACTTCTGAAATATCATATGGGCTTTTCCCTGATCTATCTGAAAAGGTAATATGGCTCCGGGAAGAATCCATTCTTCTTTTTGCGCATCTTCAATGATCAAAGGGGAGTTACAATACACGCAATGAAGCGATTTATAATTCTCTTCAATATGTTGGTTGGCCCCACAACTCTTGCACTGAAGCATTAAGATCGCCTGGCTATGCGAATGATGCCCCAGGGAGTCCAGATAGGTCTTTAGCTCTAACTCTTCAAAACCTACTTCGGATGGAGGAATTTCCTGTGCATGACCACAGTACTCACATTGGAGCTCAGTGGTGCCGGGCGCATAAAGGAGTTCCGCCCCGCAATTAACGCAGGATTTTTTTAATTCTGATTTTTTCTCAGGTGCTTCTTGCATTTCATTATGCTCCCGGTAGTGGCGGAGGCGTGCTACCTCCCAGAAAGGCTTTCAATTCTTCCACATCTTTCAGGGCTACCCATTCGGCCATTCCCTGTTTCCATACCAATGAATCTCTGTTCACCGTTCTGTTGGCGAAAAGCGCTTTAAGCTGCTCGAAGGTGACCGGTCCTGCCTGTTGTCCGTTCGCGGCATAAAAATACTGAATGGCCTGAGGCATTGGCGGTGGCATGGTTACAGCTTGCTGCTGAGGGGGCATTTGCTGACCGCCCATTTGTGGTGACATCATCCCGCCCATTTGCTGTGCGAGTACAAAACCCATCCCCATACCCATGCCGGCTCCAGCTGTTCCACCTTCGTTGGCTGCGGCAGCCTCAATGGCTTTGGCCGTCTTGAATTTCGTCAATTTGTCAAGATCCAGCTTGTCAATGCGGCTATACTCGAAGATCTCTTTCTTAAGATCTTCAGGCATTGAAACATTTTCTATAAAGAATTTCTCCAGCGCAATTCCCACACTTTCAAATTCGGGCTGCATGACTTCCTTGCAGGTTTCGCTCAATTCAGTTGTATTGGCAGCGTACAATTCAATAGGGAGATTAGCTTCCCCAACTGTGTCGGTAAATCGTGTAGCGATCAAACTTTTTAAGTGTTCGTTGATCTCGAAGTTGGTAAAATTATTGTCGGTTCCAACGATGTCGACAATGAATTTACCGGCATCACTTATTCGAAAAGCGTAAGTTCCGAAGGCTCGGATCTCTACAAGTCCGAAGCGCTCATCATTCAGCGTGATCGGGTTTTTGGTTCCCCATTTCTCATCTGTAAAAAGATGCGTGTTCACAAAATACACTTCAGCTTTAAACGGACTATCGAAACCGTATTTCCAACCTTTTAGCGTAGTAAGGATGGGTAGGTTTTGAGTGCTGAGGGTATAGGTCCCGGGCTCGAAAACATCGGCTAACTGGCCTTCATTTACAAAGACAGCAGTTTGCCCTTCGCGAACAATGAGTTTGGCGTTATTTTTAATTTCGTTCTGATAACGTTCAAAACGATGACAAATAGTATCATCGGTGTAGTCCAGCCACTCGATAATATCTATAAATTCATTGCTAAGTTTTTCTTTTATAGTGTCGAAAATGCCCATTTTAGTTGTGTTTATGATGATTAAAATTAAAGATAGTAAATATTTAACAACGCATTTTAATTATACTTTACCTTTCTGAGGATGCGTTGCGCTTCTTTAAACGATTGGTATACATTTCCCCCCATTTGTTTCAAAAAAGGTTTGGCTTCCATTAATTTATCAATGGCATCACCAAAATCGTTTAGGTAACAAATCAGGTAGGTTTCAGAGAGTTGATACAGGTCCTTTTCTTCAGAAGGATGTAAAGGGATCTGTTTATTCAATTTATCTACCAAAGCATTATTGGCATTATAAATATGGTACAGAGTCTTCTTGTTGAAACGTGGTGGTTCAAACACCAATTCAGAATTCATTACATAAGAACCATTTTCTCTGAATTCGATCGTAACTTCCTCCAATGGATAATATTTAAATTGCTGATTTAATCCAAGGTTCACATATTCCAGTATTCTGAAATGATCATCAGTATGTTCAATGCTGATCTCATCCAGGGCCGAATAGAATAATCGTACTTGCTCGTTGATTAATTCGATATCTACTCTTGAGTAATACGTTTCTCCTTTAATATGTTTAGGAATGCCAGCCCAACAAACCACAAACTGTTCTTTGAATACCTTATAATCTGAAGGTAGGTCGTTATGCCTGTTATTTAGAAAATCGATCACTCCATCCAGGGTATGTTCAATATTGTTCATTGCCCGGTTTTCAATAGCTTTAACTATTTCTGAGTTCACGTCCTTGATCTCAATATCAAAATCTTTGGGCATAGAAATACTACCATCTCTAAGAAAGATGGATCCACCCCAATACTTCCATATGTTCTTACGCAGGGAAGTGATCTCTCCTGTTGGACGAATGGTCACCAACCCCACAACCTTGTCATCTGCCAGATGTGGAAACATGATATTTTCATAGGAAATCAGCGGTGGATTGGATAAGTAGGCGTTTACCAGGTTCTGTATCTTACTGTCGTCGAAGAAGTCCACACCTCGAATTTCATTCGTCTCATCCTCTACACCAACCACGATATAACTGTTATTTGCCGGGTTACTATTGCTTAACGCGCAAATATGTTTTAGGAATTTAGCCTTTCCTTCTTTACTCCCAAGATCTATCTTTCGTTTCTTGTCATAAAAGCTACTCTCGTCGTTATGAGCGAGTAGATTTTTTACGAGAAGCCGTTTATTGATCATTTCTTATTCACTATGGTACTAGAAGCCTGATCCAGACACATCACGGTAAGATCGGCGATATTTACATGCCGGGGGCGTGTTACCGCGAACCAAATAATATCAGCAATATCCTCTGGTTTTAATGGGGTGAACCCCTTGTATACTTTTTCCGCTCTTTTGGTATCACCTTTAAAACGGACTTCACTAAATTCTGTTTCAACCAATCCCGGATTAATGGCTGCTACTCGAATTCCCTTGCCATTTAAGTCTAATCGCATGCCCTGGTTGATAGCATCAACCGCATGTTTGCTTGCACAATATACATTACCATTGGGATATACCTCCTTTCCTGCTGTAGAACCAATATTGATAATATGGCCGTTAGATCGTTCCAGCATTCCGGGAAGGACCGCTTTAGAAACATAAAGCAATCCCTTCACGTTGATATCCAACATTGCATCCCAGTCTTCTGTACTACCACTCTGAATAGGATCCAGGCCATGGGCATTTCCTGCATTATTTACCAGGATATCGATTTTGGAAAAAGAGGGGGGCAGCCCCTGAATTGAATTAAATACTATTTCCTTATTCCGAATATCGAAAACCAGGGAATGAATTTTCACTTTTTCTGAAAGTTCGTCTTTCAGGGACTCTAACCGATCAATTCTCCGTCCGCAAATAATAAGATTCACACCATGTTCGGCAAAAAGCCGGGCAGTTGCTCTTCCGATCCCGGAAGTGGCTCCGGTTATTAAGGCTAATTTGTTCTTCATTTCACTGTTCATTATCATGCAACTTTATGGCCCTGGCTGGCAATGAGCAACCTGAACCAATCAATTTCCGAAAGATCAATCGAGGTGGCTTCACTGGCATTCGTGATTCGTTCAGGGGTAGCTGTACCTATCACCGGATGTATTCCCGAAGGGTGTTTCAGTATCCAGGCCAGAAGGAGCTGATCTTTTGTTGCGTTGTATTTTATTTTTAGTTCGTCCAGTATCTTATGAATTCGCTTTGTCTGTTCAGTGTCTTCTTTAAAGACTGAACCCAACGGACTCCAGCACATAGGGGTAATATTATTCAACATCATATCGTCCAGGCTTCCATTCCACATGGAATCGAAAGCAGTAATTGAAAACTCGATCTGGTTAGCACTCACTTCACTTTTAGAAGTGATCAATGCAGTTTGGGAAGGTGTGAAGTTTGAGAGTCCGAAGGATCTTATTTTCCCTTCAGACATCAGTTTATCCACGGCCTTTGCTATTTCCCCGGGTTGCATCAAAGGACTGGGCCTGTGCAGCAACAGTAGATCAAGGTAATCTGATCTTAAATCAGAAATAGACTTTTCAGCGCTCCAGACGATGTATTCGGCATCATATTGATAATGCTTTATTTCATTATCACGTGATTCCCCTACATATTGAATACCGCATTTCGAAATAACCTGGATGTCCTCCCGGGATACACCACTGGCACTAAAAGCCTTTCCGAAGGATGCTTCCGTAGTGTAATCTCCGTATATGTCGGCATGATCGAAGCTCGTAATACCATTTTCAACACAATGATTAATGCGATGAATCATTTCCTTTTCTGAGAGATCGGACCCCCATACACCCCATCCCATACACCCCTGAATGATACTCGAATATTTTACTTTCATACTGATTTTTTGCAGGTTTTAAAGGTAATAAATTGAACGTAACATTTAAAAGCCTCGAAGGGCTTTCTGCCGTTTATTTTTAACCAATCGTTAACAGGATAAACCATAATAAATAAGCAATTTGCGGTACTTAATCAACCAGAATCAATATAGTTCAAAGAATTACTAAAAATGGAAGAAGTAACGACTGCATTAGACATAGGTGCGTTAAATGAAAAAATTGAAAAAGAGAGTGCTTTTGTAGACATCCTAACCCTCGAAATGAATAAGGTGATCATTGGCCAGAAACATATGGTTGAGCGTCTCCTTATCGGACTGTTAGGGCAGGGCCATATTTTGTTGGAGGGGGTTCCCGGATTAGCGAAGACCCTTGCAATTAATACGCTGGCACAGGCTGTTCACGGTTCTTTTAGTCGAATTCAATTTACCCCGGATTTACTGCCAGCGGACGTTGTAGGTACGCTTATATACAATATGAAGCTGAACGATTTCAGCATTAAAAAAGGCCCCATATTTGCCAACTTTGTCCTGGCAGACGAAATTAACAGGGCCCCTGCCAAAGTCCAGTCGGCATTGCTCGAAGCCATGCAGGAGAGACAAGTTACCATTGGGGAGGACACATTCAAACTCGATGCACCTTTCCTTGTAATGGCAACGCAAAACCCGATTGAACAGGAAGGAACGTATCCTTTACCGGAAGCACAGGTGGACAGATTCATGCTGAAAACAGTGATTGATTATCCAAAGATTGCGGAAGAACAGCTAATCATTCGTCAAAACCTGAAAGGGGGATACGAAAAGATTAACCCTGTGGTTACCATTGAACAGATCCTGAGAGCGCAAAAAGCAGTTCGAGAGGTCTACATGGATGAGAAAATTGAAAAATATATACTCGATATTATATTCGCTACCAGAACTCCAGAGCAATATAATCTGTCCGAGATTAAACCTTTAATAGGATTCGGAGCATCTCCACGTGGTAGTATAAACCTTGCGATGGCATCTAAGTGCTACGCCTTTATCAAGCGCCGTGGGTATGTGATCCCTGAAGATGTTCGCGCTGTGGTTCACGATGTGTTGCGGCATAGAATAGGGTTGACCTATGAAGCCGAAGCCGAGAATGTCACTTCCGAAGATCTAATCAACAAAATTGTCAATGTAATTGAAGTACCGTAGTCAGTACGCAGTATACCAAACGCCTAAGGAAACAAACCTGGCTGATCAGCGAATTTCACAACTGCAAGCTTATAAAGTTTACTGAAAATGGATACGAAAGAACTTCTCAAGAAAGTACGAAAGATCGAGATTAAAACACGCAGGTTAAGCGACCACGTGTTCGGGGGAGAGTACCATAGTACCTTTAAGGGAAGAGGTATGACCTTCAGTGAGGTTCGTCAATACCAATTCGGTGACGATGTCCGGAATATCGATTGGAATGTTACTGCCCGTTATAACGAACCTTTCATTAAGGTCTTTGAAGAGGAACGTGAACTTACCCTGATGCTGGTAGTCGACGTTAGCGGTTCTGAATTCTTCGGAACGAACACTCAGTTCAAAAATGAGGTAGTAACTGAAATCGCGGCTACTCTTGCATTTTCGGCCATGCAGAATAATGATAAAACAGGGCTGATCCTTTTTACAGATGAGATCGAATTATTCATACCTCCCAAGAAAGGTAAGTTCCATGTACTGAGAATTATTCGGGAGCTTATCGAGTTCCATCCGAAAAGTAAGAAAACAGATGTCTCACAAGCCCTTAAGTATCTCACTAACGTGATGAAAAAGAAGGCGATCGTATTTGTGCTGTCCGATTTCATTACCGATGGATACCGCGACACCCTTAAGATTGTGGCGAAGAAACATGATGTTACCGGGATACGTGTATACGATGCCAAGGAGGAATCTATACCTAATCTGGGGATGGTGGAGATGCAGGATGAAGAAACCGGGGAACATCTATTGGTCAACACTGGTTCTAAAGCGGTTCGCATGAATTATCATCGTTATTATCGGGACCGGGTCGATTATTACCAGGAAGCCTTTACTAAAAGCGGTGCCGGTGCTATTGACTGCCGCGTAGACGAGAGCTATGTAAAAAAACTATTAGGATATTTTAAGAGACGGGCATAGAACAAGAATGTATAAAAAAACGGAAAATAGAGCTGTCTTGTCATTTCGAACGCAGGTGACAAATCTCATCTTACTGGCATTTGTGGGGATGAGTTATTCCGTTAATGCTCAATTGACATCTTCTGTAGATACCACCTCTATTCGTATAGGAGAGGAGATCAGGTATGCAGTTGAAGTCATCGTGGATTCCACAGACCTTGTCCTCTTTCCCGAGGGCCAGTCATTCCTTCCGTTGGAAATGATAGAGTCCTATAAGGTGGACACCACTTATGAACAAGCTAAGTACAGGTTGATCAAGAAGTATGGCCTTACACAATTCGATTCGGGAAGTTATACAATTCCACCGCAGAAGATTGTGATCAATGATAAGGTTTTTAGTACCGATTCGGTAAAGATC
>Ga0316201_10001769_pt1 | contig 14904 bp, 11 predicted proteins | sample CS6wburrow_MG_FD_204516 | JGI IMG/M metagenome (GOLD analysis project Ga0316201, IMG submission 204516) | Coastal sediment microbial communities from Delaware Bay, Delaware, United States - CS-6 worm burrow | ecosystem: Environmental > Aquatic > Marine > Coastal > Sediment | place: USA... | reverse complement strand
AAAGCATCAAAGCCGCCGGACACTCGGTCGTCGTGCCCTTTGCACCCGGTCGCGGAGACGCAACCGAAGCCCAGACCGACGCCGAAAGCTTCGACGTCCTAGAACCCCTCGCCTGCGGCTTCCGCAACTGGCAAAAGGAAACCTACGCCGTCGCCCCCGAAGAGCTGATGCTAGACAAGGCGCAGCTTCTGGGTCTGACGGCTGCGGAAATGACGGTTCTGGTCGGCGGTATGCGCGTTCTCGGCGTGAACCACGGCGGCACGAAGCATGGCGTGTTCACAGACCGCGAAGGCCAGCTGACGAACGACTTCTTCGTCAACCTGACCGACATGGCTTATTCTTGGGAGCCTCTCGACGACGGCACCTATGAAATCCGCGACCGTGCCACCGGTTCGGCCAGATGGACGGCGACAAGCGCCGACCTCGTGTTCGGCTCAAACTCGATCCTGCGCGCCTACGCCGAGGTCTACGCTCAGGACGACAATGGCGAAAAGTTCGTCCGCGACTTCGTGGCCGCATGGACAAAAGTCATGAACGCCGACCGTTTCGATCTGGTCGCCTAAACAAAACCTGTGGGCAGCGCCAACGCTGCCCACACACCCCTTCAGACCGACACGTCCGCCAGAACAGCCTCCCGCGACGCCGTCTTGCGCTCTTCATCCCGCAAGACACTTCCCCGCCTCAAGACAACGATCCGATCCGCTAAATCCCATGCGAAATCAAAGCGTTGCTCGACCAGCACAATCGCCATCGACCCCTTGTCGCGCAATCCCGCGATCACCCGACCGATCTGCGCAATAATGTTCGGCTGAATACCTTCCGTCGGTTCGTCCAACAGCAAAACCTTCGGCTTGGTCACCAAAGCCCGCGCAATCGCCAACTGTTGCTGTTGGCCGCCAGACAAATCCCCGCCCCGACGCCCCGCCATCTCGGCCAGCACCGGGAACAACTCGTAAATCTCCGGCAAAACCCGCCGCTCATCGCTCGGCAGACAGGCAAACGCCGTCTCAAGGTTCTCGGCCACGGTCAATTGCGCAAAAATTTCGCGCCCCTGCGGCACATAGGCAATCCCCGCCCGCGCGCGATCCCGCGCGGCCTTAGGCACGGGCGAGCCCGCCAAGGAAATCTCGCCATCCGCTGGATGCCGCCCCGCAATCGCCTTCAAAAGCGAGGTCTTCCCGGTACCGTTCAACCCCATGACGCAAGTCACCCGCCCCGGCGCGGCCACCAAATTGACCCCGTGCAAAATTTGACTGCCGCCGTAGTGCAGCACGACGTTCTTTGCCTCAAGCATCAACCGCCTCCTGCCGCCCCAGATAGACGTCAATCACCCGCGGATCGGCGCAAACATGATCCAGCGACCCTTCCGCCAGAACCCGCCCCTCGTGCAAAACGCTCACCCGGCATTTCAGCCGCCGCACGAACTCCATGTCATGCTCGATCACCACCACGGCCCGCGACTTTGCCGCCTCGACCAGCATCGCCGTCGTGCGCTCCCGCTCGGCTGCCGTCATGCCCGCTGCCGGTTCATCGACCAGCAACAAACGCGGTTCCTGCGCCAGCAACATGCCAATCTCCAGCCACTGCTTTTGCCCATGCGACAGCGTTCCCGCGCGCCGCTCCATATCGCCGCGCAAACCCACCTGATCCGCCACCTCTGCCGCGCGTTCCACCAAAGACGGACGCCGCATCAGCACCGTAAACGGCGAGCGCGGCGCCTTCAGAGCCATCGTCAGGTTCTCGGTCACCGTCTGGTCATCAAACACCGTGGGTTTCTGAAATTTCCGCCCAATCCCGGCCCGCGCAATCCTGGCCTCGGACATTTTCGTCAAATCCTGCGAGGCATCTCCATACCGGATCGTCCCGCTATCAGGCCGCGTTTTGCCCGTCACAAGGTCCATAAACGTCGTCTTGCCCGCCCCGTTCGGCCCGATAATCGCCCGCAACTCCGGCTCGCCAATGGAAAACGACAGATTGTCGATCGCCTTGAACCCGTCAAAGCTCTTGGACACGCCCGAAACCTCCAGAAGCGCGCTCACGGGCTTTCCTCTTCGGCCCGCAAACTGCCCTGATCCGGCCCCAGATCATCGCGCCGGGTCGAGCGCCGGTTCGTCCACAAATCGACGAACCCGCCCAGACCCTTTGGCGCAAACAACGTCACCAGAACGAAACTCGTCCCCAACAGCACCAGCCACCAGTCGGTCCACTTGATCTCATAGAATCCCAGATCGATATCCGGCGCACCACCACCCGTGAACCAGCTCGACAACAGGCTGACCACAGCCGCCCCGATCACCGCCCCGTAAAGCCGACCCCGGCCACCGATTGCGACCCAAACAGCCAGATAAATCGACGCAATCGGCGCAATTTCCGCCGGGTTCACGATACCGGCCTGTGGATAATAAAGCGCGCCGCCAATACCACAGGCCATCGCCGTGCCGGTGAAAATTGCCAGCTTGTAATGCTCGACCTCATAGCCCAGAAACCGCACCCGCGCCTCGTCGTCGCGAATACCGCGCAGAACCGAGCCAAACCGCCCCGACACCGTCCAGACCGCCAGAATATACCCCAATCCCAACGCAAAGGCCGAGGCCCACAAAAACCAAAGCGACACGGTCGACTGCGGCACATCCTCCAGCCCCGGCAGGTTTTGCAGCCCCGAAAGCCCGTTGTTCCCACGCAAACCGCTGTCATTCTGAAACAGCCAAAGTGACAAGGCCAATGTCCCCGCCTGCGTCAGGATCGACAGGTAAACTCCCGCCACCCGACTGCGAAACGCCAGCCATCCAAAGACCAGCGCAATCAGCCCCGGCACCAGCACCGCAAAGGCCAGTTGCAGGGGCAAAGACCCCGCAAACGTCCAGAGCCACGGAATATCCGATGAGCCCACAACGCCGAAAATCTGCGTGCCAATCGCCTCTTCGATCTCCAGCGCCGTCGGCGGCAACGGCGCGCGCAAAAGCGTGTCCATCACGATCAATTCGGTGCGATCCCACATCAGCCACATACCAATCGCGTATCCCCCGATCCCGAAAAACGCGAAATGCCCCAGCGACAAAATCCCGGTGTACCCCCAGACCAAATCCATCGCCAAAGCCGCCAGACACAGACACAGCGTCTTGCCCAACAGCTTCACAAACGACACCGACACAAAGCCCGCCTGCGCCAGAACCGTCGCCCCGATTGTGACCAGCGCCAAGAGCGCCAGAAACACCAGCACATCCGTGCGCATGATCAAAGCCCGAGGCCTGGCCGCCGCCTTCTTGGCGCCCAGGCGCATATTCGTCGCCGTCGCGGTCATTGCACAAACCTGCCTTTTTGCGCCACGATCCCGCGGGGCCGGAACTGGATAAAGAGGATAATAAACAAGATCATATACGTCTGCGCGGCCAACGTATTGGAGGGGTTCAACCACTCGATCCCCTTCTGCAACCCGCCAATCAACCCAGCCCCCGCCAGCGTGCCAAAGACCGACCCGACACCGCCGACAACAACCGTCATAAAGCTCTGCACGATATAGCCCGTGCCCATTTCCGAGGTCACCTGCGCGAACAATCCAATCGCCACGCCCGCAACCCCGGCAATCCCCGAGCCCAGCGCGAAGGCCGCCATGCCTACGCGATCCGGGTCAATCCCAAGGCTCGCCGCCATACCGGGGTTCTGCGTCACAGCCCGCACTTCCAGCCCAAGCCGCGTCCGACGCAGGATGTAAACCAAAAGCCCCAAAAACAGCAGCGCCATCACGAAAATCGCGATCCGTATATAGCTGATCCCGACCACATCGTTCAGCACCCAGGCCCCCGCCAACCAGTCCGGCGAGGTCAACGGAACCGCCTGCGTGCCAAAGATGTTCTTGAACAATTGCTGCAACGCCACCGAAATGCCGAAGGTCGCCAAAAGCGTCTCCAAAGGCCGATGCGCCAGATGCCGGATCACCAATCGCTCCAAAGCCACACCCGCAGCCCCCGCCACCACAAACGCCAGCGGCAGAGCAATGATCAGCGACACCGTGTAATTCGGCATGAACTGCTGCACGACATAGCCGGTGTAAGCGCCAATCATGATGAATTCGCCATGCGCCATGTTGATCACGCCCATCACACCGAATGTGATTGCCAGACCGATGGCGGCCAGAAAATAAATCGAGGCCAGCGACATCGCATCAAGCCCCAAATCAACCGCCTGCGCCCGCGCCACGCGCGCCTCGACGACGTCCAAAGCCGCCAGTGCCGCATCCGTCACAGCCGCATCCGGCTCTTCGTAAACTTCAACAATTGGATTTGCGGCGATCAAATCCGCCACCGCCCCCACATCCGGGCGCGCAGGCGCAACACCCGCCGCGACCAGCCGCTCATAAGCGGCCCAGCGCGCCTCTTCCGTATCCAGCGCCGCCACCGGAACCCCGGCAACCGCACCATCAGAAATCGCCGCAATCAATGCCGCGTCGCGCTCGCTCCGCTCAACAAGGTTCGGCACAATGCCTTCCTCGGCCAAACGCTCCAGCGCCAGTTCTTCGGTCAAATCCCGCCCGACCTCCAGAATGCCCGCTATATTCGCGCCCTCTTCAGGAACCCCGACAACCGTGTCGGTCACCAAAACCGAATTCAGCGCCGCCCGCGCCTCAAGCGACACTTGCGTCGACATCCAATCGATCGCATCAACGCGCGTTTGCGTATCCGTCCCGAACCGGATCGAGATCAGACGATCCAGCGCCTCCTTGCGATTGCGGATACTCGCAACCTCTTCGCCCTCAATCGAAGCGCGCAAAGGCTCCAATAGCTCAGGCGTCGGATTGCGGGTCAACGCATCCAGCGCCGCAAGACGCCGCTCGGGGTCGGGATCGTTCAATTGAAACTGCACCAGAGCCGTCGCAATCAGCTTGCGCACGCCCGAGTTCGGCTTCAACTCGCTTGCCTCGCGCCGCCCGATCTCACCAGCCTCCGAGCCATCTTCCAAAGACCTCAGCCGATAGACATCCCCGTCGCGCTCACCATAAAAAAACAACCCGTCTTCATCGCGCTGCACCACGCCCTTGTCGGCCCATGCTTCCAGAAATCCCGTCATCGCAGGCAGGCCCGAAGCCGACAGATCATCCAAGACAGGCTGGATCGTTTGGCGAGAAGGCTTCGCAATGTCTTCCGCATAAGTCTGAAGAAGGGTCTGCATCGGCCCATCTTGCGCATGTGCCTGAAAAGAAAAGCTTAAAAGGATCGCAAGCAAACTGAGAATGCGCATTTTGGGTGGCCCACCAGAGTGAAAAACGCCGGCCCGAGAGGGAGGTCTCGGGCCGGCCGGTCGTTGCGTCAGATCAGTAGTTGGACTGGATCTGAACGCAGCTTTCCGACTCGGTGTCCCACATGCCGCAGCCCTTGCCCGGCCAGTCAGACATCAGCTTCGCACTTGCAGGCAGGTGGTCCGTCCAGGCATCACCCGGCACTTCCGTGGTCTGGCTGACAATATCGAACTGACCGTCCGCCGTGATCTCGCCGATCAACACAGGCTTCGCCAGATGGTGGTTCGGCAACATGACGGCCATGCCGCCCGTCAGGTTCGGAAACTCCTGCCCGTACATCGCTTCACGAACAGCATCGACATCAGCCGTGCCTGCAGCGGTGACCGCATTCGCCCACATGTTGAAGCCAATGTAATGCGCTTCCATCGGATCATTCGTCACGCGATCTTCGCCCATCCGCTCTTTCCAGGCGGCCACGAATTCGGCGTTCACGTCCGTATCCGCAGACTGGAAATAATTCCACGCCGCCAGATGCCCGACAAGGTTCGTCGTATCCAGACCCGACAGTTCTTCTTCACCAACCGAGAACGCCACCACAGGAATGTCGTCCGCCGAAATCTCGGCCGCCGCCAGTTCCTTATAGAAACCGATGTTCGCGTCGCCATTGATCGTCGAAATCACACCAACCTGGCGCCCGTCTTCGCTCATCTCGACAACATCGCCCACAATCGTCGCCCAGTCGGAGTGACCAAACGGCGTGTAGTTCACAAAGATATCCTCTTCCGCGACCCCTTTGGACTTCAGATAGGCCTCAAGAATGTTGTTGGTCGTGCGCGGATAAACATAGTCGGTCCCCAGCAGCGCAAACCGCTCAACGCCCAGTTCTTCAAGGAAATAATCCACCGCAGGGATCGCCTGCTGGTTCGGAGCCGCGCCCGTGTAGAACACGTTCTTCGACGATTCCTCGCCCTCATACTGCACCGGATAGAACATCAGACCGTTCAGCTCTTCCAGCACCGGAAGCGCCGACTTGCGGCTCACGCTGGTCCACGACCCGAAGATCACGTCGACTTCCTCGACGGTCAGCAATTCGCGCGCTTTTTCAGCGAACAACGGCCAGTCCGAAGCCGGATCCACGACCACCGCCTCAAGGTCGCAGCCAAGCAAGCCGCCCGCCGCGTTCTGCTGATCGACCAGCATTTCCACTGTGTCTTTCAGTGTCGTTTCAGAAATCGCCATCGTGCCCGACAATGAGTGCAAAACACCCACTTTGATCGGGCAATCCTGCGCAAAAGCAGGTGCGGCTGTAATGGCGCAAGCGCCCGCAAGAAGTAGTGATCGTTTCATTGATTGACCCCCTTGTTAGTGTCCTGCCGGATGCTGAAGCGGTCAGCGGCGAGTCACCAACAATCCACGCATGAATCCTGCTGCGCTGCAGCAATATGCCTATATTTCTGGCCGGAAGATCCAGGGATGCACCATTATTGAGCGCCCATTGCCCAAATATCAGCGACGCTTCCCATACCGGACCGCCCCCCCGAGTCGCAGGTTCACCACGACCGGACGCCCACCACGGCCAAAGATCGCGAAGCGGTCCTCTGTTTCTGATTACACGATCTATCGAGACAGATTGATCCGAGCGCAAAAAGCCTCAGGCGAAACCTCTCGAAACCAGATCACAGCCCGTATTGCTCAAAGGTTTCTCTCGCAACCCGCGCCCAGCTGAAATGCACACGGCAGATGTCCTGCGACCGTTGAGTGAAACTGCGGCGCGTCTCCTCACTCCAACTCGCAATCTCAACGATCTTGTCGCGCCAGGCTTGCGCATCGCCGGGGGGCAACAGGAAACCGGTTTCGCCATCGCGTATCGCATCAGACAACCCGGCCGTGCGCGCGCCAAGCACCACCCCACCGGAAGAAGCCGCTTCGGGGGCAACCAGTCCAAACCCTTCGAAATGCTGAATGGACATATCCAGGTTCGGCACGATCACACAGAGCGCATTTCTATAGGCAGGGTCCAACTCGTTCTGCGTTAGGGTCCCCAGATACTCCACGCGCGGGTGATCGAGCGCTTTCGCTTCGGACGCATCCCACGCAGGGCCAGCCACCTTGAGAGTGATACCCGGCGGAAGTGCATCCACCACGTTCTCCACAAACCAGGAAAGCCCCTTGCGACGCGTCATGCGCCCGGCAAACAGAATATGCCTGCCAGGTGCACCAGCAGGCGGACCATTGCGCTGATCTGCCGCCAGCGGCACAATCGCATGGGCAGTCAGACCCGCAGCCTTCAGGGCGTCAGCCGTGGCCTTTGAATTGGCGATGATCCTTGCCGACGGCATCAGCACCCGGAACGCCGACAAATAGGCTCGGTAGGCTCGATTGACCAACTTGTGGCGCAACGCAAAACTGACATCGGTTCCATGCGCGGACACGACGACACCCGAACGGGGATTGCGGATTTTGCCTGCCAAAGCCAAGGGCCAGGTTGCAAGGTCTCCGATGTGCGTGACATCGACTTGGGGGCGCACAAGAATGCCGAAAAAGCTCCGCAATCCGAACAGCCCGACTTTAAGTGCCGAAGGCGCGCCGCCGTCACTGCGCCCCGGTAGGGCGATAACGTCCAGCGAACAATACTCAGGCAAAAACTCAGCCAACCGAACAGAATATGTCTCCATTCCTCCCACCGCAGGTGGCCATTTTCGGGTGATGAAACGGACGGTGGGTTCGGAGGAACGCAATGAGGTGCCTTGCCACTAAGTTCGACGCCTCGAAACCTTTCGCATATCGGAAGTTACTTCAATGGTTATTTTGGACGCCGCCCAAGGTGCGCATACGCGACCGGTGTCTGGTCGCTTCGCCAAAGCACTGGTGGCACCTTCGTCTGCTTCCAGATCGACCGCCAGAACCAAGCCCACAAGGGTCTAATCCAACACTCCTGCACGTCGCGCGACTATTGATTAACCATTTCTAGTCGCCACAAAGCCACACTTTGGCCGGATCCACCCGTCAGAGCATTTGATCAACAAAGACCGGGTGATATAACTTTCTGAGGCTTCAAGTGGAAAATCAAACCGTGCAAAAAATAGTCGAACTAGCTGATAAGGCTGGGAAATTCTTGCCGGGCAGCGACAACTTGCGCGCGCCATTGGTGTCCCTGATCGTTACGAATTTCAACTATGCACGCTTCATCGAAGAGTGTCTGGAATCGATTTCCGCGCAGACTTACCCGAACATCGAATGCATCATTGTCGATGATGTCTCCACCGACAATTCGGTCGACGTTATCGAAAAGTTCATTGCGGCTGACCCCAAGGCGTCGGATTTCAGGCTCTTGAAGCTCGAGCAGAACGGCGGGCAAATGAACGCGTTCATCGAAGGCTTCCGTCACGCCAACGGCGCGTTCGTTGTCTTTGTGGATGCCGATGATTTTCTGTTCGCAAACTTCGTCGAAACCCATGTCGCAGCGCACCTGAACCCCCACCACGCAGCAGCTCTGACATGTTCCAACGAGACGATCATTGATGCCGAGAACCAGGTGCTTTGCTATGGCCTTGAATCCTGGCCCTCTGCTCAGACTGCATCCTCAATCTCGCCAGAGAGGAACGCGAAAGGTGTCGAGATCAGTGGCTGGACTGAACCCGCTATCCTGAACGGTGCGTCCCCGGAAACGGAAGACAGCCTGACTGCAACCTTTGTTGATCCAAAGCATAATCCGACGAACCAATGGATTTGGAGCACAACCAGCGCGATCATGTTCAGACGCGGTGTCCTGGAAGCAATTCTGACCGACAAGACCAGGGATATTCGGATTTGCGCAGATTTCTATTTGCTGCAATTCGCGCACATGATTGGCGGCAGCCTGTTGATAAACACTTCTTTAGGTTGCTACCGACGACATGGCACAAACAACTTCGCCCTCAATCCCACGATGGGATCAGACACACGGATCGGCTCACCGAAGGCCAAAGTGGTCTACGAAGACCTCTTTTTGCTGATGCAAAAGGAAGTCCTGAATGACCTGCCAAAATTCCACGAAATTCTCACCGAAGCACGCGTTTTTTGGATTTTGGCCAATCTGACGCCCTTGGTAAAATTACCTTTGGCCCTCAAATCAATCGGTGTTTCACGGTTTGCCGCAATTGCACAGTTTTTGGGCCTGTTTGCCGTCATGAGGTTTAAACAGTTCGTCCTGAGCACCAAACAAAAACTGAAATTCGCATGACGTCCGGTCTGTTAAGCCTGCTTTTCACACTGGAAAGCAAACGCCGCCTGCTCTTCATCACGATTGCTTCGGCGTTCGTCACCATGCTCGACGTTGTTACGATCCTACTGATCTTTCCGATACTGCTCGTCGTGGTGCGACCAAGCGATTCAACTATTCCCGCGCCGTTTGACCGCGTTCTGGGGGCGACACCTGACGTAGGCACACTCTACATGCTTGGGGGTGTTCTGTTCGCGGTCGTCATCTTCAAGAACGCGGCCATGCTGTTTGCAATGCGTTTGCAAACACAATCAGCGGCTCAAATGGTCGACAAACTCTCGCGTCGCATGCTGCGTGGTTACCTGGCAGCCCCGATGAGTTTTCACTTCAACCGAAAAGTTCCCAATTACTTACGGGCGTTGCGCGACTTGCCGATGGATATCTGCATGCAGGGCACGCTCAGCCACATCAACAGGATTGCCGATATAGCGGGCGGTCTTGTCATGGTGATCGGGCTGGCTGTGCTGGAACCGGTTGGCATCGCTCTTGCGACCGGAATACTCAGCATTCTGGTCATTCTAAATCGTTTTGTGCTTGGTCCGCGCATTCGCCTCTGGAGCAGTGAGGTCGCGAGTTTGACACGAAGACTTTACGGGCTCATTGGCCAGACGTTTCCGGCGATGAAGGTCATAAAGACAACTTCAGCCGAAGACATCCTGCTCGAGCAAATATCGCCGGTCTTCGAACGCAATGCACGGCTTCAGGCAAAGCTGCGCTTTGCCAATATGGCGTTGCGTCCTTTGTCGGAAATCCTGATGCTGCTGGCCGCGATTGCCCTTTTGGTAGCCGTGCTTTGGGACCAAAGTCGCGCGATAGACGCGGTGCCGTTTCTCGCGGCCTTCACTTATGCGATTTTCCGACTGTTGCCGTCACTGACCCGGATCACAAGCTACACAAATGAACTCAAGCGCATTGCTCCGCTTGTGGATGAACTGAAAACGGACCTTGAAGCAACCGCCCCTTTTCTGAAAGCACAGGAAAACGGCGAATTGGGCAGCACCATTCGATTCAAGAAATCGCTCGAGTTGAAGAATGTCTCATATGCCTACCCAGGCAGAACGGAAAACGTTCTGAGCGACATATCAATTACGATAAACCACGGCGAAGTCATCGGACTTGTCGGAAGCTCCGGTGCGGGGAAATCGACTCTTGCTGATGTGCTTCTTGGCCTCCTTGAACCCACCAGCGGAACACTTCTGGTCGATGGCGAACCGCCACGGCGCGAGGGACCAATACCGGGGTCGGTGGGATACGTCCCACAAGAAAGCCTCCTCTTTGATGCAAGTGTGCGAGAGAATATCACCTTCGGCGCACCCGAAGGCACCATCGACAACGAAGCCCTCGCCAGCGCGATCGAAGCGGCACAACTCACCGAAACGATTGCCGGCCTCGACAGCGGTATTGACGGAGAAATCGGGGAAAGCGGATCAAAACTTTCCGGCGGACAACGCCAGCGATTTGGCATCGCCCGCGCGCTCTACCGGCGGCCTGCACTTCTGGTGATGGACGAAGCCACCTCCAATCTGGACAATCAAACCGAGCAAAGCATAAGCATAGCAATCAATAAACTGCGCGATGAAACGACGATTGTCCTGATCGCACACAGGCTGCACCTGTTGAAAGGCTGCGACAGGATCATCTTTCTGGAGGAAGGGCGCATCGTCGAAACGGATACCTTTGAGAACCTGATGAAATCAGAAGGGCGCTTTGCGAATCTCGCAAACGTATCAGAGCAATGAGGCGCGTGGAACTTGCTATGATTTCTTAGAAAGTGTTTGTGTCACACAAAATCGCACCCACGATTGTGATTAGCGACCAGCAGCCCAAATCATTCGAGAAATAGTCAAAATTCTGCCGTATGTTAAATCTTAGGGTATCGACAGCAAAAGACTAGGCAGTGCTCAGCGGCGAACCCGGGGCTGGCAAAAAAGCAAGAGGCAAGAATGCTAACAGGCTCAAATATCTTGATTACCGGGGGGACCGGCTCGTTTGGTAAAACGTTCGTTCCACTGGCCCTGAAGAAATACAATCCAAAGCGACTGATCATATTCTCGCGTGATGAGATGAAACAGTGGGAAATGGCGCGCCATTTCGAGGGCGACAAACGCATCCGCTTCTTCATTGGCGATGTGCGAGACAAGGAACGGCTCTATCGTGCTCTTGATGGTGTGGATCATGTCGTTCACGCAGCTGCGACCAAGATTGTGCCGACGGCTGAATACAACCCCTTCGAGTGTATCAAAACAAACGTCCTCGGTGCGATGAACCTCATAGACGCCTGCATCGACAAAGGCGTCAAACGCGTTGTCGCTTTATCCACCGACAAGGCCTCAAGCCCGATCAATCTCTACGGCGCCTCCAAACTCGCCTCCGACAAGCTTTTCATTGCAAGTAATTCCTATGCAGGTGAACACGGAACACGGTTCTCGGTCGTTCGATACGGCAATGTCATGGGGTCCCGCGGCTCCGTCATCCCGTTCTTCACGTCGATCGCCAATGAGGGCGAGTTGCCGATCACAGACCCCCGCATGACCCGCTTCATGATCACTCTGGAGCAAGGCGTTGAATCCGTTTTCCTCGCATTTGATGATATGGCTGGTGGCGAAACTTACATTCGAAAGATCCCGTCGATGAAAGTGACAGACATTGCCAATGTGATAGCCCCCAAAGCCCGTCAGAAAAACATCGGGATCCGGCCGGGCGAAAAACTGCACGAACAAATGGTTGGATTTGAGGACGCTCCCTTCACCTACGAGTATGACCAATACTTCAAAATTCTTCCCGCGATCAACAATTGGAGCTCAAGCCCCGAGCGGATCAAGCGCGGGAAAAAGGTGCCTGAAGATTTTGTGTATGCCAGCGACACGAACACAGAGTGGATGGCCCCTTCAGAGCTGGCCAACTGGATTAAAATGAACCAAAGTCTCATTGGTTCGATCTGATGATACCTTACGGGCGGCAGGACATTCGACAGGCTGACATTGATGCGGTTGTTGATGTGCTACGTTCGGATTTTCTGACGCAGGGGCCTGCCGTTCCACAGTTTGAATCGGCGATCTCGCAAAAGGTCATGGCCGAATATGCGGTTGCCGTGAACAGCGCCACATCAGCCCTGCATATCGCATGCGCCGCGCTGGATGTCGGCGCGGGAGATCTGGTTTGGACAAGTCCGATCACCTTCGTCGCCTCGGCGAATTGCGCCCTGTATTGCGGCGCAGATGTCGATTTCGTCGATATTGATCCCAGAACTTACAATCTCTGCCCGGATCGGCTTGCCGAAAAGCTCAGCGCAGCAAGCGCGACCGGTCGCCTTCCAAAGGTATTGATCCCGGTCCATCTAGCCGGGCAATCCTGCGATATGAACGCGATAGGAAAACTGGCGCGCCAGTATGGCGTTCGTGTGATCGAGGACGCCTCGCATGCGATAGGAGGACGCTTTGACGACATCCCGATTGGCGCGTGCCAGCACAGTGACATCACAGTCTTCAGTTTTCATCCGGTGAAAATTATCACGACCGGTGAAGGCGGCGCAGCCGTCACAAACGATGCCGCCCTCGCCCAACGCATGGCACGCCTTCGCAGTCACGGCATCACACGCGATCCCACTTCCATGACCCATGCCCCTGACGGGCCGTGGTATTACCAGCAAATTGAGCTCGGCTGGAATTACCGGATAACAGACATTCAGGCCGCACTTGGCGCTTCACAGCTTTCAAGGCTGGACCACTACGTGTCACGCCGTCACGAATTGGCAGCACACTACGATGCTGCATTTGAAGGCTCGCCCATCACGAAACCCTGGCGGCATGCGAACGGTCACAGCGCGTTCCACCTCTACATTGTTCGACTTCCAACCACCGGCGATCGGGCGCGTCACAAGGCGATCTTTGAGAAATTGCGCTTGCAGGGAATTGGCGTGAACATTCACTACATTCCCGTTCACCTGCAACCTTTCTATCAGAATCTGGGTTTCTCAGAGGGGGACTTTCCAGAAGCCGAGGCATACTACACAGAAGCGATGAGCCTTCCGCTTTTTCCGAACCTGAGCGAAGCAGACCTGGCTTACGTGGTTTCCAACGTCATTCAAGCGGTCCGATCATGAGGTTGGCAGTGATACCGGCTCGCGGCGGCAGCAAGCGGATCGTTGGCAAAAATATCAAAGAGTTCTGCGGCAAACCCATTATTGCCTACTCAATTGACGCGGCCCGAAAAAGCGGCGCATTCGACCACGTCATAGTGTCCACCGACGATCCCGAAATAGCTGAAAAGGCCAAATCCTTCGGGGCGCAAGTGCCCTTCTTGCGACCGGCCGAACTTTCCGATGACTTCACCGCAACGGCCCCTGTCGTCGCTCATGCGATCAACGCGGTCAGACCCACCCTTGGCGCTGCGGATACGGTTTGCTGCATATACGCAACCGCTCCATTCGTTGACCCGCGTGACATCACTTCCGGCCTGAAGCGGCTTTCTCAGAATGATTGCTCGTATGTTGTCTCGGTCACCTCCTATGCCTTCCCAATTCAACGCGCACTGAAGGTTCGTGACCGCGGCTACGTTGAGATGTTCCAACCCCGGGAGTTTTCCACACGCTCCCAGGATTTGACTGAAGCCTGGCATGATGCAGGCCAGTTTTATTGGGCCAAAGCATCCACTTGGCTGACGGATCAAACGATATTTGGTCCACACACAGTAGGATTGCCGGTCCCACGCTATCGCGTTCAGGACATTGATACGCTCGAAGATTGGAAACAGGCCGAGTTGATGTATGCGGCATTGTTGCAAAGCAAATGAGTGCACGACATCCCAAAAACTCAATTGCATTTCGGGTCGACGCCTCACTTGAAATGGGAACAGGTCACCTGATCCGGTGCCTGACCCTCGCGCACCAACTCGATCAGGCAGGATGGAATTGCCAGTTCATCTCGCGAGACCTGCCAGGAAACCTGATCGCGAAAGTGCAGGACGCCGGGTTCACGGTGTTCACTTTGCCGCCGCCCCAACATGCGCCGCAGCCCGCCGCCGGCGACACGCCCCACGCGGCGTGGCTCGGTGTGTCGCAGACCGCAGATGCCGCTGAAACCCGCCCAATCCTGAAGGCAATGGAACCAGCTTGGCTTGTTGTGGACCACTATGCTCTGGACCACCGCTGGGAACGTTCAGTGCTACCCAAGGACACGCGCTTGTTCGTCATTGATGACCTCGCTGACCGGCCTCATGATGCGGATGTCTTGCTTGATCAGAATTACGGCCGGCAACAATCTGACTATGCCCGGCTCGTGCCATCGGATTGCACCCTTTTGATTGGCCCCACCTACGCACTTCTGCGCCCGGAATTCGCCGCACGGCGCGCCGAAAGCCTTAAAAGACGACAGACCGGAAAACTGGAAAATCTGTTGGTCGCAATGGGAGG
>Ga0316201_10001768_pt1 | contig 14905 bp, 10 predicted proteins | sample CS6wburrow_MG_FD_204516 | JGI IMG/M metagenome (GOLD analysis project Ga0316201, IMG submission 204516) | Coastal sediment microbial communities from Delaware Bay, Delaware, United States - CS-6 worm burrow | ecosystem: Environmental > Aquatic > Marine > Coastal > Sediment | place: USA... | reverse complement strand
CGAAATGTGCCGTCGTTGACCATCTGCCGAAGGTCGCGGTTGGTTGCGGCGATGACCCGCACGTCGACTGGAATCATCCGCGTGCCACCCACACGCTGCACTTCGCGCGTCTCGAGCACGCGCAGCAGCTTCGGCTGAAGGCTGATGTCGAGCTCACCGATTTCGTCGAGGAACAGGGTGCCGCCGTCGGCGACTTCGAAGCAGCCCTGCTTGCGGTCGGCGGCCCCGGTGAACGAGCCACGCTCGTGGCCGAACAAGATGCTTTCGATGAGATTGGCTGGAATTGCGCTGCAATCCTGAACGACGAGGGGGCGCTGCGCCCGCTTCGAAGCCCGGTGAATTGCCCTGGCCACGAGCTCTTTGCCGGTACCGGTCTCGCCACGAACGAGGACGGTCAGGTCGGATGCGGCCACCTTCTCGAGGACAGCGAAGATCTCGCGCATGCGAACGCCGTGGCCGATGAGGTCGTAGAACTTCTCGCGCCGGCTGAGGTCGATTTCAATGGTGCCCGGGCCGTGCTCGAAGCGGATGACGGTCAGTCCGATGCGCAGGGGCATTCCGGGTTCGAGCCATGCCTCGCGAACGCGAACACCTGCAACCCAAGTTCCGTTGGCCGAGCCCAGGTCCCGCAAGAGGAAGCCGTTCTCCTTGGCGATGATTTCGCAGTGCGTGCCGCTCACCGCATTGTCGCTGAGCGTCAGGTCACAGATGACGCTCCGTCCGATGGTCATGCGCTCGCTTGCGATGTCGAGCCGCTTTCCCTTCTCAGGTCCGTCCTCGACGACCAACCTGCTCTTGCGAAGCTTCCGCTTGGTGACTTTGCGCTTGACGAGCTCCTTGCTGAGCCCCGGGTCGTCGTTCACTCGCCGTCCTTTCGAAGCGCCTCGATGGCCGCCGCGTAGTCGCCCTGGTTGAAGACGGCGCTGCCAGCAACGATGACGTCGGCGCCAGCTTCGATGACTTGGCGCGCGACACCTGGCTTCACGCCGCCGTCGACTTCGAGGTCGATGTCGAGGCCGGACCGGTCAATCATCGCGCGAATCTGCGCGAGCTTGTCATTCGCGGACGGGATGAAGCTCTGGCCGCCAAAGCCCGGGTTGACGCTCATGACCAGGATCAGGTCGACGTCGGGCAGCACGTATCGTAGGCAATCGGGAGGGGTATGGGGGTTGAACGAGACACCCGCGCGTTTTCCGAGAGCGCGGATCTGCTGCAGCGTCCGATGCAGATGCGTGCAGGCCTCCGCATGGACCGTGATGACGTCGGCGCCAGCGTCCGCAAACGACTGAACATATTTCTCCGGTTCGACAATCATGAGGTGAACGTCGACCGGGTTTTTCGTCGCAGCTCGGATGGCTTTGACGACAGGGGGGCCAATCGTGATGTTCGGCACAAAACGGCCGTCCATGACATCGACGTGGATCCAGTCGGCTCCCGCCTCGTCCACGGCCTGGACTTCAGCCTGCAGAAGGCCAAAATCAGCCGAAAGAACGGACGGGGCGATTCGAAGGGGCTTTGGTGACCGGGGCACGGCAGCAGTCAAGCGCCGCAGGGGCACCCTGTCAATGGCATCCGTTCCTTGACCCGGATAGCGCCCGCAAACGACAATGGAAAAACGCCTTAAGGGGAGGGCAGACGAGCTGAGATGACCGATCAGAGATACAACCTGATCGAAAGACTTGAAGCCGGTGGGATGGCCGAGGTCTTCCTCGCGGAAGCCACGAGCGTTCAAGGTTTCAAGAAACGCGTCGCTATCAAGCGCGTGCTGCCGCATCTCGCCTCGCACGCGAACTTCATTGGGATGTTTCTCGACGAGGCGCGGCTTGGCGCGCGCCTGACGCACGCAAACATCGTCAGCGTTTTCGACATCGGCAAGTCCGACAACAGCTTCTTCATCGTGATGGAGTTCGTCGACGGCACGAACCTGAAGAAAATCATCGAGACGCTGCGGCTCAAGCGCAAACCCTTCCCTCTCAAGGACGTCATCTACATCGCGATGGAAGCCTGCCGCGGGCTGAGCTACGCGCACGAGCTTCTCGACGACGACGGAAACCTGGTCGAGCTCGTTCACCGGGACGTGTCGCCGCCGAACATCCTGATAAGCAAGCGCGGCGAGGTGAAGGTCACCGATTTCGGCCTGGCCAAGGCGCGAACGCAGCTAGAGCGAACCGACCCTGGCGTGGTGAAGGGGAAATTCAGCTACCTGTCCCCCGAGGTGGCCAATGGGCAGCCTGTCGACGCCCGGGCCGACATTTTCGCGCTCGGCGTTTGCATCTGGGAGATGCTCTCGGGGCGGCGTTTGTTTCTCGGCGAGACCGACTACGACACCGTCCAGGCCGTATCGAACGCCGACGTCCCGAGCCTGGTCGGCGACCACCCCGAGGTAGACCCGCAGTTCGAAATGCTGCTTCTCCAGTCGCTGGCCAGGGACCCCGCCGAGCGTTTCCAGTCGGCACGCGAGTTCGGCGACTCGCTGGCAAGCTATCTCTTTCACCATCAGATGAAGGTGACCTCGTACGACATCGCCAACCTGGTCAAGGCCGCGCTCGAGCGTCAGAAGTCGGTGCCGCCGCAACCCATGCAGATTGACGGCATGATTCAAGAAGAGCTCGGCCGGTTCACCTCGCTCGACAGCTCGGTCAGCATCCCCGCCGACCCATCGAAACCGTTTAGGCTCAGCCCGGACGACGAAGGCGCGCGCCCTCTGGTCGCATCCGACTTCGTCGACCCGAGCAACTGGTTCGCCGGTGATTCGGAGGTCGAGACGGCGATTGAGAACGTGCGCAGCAGCGCGCCCCCTGGCGCTACGATGGGCTGGTTCGAATCGAAGGACGACAAGCCGAAGGCCGGAGGACGAGCGAGGGCGCCTATGGGGCCATCGCTCCTGCCGTCGCCTCGCAGCAAGAGCGAAGAAGGCGCCCCCGTGATGACGTTTCGCGCGCCGGGCGCGACTCCGATTTCGATTGCGGATCCCGGGTCGCGCAAGCCCGACGAACAGAAGAATCGCAAAGGCGCCGGCACCAGAAAGCCTGGCGGCTCCAAGCTGGCCCTGATTGTCGCCGCGGTCGTCGCGCTAGCTGCGCTCAGTGTTGCCGTCGGCTGGTTTCTGACGAAGTAGGCCGGCGCCTGGCCTTGGCCCGAACGCCGCGGCTCAGTTGGCGCAGGCGTTGGTAGTCCTGAAGCGGCATGGCTTTCTCTCCAAAGCGGGCGGCGAGATACGCGTCGGTGACCTCTAGAACGTCATCCGCCGCGGCGAAGCCCGATTCGCCGAGCTCCTTGGCGTGCTCGATCGGTGTGACATCGGGCGGGCGCGCTTGTCCCGCGCTGCGAAGGCTGCGTTCGAGCGAGAGATAGAGACGAACGGCGCGGTCGCGGTTGGGGTCGAGCTGCCGCCCTGCGCGGGTCTGGCGCCGGCGCTTCTGACGCCATCGAACCAACACGGCCCCTACGCCGAAAATGCTCATGATGGCGATGAACCAGCGCCAGTCGGGGCGGAACGGAATCGGTCCGAACTGGTCCGCGCTCGCTGAGGTCCCATCTGGCTTGAGCTGCGCGCCTCGCCGATCGCCTCCGAGGGATCGGTACCATGCGGCTAGGCCTTGCAGAGCTTTGGCCTGGTCGCGGATGTTGTACTCGACGACGTACTCGGCCCAGCGCACGCGCATCGCATCGAGCATCTGTCGCATCTTCACGGCGAAGCCGGATGGCGCGGCGAAAACCTGACCGGAGGCCGGTGTCGGGTCGAACGTCAGCCAGCGGCCGTCGATGAACACCTCTACCCAGCTGTGCGCGTGACCGTTGCGGACGGCGTAATAGTCGCCGTACGGGTTGTAGTCCGCGCCGAGAAAGCCGGTGACGTTGCGCGCCGGCAGTCCGAGGGAGCGCATCATGATGGCCATCGCCGTGGAGAAGTATTCGCAGTGACCCGCCTTGGCTTCGAACAAAAAGACGTGAAGCGGATCCTTTCCTTCGGTATCGGGCTGCTCGAGCGTGTAGCGGTACTTGCCTGCGCCGCGCAGGTATCGTTCGACCGACTGGGCTTGGGCGTAGGGGTTGAAGGCCTCATTGGTGACCTTTCGCGCCAGCTCCTCAACGCGCTCGTAGCCGGCCGGAACCTCGAGGTAGCGCCGACGGAGCGCCTCCGGGATGCTCTCCCGAAAACCGCGCGACCTCGCCTTGGCGAAGGCCTTGTAGGTCAGCGGGCCTTCGCTCCGGCCTTCGTAACGAATGTCGAGTCCGGGCGCCTCTGTGATGCGCCGATAGCGATTGCGCCCGGAACGAAGCACGGGCGGTACCTGAAGGGACACCGTCCCCTCGGGCAGGAACAAGACGGCCTCATTCATTGGGTCGAGAATGATTTCGTATTGCCGGTCTTCCGCCTTCTGAGGACGGAAGACGATGTACTCGTCTTGGAGGCGCCTCAGCTCTTCTCGGGCAGTCTGGGTGCGCGACCAGCGTCCCTCGCTGTACTGGTCGAACGAGGTGCCACGGAGGCGAAGGTCGAGCGAACGCGGCGGCGGGTCGGGGCGGTTACGGGGCTTGACCCGCATGACCACGGTCGGGTCGTCGCGAATCGTGCCGAAGCCGCCGAGCTCGACGTCATCTCCAAAACCGGCCACCGCCTGTGTACGCACGCCCAGGTTCGACAGGTAGCCAAAGCCAACGCGCGGGAACGCGAAGAACATGGCGGCAGTCAGGACGAAGAGCGGCACCGCTAAAAGCGTCGTCCCCGCAAAGAACGCGGGCGTCGCAACTGTCTTGCTCTGGAGCTCGCCACGGAGCATCGGGCTTTGTGCGCCGTGCTGAGTCTCGAGCTCTTTTCGAAGGTGCGTGAGCGCGAGCATCCAGGGCATGACGAGGACGAAGCCAAAGAAGACGACGGCGAAGTCCAGGCCCGTCGAGAACACGGTGCCTGCGATCAGGTGCAAAAAGCCTAGGATGGCGATCTGCTGGTAGTCTGCTGCGGTCTTTCGGTGCGAAAGGCGGGAGATTTGGAGGAAGGCAGCGTACTGCACACCCACCGACAGCAGCGGCTCCCCGGCCGCCGCCCGCGCAATCTGAATGAAGAGCACCACGACGGCGGCAATGTTCCAGAAACGCGAGTAGCCCGGGCGGTCGATGAGCGGCGGCTCCGCAAACCAGCTGGCCGCAAAACCCACGACGACCAGAACCGCCTCGAAAGGACTGAAGGTGGTGCCGAGCAAGAGCGCGCTCAGGCCAAGGGCGGCGAAGAGGTAGGTGACCAACTTGTGGGCGAAGCCAAACCTCATGCCGCGCGCCTCTTCTTTTTCGGGCTGCGGCCGGAGGCCTTGGCGCGAGCGGGCTGAAGCAGCGCGAGGAAGTGCCAGATTGGGTCGGGCGGCGTGCCACCGGGGACCAGTGGTGAAACGCTGTCGCTCGACTGAACCTGCACCGAAACGCCCTGGACCAGGTATACCGAAACCAGGGTTGCAGTCTCGGAAATCGAAGTTTCGAAACGCGCGCGCCAGTCGGTTTCGTCATCGATGTTGGACGGTAGAACGTTGTCTACGCTCAGCGTGACCAGCGCACTGGACTCCTGCTCGTGCTCACGGACGACCAGCTCGCCGCGGCTTGCTGTCCGCTTCCAGTGGATGTCCCGGGCCTCGTCGCCCTCTCGATAGAAACGCACGCTGCCTGCGAATTCGCTGCCGCGTCCGGTCTGGTGAATCGGCGCGGCTTCCCCTTGCATGGGGCGCAGAGACGGGGTGGCGACGTGCTCGAGCAGCTTCGGATAGACGACAATCTCATCGGGCAGGAAGATGGTGTAGCCCTTTTCGATGAGGCCGAATGGATATCGGGTGAGGACCCGCATGGTGCCTAGCTCGAACAGCCCTCTGCGCGGTGCATCGAATCGATAGCTCCCAATTTCTTTCTTTCCTGGTTCGATACGTACGAAACGCGCGGCTTCGGTGTCCAGACCGTCCAGCTCGTCGATGGTTTCGACCGAGACGCTCGAGAGCCAGCGCTTCTCGTTGAGCACGGCGATGTCTATCAGAGAACGCCGACCAGCAAAGAGGCGCTCGGGCAGCTGGCGTTTGATTTGCAGCTTCCAAAGGGCGAGGTCGCTGAGGACACCGCTCACCAGGAGCAGGCTGAGGAGCAAGCCGAGAACCAAGTAGAGAAGATTGTTCGCCGTGTTCACGGCAGCGAGGCCGACACCGACGGTCACGAAGAGGAACGCCCTACCCTCGCGCGTCAGTCGAAACTTCCGCCTACTCCGCTTTCGCCGAAAGATCCGCATCGACCGGCCCGATCAGAGAGGGACCGACACGATGGTGAGCAGCTCGCGAATCACGCGCTGTGCATCGTCACGAACGGCGGCTCCGCCCATTCCACCGCTGACCTTCACACGGTGCGCCAAGACGGGGCCCGCGAGTGCTTTGACATCGTCGGGCAGGACGAACGAACGACCTTCGACGAGCGCCCTCGCCCGCGCCGCGCGCTCGAAACCGAGTGCGCCTCGGGTGGACACGCCGACCGAGAGAAGAGGCGTATTGCGGGTGGCGATGACGATTCGGTGCAGGTAGTCGAGGACCGAGTCGTCGACGCGCACCAAGTCGATGGCCTGCTGTACGTGCCGAAGCTCGCTCGCGCTCATCGCGGGGCTGAGTTGCCCAACAGGGTCTGCGCCGCGGCGATTGAGCACCTCCCGCTCGACTCCGGGCGGCGGATAGCCGACGCTGAGCCGCACGAGAAATCGGTCGAGCTGTGACTCCGGCAGTGGGTAGGTTCCGTAGAACTCTTGCGGGTTCTGCGTGGCCACCACGAAGAATGGCTCTTCGAGGCTGTACGTCTCTCCGTCAATCGATACTTGCCGCTCGTCCATCGCCTCGAGGAGCGCGCTCTGCGTCTTGGGCGTCGTGCGGTTGACCTCGTCGGCGAGCAGAACCTGCGTGAAGATCGGACCGGGCCGAAACTCGAAAGTGCTCTTGGACTGATTGAACACGTTGCCGCCGAGGACGTCGGTCGGCATCAAATCCGACGTACATTGAAGGCGGCGAAACGTCACGCCGACCGATGCGGCCAGAGCCCGCGCCAGCGTTGTCTTCCCGACACCGGGTACGTCCTCGAGCAGCAGATGCCCTCGCGCCAGAAGCGAGACGACAGCAAGCTTGATGACCTCTTCTTTGCCCCGAACCACCAGCGCAATGTTCTGAACGAGGCGCTGAGATAGTTGGGTCGCGTTCTCCGAAATGTGCGCGACGCTTGGTTGAGCCACCTAAGGAGCCTACCACACCCAACGTTGTGGGTAAAATATTACAATACGACTGACCACAGGGTCGGTCTTCCCCTTTTTGTCCACAGTGGTTCTATCAGCCAATGTGCCCGCTATTCCGGGGACTTGGAATCTGAATGTGCCGCCGAGTCCACAGTGGGCGCTGTGGAGAGGATGGAATCAGGGTCTTCGAAGAGAAAGGCCTCGATCTCGGCTCGCTTGGCGTGTGCATCGCGCCGGCCCATCTCGATGAGGGTCTGCGCGAAGCCGCCGTCGAACAAGAGATAGCTCGCCAAATCCGCGTCCGCCCCGGCGCCGACATCGAGCATGCTGATGAAGGCACGCCCGAGACTCTTCCCAAAACGAACACGATTGGAAGCCAGGTATTCGGAGGCAACCTGTCCGATGTCGATACTGGGCCGCAGGACCAATGAGCTCAGCAAGCGCCGTTGCGCCAAGGCGCCACGGGCCTTCCCGGCCTCGTTGATCCGGTCGAGAAACTCAGGACCGTACGCGCGCACGCCATCTCGAAGGAAGTCGTTGATGCGCTGAACTTCGAGGAGGTCGGTGTTGACGTGGTCGAGAAGAAAAGCGTTGAGCACCTTGCCGAGCATGTACGTCGCGCCCGGGTACTTGCCGTCTTGAACCGCGCGCGCGCCGGGCGGGTGCGGAGTTGAAAGCCCAACGACCAGCAAGCGGTTCATGCCTAGATGAACCGAAGGCCCCATCGGCGTGTTGAGGCGAAGGCCGCCGTCGCAATGGATCTCGTCGCCAATTTCGACGGGCGGAAAGATCAGCGGAATCGCTGCCGAAGCGAGCACGTGGTGCTGGCCGATCCGAGCCCGGCGGACTAGGGCGTGCAGGCCTAAACTATCAGGAATTCCAACGCCAGGAGCCGAATCGACGAAAATCACGGGCTGCCCGGTGCCCACGTGTGTCGTGCTCACCGTGAGCGCTCGAAGCGCGCCGCTGCGGATGTTCTGCCGGAGCCGTCGCCAGCGAACGTTTCTGCCGACGAGAGCCGATAGCGGGGCGGGGTCGAAGACGCCCCGCGCCTGACCGGAGCCGCCGAGAAGCACCCGATAAAGGCCTGCGGCCTGGCGAAGACCAAACCCGAGGACGTGAGGCAGCTCGAGCTCGGTCCAAATGGAGACGAGCTGTTTCACCGCGCTTGGCACGTCGCCGATTGCGGAAGCGACGAAGGCGCCGTTGACCGCCCCGACGCTCGTCCCAGAGATCAGGTCGACCTTGGGTCCGGTCCCCCTGGCGTCGACGAACTCGCTGAAGATGTATTGGAGGACGCCAACCTCGTACGCTCCTCGCGCACCACCTCCCGAAAGTATCAAGCCAAGTCCAGCCACTATGGTTCCTCGTCTTTCAAGGGTATCAGCCGAAGCGCCTTGTCGCAGGATTCCTCGCTCGGAAGCAGGCGGCGAATCTCTGGAGGGAGCCAAATGTCCCCGTGAGGCAAGCGGCGGAGCGCGCCGAGCAGCACCTCGGCTCTTCGCCAGGGTGGGGCGCTCGGCGAAACATAGAGCAGCATCTCGCCCCGGACGCGGCAAAGGCCTCCGTCGACATGCGCCTCCTCGGGGAGCTCCTCTTCCCGAAGGCGTATCCCCAGGCGCGTCAAAGCTCGTTCCAAGGCGTCGAGCTGCAGCGCTAGTTCCACGCCTCTAGGGTGCCGCCGAGCGCGGCCCCCCGCAATCTGGTCGTTTCGGCAAGCGATTTGGTAAGATGATTGGACTTTGATTCGCCTAGCAAAACCATGGATCGGCGAGGACGAGCGTCGCGCTGTCGCCGCAGTTCTCGAGTCTGGACAACTGGTGCAGGGGGCCCTGGTCGAGCGCTTCGAGCAGGCGGTCGCGGCACTGCTCGGTCGTCGGCACGCCGTCGCCGTGTCGAGTGGCACCTCTGCGCTACAGCTCGCGCTCAAGACGCTGCAAGTGGGTGGCGGTGACGAGGTGATCTGCCCAGCGCTGAGCTGGCCGAGCCCGGCACATGCGATTCGCCTTTCCGGTGCGAAGGTGAGCTTCGTCGACATCGATCAAGACGAGTGGAACAGCACCGCCGAAGCGCTTCGCGCCGCACGGACTGGCAAAACCAAGGCGGCGATCGTCATCGACCAGTTCGGGAACCCCGTGCGCGCCCAGGCGATTGAGGAGGCGCTCGGCTCGCTGCCGATCATCGAAGATGCGGCATGCGCCATCGGGAGTCGCTTTGCGGGCGGCCCCTGCGGAAGCCTCGGCCTGGTGTCCTGCCTCAGCTTTCACCCGCGAAAGATCTTGACGACAGGCGAGGGCGGGATGTGCCTGACCGACGACGACGACATCGCCGACAAGCTTCGGATGCTTCGCAACCACGGACAGCTCGGCGGAGCGTTCGTCGTCGCTGCGGGTAACTCCCGCATGACCGAAATGGCGGCAGCCCTGGGGCTCGCGCAACTTCAGCGCCTCGACGAGATCCTAGGACGAAGGCGTGAGCTTGCCGCGCTTTATACCTCGGCCTTCGAAGGGGAGCTCGACCTTCAAAGCACGCCCGCTGGCGCGGAATCGAACTACCAGACCTTCGGCGCCATCCTTCCACAAGGGTTCGACCGCGACTCAGTCCGCCAGAAGCTCCACAAGCGAGGCGTCGAAGCCGGCCTTTTGTCATTCGCGATTCACAAGCTTGGGAGCTTCACCGGGAGCGACGCTTCGCTGCCGATCAGCGAACACATCGCGGCGCGCGGCATTGCGCTGCCACTTTACCCGCAGATGCGGAACGCCGAAGTCGAGGAAGTCGTGAACCGCGTTCGTGAGGTGCTCCATGGGTGAAGAGCTGGTTCTAGAGGTGAAAGGACTGCGCAAGACCTTCCACATCGGTTTTTTTCGAAAGCGCGTCGACGCGGTGCAAGGGACGAGCTTCTCCGTCAGGCGGGGCGAGATTTTCGGCCTGCTCGGTCCCAATGGCGCAGGCAAGACGACCACCATCAAGTCGATTCTGCGACTGATCTTCCCGACGGAGGGCGAGATCCGGATCTTCGGTCGCTCGGCCGACGACCGCGAAGCCGCCAAGCGGGTCGGCTACATGCCCGAGAACCCGTACGTCTATCAGTACCTCAAGCCCATCGAGTTCCTCGACCTGTGCGGGCGGCTCGTCGGCATGCCGAAGGACGAGCGCCGCGCTCGCTCCGAAGAGATGATCGACAAGGTGGGCCTCCGGCACGCGGCAGACCGACCGATTGGCAAGTTCTCCAAGGGCATGATGCAGCGGATCGGACTTGCACAGGCGCTGCTGCACGACCCGGAGCTCCTGGTCCTCGACGAGCCGATGAGCGGCCTCGACCCGATCGGCCGCAAAGAAGTGCGCGACCTCCTGCTCGAGCAGCGGGCCCGCGGCAAGACGCTCCTGTTCACAAGCCACATCCTGAGCGACGTGGAGCTGCTCTGCGACCGCGTGGTGATCATGCAGCAGGGCAAGATCACCTCCGAGGGGCAGGTCCACGACCTGTTGGAGTCGGCGGGGCGCCGCGTCGAAATCCGGCTGAGCCGGGCCTCGCAGAAGCTCAAAGATTCGCTCGGCTCCCGCGGGATGATCGTCGACGACGGGGCCGGGCATCTGACCCTGAGAGTGGACGGCCAGAAGGCGGTCGACGAGATCCTCCGAATCTCGAGCGCGGCGGGCGCCAGGCTGGACGCCCTGGTACCCGAGCGGCAATCGCTGGAGAACCTGTTCTTGGAAGACGCGAGCCGCTGAGCCGCCCACTTGCTCCGCAATCGCGTGTTCCTTAGAGGTAAGGCATGACCGTCAAGAGGGTTTCACCGCAAGAGGCCGACGCGCTCGTCAAAGAGGATGGCTACGTCTACCTCGACGTTCGCTCGATCCCGGAGTTCGAAGCAGGGCACACGCCCGGCGCTTACAACATCCCACTGTTGCACGCGACTCCGACCGGGATGCGTCCCAACGGAGACTTCATGTCGGTGGTAACCGCCGTCTTTGCGAAGGACAGCAAGCTCGTGCTCGGCTGTCGCTCCGGCAACCGCTCCTTGCGCGCCGCGGAGGCACTGCTCGCCGCAGGCTTTGAGCAGGTGGTCGACCAGCGGGCCGGCCACGAGGGGGCACGGGACGCCTTCGGCCAGCTCCAAGAGCCAGGCTGGCACGGCGCCGGCCTCGAAGTCGCGAGCGAGGCTCACCCAGAGAGAACCTACGAAGCCTTGCTCGGGCGCCGCGGCGGCTAGCCGAACATGCTCGCCCAGAGCAGCCCAGGGAGCCTGGCCAGGGACGGGTCGGCGTTGAAGTAGGTGAGCCTCGGACCGACCGCGACCGCCCTGTCGTTGTCGACGAACCAGGCGGGCCTAGGGAAGACACGGAACGGCCCCCGGAGCACCGACTTCTGCGGCCGGTCGAACATGAACGTGTTGTGCACGACGCCCTGTCCCGATCGAATGTCCTTGCGCTCGTGCCCCGGGAACGCGCCCCAGGTGGGCGTCACCAGGCCGTAGACCAGGCCCGACCAGTGATTCACCGCAATGGCGCCGTAGTGGAGATTGGCGATCGCGCGCTCGACCGCGTCTGCAACGGCCGGGTCCTTCAGCGACTTCGGGTGGACGAAGATGCTGCAAGCCAGCGTGCCCCAAACCCGCTCGTTGCAGAACTCGACCGCCTGGTCGATGTACTCGACAATCGACGATGCCCGGAGCGCGACCTCGCTGGTCTGTCCGCACCAGGACTCGGTGTTGAAGCAGATGTCGTCGGTCTGACTCGGGTCGAGGTGGTGAATCAGCGTCCAGGGCACGTGCCCCTCACCCTTGGCGCCGAACTGTTCGGCGTCGGGATGATGCCCGAGGAACATCTTCTGGCGCTCTTCAGCGCCCGGGTAGTACGGCTTCCGCTCGCCGACCTTCCGAAATGCGTTTCGAACTGAAGCCAGCAGCGCGTCGCGCCGGTCCCATTGCTCGTGCTGCACGATGACCCTCGTCGCCGTGCAGTTGAAGCCCGCATTGTTCACGATGGTCGACGCGAGATTCATCCCATGAAAATCCAGGTCCTTTTGCGACCAAGGGCCCGGGACGATGATGACGGGGCTCACGTTTCCGAGCTCGCAGCTGACTCGCTTCGCGTTGCGCGCTTCGTCCGCTGCCTTTCTGCGCGCCCCTTCTTCGCCCACGCCGAACACAATCGCGTCGTGGGTCTTGTCCGAACCGGTGACGTGAATCTCCTCGACCAGGTCATGCGTGCAGAGGTACTCCCCCTCAGCCGCGCCGCCGTAGACCAGGCGAAAGAAGCCGCGTGCGCGAAGCGGCTCGAACATCTCGTCGACCAGCGGACCGAGGTACTCGTTGACCGGGTTCATCTTCAGCAGGACCACCTGGCCCTCCACGAAGAGCTTGTAGAGGGTGTCCATGGGCCCAATCGAAGAGACGTTGCCCGCGCCAAGCACCAGGCAGAGCTTCCCCTTCGGCGACTTCTCCCGATAGAACGAAGCCTGGTGCTCGCTCAGGTTCTCGAGGCTGACCCCGGGCTGCATCCAGACTTCCGCGGTGAAGCCCTGAAAGAGCAGCCCGTCGAACCCGTCCAGCGGAAACACCGGAGCGACCACCTGTCCGTCGGGGCGCGCGAACGCTGCTCTTGGAAGCTGCGGCACGCCCTGGTCCTGGATGTCTTGAAGTGAGGTAATGAGGACGCTGATGTTCTTGACGATGGCCGCCGGGCCGACCAGCCACTCTTCTCCCTCTTCGACATTGCCGAAGGTCATGCCCTTGGCTTCCACGGACGCCGCGACCCAGCGCTCGGCGACCTCGACGGCTCTCTCGCGTACATGCACGAGAAGCTCGATGCGCTCTTCGATGTCGAGCGCTACCCATTCGTTGCGGTGGTCCTCGAGGATGGCGAGCGCTTCGTCGAGCCTCCCCTGGGAGGTGGGCTCGATTCGATGCTGGGCTTCGGGGATGGCGGCGGAGCCTTGCTGCTCGGCGACGGCTTGAGTCAAGGGGCCTCCTTCAGGACGCGGATACCGAAGCCATGTTGGGGTTTTGGCCCGCGGAGATCAAGAGTTCCTTGACCTCGTCGAGGCTGTCGCAGACACGGGCGGGCGGAAGGCTTTTCAGAAACACTTTTCCGTAGCCTTTGCGGCGGATTCTCGAATCGAGGATGGCGACGACACCTCGGTCCTGCCTGCTGCGAATCAGGCGTCCGAAGCCCTGTTTCAAAGAGAGTGCCGCCGCGGGGACCAGGTAGCGCATGAAGGCGGATTCACCGGCTTCTTCGAGGCGTTCGCAACGGGCGGCGACCACCGGGTCGCTTGGAACATCAAAGGGGAGTTTGTCGATGACGACGAGCCGAAGCGCTGATCCGGGAACGTCGACGCCCTCCCAAAAGCTCGCAGTCGCGAACAAAACCGCGTTGCCCTGATCCCGAAACCGGTCGAGCAGGGTTTGCTTCGGCGCGTCGCCTTGAACGAACCACTCGTAGTCGAGATGCTCCCCGACGCGTTCCGAGAGAATACGCATCATGCGAAGCGAGGTGGAAAGAACGAACGCGCCTCCTTCGCTCAAGCGTATGAGCTCGAGGATCTCTTTGACGGCAGCGTCGGGGAAGTCCGAGGCGCGAGGGTCGGGTAAGTGAGTCGGGGCGTAGAGCGCAGCTTGCTCCTCGTAGCGGAACGGCGACTCGACGAGCTCCTCGCTGACTTCGTTTTCGATCCCGAGACGGCGCTTGAGGAATCGGAAGTCCCCTCCCGTGGTCAGCGTCGCACTGGTAAACACCACGCAAGGGACACGTTCGTGAAGGCGCTCCCGCAGGACCGGACCCACGTCGATCGGGCTCGAGCCTACGGCGGGGCTTCGTCCAGATGCCTGCGCCCAGCTCACCTGCCCGGGCGCTTCGAGGGAGCCGAGCGCATCCCGGAGCTGGTCGGCTCGCCTTGCAATTTGCAGGACATTCTCTCTTGGAGGCCGAATGCCCCGGCAGGATGCGCCGAGCTCTGCGAGCGTGTTGTCGAGAGCGAATAGCCCGTCTTCGGGGATGGCTTCCGGAGGCAAGGGAACGCGGCCGCCGCCGGCATTGCCGGGTAGGGCGCTGAAGAAATTCGAGGACTGCTGAAGCACGGCATCGAGCAGGCGCGTCGTCTGTTTCTTTTCGCCGCGTTCACCGCGCAAGGCCGTTCGAGCATCGCGGACCAGTCTCTCGAGCATGGCGGTCGAGAGCCTCGAGCCGAAGAAGAGCGTCGCCGTGTCCTCGATCTGATGCGCTTCATCGAAGATGACCGCGTCGTAGTCGGGCAGGACCGAAGCAAAGCCGGTATCTCGAAGCGCAAGGTCCGCGAAGAACAGATGATGATTGACGATCAGCAGCTGAGCGCTCTCCGCCCGTCGGCGCACGCGGGTCACAAAGCAGTCTTCGTAGTGCTCGCAACGCGAGCCGATGCGCGTGTCCGACCCACTCACCACGCGCGACCAAATGGGGTCTTCCTCGGCGATCGAGGCCAGGCTCGCGCGGTCGCCCGATTCGCTGCTCTCGATCCAGTTGCGAAGCGCAGGGAGCGAGCGGGCGAAGCGGGGTTGCGTGGCGTCGACGCTGCTCGACAGCTCCTCAAAGCGCCGGAGGCACAGGTAGTTGCTCAGGCCCTTCACACAGGCCGCGTCGATGTCGATTCCGAGATGGATTTTCAAGGCGGGCAGGTCCTTTTCC
>Ga0316201_10001767_pt1 | contig 14907 bp, 11 predicted proteins | sample CS6wburrow_MG_FD_204516 | JGI IMG/M metagenome (GOLD analysis project Ga0316201, IMG submission 204516) | Coastal sediment microbial communities from Delaware Bay, Delaware, United States - CS-6 worm burrow | ecosystem: Environmental > Aquatic > Marine > Coastal > Sediment | place: USA... | reverse complement strand
CAGAAAAATATGCTGCAGCGGATAAAACAAAACGAGAAAATATTGATTTAAAAAATCAGGCCGAAGCATTATGTTTTGAAGCTGAAAAAGAACTTTCTCTTCTTAAAGATAGTATCTCTGACGAGAAACAAGAAACCGTTAAAAAATTAATTGAAAATATTCGACAAGAAATTCAAAATGATAACATTGACGGATTAAAATCACAAGTTGAAGATTTAAAAACAGCTATGAAAGATATGATACAGGCAAAACCAATGGAAAATGATCCGAATTCAGATCCAATGTCAAATTTAAATGACTTATAATGGATTTCGTATTTAAGAAAACGAAAACTCAAGTGATTATTATGATTCACTTGAGTTTTTACTATCATCAACAATAATACATTCAGTAGTTAAAATCATACTTGCAATTGATGTTGCATTTTGTAATCCAGAGCGAGTCACTTTTGCTGGATCGACAACGCCATCTTCATACATATTTCCAAATGTATTTTTTGCAGCATTATAGCCAATTTCAAATTCTTGTTGCTGAACTTTTTCTATAATGACTGGACCATTAATACCAGCATTATTAGCAATTCGTTTTAATGGTGCTAAAATTGCTCTTGATATAATCATGGCTCCAATAAGTTCATCTTCTTTTAAATTATTTTTTGCCCATGTGACAAGATTCTCTGATAGATGAGCGAGAGTAGCTCCACCACCTGGAACAATACCTTCTTCAACAGCAGCTCGAGTTGCATTAATTGCATCTTCTAAACGTAATTTTTTATCTTTCATTTCAGTTTCAGTAACAGCACCTACTCGAATGACTGCAATTCCACCTGATAATTTTGCAATTCGATCTTGCAGTTTTTCTTTCTCATAACCAGTATCTGCAATATTTACTTGCTTTCTTAATTGTTCACACCGAATATTAATTTCATTTAACGTTTGTCCATCCGCAACAATAGTCGTGGAATCTTTGTTAACAATAATACGACGTGCTTGACCTAATAAATTTAATTGGATGTTGTCTAAACTTAATCCAGCATCTTGGGTAATAACAGTTCCTCCTGTTAAAATTGCGATATCTTCTAACATCTGTTTACGTAATTCTCCGAACCCGGGTGCTCGAATGGCGACAACATTCACAATACCCCGTAATTTATTTAAAATTAATGTTGCTAAAGCTTCTTTTTCAACATCTTCAGCAATGATTAAAAGAGGTCGTTTTGTTTTCGTAATTTGCTCTAAAATGGGTAATAAATCTTGCTGTACTAATGTAATTCTTTTATCGGTTAACAGAATATATGGATTATCATAAGAAACCTCCATTTTTTCGGTATTTGTGATGAAGTACGGAGAGATAAAACCTTTTTCTAATTTCATTCCTTCTGTAATTTCAAGCTCTGTGACAATTCCTTTCCCCTCTTCTAAGGAAATAACACCTTCTTTTCCCACTTTCGCTAATGCATCAGCGATTAATGAACCAATAACATCATCATTACCTGACGAAATCGAAGCTACTTGTTGAATTGATTGAAGATCTTCGACAGGTTGTGCAAATTCATTAATTTGAGTTACTAAATACTGAGCTGCTTTTTCCATTCCCAGTTTAATTGAAATAGGATTTGCACCTGCTGCAACATTTTTTAATCCCTCTTTTACCATTGCATAAGCTAATACTGTAGCAGTTGTTGTTCCATCGCCTGCTACATCATTTGTTTTCGAGGCGGCCTGACGGATTAATGAAACGCCTGTATTTTCAATATGATCCGGTAATTTAATTTCTTTTGCAATGGTTACACCATCATTCACAATTTGTGGTGACCCATACGATTTTTCTAACACTACATTTCTACCTTTTGGACCTAATGTAACTGAAACAGCTTCTACCATTATTTCCATTCCACGTTCTAAAGCTCGTCGAGCATTATCTTGATATAAAATCTTCTTAGCCATATAACCGAATAAATCTTTTTTTAATTTTCAAATTCAAAATCTTTAAAATACTAATTTAATTCGATAATTATTATTTTTGCAAGCTTAAAATTCAATTCTATTAAACTTTTTTAAAACTTTACTTAAATGGAATTATTTAGTAATATATATTTATAAAATGTATTATGGGCTTGTAGCTCAGTGGACTAGAGCACGTGGCTACGAACTACGGTGTCAGGGGTTCGAATCCCTTCTTGCCCAATACTTAAAATTCAAAATTTTTTTCTTCATTCTTTTTTCAAAATTATGGGGTGTCGCCAAGTGGTAAGGCTGCGGACTTTGACTCCGCCATTCGTAGGTTCGAATCCTGCCACCCCAGTTAAATTCGTATTAAAAATTAAATTTGGATATTCGTATCCAGAAGTCAGAAAAACCAAGAAATTTTCTTTCGGATGAAGAGTTTTTAAAACTTCTTGAATCTCGACCTAATGAAAATTTTTTCGAATGACAAGTCTATTCAGCTATGATAAGTTCTTACTTACATTGGAGAATCGAGAACACTATTTTGAGTTGATTGAAGAACTTTTGAATGGGCCCAGTCATTTTTTACCTTTAAGAAATTTGATTCCTTTTTAATAACCAATCAGATTTTCATTGATAATATAATTAGAAATAGACTTATAAACTCAACAAAACCTATTATAATTCTAGTTGAATTTATTAAATAATAATAGTACCACCTATGTCACACTTCACACATATAAAAACTCGCTTTCAGAATTTATTTTATTTAGAAAAGGCATTAAATAGATTAAATATTACGCATACAGAACAAGAAAAAAATACGATCAATTCAGATTCGAATCCCTACAATGTAAATTTAATAATTCCTCAATCAAATGGGTATGATATTGAATTTGCTTGGAATGGTCAAGAATACGAATTAGTCGTTGATATGAGTTTCTGGCAACAAGCTTATCCAATTGAAAGCTTCATTGATAAAATTGCTCAACAATATGCAGGTGAAGTCATTATTGGAGAAAGTCAAAAAATTGGGTTCCAACCAATTAAATATCAACAAAATGCTGATGGTTCAAATACATTAGTATTAGAACGTTGGAATAGTTAATCTTTATTTTTTAAGGTGTTAATCATAAATGGGTTGATGGTTTAATGAGAAAAAACTCATTCGTCTGACGACTCTTATGGTTCTATCGAATATGGAAGGTGACAATTAAGAATGGAAACAAAATTATTTCCATTCTTAATTGATGATATCTGCTTTTTTCAATAGCTGAAAAACTGTTTTTGTAGGCTTCACACCATAGCCTAACCATTTTTTAATTTTCTCAGATTCAAATTTCGACTGTTTTGTAATTGGATTATAATAACCAACTTCTTCAATTGGACGCCCATCACGTCTAAATGTATTTTCCATAATCACTAATCGATATGATGGAAACCGTTTTCTTCCTATTCGTTTTAATCGTAACTTCAACATATAACTATTTTAATATGTAAATTAATTTTCTTTTTTTCAACAAAAAATAAATTGTCAATCATCTATCATTTAATAATAATAGAAAAATAACAACTATGATGATTCACTAACGACGTGAATAATACTCAATCACAAGTAATTCGTCTAGTTGTAAAGATACGTCATCTCGATCACAATAATCTAAAACCATTGCTTCTAACTTTGATTTATCAAATTTTAAATGAGCTGGGAGATCAGTAACCTGATTATTATTAATATTATTTTCTACTAAAGTTTTTGAACTCATTTTTTCTTTAATTCCAATCATATCATTTAATCGACATTGAAAACTTGGAATATTAACTACTTTTTTATTAACAGTAATATGTCCATGATTTACTAATTGACGAGCTTGTGCAATACTTTTTGCAAACCCTAGTGAAAAACAAATCGTATCTAACCGCATTTCAAGTAATTGAAGTAAAATTAAACCTGTAACTCCTTGACGACGGCGTGCTTCCTTAACATATCGATATAACTGATTCTCAGTTAATCCATAGTTAAACTTTAATTTTTGTTTTTCTTCTAAACGTACACCATATTCGGTTAATTTTTTACCCGTATCAGCATTAGCATTACCATCTTTTCCAGGTCGATTAATTTTGTTTGATTTCTTTGTTGTTAATCCTGGTAATGTTCCTAGTCGGCGACTAATTTTTAATTTAGGTCCTCGATAGCGTGACATAAAAATTAATGGAGTTTATAAATAATTATTTTTACGAATACTTAGTATTTAATTTTGAAACAAGGGCGAGTGACCGGACTTGAACCGGCGAATGGTGGAACCACAACCCACTGCCTTAACCACTTGGCCACACCCGCCAAACTGTTTTTATCATATACTATCAGTTAATATGATTTTAAGTCTAGTTTATTTCTAAAAAAAATTTTCAAATAAAATATATGTCTAATCGAAAACATTTTATCTTAAATGGTCAGAAATATTTTACTGAGCATGATTTAACAATTGTTGAACTAATAAATTATTTTAATTATAATACGTCTTTACTTGTTTTAGAATATAATAATTTCATTTGTACGAAAAAAAATTGGGATAAAATTTTACTAAAAAATAATGATAGAATTGAAATAGTAACAATTGTTGGAGGTGGATAATTCTATAAGTTTTTATAGAATTATCCTTTTTTCAAGTGTCTTTAAGTTCGAATAAGAGCATTAAATTTATCAACTAAAACGAACTGTAGATTATTGACAATAGTTTCAATTTCTTTATTTTCAAGTGTTTTTTCTTTCGACTGAAAAATTAATTGTAAACATAAACTTGTCGATCCTTCTGGTATAGAATTACCTCGATATTCATCTAATATATTTATTTCAGATAAAAATTTTGTACCATTACAATATAATGCTTCTTGAAGTTTTTCAAATTGTATATCTTTTTGAATAATAAATGATAAGTCTTTTACTATTTTTGGATATAGAGAATATTCTTTATAGATAACTAATTTATTTCGTTGAAGTTGACGTGTGATTACTTCCATATCAAACTCAAATAAATAAATCTGAGAAGAAATGGATAATTGATTTGCTAAGATTGGATGAATCTGACCAAATATTCCTAGTTTTACCCCATTTGATAAATATAGATCGCTACTTCGATAAGAATGCATGATAGGATTTATGTTTGAGGTAGGAGTTTTCCAATCCGTTGATAAATTTAATTGTTTTAATAACTGTTCCACTTTTCCTTTTGCTTCAAACCAAGTTAAAGCTGTTTCAGGATCTGACCATGCTAATTTTGTTTTGACACCTCCAAATATCCCAGCAATATATTCTTTTTCCTTAAATTTTGTTTCTATCTCGCCGGAGAAAACATGACCATATTCAAAACCTTCAATGAAAGAGTTTCCTTGTTTTAAGTTCTCTTGAACTGTTTTTATTAAATTAGGTAAGAGACTTGCTCGTAAACTTGAACAATCTGATAAAAGTGGATTGATTAACTTAATCTCATTATTTAAAAATGTTTTTTCATTTACTAATGAATAATGAATAAGTTCGTTGAATCCTAAATTTAAAAGACATGAAGTAAGTTTCTTGCGTGTTCGATAACTTGGATCTTCATTACCAATATTTTTAATTTTTGGTAAAGTAGTTATGAAATTATTAAACCCATGTAATCGACCTATTTCTTCAATTAAATCAATTTCACGTGTAATATCTTCACTTCGAGAATGTGGGATTTGAACTTCCCAACTTAAATTTGAATGATCACATGAAAATTCAAAATTTAAACGATTTAAATACTCTGTAATAATTTCAGGCGTAATATAATGAAACTCTTCATTCGGGGTTTTAATTGGACCTAAAATTTCACTAATTGTTTGATATCGTAATAGAATAGGTTCTAACTTTTGTTCAGGAATTTGTGTAAACGTATGAAGTTTACAAATTAGGTTTGGATTTGAAATTCGTAATAAAGAAATGAATCGATAAATTGATTCAATCAAATATGTATTTTTTAATGATTTTTCATATCTAGCTGAACGATCGGTTCTTAATCCTAAACTTCGTGATTGTTGTCGAATTGTAGCTGCATTAAAAATACTTCCTTCAATTAATAAAGAAGTTGTCTTTTTTGAATAATAACAGTCTTTATTTTCAATTATCCCTGCAATACTTAACGGTAAATTATTTGCTTTAAGGATTAGATTTGAAGAATTTAATTTATATGTTATATCGTTGACAGCAGTAAATTCTTGGTTATTCTCAGCTTTTGAGATTCGTAACTTAAAATTAGAAGAATTTAATTTTGAAGAAATTTTATTAAAATCATAGAGTGCAACGGGATAACCAGTTTCTAATAAAATATAATTTTGAAAATCGAGTAAATTATTGACTGGAGTTATATTCGAACTAATTAGTTTTTGTTTGATCCATTTTGGTACTGTAAAATCACTTAGATTCTCGATAATGATTGCGAGAAGTGTTGAACAATTCGAATTATCTTGATTTGAAATACGAACAATATGATCATCTAATTGCTGCTTCCAAGCTGAAGTTTTAGATGAATAAGTTGAAATTGTCGTTGATTTATTTAATAAGGCAGCAATTTCTGTTGCCATCCCTTGAATCGATAAATTATCAGAACGATTTGCTGTTGCTGATATATCTAAAGCAAGTTGATGTTGTCCATCTATTTCTAATTCTATAATTTCTTCAACTTCAAATCCTCCAAGTGTTAATTTTTCAATAAGATCATCTAAATTAATCGAGTCAACATTTACTAATTCGTTAATCCATTTTAGTGGTATTTGCATTTTTGAATTATTCTAAGTTATTTTACTTAATTTGCTTTAGTAAAAACTAAACCATTTGCTTCTCCATATCGTTCCATAAATCTCATAAATCTGTCCCAAGCTTCAGGACTCTTCATAATATAAATAGATTCAATGGCTTCTGGTTTTCCATTTACAAATCTTGCATTGACATCGCGGGTTTCTAATGTTCCTTCTTCATCAATAAGATACATTCCAGTAATTTCACCTTCTTTGGCTGTGCTTTTATCTAAAATATTTGGATTTTTAAATCGAAATGTAGCAGTTCCTGTACTACCATCACGTGAACGTGTTAAACGAACATCTGGTAAAACTTTTTCATTAAGACCTTTTATAAATTGAATTTTAGCTTCCATAATTCCATCTTTATTTCATATTCCAAAACAGATAAATTTTCATAACTGGAGTTTACCTTAAGCATACAATTTATGTAAATTAAAAAACAATTTTTTTCTTTCCTTCATTGATTTGAATAATCGTTTCCAATGATACGATATTTATCATGATTCAAAGATTGTTGTTTCTTTCACTGATAACCCATAAAACTTTCTCTGCTATCCTCTTTAAATGAGAGAAAAATTCTTGTATGGTCATGTTGGATAATATGAGACTGTTCCTCGTACAATTTTTATAAAAGAACATGAAGGAATGGAACCGATCGTCATTATTTAGACGATCTAACTACCAGTAATATCTCGGAAGGTTATGTAGTTTACGAAAAACTTTTTGTTTTGTTTTTTAGAGATTCTTTAACAAATTATTGGATGAATTATTGGCAATCAATAATCGACACTATAACTTATATTAGGAGCCCCACCTATATATGGTTCTTTTTACTAATTATGATTAAAATTTCTCGAAAAGTCTTTTTGTAAAAAATTCTTATGGACGATTTCTACAATGAAATGAAACTAACATCTTGCAAGAATATTTTACGAATCTATTTATTGAAGCATTGGTAGCTGCCAACCCAAGACCTTATTATTAAAATCACGTTCAGGAATACCTCGCTAGGTACTCTTGTCGTACCAAATAAAATATGGATCTATAACAAGATCTTGGATACCCTTCTTAAAGATGGTCTGATGTTCCTTTGTTTTAATAATTACCTAGTTCCCTGTTTCTATTATATGGTATATGGGTAATCTAGATAACTGTGTTAGACAACCCACGATGTTTCGTTAGCTTTTTTTGCCTGGCCATGATGACTTACGAAATCCCAATGTCCTGAACTAGTTCAGATAAGAATTGTGCCATTCTAATCATATTGTAAATCATCAGCACACTAATGTTCGAAGTGTCAGATGAATCAATTTTTTTTGCAATTTTCTTAAAATAATAAATTTCGTCTATAGGATCAAAATTGTTTCCAAACTTTAAAATGAACGAGAAAAAAATAAGTTAAGTTTGTTTCTAAACCCTTAAATTAAGGGTTTAGAAGAACTAGAAATTAGCCGTTAACAGCTGGAGCTGTTAATGCAACTGGTAATACTTCACCTGAAGCTAAATCTAATGGGAAGTTGTGAGCGTTACGTTCATGCATAACTTCCATACCTAAGTCAGCACGGTTGATGATATCAGCCCATGTGTTGATTACACGACCTTGAGAGTCTACAACTGATTGGTTGAAGTTGAAACCGTTTAAGTTGAACGCCATTGTGCTAATACCCATAGCAGTTAACCAGATACCTACAACTGGCCATAAAGCTAAGAAGAAGTGTAAAGCACGAGAGTTGTTGAATGAAGCGTATTGGAAGATTAAACGACCAAAGTAACCGTGAGCTGCTACGATGTTGTAAGTTTCTTCTTCTTGACCGAAACGGTAACCGTTGTTAACTGATTCGTTTTCAGTTGTTTCACGGATTAAAGAAGAAGTTACTAATGAACCGTGCATAGCTGAGAATAAAGAACCACCAAATACACCAGCAACACCAGCCATGTGGAATGGGTGCATTAAAATGTTGTGCTCAGCTTGGAATACGATCATGAAGTTGAACGTACCAGAAATACCTAAAGGCATACCATCAGAGAAAGAACCTTGACCAATTGGGTATACTAAGAATACAGCAGATGCTGCTGCAACTGGAGCTGAGAAAGCTACGAAGATCCAAGGACGCATACCTAAACGGTATGATAATTCCCATTCACGACCCATGTACGCACCTACACCGATTAAGAAGTGTAATACGATTAATTGGTAAGGACCACCGTTGTATAACCATTCGTCGATAGAAGCTGCTTCCCAAGTTGGGTAGAAGTGCATACCGATAGCGTTTGAACTAGGGATGATTGAACCAGTGATGATGTTGTTACCGTATAATAAAGAACCTGCTACAGGCTCACGGATACCATCGATATCAACTGGAGGTGCTGCGATGAAACCGATAATGAAACAAGATGTAGCTGTTAATAATGTAGGGAACATTATACAACCAAACCAACCGATGTATAAACGGTTTTCAGTACTAGTAATCCAACCAGCGAAACGTTCCCATAATGAAACGCTTTGACGTCTTTCTAAAGTTGCTGTCATAAAAAAATTTTGTAATTATAATTCTTCCCAAGCACTTAACTTGTTAAATATAATTATAAACCAAAAGTATTTTTTTTATCAGCCCTTTATTTTATAAATTTAAAGAATTCTAATTCGAAATCAAAACTAGCCCGATTTGTTGTCCCACCAATAAAAAGTTTTTGATTTTTTTGGATCATCCAAATTTGGGAATATGTTATATAACTTACTAAAGTACTTAACATTAAGAAGAAAAATCCACTATAGATAATTGGAATACCTGGGTCTGTCTTTATCTGTAAACCTGTTGAACTAATAATTTCTGAAAAAGTAATGGGCTGATTTAGGTTAGCAGTCTCATTTAATTCAATATTTCCTAGAAATTTTCCTGTTTCATTGTAAATAGAACAATATCCTTCAAGATTATCGATAATAGCAATAATTCCTTCATTTAAAGAATCATTACTAGCAATCCAAGTTAACCAAATTTTACTTTGGTTACCTGAAGAAATATTGACTAAAGGATATTCAAGAACTTCATCTGCTAAATTTTGAAATCGTAATCCAATTAAATTCCAATCTGTTTGATAATAATAAATTCCTTTTGAAATTAATGGAGAGTTAACAGCAATCGTTTTTCTCTCAATTTCATTTCCTTGATTATTTAGAATTGAAATATCTGAATAAAACTGTGAAATTGTTCGATTTTTTGTATATGTAATCCAAAAATCATTGATACGAGCAGAAGTATTTGGAATAATAGTTAGTTGGCCATTATTTAAAATATTTTGAATATGAAAATTTTCAGTTTTTGGAACAATTTCTTGAGCTTTAAAACCAAATAATGAACCGATAATTGTACCAAGTAAAACTAAAATCATACTAAAATGGACAAGAATGGGTGCAATTCGACCAATTAATCCTTTATAACAGTAAATAATGTTTTTTTGTTGAAAGACAGAATAGTCTTTTTCTTTGATAGAAGCTAGAATTTTATTAAAAGAAAAATTACTTAGTATGGTCGAAATTTTTAATCGATAAAACTGTCCAGTTGTTCTAAAAAATTGACATCTTCTTGCAATTTTCAAAGATGGAAGTTGTTGTAAAAATGTGCAAGAAATTAAACTTAATCCAAATAAAAAAATCAGCGTAAAAAACCACCAAGTTTTATAAACATGATCTAATCCAAATTGAAGAATTAGATCCCAGGTTAAAAATCCAAAGATAGGATTTGTTAAAGGATAATTTAGTTTATAAGTCTCAATGGATTGATCTTGCTCAATGACTGTTCCAGTAATGCTAAAGACACTAATTAATAATAAAATAAAAATTGAAAATCGTAAGTCTGCTACTAGTCGAAAAATTTTTTGTTTCATCGAATGTCTTAATTTAAATATATATGTTTAGAAGAAGCTAAACGAATTCGACCTGATGAAGCCCAGTTTTGTAATCTTACCATTTGATCGCTTTCTAAATGTGCTAGTGGAATTAATTCTTGTAAAGCGAAACAAATATCATCAGTTGTGAACTCACGTTTTTCGTAAAATGCATGATACATTCCTTCAATAATACTCTGACGAATTTCTGCACCTGAAAATGATTCCGAAGCTTGGGCTAATTTTGAATAATCAAATGATTCCCAAGTATTTGGTCTAAATTCTTGAAGATGAATTTTAAAAATTTCTTCACGTTCTTCTTGTTTTGGGAGATCTAAAAAAAAGATTTCATCAAATCTTCCTTTTCGTATAATTTCTAAAGGTAGAAGGTCAATATTATTAGCAGTAGCAATCACAAAAACTGGGCGAGTTTTTTCTGATAACCAACTAATGAAAGTTGCTAGAACTCGATTACTTGTTCCACTGTCTCCTTTACTTTCCGTATTTGTGAAAGCTTTATCAATTTCATCAATCCAAAGGATACAAGGTGAAATAGTTTCAGAAACATTTATCATTTGACGAAGACGTGATTCCGATTCACCAACAATCCCACCAAATAATTTACCGACATCTAACTTTAATAACGGTAATTGCCATTCATTTGCAATCGCTTTTGCAGCTAAAGATTTTCCAGTACCTTGGATACCGATTAATAATAATCCTCGAGGTGTAGGAAGGCCATAATTCGAAGCTTGAATACTAAAAGCAGTTTTTCGTTTTTTTAACCAATCTTTTAAATTATCTAAACCACCTAGATTCGTCATTTTTTCACTCACTGAATAGTATTCTAAAATTTCTGTTTGACTTATAATTTGTTTTTTTTCACTCAGTAAAACCGCTATGCTATTCTCATCGATTGTTTTATAAGTTGCAATAATTTTGGATAAAACTCGTCGAATACGCTCAAGTGATAAACCTTGACAGGCACGAGTAAGATTTTCAAACAATTGTGAATCAATTTTAATATTTAGAGAATTTACTAAACGACTTAATTCTTGGTCAATTTCATCTTCTAAAGGCAATTGGAACTCTAGAACCGTGACTAAGTCTTGTAATTCTTTCGGTATTGTTAAATCAGATCCAATGATAATGATTGTTTTAGGTTGTAATTTTAGAATTCTACTAATATTTCGTAATTTCCGTGAAATTGAAAGGTCAGTTAAGAAACGATTAAAGTCTTTTAATAAGAAAAGTGCGGGTGTCTCGGCATTTAAGCGTTCAACTAACTCTAACGCCTGTAAAGGATTTCGTTTTGCAAATCCTTCATTATTCGGATTATTTGTATAACCATCTACAAAATCCCACGTATAGATACTTCGATTTAAATTTGTTTTTACATTTTTTCGAATGACATATTCGACTCGATCTTCTTCAATTGTGTTGATATAGATTATGGGATAACGAGCTTTTAAAAAAAGAGCTAATTCATCATTAAATTTCATAGAATGCTTATTCAAAAAGTCAGTTTATTAAATTAGTATTATATTAATTTTAAATAAAAAATTCTTTATTATTAGAGTAATTAAAAATAATTAACTCTAATAATTCAATGGTTAGTGACGGATAGCTAATCTTTTTCTTCCTTTTTTACGACGATTACGAATCGTATTACGGCCTTGTGGTGTTGACATACGTGCCCGAAAACCTGACACTTTTAAAACAGAATAACGGCCTTTATTGGAAAGTGTACGTTTTGTCATAATAATTAAATGAGTGATATTTTTTTATAAAATAGATGATCTTAATAAATCATAAATGACTAAATGTCTTAATAATTCTTCACGTGTTTCAAACATATAGAAAGCATCTTGCTTATATTCATATAATGGATTTCTTTGTCCATAACCTCGCCATCCAACTGCTTCTCGTAGCAATGTCATTTTTTGTAAATGTTCGCGCCAAATTCGATCTGTATTTATTAGAATAATACTACGTTCTAGATTTTCGATAATTCCAGCTCCATAAACTGATAATTCCATTATTTTTGAATTATAGGTTAGCCAAAATTCATTGAATAAATATAATTTTAGTTCATATGGATCAAAATCGTTTATCAATGAATCGGAATCCTTCATACAAGCTAGAATTAAATTTTTACCAAATAAATTTTCTATCAACGTAATTGTCTCCTTGTTAGCAAATTTTTCTTCTCTTAATTCTAAGAAAAGTTCGGTAATAATTTGTTCACCATATGCGAAAATATTTTTTTGAATAGAGGCACTTTCCAAAATTTTTCTTCTTTCATGATAAACAATCTTTCGTTGCTTATTTAAAACGTCATCGTAATCAAATAAATTTTTCCGTTGTTGATATGCTCGCTCTTCAACACGTTCTTGAGCTGAATCTAAACTTTTGGTTAGAAATTCTGATTCTAAGGGTGAATCATCCGGAATTTGTGTTTGCATGAAATTCTGAATTTTAGGACCACCAAATAGACGTAATAAATTATCGTCTAAACTTAAGAAAAAACGTGAAGTTCCCGGATCACCTTGTCTTCCACATCTCCCACGTAATTGATTATCGACACGTCTGGAATCATTTCGTTCTGTTCCAATAATATAAAGTCCACCTAAGTTTTTAACAATTTTATTTTCTTGTTCTTGGTGTTTTTTATTATAAGAAACTAATTCATTAATCAAAAATCGAATGGAACATTGATAGGAAGTTGTTGGAATCGAAATTCGGTCATTTTCTCTTAAAATTCTAAGAATATCAAGATCGGACAATTCTAAGAATTTTTGATCTTGCACTAAAGATAATAAAACACTTAAGAATTTCTGTGAACTTCCTTCAAATTGATTTATAAATGAGGCTTTTAAAATATTCTTCTTTTTTGAAAGGACAAAATTTTTAGATAAGGTTAAAATGTCATATAGTTTCTTTTGAATTTTAAAATTAATATTTCCACCTAAAATAATATCTGTTCCACGCCCTGCCATGTTGGTAGCAATTGTAATACTATTCTTTTTTCCAGCTTGTGCAACAATTTCTGATTCTCTACGAACATTTTCAGGTTTCGCATTTAAAATTTGATACGATAATTTATACTCACTTAAAAGTTGAGCAAGCATTTCGGATTTTTCGACTGTTGTAGTACCAATTAAAATCGGCTGACCAGTTGAAGAAATTTGATTACATGCTTGTGCGATTGCATTCCATTTTGAAAATTGATCTTTATAAATAAAATCAGGTAAATCTTGTCTTTGATTGGGTCGCGCTGTTGGTATTTCTTCGACTGATAAATTATAAATTTTCTCAAATTCTATTTCAGCTGTTTTTCCGGTTCCAGTCATTCCCGATAATTTCGGATAAAGCAAGAAAAAATTTTGATATGTGATAGCTGCGACTGTTTCTGTTTTTTGACGAATTGGTAATTTTTCTTTAGCTTCAATGGCTTGATGTAAACCATCTCCCCACCGGCGATCTGGCATAATTCGACCAGTAAATTCATCAACAATAATGATTCGATTATTTTGACTAATATAATGAACATTATTAAAATATAAAGCATTCGCTTTAAGTGCATTAATGATGTATGGGATCCAAGGGTCTCTTGGATCATATAAATCTTGCACACTTAAAATTTGTTCGATTTGTTTACTACCTTCTTCTGTTAAAATAACATTCTTATTTTTTTCATCAATCTTATAATGAGTGTTTAATTCTAAATAATCCGTAATTTCAGATGCTACAATGTACTTTTCAATTGGAGTTTCAATACTGTTCGAAATAATTAATGGTGTCTGCGCCTCATCAATCAAAATTGAATCAACCTCATCAATAATACAATAATTAAAAGGGCGTAAAACTACGTCGGTTAAATTTAACGCCATATTATCACGAAGATAATCGAATGTTACTTCATAATTTGTAACGTAAGTAATATCAGCATTATAATTTTCTCTTCTTTCACTTGTCGACATTCCATCTTGAATTAATCCTGTCTTTAGTCCAAGAAATCGATAAATTTGACCCATCGAAACTTGATCTCTATTGGCTAAATAATCATTTACTGTTACGATGTGAACACCTTTTTTTGTTAAAGCATTTAACAAAGCTGGCAAAGTGGCAACTAAAGTTTTTCCTTCGCCAGTTTTCATTTCAGCAATTTTTTGATCATTTAAAACCAATCCCCCAAGAAGTTGTACATCAAAATGTCTTAAACCTAGGGTTCTGAAACTTGCCTCTCGTGTTAAAG
>Ga0316201_10001765_pt1 | contig 14916 bp, 16 predicted proteins | sample CS6wburrow_MG_FD_204516 | JGI IMG/M metagenome (GOLD analysis project Ga0316201, IMG submission 204516) | Coastal sediment microbial communities from Delaware Bay, Delaware, United States - CS-6 worm burrow | ecosystem: Environmental > Aquatic > Marine > Coastal > Sediment | place: USA... | reverse complement strand
GAAAGGCACGGAAGCGGACTTCGTCGTACTCGACTTCGAGGGCTCGAGCCTGACGGCGCGACGCAGCGCGGCCGCTGAATCAATTGAAGAGAAACTGTTCGCACTCATGACGCTTGCAGACGATCGTAATATCGCGGCTACCTGGGTGCGGGGACGGCCTGTCTAGTCGCACGCGAAGTCGCCTTCATCGATCGGACGGCACGTTTGTGGGAAGCCGGGAATACCGGGGCTAGTCTGCTACCACGACCTCAGCCTCGAAATGTGACTCGGCCTTCATCGAGTTAGTGATCAGGCAGTACTTCTCGCCCTTCTCAAGAATCGTTAGTGCTTTTTGTTCGCTGGTGCCCTGCGGAACTTCCAGTCGGGCCTTCACCTTGAATGCCGTGAACTGTGTAACCTTGTCGATCTTGTCGAGGGTTCCTTCTGCCTCGCAGGTCACCGAAGTCCAGTCGAGATGTGCGACTCTTGCGATCGCCCGAAACGACAAGATGAAGCAATCCGCTATCGATGCAACGAGTAGCGCTTCAGGCGACCACACATCGCCCGGGCCTCCGAACTGTGGTGGGCCCGCCGACTCGATATCGGGAACACCATCGGCAGATATTGATACGTTTGCGTCGCCCTGGGCGGCGGCCGAGACACGATAGAGATGGGGTAGGTCCTGCATAACTGCTCTCGTTAGAAAGTGAGTCCGCCAATGATCGTGACTATGACCAGCTGATGCAATGATTTCCGGGTTTCGGATTACCGAAACCGTCTATACCAGTTCGATCACCTCGATCGTCATGCATCCTATCACCTGCCTGTCGGTGTACGTATAGTTCCGACTAGCTAGGGCCGAAGCAGTCGTTTCATAGTCTCCTGATAACCGAGACAGGAGCGGCGATGCGCGATATTGCTGTCGGCAAGATCATGACGCCTGACCCGGCCACCGTGAGCCCTCAAAGCAGAGCGGCTGAGGCCCGGCGCCTGCTCGACAGTAATGTTATTCATCATCTCCCGGTCGTCGAAGGCGATCGCCTCGTCGGTATTTTGTCTTCCTCCGATTTTCTCAAACTCCACCTACTGGACGAGAAACTCGCGATTGTCACGCGGGTAACCGTCGATCAGATCATGGAGACAAACGTCACCGTTCTCACCAGGAATTCGACCTTGCGGGAAGCTGCAGAAAAACTGTCCATGGGGAATTTTCATGCGTTGCCTGTTGTGGACAGGAAGCGCAGGTTGCTTGGTATCGTTACGTCGAGCGACCTGATTAACGAATTAATGCTCCGTCTTGACCTCTAACGAATCAGGATTGCTCGGAAGTCATTGACGTTGGTGCGTGTTGGGCCGGTCATGACCAGGTCGCCTAGATTCTCAAAGAACGTATAGCTGTCGTTATTGGCTTGTATCTTTCGCGCATCGCCGGTTGAGCGATTCAACGAATCCGCGAGGACGTAGCAGCCGGCGTTGTCACCGCTACCGTCGATGCCGTCGGTGTCACAGACTATTGCTGAGACTCGCGCGTGGCCGTCCAGGCCAATCGCCAGCGCAAGACCGTATTCGCCGTTGCGACCGCCGCGACCGGAGCCCGTGACGCATACAGTTGATTCGCCGCCCGAGAGGACGACGCAGGGCGGTTCGATCGGCCCTTTACCTTCAGCAATGTCTATTGCGAGCCTCGCGTGCTCGGCAGCCAGTTCGCGGGCGTCGCCCGCGAGGTCGCCGAGCAGGTAGGGTGTGACGCCGAGCTCCAGTGCACGCAGGGCAGCTGCCTGGATCGCGTCATCACTGGTCGCGAGTATGCGCACGTCACTCTCACGTGCACTTGCAGCGTCAATGATCGTTGGCCCAGAGGCGACGACCGACGGATCGTTCCCGGGCACGTCTGAAATGATCAGCGTGATGACGTGTGCTGGCGCACAGGCCTTGGCAAGTTTGCCGCCTTTAACCGCCGACATTTCGCGGCGTGCTTCGTTGATCTCGTGAATCGGGGCGCCGCTCTTGAGAAGCTCAGCTGTCTTCGCCTTTTTCTCGTCGAGGGTGACCCCGGGGGCGGGCGCACACAACAGGGAAGAGCCGCCGCCCGATAACAGGCAAACCACGGTGTCATCAGCCGACAGGTCGGAAACGAGGTCGAGAATACGCCCGGTGGCAGCTACGCCGCGCTCATCGGGGATCGGGTGGGATGCCTCGACAACCTCGATGTGGTCGCACTCGGCCGTATGCCCGTCCGGGACGATGACCAGGCCCCGCAGCGGCTCCGCCCATTGCTGCTCGATGATTTCCGCCATGCTGGCGGCGGCTTTGCCAGCCCCAACAACGATGACATTACCGGCGGGGCGATCCTCGAGCCAGAGTGGCATGCACGCGGCCGGGCTCGCCGCCGCGACGGCAGCATCGAAAAGCAGGCGCAGAAAGGTACGGTCGTCGGTCATCCGACCGGCAGGTCTTCATCCCTGACGTGCGGCTCAAGCCGCGTGAGAAGGTCGGCCATCTCCGGTCGGTTTTGCTGTAACTCGGCCAGCGAGAATCCGCTCATCTCGTAGGGCAGCACAAGCCAGTCGTTGGTTTCGTGCACAAAGTACTCGGGCGTGCGCAGGGTCTTTTCGGTCGGTCGGTACCAGACTGTGCCGATGCGAATGTCGTGTGGCAGGTTACGGCGCGTCTTCTTCGCGAGTTGGCTGATTACGGCACTTACGCTCGAGCCCGTGCTGTACACGTCATCGATAATCAGCATCGAGTGATGTGAGCAGAGGTTCTCCAGCAGGTATTGAAGTCCGTGTACGCGGATCGCGTCAGCCTTATCGACCATCTGCGAGTAGCTGCGAGCACCTGTGTAAGACGTGCGAATCGCGATGTGATCGGTTTTTACGCCGAAATAGTCGAGACCTTCCTGGACCGCGATGCCTACGGAACTGCCACCACGCCACAGGCCGACGAGGAAATCGGGCTTGAATCCTGCTTCGTATATATTGGCTGCCAATTGGAACGAATCCCGGAGCAGGTCGTTCGCAGAGATGAATCGCTCATTCATTTAGTGTTGTTCCCGGGCCGTGCTGGGCTAGAATTGAGGTTAGCCATTATAAGGCCGCTCCTTAGTCCGCATACAAGAGAATAACGATGGACAAAACCGTACTCTCCGCCCAGGACCTGCTGGAAGATTCGATCGAGCTCGGGATCAAGGTGCTCGAAAGCGGCTTCGAGCCGACCATGATTATCGCGATCTGGCGTGGCGGGACACCCGTAGGGATGGCCCTGCAGGAGACCCTGTCCTATTGCGGAGTTAACTCTGATCACATCGCGATACGGACGTCGTCGTACACGGGCGTGGATCAGCGCGGTCACGTTGCCGTGCATGGCCTAAACTACATCATCAAGAAGATTTGCCATACCGACCGTGTATTAATCGTCGACGACGTCTTTGATACGGGCAACACGATCAAGGCGGTCATCGATGAGCTAAAAAGGCGCGCGCGGGACAATACGCCCGAAGACATTCGCGTTGCTGTGCCCTGGTTCAAACCAAGTCGCAACGAAACGGAGTTGAAGCCCGACTTCTTCCTGCGCGAAACCGCCGAATGGCTGGTATTCCCGCATGAACTCGATGCGCTGACGCCCGAGGAGCTTGAGCAGCACCGTCCCGAAATCGCCGAGATAGTGCATCGCGTCAAGTCACCCGCGCTATCTGCCTGAGCCATGCGCAGGGTTTGCGTGTATTGCGGTTCCAACACAGGCCAGCGGCCCGGGTATGCCGCGGCCGCACGCGAGCTTGCGGATGTGTTGATTCGGCACGAACTCGAACTGGTCTACGGCGGTGCCGACAAGGGCATTATGGGGATTCTTGCCGATGCCATGCTGGAGCGGGGCGGCAAGGTCCACGGCGTTATCCCGCAGATGCTCACGGAGAAAGAGCTCGCGCACCAGGGGCTGACCGAACTGCATGTTGTCGCGTCGATGCACGCACGCAAGACGATGATGGCGGCGCTCTCGGACGGGTTCATCGCGATGCCTGGCGGTTACGGCACGCTTGAGGAAATAATCGAGATCATTACGTGGGGGCAATTGCGCTTCCACGACAAGCCTTGTGGCCTGCTAAACATCGACGGCTACTTCGATCACTTGTTGGCCTATCTCGACCATGCAAATAAAGAAGGTTTCCTGCGAACCGAGAACCGCGACATGTTGCTTGTGGATGCGAGTCCGGTCGGGCTCATCCAGAAGTTCGAGCGTTATACGGCGCCGCATGTGGAGAAGTGGACAGCCTAGCGACGGATTGCAGTCGCCACTCTATCGGAATTTGATTTTGAGCTGACCCTTGGCCGGGGCTCTCAGGTTCTGCCCGTGAAGTGCGTAGCGCATACCGAAGCGACGGCCACGTAACTCGCTGCCAACGCACATCAGCAACGGTGACACAAAAACCTCTATGGGCTCGCCTACCGGAATATCTCCGATCTTTGCCGTGATGCTCACTGAATCGTCCTTGAGTGTCACGGCCGGGTAGCTGGCGATTTCATCCGGAGTTCGGTCAACGAAGCGATCATTGATCGATCGTTTGGGCAGCGTATCGGCAACGTAAAACGAATTGTGGTTCGGCAATGCAATCGATAGCGACGCATCAATGATCGGCTCTTCGCCCTGGTTGTAGACGACGAGTTGCATCCTCTCCGCACGCTCATCAAAAAGGAAGTGGTAGTCCTGATGACGGTACTTGCTACGAATCTGGTTCAGTTCCACCAGGATGTCTTCGGGGGAACGATCGACGTATGGGTCCTCGGTTCCGTAAAGTCGCGCGTGCGTCAGGCGCGCCACCATGGTCGTCGATCCGGAGTTACCCGACATATTACGAATCGTGAGCATTTCTTCGAGTTTGTTCGAGGCCAGCGCCGATGGCATCTTTGACAGGTCACAAGTCGGGATTGTCAGTTCCTTGTGGATGATCTCTCCCGGAAAACCGACTTCAACGTCGCCGGCCGAAACCGAGTCACGGAACTTGCGCTCGAACATTTCCATCAACTGCCGACGTCCCATCTTGATCGCCGCGTTGTTCACGCGTTTGTATGCGTCGCCGCGGCGCAGCCTTTCCGAGTAGTCGACACGCATCATGTACGGTCGATCCTGGCAGTCGCCGATCTCGAACACGCCGACGCGCGCGCCGTCGAATGACACGGGTTTGTAGCGAATCCGAATCGGCGGCTCGATGAATTCATTGGCCAGCGATTGATACGATGGCTTGCCCGAGAAATCTTCGCTATCGACCTGGTGGGTGCGCTTGCGGCCCTTGTCGTCGAAATCGACGCCCACGACGATGTAGCGATTGCCTTCTACCGAGGCATTCGCGAGCGCGAGAACATCACGCAGGAACGAGCGTACGCCGTCGTTCCCGTATGCGTCCTTTCGGAACTGGATACCGGACTCCGGAGTCGCAGATCGGGCTATTTTCAACAAACGGTCCATTGGTCCAGCAATTTTTGCTTAATTATGTTCAACAGAACGCGACCGAATCGACACTTCTGAGATTGAATACAGTTCAGCGGCAGGTTTACAGCCCGCGCGGCTTTGGCGACCATGGGGGCATGACTGCTGAATCGCTTGCCCTGACAGCCATCAAGGCCCAATCCCCGACCGTCGACGAGGCTGTTGTGGCCCGTGCCGTCCGCGAGCAGTTCGGGCTACACGGTGAGTACGTTTCCCTGGTGAGTGAGCGCGACCAGAATTTCCGTCTTCGAGCGACAGATGGCAGCCAGTTCCTCGTGAAAGTGACGAGTGCTGTGGAAGATGCGGCTACGACCGAGTTTCAGATTGCTGCACTTCAACACATTGAGAACGCCGGCGGCATACCTGTGCCAGGAGTTGTGCGGACAGTCGATGGCAATTCGTCAGGTGAGCTACATGGTCAAGGCATGACCCATACGCTCCGGGTTATGACCTGGGTGGACGGGAAGCAGCTCGAGTCACTGCACGTTGATGCCGCGCTCGCCAGCCAGTTCGGGACAGCATTGGCCCGACTCAACCGGACGCTGTGCGGCTTTTCGCATCCCGGTGAGAAACCGGTCTTGTTGTGGGACCTGCAGCGTGTTATTGAGCTGCGCGCGTTGATGGGGTCGATAGACGATCCTGCAGTCCGAACGGGCGTTGCCGGGGCGATCGACGACTACGAAGACAATGTTGTGCCTGCATTATCGATGTTGCGCACGCAGGTCATACACGGCGACGCGAATCCGGAAAATGTGCTCATCACGGATAGCGGATTCGGGTTCATCGATTTCGGCGACATCATCAAGGCACCTCTCGTATTCGACGTTGCGATTGCCGCCTCCTATATGCGCGCCTTTGACGGTGAGCCGATGGCGCTCATCGCAGCATTTCTTGAGGGCTACCATTCCGAGGTGCGACTTGAATCGAACGAGGGTGAGCTTCTATTCGACCTGATCCGTGCCCGTCTCGCGACGACAATTACGCTCATGTACTGGCGAATTCGTGCCCGCCCACAAAATGATCCATACCGGCAAAAGACCCTTGCTCTCGAGAGTGGGGCAGGCAAGTTTCTCGCGGCGCTCGACTCCCTTGGTAGGGCTATATTTAATAGCAATATCAGTAAGTTACTAACATAGCGCTACCGCCACCTGTCACACATGTGAAAAATCGACCATTCGTAGCGCGACTGGCGTTGCAATCCTGAGAAACAGTTCCGGGAATCAAGCGCTTACGGGCCGTAATATCGATTCCGGGATTTCGTTAAATCAAGTTTGGGATCGATGAATCTGACCGTCGCACTGTCCGTACTACTGATCTTTAGCGCCGTATGCTATGCGTTGCTAGGTGCGCGCTTGGTCGCGTCGAGACGTGCAATCGGCAGTATGCCGATTGGCCTGTTGTTTATCGTCATCAGCTTCTGGGTTATCGGCGGTGCCATCGAGCTTCTGTCTGGCACTTTCCTGATGTTCTCGATTGGCCGAACCGGCCACTTCATCGGTACTGCATTCGTGCCCATCGTGGCCTACGTCTGTTTCAGGGAGTACACCGGTACCGAGACGTCGGGCAGGCGCCTGGCTGCGCTTGTCCTGATTCCGGTGGTATCGGTTACTCTCGCAGCCACCAACGCGAGCCATGAGCTAATGTGGTCGGGGCCGTTCCTTAACGCGGCCGGCGAGTTCCTCACGTACCCGTCAAAATGGGGGCCATGGTTCCTGTTCGTGCACTTGCCGTATAGCTATATCGTGATTGGCACCGCCATGTTCACGCTGCTTGCCCACAGCTCGGCCGTCGCACCGGCTCATCGCCGCGGACTATTCCTGCTGACCGCCGCCTGCATTGCGCCGCTCGCTACAACGGCGGCCTACGATATCGGGGTAGGCCCCGACACGATTTCATATGTGCCACTCGTATTCGCCGCGATGTTGCCGATCTACGCGTGGCTGATTGTCGGCGAGCAAATCATAGAATTCACGCCGCTCGCCTACGAAACCGTTTTCCAGAACATGCAGGACCCGGTCGTGGTTATTGATGACCAGTGTCGGGTAATCGGCCTGAACCACACTGCTGAGAGCATGCTCTCCGTGGATGAGGCGCAGGCCCTGCGCACGCCGCTCGAGGATTTGTTCGGCACCGGTGCACACGAGGTATACGAGGCGCTGGACACAGGCGAGCCGCAGAATATGATGACGGCGACGGGCCGCTTCCTGCATGTACAGGTCTCGAAGATCGCATCTAGTCGGGCGTCGGCGAAAGGTGGCCAGGTGCTCATGTTCCGCGACGTAAGCGACGTCGAAAGAGCGCAGAGCGAAGTGCGCAAGAACGAGAAATTGCTACGCACCCTTATCGACCACTCGGTGAACGGCATCATTCGTTTTGCCTGGACTGACGACGAGAACGGCGAGAAGAGACTTCGCAGCATTTTCGCGAATGCTGCTGCCGGTCGTTTCCTTGCATCCGAGGTTGATGATCTCGTGGACTGCTCAGCCACCCAGATTATCCGGCATGCCATTACCGGCATGGACGTCGCTGCTATAGATGACGTCATGGAGCGTTTCACCAATTCAGCCGAGAAGGCAAAGAGCCTCGATGTTGAAGTCCGCCAGAAGGGCAAAGGACCTGCTCGCTGGTTGCGAGTCATTTGCGAGCCGGTCGGTGACGATGTTGCGGCCACGTTTGTAGACATTACCGATCGAAAAGCGAAAGAACGGCAGATGGAGTCGATTGCGACGTCCGATCCGCTCACGGGCGTGTTGAATCGCCGTGGTTTTGAGCGCAATGCGGCGCTGCGCCTGACGCAGAGCGACGACGACGCCACTGGCGCTCTGCTGTTTATCGATCTGAATGAATTCAAGACCATCAACGACGAATTCGGGCACGAAGTTGGCGATCAACTGCTCAAGATTGCGGCCGAGCGTCTCAGAAAGAGTCTGCGTTCCTGCGACATCATCGGACGCCCGGGCGGTGATGAGTTTGTCGCATTGGTCCCGGATGTGGACGCAATGATGGCCGACAAGCTGGCCAAGCGTTTGACCAAATCGCTCGAGGAGCCCTACAACATAGGTCGGCAGAAACAGATCTGCGCTGCCAGTATCGGCCTTGCGCTCTATCCGGAAAACGCGAATACGCTTACGGGCCTGTTGCGCGAAGCCGACCAGGCCATGTACCGGGCCAAAGCTCGCTGCCGCGGCGTTATCAACATTCGCGGTGACGACCTGCTTGAGAAGGCTGTCTAGGCTTACTCGTCGGTGATGCGCGTCATGCGCTCGAATTGATTCCTGTAATACTGCTGGCATGAGCGCGAACGCCGCACGTCAATACTGGTAATCGTGCCGCTTGCATCAAAGTATACGAGCGTCGAGCAGTAGTATCCGTCGGCGGCGACCGCCACTTGCGTCGACCGCACAGACCATCCTGCGACACCGTCCTCACCGTCTTTTGCCGGCAGAAAGCCTGCGTTTGGTGTGCCCCAGGCATTCACCATTTCCTCAATATTGCCGCCAGCCCAGGAATTAGCGGCGAATCGGTACTTGTCAGTCTGCTCCATGTTGCTTGAGCATCCGACAAAGGCGAACATGGCGACAAACAGGATCAGATATCTCATCGGTTCTTCCTCGTGGCCGGCATCGACAATAAATAATAACTGATATGCAACCAGTGTCGAATTAGTGGTCTAATTCGGAATTCGTGCAACAACCCCTACCCAAGCAACGCGGATCAGGCCATCGATACCATTATCCATCTTGAGGGCCTGCAGCGCCGCTATGAAATGGGCGGCAGCTTTATCGATGCGCTGCGCTGCGTTGACCTGGACGTACTGCCCAACGAGTATGTTGCGGTGATGGGTCAGTCGGGGTCCGGCAAGTCAACACTGATGAATATCATCGGCTGCCTTGATCGACCAACAGCAGGTGAATACTGGCTCAATGGTGATCGCGTTTCGAAGATGGACGACAGCCAGCTGGCTCATATCAGAAACCGCGAAATTGGGTTCGTATTCCAGACTTTCAATCTTCTGCCGCGAATGTCGGCCCTCGCCAACGTCGAGGTGCCGCTCATCTATGGCGGCAAGAACAAGAAGGAACGAATCGAGCTTGCCAGCGCCGCACTCGAAACAGTGGGCCTCAGTGACAGAATGTCGCATCGACCGTCCGAGATGTCGGGCGGCCAGCGACAGAGGGTCGCGATAGCCCGGGCGTTGGTAACTAATCCAAGCATCGTCCTGGCCGACGAACCGACCGGCAATCTCGATTCGAGTACTGGCAGGGAGATAATGGACCTGTTCGACCGCTTGCATGACGAGGGCAACACGTTAATCGTTGTGACCCATGAACAACATATCGCTGAACACGCGAGCCGCATCATCCGCCTGAGCGACGGTGACGTGATCAGCGACTCCAATACGAGTGAGACCAGATGAAGCGAATTTCCCTGATCCTGTCGATGCTGCTGCTGGGTGCCTGCGCAGAGCCGGAGGACGTCGAGCCCATGTACGACACAGCCGGCGTCGAGCGCCATACGCTCGAGGTGGCCGTTAGCTCGGCTGGTATTGTCGAACCGCTCGCAACCGTGGAGGTCAAGTCGAAGGCTTCGGGCGAAGTATTGAACGTCTTGATCGAAACCGGCGACCTGGTCGAAGAGGGCAGCCTGATGGTCAGCATCGATCCGCGGATCGTGCGCAATCGCCTGGCCCAGTCCGATGCGGAGCTGAAAGCTGCGCTTTCCCGCCGCGAGATCGCCGTAACGCAAATGAAGCGAGTGGAATCGCTGGTTACCAACGGGACGTTGACGCAATCAGACCTCGAGCAGGCGATACTGGATCTTGCCAACGCAGAGGCGCAGGTCGTCACGGCTAATGTTTCCGTCGAGAACGCCAGAATCGCAGTGGACGACACGGATATTCGTGCGCCGATCACCGGTACGATCATCTTCAAACCTGTGGAAACAGGCCAGGTGATTTCTTCACCGACGCAGGATTTCGCGGGTGGCACATTGTTGCTGCAAATGGCCGACCTGAGCGCAGTGCAGATTCGCTCGCTGGTCGATGAGACCGACATCGGCAAGATCCGTCCCGGCATGGAGGCAAGCGTCTCCGTGGCAGCCTATCCAAACCAGCCCTTTCCTGGCGAGGTCGTGAAAATCGAGCCGCAGGCCGTGATCGAGCAAAACGTAACGATGTTTGCCGTGCTGGTCTCCATTCAGAACCCGGACGGTCTTCTCATGCCAGGCATGAATGCGGAAGTCGAGGTGTCGATTGCACGCGCGGAGAACGTGATCACGGTTCCGGTGATGGCGCTCCGTACTCGTCGTGACCTCGAGTCGACGGCGCTGATTCTCGATCGCCCGGTCGAGGATATTCGCAACGCGTTGGCAGGTGGGGAGAAGAAACCGGTCGCCACGCCTGGCGCCAAGACGGCTGAAAAACCCAAGGGCGGGCGACGGCAGCCGACCGACTATCGTTTCGGCGGCGAATTCTGGGTGGTACTCGATACGCCCGGCCGGGAAATCCGCAAGGTCCGTACAGGTGTGACGGACCTCGATAATGTCGAGATCGTCAGTGGTCTCGACGAGAGCGACAGGGTGCTGATTCTGCCGAGTTCGCATTTGCTGGAAACACAGCAGGACCTGCAGAGATTCATCAATCGTCGCATCGGCGGAGTTCCGGGAATCCGTTGATGCCATGTTGATCGGAGAGACAATTCGCATTTCGCTGACCTCGATCCGGAGCAACCTGTTTCGGGCCTTGTTGACCATGCTCGGCATAGTTATCGGCGTCGGCGCGGTGATCACGATGGTCGCCCTGGGCACGGGCGCACAGCGCCAGATAGACGAGCAGATGGCGGCCTTCGGCGGGAACATACTTTCGATCCAGTCTTCCGCCTGGTTCAGTCGCGGTGTGGCGCGAAACCAGCAAACGCTGACGACCGACGATGCGCTGGCGTTGTCGTCCGGTATGAAGCACGTGTCGGAAGTGGTCCCGGAAATCAACCAGCGCTTTCAGGTCAAGTACGGAAACCAGAACCTGAACCTGACGGTAATCGGAACGACGCCTAACTACCCACGGGTCCACGGCTTCACTTTTTCATATGGCGGGATGTTCACCGCGGCTGATGAGGCCGCGCGCAAACGTGTGGTTGTGCTGGGCGCGGAGATACCGGGGATGCTCAATGCGGATCCCGCTGCACTCGTCGGGCGAACCATCCAGATTCGCTCAATCAACTTCGAGATTGCCGGTGTGCTGGAGCCCAAAGGCGGGTCCGGATGGCGCAACCCGGATGACGACGTGTGGATTCCGCTGTCGACCGCCCAGTTTCGTGTGACCGGCAATGAATTCGTGCAGACGATCAGCGCGAGGGTTGCTGACGCCTCGACAACTGAAATGGCAATGCTCGAAATCGAACGCGTGCTGCGCCGCGAGCACGGCATCCTTCCCGGCAAGGACAATGACTTCGCGATCATGGATCGCCGGCAGTTTGCCGAGTCACGCCAGGAGGCAACCCAGGTGTTTACGTACCTGCTGGCTGGCATCGCCGGCGTGAGCCTCGTCGTCGGCGGCATCGGCATCATGAATATCATGCTTGTCACGGTGACGGAACGGACGCGCGAAATTGGGGTACGCAAAGCGCTGGGCGCAACGCGTGGGAACATTCTCCTGCAATTCCTGGTTGAGTCGACGATTCTCTGCCTCCTGGGCGGACTGATTGGTCTGATAGTCGGGGCAACCGCCTCGGCGCTCCTTGCCCGGTATGCGGGCTGGCAGACTGTCGTCACCTCGGGTTCGGCTATGATGGCCTTCGGGTTCAGTGCAACAGTCGGAATCCTGTTCGGGATCTGGCCAGCAACGCGTGCCGCCGGGCTCGATCCGATCGATGCGCTAAGGCACGAGTAACATTTCGCCCACCGGACCGGTCCTGTCTCCAAAAACCGGAGTTATTTCCATGATTCGTGCCCTGATTACGACATCCATTGGCCTGCTGCTGGCGCTCAGCCTGGTTTACAGTTCTGCAATCCGTTATGGACACGCAGATGTGCCTGTTGCCGCAACGGCAGACCAGGTTCAGCCTTTGAAAGCCGGCGATCCGGCACCACGATTCCGTGTCGAAACTGTCGAATCCCTGGCGTTCGATTTCGATCCGTTGAGTCTCGACAAGCCGGTCATGATTCTCGTATTTCGGGGTGGTTGGTGTCCTTACTGCAATATGTACCTGTCCGACATGCGGAACGTCATTCCCGATATCCGGGCGCTGGGCATCGACGTGCTCTTCCTGAGTGGAGATCGTTCTGAGCTTCTCTATGAGAGCCTCGAGGGTCAGACGAAGGAAGATATCGAAGGACTGGACTACACGATATTGTCCGACGCCGACGCGCAGGCAGCGATGGCGCTGGGAATTGCATTCAAGGCAGCGCAACGCACGGTCGACTACGTTAACAACAAGGGTGACGGGTACAGAGAGTCATCCATGGAGCGCCACGGCATTCTGCCCGTACCGGCCGTGTTTGCCATCGGTAAAGACGGGGTGATCGCCTACACCTACGTGAATGCGGACTACAAGGTTCGCCTGCCCGCCGAAGAATTGATGGAAGCTGCAAGAGCGATTGCTGCTGCAGACTAACGGCCGCAAATGATAGGCTTCGTGCTTGCGATTGAGGCACGGAGTCACCCATGGTTACAGCGATCGTTCTTATCAAAGCGGAAACCAGCCGTATCCCCGACCTGGCCGATCAAATAGCCGACATGGCTGGCGTGTCCGAGGTTTTTTCGGTCGCCGGCCGTTACGATCTCGTCGCGCTGGTACGTGTTGCCAGGAATGAGGATCTCGCCGACGTGATCAGTAACAAGATGCGCCATCTTGAGGGCATCGTCGAGACCGAAACCATGATCGCGTTTCGCGCTTACTCGAAGCAGGAGCTTGAAGCCGGGTTCGAACTCGGGCTCGACTGATGGGCGACTCCCGAAACGACGGCGCGCTCGCACGATTCATCAAGGCCGCCACCAAGGTCGAGTCGAATGAACTGACCGCGACGCTGCTGTCATTCACGTTTGTGTTCGTCTTGATGACGGCCTATTTCATTTTGCGTCCGGTCCGCGACGCGTTGTCGTCAGACTGGAGCGATGAACAGCTAAGCTGGCTCTGGACGTCGACCTTCTTCTTCAGTCTGATCGCGGTCAGTATCTACGGCGCTGTGATCTCGCGCGTACGCTTCCGGGTCATCGTTCCGAGCGTCTACGCGTTCTTCTCCTCGACGTTCATCGGCTTCTACATCCTCGGTATGACGCTGGGCGATAATGACCTGGTAAACAGGGCGTTCTACGTCTGGCTAAGCGTGTTCAGCCTGTACCACTTGTCAGTTTTCTGGACATTCATGTCCGGGCTTTACAACAAGGAACAGGCGAAGCGCCTGTTTAGCATTATTGCGATGGGCGCAAGCCTCGGTGCGATCGTCGGTCCAACGATTCCGACTTTCTTCGCGGACAATATCGGCACCTTGAATCTTCTGTTGCTTGCGGCAGTGCTGCTCATCGTGCCGATTCCGATTATCCTGAAGCTCGAGAGCCTGCGCATCAGCGATCTTGGCAACGCAGATGTACAAGCCGACCTGTCGAAAGACGCGAAACTGGGAGGCAACCCGTTTTCCGGGTTCAAGACTTTCGTCAGCAATCCCTATCTCCTTGCGATTGGCCTGTTCATCCTGCTGTACGTCATCATGAATACGTTCATCTATTTTGAACTCCGCAAGATGATGGGTGATTTTGATCGCGAATTACGTACACAGATCTGGGGCGGCATCGATCTGGCTGTCAATTCACTGGCGCTGTTGACGGCCCTGTTTGCGACCGGGCGCCTGGCGACACGGGTGGGTATGCCCTCAACACTGGCTCTTATACCGGCGCTCATGGTCGGCGGCTGGGTCGTCGTAGCGCTCAGCCCGGTGTTGGCGGTATTGGCTGGCTTGCAGGTCATACGACGCGCGGGCAACTACGCGATTACCAGGCCTGGCCGCGAGATGCTGTTCACGGCTGTCGATGCAGATACGCGGTTCAAGGCGAAGCCCGTTATCGACATCGTCGTGTATCGGGGCGGAGACGTGATCACGGCGTGGGTGTACACGGCACTCACAACGACGTTGGGGCTAGGGCTGGCAGGTATTGCCGGAGTGTCGGCTGTTATTGCCGCCATCTGGGCCGGAGCAGGCATATTCCTCGGCCGCAAATACGATCGCGGCGGAGACCAGGCAAATAACAAATAGCTTGATGGAGGATTGAGCAGGTGGGACTGAAGAACACTACATTGGAATGGGGATCACTCGCGAAGGCCCTGCACTGGCTGATTGCAATCGGCTTGTTTGTGCTGATTTACCTTGGTCTGGATCAGGCCGATATGGGTAGCGGCGACGAGAGAAACAGGATTCGCTTCATACATGCCTCGATTGCCACGGGGCTACTGGTTCTGATGACGA
>Ga0316201_10001764_pt1 | contig 14918 bp, 7 predicted proteins | sample CS6wburrow_MG_FD_204516 | JGI IMG/M metagenome (GOLD analysis project Ga0316201, IMG submission 204516) | Coastal sediment microbial communities from Delaware Bay, Delaware, United States - CS-6 worm burrow | ecosystem: Environmental > Aquatic > Marine > Coastal > Sediment | place: USA: Delaware... | reverse complement strand
ACCTTGCATTTCATTTCTGGAAGTATCGCTATAGGTATAATCTGTGGAAGCCGTGTTGTAATCGTTGTCGAAGTCTACAACCGGATTAAAATTCACATTGTTATTAGCATTATCCCTATAGGTCGGTTCTTGTCCTGCAACATTTACCGTAGCGTTGTTGGATTTAGCCTGGTCGTACCAAGTAGATAGTGCCTGATTATCAGCAATCCCAGCACCATCATTGGCTTTCAGCCAAAGTTCAAGATCTGAAGTTACACCACCTGGGCCTTCGGTTAAAGGAGCATCTCCATATCCTTGGATGTAATAAGTATATGGATTTTCGTTAGAATCGTCATTCGCAATGGTTACAATGGCTGATCTTAACCCACTACCACTCGGATCAAAGGTAATATCGAAAGATGCGTTATTACCTGGTAGAATTAAATTATTAGGAATAGTAGTTAAACTAAAATCTGCCGCATGGGCTCCGGTAATACTTACATAAGGAGCACCTCCAGTTAAATTTAAATTTAGAGTACCTGTGTTATAAATTGTGAACGTGTTGGCATTTGATCCTACAGCTACATTTACAGTACCGAAATCTGTATCATCGGCTGTATCTGGTGTAACATCACCTGATGCAATTGAGACTGCATTACCCTGAATATCTATTTCAGATTGAGGCGTTGTTATGGCTGTTAATGAAATATCATCAATGGCCATATCACTTCTATAACTACTACCAGTTGTTCCTGAGAATCTTATATTGATTGTCTGACCAATATAGGGACTTAAATCTATGTTAACTAAGTTCCATGCTGCACCATTACTTGTTTGTACTTGACCGTTTTGAGACCATAAGTTAACAGGATATGTAAGTCCACCATTAATACTTAAGTCTACATTTAAAGTTCCCATATTGGCACCATACATGTGGTAATAAAATGAGAATTGGGCTGAAGTCGCAGAAGTTAGATCGAAACATGGGCTTTCTAAGTTTGACGTATTATTATAATTGCTACTTGCTTCGGTAAACATGTACCAGTTTCCACCACTTGCACCTGATGGTCCTGTATTGTTAGAAGGAGTCCCATTTTGGTAATTTGTCCAATCAAAATCATCACTACCATCTTGTGTCCATTGCCCTAAACCAGTTTCAAATCCTTCTGTATATGGAAATGAGCTAACTGTAGAGGTGCAAGTTCCGGAACAGCCACCAGAGACATTAAAATACAAAGTGGTGCCGGAAGGACTTGCACTGGCACCAGAATTTGTTAGTACCGGAGAACCGGCAGAATTAACAGTTACGTTGGCTGCACCATTCCATCCATCATTATAGGTGTCATACATTATTATATAATAATTGTTGCCATCCGGAATGCATCCTAAGCTTAATGTTGTAGAATAACTATCATCGCAACATCCTGTATATCCGTTATCTATAGTTGACAATAAAGTTCCACTTGGGTCATATAATTCCACTCGGTTTTCTGATGACCAGTTTGGCCAATTAACAGAAATGTCTACATAAGAATTTTGAGCAGTTGAATTGAATGCTGTTGTTACAAGAGTTAATAGCAAAATACTCCTTAAAACAATAGATACATTGTTTAGAGTAATTTTTTTCATAAGCAGGAAATTTGTTTAGTTTGGGGACTACTTTAATTTCTTACTTAAATGTAAATCAAGTCAGGATTAAACGCAAATTAATTCGATTAAAAGCATGATAATTCAAAAGTTTTCGATGAAATACGTTAAAGTTATGAAAAACATCGACGAAATACATATTCTATTTTTAGTTCATAAAAAAACAATTAGTAAAAAAAAAGCCCAAGCATATGCTTGGGCTAAGTTAAGTAGGTTAAATAAAGAGTAGATTTGGGGCATCATTCTACTAACACTTTCTTGGATATTTTTCCAGAGGCTGTATCCAAGTTTACTATATAAGTTCCAGAACTTAAATTATTAATTTTTATTTCAAGATTATCTTGTAATTCAATATTTTTTGATCTGTAAATTGACTGGCCAATAATGCTATACAATTCAATTTTTCTTATTTCTGTGAGATCAGAGTTTCGTATAACCAGGTTACTGCTATTATTGTTGTAGTATATATCAAATGATTCACTAAAACCAACATCACTCACATCCAGGGAACTCTGACGGTTTGAAAACACTAAATCGAACCTTTCCAGGTGATCTCCTGCTGTCAGATCGAATTCATATTCACTGACCCTAAGATCATGGTAATGGTTTAACTCATTATCTCTAACATATATTTCCACATGATCCGGTACGTTTTCGAGGTGATCGATCTGGATTGAATTTAATCCATCATCCCGAGCATGTATTCCTAAAGGAAAGACTGACTCAGCTGTAACTTCATTTGTTCCTTGAATACCATATTTTTCTCCTTCAAGCATCCAGAACATATCATCTATTTGTACTGAATTTAATCTACCGTCATAACCCCAGTCATATCCGTTTGATGCATTTTCATCAACTGTTAATAATAGTTGTCTATGAATAGTATTCGTTGAATTAAATCCAATTCTAAACTTCATTCTTGTGTCCTCGTTATAGTTGGTAGGCTGATCAACTTCGTTATTAGCCATACGAACAAACACAGACGTTGCTCCTTCTTTTTCAAAGACCCTCTGATCATTTTCAAAAGTAATTGTTCCACCACCAGGGCTGTATACAAAGAATCCTTGACTTACCGGTATATAACGACCGGGTAATTTTGTTGGTGTACCACCAGTAGCTACATCGGGATCATTTGTACCATACGAAGCAGTTGGAATTCCCCCAGAATAATTATAAAGCGCATACCCACCCTGATATTCCCATAACACGTGAGATCCACCTCCCCAATGCTCCCAGAAATATAATGTACCACTGGTATCGGGATTATCTGTTATAAATTCATGGGCATCAATCGCCGATGCATATGGGTTTCCTACCAAATAATCATTACCGGCACTTATTGTTAGTGCTATATCACCGTTATTTGGCTTTCCTTCAAAAACATAGTTTTGAGGTGCTAAAATAGTGCCAGTACCAGGTCCTTTCATGGTATATCCTTCACCAGCATATATTGTTCCTGTGCTTCTCATATGTTGCCAGGAAGAATAATCGTCATCCAATCCATTCGCAAATTTCCATATCCAGTAATCGGCTAAACTAAATGGTGATGGGCTTCCGTTTACACCTCCGGTTAAGAATGTTATAGATCCTGGTGATGCAGGATTAGTTCCGTTACTTAATACATCTGGCAACGTAAATCTATGGGTATAAGTATCATTGGTAGCGGTAGAATTGACAGCTCCAACAGGAGATGACCAATAATTATAGGTATATAGATCAGAAGTTCCTTGTTGGTCTCGTTCTAAAGATCCATTGGCGCCTACTGTTAATACGCTTCTATCCGTTTGAATCAATTGAGATTCTCCCTCAAGATCAATGGATCCATTTAATTCTAGATAATGTGTTACCGTAACTCCACTATCAGAGTTTACAGTCAGTTCTTTTGTTGAATCTGTAATTAACCCTAGTAATTTTCGATTGTCATTATTTATTGCCGGTAGAGATGTATTATCCATTGTTACATTGTGAGATACACTTGCAATGTTCCAATCAACCGTAATATTTGGATCTACTAAAGATGGGGAACCCGGAATGTATAATTCGGATCCATTCTTCCATGTCGTTGAAGTATCCCAGTTGCCACTTCCATTTGTACCATAAGGCAGAGGAGCGGTTTGGTTATGAATAAAATCTTTACCAGGTACTAAGTATTTAATACGCACCCAGTTGTTATTATTAGAACCATCTTCTACCGTTGTACCATAAAATCCGTTTATATTATGATAGGCTTGAAGGTTATTCCAGGGAACTGAACTGATATCATTCTTTGTTATGGATTGGGGAATTACATCGCCGGTTACATTGTTGTCAGTATGTTCAATTATCTCCTGGTTCATGATAAATCTAACCTGATCTAGTGATAGGGCCGAGTCCCAAACTCTTACCTCATCTATATCACCTGTGAAAGGTGCTGATATATTATTCTTATCATTGTAAATAACACCAATTGCAAATCTATCCGTAGTTGCCGTAGGTACTGGTACCGATGAAACCGGGCTGTTTCCATCTTCAACACCATCAATATAAAGTCTTAATATTGAACCTGTAAATGTAAAAGCTACATGGTGCCACTTAGAATCGTTTATTGACGCAGCAGATGTTAATTGTGTGGTTCCGTTTAGTGTTGCTTGAACATTTCCTGAAGCATTTATACTAAAGTCGTAAGCGGAACCTTTTGCAACAAATGATCCACCAGATCCTATATCTCGTACCCAAGAGGATACAGAAAATGAAGAATTCAAATTTACAGAGTCTTCACCAACCAAGAAGTCACCAGCTGCAAACTCAACGTTAAATTTACCTGTAACTTTTGAGGCTATACCAAATGTAAAAAATCGTGTATTGTCAAAATCGTACCAGGTCTCTAAGTTGGCGCCATTGGTTGTAAGTGGTATAACATCAACAATATCAGAATTTCCAAATGCAGAGGTTGAAGAAACAACAAGTGCATATTCTTCATTTGCCGGATCTGATAATGCTGGGAAAATACCATTAGGAACAGAGATCTTGACATCCCTGATATCATTAGATCCGGTTGGTCTGTGCTCAACGATTTTCCACCGCCTGTCAAATATGGTTGTAACGGTTGTTGATGAGGCACCAATATCTACAGAAATAGTATTCGTTCCCGATAAGGTTGCATTGTTGTGTCCCCATACCAGGTAATCTTTATCTGTTGTGAAGTCATTTGTATTCGCAGAGTTTGTCGCAGCAATGTCCTTGTGCCCTATGGTCACTATGCTAAATGAATTAGAACCTTTGGATTGTTTCTGGTTTAAACCAGAAACATCGTCTCGTCCAATACCTGCAATAGAATAGTTAAATCCTGCATTGGCAGACTGATCCCAAATCACGCTTCCCGCTGAATCTACGTAATCCTGAGATGTCCCGTTAACACCTAAAGTTATTCCATACTTAATAGCAAGATACGACTGTATTCTATTGCGTTCTTGAGTAAGATCTGAATCATTTTTTCTTGCTGAATAGGTTATAATTTCGGCGACTCGTGCATTTAGAGATGCTTCCCAACCCTCAGATCTGCCTATCCAGTATCGAGAATCGCTAACATTTGCGAAAGCAGGAATATCACTTTGTAGGTTTTCTGCATTATTGGCGTTAAAGTATAGTTCTTGTTGCGTTCCGCCACTATTATTTCTGGTATTAATAATTCCGGGATCGTTATAGCTTTGCGAGTTAGCAGTATCGGCTACGCCATACCCTGCACCTACACCAGACGAGGTACCATGAGCATAACAAAATACCTCACCACTGAAACGTTGTGAATAGGTGCCGAAGCCAAGTCCTGTACCATCGTTTTCATTAGTAGCCATGTCCTTGTCTCCACAAAAAATATCCATACTGCCAAAAGTTGAGTTTATGGTCGTATCGTCAGGAATTAACACCATGAAGATGTCTTGTGAGTAATACCCTGATGTTCCTTCCAGGAATTCTGTGGTTGTGTCATCGTACGAGAAGTCACCATCGAGTGGTACAGTCGCATAAGCATTGTCAAATTCGACCACCGGATTAAAGTTTATGTTTTTAAAAGCATTATCTCTAAAAGTGGGTTCCTGGCCAGCTGTATTAACTGTAGCATCAGCACCGTTTCCTTGATCACTCCAGGTTGATACACTTTGACCATCTGAGTAACTTAATCCATCGGTAGCTTTGAGCCACAACTCTAAGCCTGATGTTACTCCGCCAGGTCCTGTCACTGAGGTTCCTGTTCCTTGTATATTGAAGGTGTAAGAACCTTCATCTGCGTCATTATTAGCTATAGTGATCGTTGCTTGTCTTAAGCCATCTGCACTGGGATCGAAAGTTATATCAAATGTGGTACTGCTGCTCGCTCCAATAGAATTACCTGGTGTAGCTGTGACCGTAAAATCCGCGGCATTAGGACCGGAAATAGTTACGAATGGTGAAGCAGCAGTAAGCAATAAACTATTTACTGTACCTAAATTTTCAATTGTAAAGGAACTCACAGAGGTCCCACCTAGAGTAAAAACAGTTCCAAAGTCGGTATTATCTGTTGTAGTGGGAGTTATATCACCTGACATAATATTGTTTCCTAATCCAGTTACATTCATCTCTTGTGCTCCTGACGTACCATTTCCTTGAATATCAAACGTATAAGGGTTTTCGTTGGCATCATCATTCGCAATAGTAACAGTTGCTAACCGTAATCCTACAGCACTTGGATTGAATGTAATGGTAAAAGTTGTATTTCCTGCTGGAATAATTGGTGTAGCAGGAATTCCTGTAATTGTAAAATCACCAGCGTGTGCTCCTGAAATGACCACGTATGGAAGAGCGCCTGTCAAATTAAGATTTGCAACACCAGTATTATGAATTGTAAATATATTGGGATTGGTTCCTACAGTGATATCCACATTCCCAAAGTCTGTATCGTCTGTTACAGAAGGTGTAGTATCTCCTGTTGCAATGCTGACACCTAGTCCGGTTACATCTATTTCTTGAGCAGGAAGTACTGCTGTTAAACCTATATCGTCAATAGCCATATCACTTCGATAACTTGAAGCTGTTGTACCCGAAAATCTTATTTTTATTGTTTGACCCACATAAGGTGTCAAATCTATATTGGCAAGTGTATAAGCAGCTCCATTACTACCATGTTGCTGGCCTGAAATGGACCATAAATTTACCGGATAAGTAGCTCCATTATCTGTACTTAAATCGACATTCAATGTTCCCATACTAGAACCATACATATGATAGTAAAATGAAAACTGAGCCGATGTAGCCGATGTTAAATTAAAACAAGGACTTTCAAAATTAGCTGTTTGACTAGGATAGTTAGGACTCGAAGATTCCGTATACATATACCAGGTACTTAAATTACCAGTTAAAGGACCAGTACCAGATGATGGTGTCCCAGCGGAATCTCTTGTCCAGTTAAAGTTATCACCTGTATCTTGCGTCCAGCCACCTGTGCCTGTTTCAAATCCCTCACTGTAAGGAAAAGTACTTATGGTTGTTCCACAAGTTTGAGATAAAGCACTAATTGTGAATAGAAAGCACAATAGCACAAACACCCTTTTAACTAAGAAAGTAAATTTATTCATAAGCGGTTAATTAATAGTTTGGGACTAATTAATTTTAAATCAGGTTAATACAAATGTATGTTGCTAATCTTTTAAATGCAAAAATATTCGATGAACTACACAAACTATTAACTATCACTCTGATAATCAATTATATGGGATTTGTAACCTTAATTTGGATACAAATCCCATTTTTAAATTATTGTTTGATGACTTTTTTTGTTAGTTTATTGCCATTTGATCTATCTGAAATCAAAAGGAAATAAGCTCCCCTTGATAATTCATTCAGACCTTGTAAAACTATATTATTTATGTTTTGAGAAATAACCTGATTTTGAATTTCTCTTCCTCGTATATCATATAAAGTTATATCCAGATAATTTCCAAGGCTATTTGGAATGCTAATTTCTAATTGGTTATTAAATGGGTTAGGGTATATAGTAATACCAGATAATAGAGTGTCTTCTATACCCAGGGTATTAACCGTTACAGTTACTTGTATAACAGTAATATCATTACCACATTCTGCATTCGTACTTGTTAATTCTACATCAAAAGTACCTGAAGACGGGTATGTATATACTGGGCTAGGGTCAGTTGATGTCCCAGAACCATCACCAAAATCCCATGAATAGGATGTAGCATTCGCAGAAGTATTAGTAAATGTCACTTCACCATTATCTGTTGGATTAACGACATGGGTAAAGTCTGCCACAGGTGAAGGATTTACTGTCACAACAACTTCTTCTCTGGCACTTTTTATACTGCCAATTTTCCAATCGTAGAAGAAATAATAGAAATTTGTTCCAGCACTGCTGTCTTTTATTGAAATACTTCCGTTATTATATGGGAAACTCACTCCTGCGTTGTTTCGATAAAGTCCTCCAGTGCTAAAGTCTTTTCCAACCAACCTCAGATCATTATCAACAGGGATGTTAAAATTAAGATCGATTGCTTGTATACCAGCATTTACAAAAATAATCGCGGCGTCTAATACCTCTCCAGTACTATCTTGTAATTCTACCTCAACTTCACCAGCAGAGTTCGCATTTATAGTGACTTGTTCCAAGACCACAGATTCAGTACAATCAAAAATCAAATACCTTCCTGTAGTTGTGTGATTTGCACCACTAGAGCTAGAACTAGTATTACCAACATTAGCTTTGGCAACCACGTCCTCAACATAATAACTGGAAGTGGCAGATATACTTGGTGTTGTAAAACTTGCACCAGTATGAACAAGTGTTGTACCATCTACACTATCGTACCAGTTTAATGTTCCTGATCCGGAAGCATTTAATGTGACTGTTCCGGAATCGCATAGTTCACTATCGGCAGACGTTGGTTTTGAAGTGGTAGCTACTAGCGTAACGTTTTGAACTGTTTTAGCATAATCTGCAATGGTAACTGCAATAGTCTGCGAAACGTAACCAGGTGCGGAATAAGAAACATTATAACTACCTGCCTTTAATAGCTTTTGATATTCTCCTAATCCAAGTTCTGACATTCTAAAATTATTTAAATTATCATGTCCTGCAATTTCAACTCTTGCTACAATGGGATTTCCCGACTCATCGGTGATCACTCCTTGCAATCCGTATGTAGCTTGTTTCATATAATCTAAAAAAGCCTGTTTATTATAGTTCCAGTGAGCTGGCAAATTAGCACCACTTACCCACTTTACATCTGACAATTCTAAAGTGACCTCTTTATCACAATGATAGTAATTCATATAATCTTGTCTACCACCATAAACGCGATACCATTCAGCACCATGTGTTACACCCGGACTTGGATACGTAGAGGCATCCTCATCAACCGTCATATAACCAGCAGGACTATTATTTTGAGCATTAGTGGCATATTCTACACCTACGAATTCATAATAATCTCCATCAGAATGCGTATACTGGCTTACGTATGCATTGTCATAAGGATAGTTAACCAACTCTGTACCTCCATGCAAATTGGCTGATAATACAAAATTCTTACTATCAGCAAAATTCATAAAGGCTATAGTTTCATCTTCATAAACACCACTGTCATGTAATCCCGCTACATTATCTGGGTAATTCCTGTTTAAATCCTGGCCACTATTATTAGCTCTGATAGGATTGTTAATTTCATCGGTAGGATTCGTTCTGTAAGAAGCATCAGGATTAGCATTTGGATTGATATAAATTTCAAGGTTGTCTACTATATTGGTCACTTCTGAATCTGTTCCATAATTAGTGAGCAGATAATCAATTAGTCTGATCATTAATGGGAATCCCACTAATTCATCCCCATGCATGGTAGAAGTATAAAAGAATTCAGGCTCCCCCTCGTTCACGGATACATTATCACTTATTTTTAAAACCCATAGATCTCGTCCACCTTGGGTTGCACCAATACTTTCTAATGAGCATAAAGTATCATAGGTAGCGGCATAATATTGCATTTTAGCAACATACTCAGAATATTTTGGATAGGCATCCCAAGTTGTATCCCATGCAGCAACGGCTCTTAAATTATTGGCTAATGCCTCAGGCGAAGTCCCTGCAAGGTGAGGATCGAAGGACAACTCGTTATCATCTTTATTGACCTCAAATGGTAAACCATATTCAAGAAATCTTGAAAATGTGTTTTCGTTTGCATAAGCCTCAACAATCAATTCGTTTTTATCGACATGTTTATGACCAATTGATATAAACTGAGCGATTTCTTTAAACTGTTCTTGGCTACTAGCCTGGAAAGTAAAACAAACTTCACCTTTAGTGTTTAAATAATTATCGGCTTTTTGTTTGTTTGTTAAATTTTCAGTGATTATTTGTGCTTGTACACTATAGAATGTTAGCCATAGTAAAGCAAACACGAAAGTAGTTTTTTTCATCAGATTTGGGTTTTAATGAATTATTTTAATCCTAATGAATTTGTATTCAAGTGAATATAAATTCAATTTTAATTAGTGCAATATATAAATTAATTTAAAAATTATCTATAAAATGCAAAAAAACACGATGAAATGCATGCGTTGAATATAACTAATTGATTGATAAGTTATTATTTGAGTTATTTTAAGGGTTTAATCAGCCTTAATATTTGCGAACTAATGGATTAATCTATATTTTAAACTTTGAAATATCCTGACAATCTCCTTAAGAGTTATTTTATGTTTGAATTGCACTAATGTGCATTTTAAGAAAAGGGATCTCCATCTGGTGGAGGTGGACTGGATTGTGCCTGTGCCATTTTCGGATTCAAGATCAGGAAGGTTCCGGTAGCTGTTAAAGCAGCATATTTCCCCATCTTTTTAATAGCTTCTTTGCGAGATATTTTATGGTTACCTGTATTTTCTTTCATTCTTTGTTGTAATTATATATTAAATCAGTATGTAATGTTTTAATATTGTAAGCTTTAATTTTAGAGTTACCTTACGGGATATTATTCAAACTATGGGATATTATTTAATAATTACTTTTTGTGTTTTGGTCTGGTTGCCACTATCTACTTTTACCGTATAAATACCAGTACTAATGCTTGAGATATCTATTTCATTTTTAGTGCTGTATTGATTCAACTCTCTGGTTAAAATCAATCTTCCCTGTAAATCGTAGAGATTAGCTGTTGTAGAATTTGATAGTTGGCCTTTTATTATCAATAATTTAGAAGATGCTGCTGTATAAATTTGTAACCCATTCCAAACATTATCTTCTACTGATAAAGTGTTAGCTGAAAAATGTAAAAAGAAACGTCCTGTTCCACTTAAAGCAACTGAAGGTGTAAATGTATAATCGCTCGAATTTAATAAGCTCCAGGAATTTTTGACATTGTCTTCTAAATACACAAAATTCGCTTCAGGAATCGTTGAAGCTGGGTCTAAACTAATGCTTATTTGCACGCCTTGATCTGCATTAACCGCAAGTGGTACCACAACATCATTCAGATCGTTATAAGGCAAAGATTGATTAGCTAATTGAACACCATTATTATCTTCAACAAGATGTGTGTAAATTCCTAAAGCAGTTTGATTAAACGCTCCAGTATCGTAACCAGGATCCAAACCACGTGTATTAATATCTCTAAAATAAATATTAGTAGAATACGAATTATTAGAATTTGTAAGTTTTAATTTGGCAAGCGCCAAATTTGTAGTGGCTGTTCTTCCAGAAATAAAATCATCATCAGTTCCTATTTTTCTCATGGATGGCGTAAAAGTTACTTGAGTGTCATTTAATACAGTTCCAGCTCCAGTTTTTGCTTTCACAAAGAATCCTTGCCCCGGCGCTATTAGATCGGTAGCATAAGTGGTGTTATTAAAATCCCAAATAGTCCAAATAGATTCGCCGCCATCTACACTATTATCAGCATCATATCCAAAAACAGCTGTATAACTAGGGTCTAGTTTATTATTAGGACCTGCTGCTGCGCCTGTGGCATCTGAAACCAAATCAAAGAAATCCTTAAAACTTAAATACGAAGGATACGGGTTACCAATTAGATTCCAGGACCCATAATTTCCTATTTCATCTGTAATACTAATATCAACTTGATCAGTTCGAATTGTACCTGTAAAAATAACATTCCCTCCAGCATTGGTACCTGCTCTATAACCTTTTCCTGATTCAATTACAGTTGAGGCATTAGTAGTTGAATTATAAACCTCATAAATACCTGGATTCCCTCCATTGTTAAACGGTCCGAATAAATAGTCTCCAGTTGTGCCATTCTGATACAGGGAACTTGAATTAACTACAGAAGAAAACGTATCTCCTGCAAATGGAGCTGAAATTAAATCGTTTGTGCCACCATTAGAAGAAGCTACTGCAGTAATTCTACTGTACTTTCCAATTCCTGTGGCAGCTCCAGCTTCCACTATTAAACTAGAACCTTGTGCAGAGCTAGAAACCATTAATATTCCATTTGTGTTCGTTCCAGTAACTGTTAAATCGCCATTAACTATTAATGATTTACCTGGGTTAATTATTAATTCACCCGATTCATTGGTAGAATTATTTACTACAACATTGTTAATAGTTTCATTTGTTGTAACAGTAACATTATGATTTAAAATTACATCTTGTGTAGCTTGAGGGATATCATAAAGCCAGGTTGCATTATCATTCCAAGTACCAACGGCAATAGTTTCGTTAGGTGGAGATATAATATTTATACTATAATCTTCTACTTCACCATCATAGCCTGTTGCGCATGGACCTGCAGGATCACTATTGTATCTCGCTGCTATTCTCATTCTAGTTGGTCCTGTCGGGAAACCTGCACCAACAGGAAATGAGATAGAAGGTGTGATACTTGTTTGAGTGTTATCTCCAGTATATGCGACTCCTAAATCAAATTCCTCTCCTGCATCGTCAAAATCGCCATCAATATTAAAATCTATCCAAGCAAAAGCATGTCCGGTACCTCCATCTCTATCTACATTTACAATTAATGTATATGGTGACCCTTGAGTTACAGTCGTTGACATAGCAAGAAAATTTTGATAACCATTATTCTCTCTATTGTTTATATGTGAGTTGGACAGTGTATTAAAAGATACTTGTGTTACACCTGTATCATAAGTGCCGCTCCCATTAGAATTACAATAAGTAACACTTGGTGTGGTAAATATTTCTGATGTGGAGTAGTTAGAAGTAAAGCTATCACATTTAGATCTAACTTGAACTTCATATTCGGTTGAAAGTGTTAAACCAGTTAAATTATAGGAATTAGTTGCTTGATTTGTGATGTCTATCCAGGTTGGAGAGCCAGTTTCTCTATACCTTAAATCAAAAGTGTTACCTACTTGTGCATTCCAATTGATATCAGCAGATGTAGGGCTTAAATTTGAAGGCATGATCCCAGAAGGAATTTCTGCGCCCGGAGCTAATAATACATCAGATAACACTTTTGTTTGATAGTCAGCGATTGTTTGATTTGTCAGTGTAAATGATTGATAACAAGGAGCTTCAAACAAAATATCATAGGTTCCTGCTTTTACTGGACGATAATAATCACCAAAAGTAGATTCACTGGTAGTATGTGAATTTGTGTTGTCATGACCAACTAAAGTTATTGTAGCTTCAATTGGGTTATTTGTTGAAGCATCTTTTACAACACCGGTAAAACCATAAGTTCCTTGTACAAGGTAATCAATTAAGGCTTCTCGATTCCAATTCCAGAGCTTAACCAATATTTGAGGATCAATAATATTATTAGGTGTTTTATCATTTGAAAGTTCAAGCGTTGTTTCTTTACAAAGTTCGTAATAATTCATGTAATCTTGCCTGCCTCCATATACCTCATACCAATCATTTCCATTTGTAACACCAGGCCATACAAAATTTGTGTACTCAGCATCCATATAATTGGTATCTCCATTGTATGAAAAGGCATCATTCTGGCAGTTAACGGCATATTCTTTACTAATATCAAAAAGCCATGCATCGTCTGCGTGCCTGTTTGATGTATTGTCCCAAGCGTAATTAACAACTTCAGTTCCGCCATGAAAGTTAGCAGAAAGCACAAATTTATAAGTGTCTGCGAAGTTCATGAAATGTTGAGTTTCTAATTCATAAGCTGTATGTCCATTAGCATGAGGACCAATGATATTATCAGGGTAATTTCTATTTAGGTCGAGACCATTAGCGTTAGCCCTTCTAGCATTTGCTACAGACGTGTTTGTCGGGTCATTATAGTAGGTTCCATCTGGATTAGCACTAGGATTTATCCAGATCTCTGAATTATCTAACAGGTTTTTTACTCGAGCATGGTCTGCATGCAATGTATTATTGTATGCAGTTATAAAATAATCTATTAAATTGAGCATTAGGGGATAACCTGCAATCTCGTCACCGTGCATAGAAGATGTATACATCATTCTAGGTTCTTGTTCTTGAACACTAACGTTGTCTGATAGCTTTATAAATAATAGTCTTTTATTTCCACCGCCAGCACCTTCTGTTGTTCCACCAATGTCTACTAACTGACAGATAGTTGGATTATTTGAGGCAAATAGAGCCATTTGGTCAGCATAATCTTGGTATGTTGGGTATGTTGCTAAAGGAAACGATAAAGGTGCAGCCAGAAGTTTATTGCCTACGCCCTCTTTGTTTAATTGGTTAGACATTAATTTTTCACTTGGTTCATTTTCTAATCCATCAACATTAAAAGGTATTCCTTTTTGTAAAAATGCTTCAAATTGTTTTCTGTTTGCCCAGGCAATCAATGTTTTAGTACCTGGATCGTAATTTACTATAGAAAACTCTTGTGTATAGCCTTTAATTTCTTTTTTATCATTTATTTTAAAACTGAAGTAAACTTCTTCTTTAGCATTTAAAAAGTTTTCTGCTTTTTGTAAAGGAGTTAATTTTTGGGTAGTGATTTGAGCGGTTGTACCAAAAAATGTAAGCAATAGCAAAACAGTTACATAAGTAATTTTGTTCATTGTGCTTGGGGTTAATGAATTATTAATGTCTAATTATATTCTTTTTGAACATAATTTTAGTGGCGGCAATATATAAATATTTTGATAATTTATCTATAAAATGCAAAAAAATACGATGAAAAGCATAAATATTTTTGAATTGAGAATGCATTTAAGTTTAATATTTATTTTTTTAACTGCTTTAAGTGTTGAATATAAATTGTTTATAACCTTGGTATTTGTTATACAAACTGAGATTTTGTAATAAAGTGCATAAAAATTTTTGACAGTGATGGAGAGAAAGCCATTCTTGATCAACTCTT
>Ga0316201_10001763_pt1 | contig 14920 bp, 13 predicted proteins | sample CS6wburrow_MG_FD_204516 | JGI IMG/M metagenome (GOLD analysis project Ga0316201, IMG submission 204516) | Coastal sediment microbial communities from Delaware Bay, Delaware, United States - CS-6 worm burrow | ecosystem: Environmental > Aquatic > Marine > Coastal > Sediment | place: USA... | reverse complement strand
AAATCGCGCCCCCCATGGGGGGCATGGGGGCAAGCTTACCAGCTTGCATCAACCACAACTAAACATAACACTACAAAAATAACGGAATCCTTTGTCCACTGAACTCAGGCCACTTCATTCAGCAACATAAGGAGTTTTTACGACAAGAGGGTTGTCTTCTCTTCGTACGCTGTTCATTTTTCTTATTTGTAGTGTGAACCTAATTACTAACTTGCGATGAATATTCTTTTTATTGAAGACGAGAAAGAGCTGGCGCGAACCGCTGCCACGCAGTTGGAGGCAAGGGGCTATGAAGTAGATGTTGTCTATGATCTAGCAGCAGCGAGGGAGGTCATGGAGGATCCCAACAAGCCGGTGGATTTGATTATCGCGGATCATCGTTTGCCTGATGGAATGGGCATCCAGTTCGGTATCGAAATGAAAACAGCCTTTCCCGAGTCTAAATGTGTGATCGTCTCGGGTTGCTTAACTCCAACGGACATTCAGAAGATGGAAGAGCATGGGCTCCGTTATTTCGATAAGCCTCTACTTTATGGTCAATTGGTCGATGAGTTGCGCCGTTCTTATTCGATGCAAGCTCCCGTACGGACAGAGCCTTTAGAGGAAACTGAAGCCGAAGCAGCAGCAGATCCCGAAGAAGTTATCCCCGATGAGCCCGAGCCAAAAAAAAAGAAGTTCTTCGGACTTTTCGGAAAGAAGAAAAAAGGGGAGGAGTAGTCCTGTGCGCGCCTAAGTTGCTCGAAGTTTCGATAAATGCTTAGCTTTGGATCGGGCCTCTATCTTGCAGTTATGTGAGCTACTATGTCATTAGCTTTGGTGTCTAATGATTGTTTCGCCTTATGATTTGAGGTGCACGGACTCTTTGGTGTAGGCTATGCCCGAAGACATTGAGATGAAGCTACGAATTGAAGATAACTTTGAGGACGTCCTAGGGAAAGCGGCGGATGGTTGTGGCTTGAGCGGGCAAGCCCTCGCGGACCTTTCCGGATTGAAACTGAAAGATGTGCAGAGCCTCCTCGCGGGCGAATTGGATCTCGGGGCTCTCCGTATGCTTGCTCCCGTGCTCAAGCTTGATGCCGATAAGCTCGTTTCAATGGCTCAAAGTGAATGGTATCCCCGATCAGTTTCCCTTTCGGGGCTCACTTGTTATAATACGCCATTTCCTGTGACCGGTTATGAGGAAATGACGGTCAACAATTACCTTATCTGGGATGAAGAGTCCAAAGTGGCTATCGCATTTGATACGGGCGCAAACGCCGCGACGATGTTGGCCGATCTTCGGCAGAATCAGCTTACACTCACAGCTCTCTTTTTAACGCATACGCATAGGGATCATGTCCGAGCCTATGCAGAGATCGTCACTGCAACAGGTTGCCGACCCTACGCCCCTAAACTAGAATCCTATGCCGATGCCGCGCCAGTCGCTCCTGATGAAAGTTTTGAGATCGGTCGGTTTACGATTCAGGCTCGATTAACGAATGGGCATTCGCCTGGTGGGACGACTTATTGCATCGATGGTCTCGATAAAAAAGTCGCGATTGTCGGCGATTCGATGGTCTGCCTCTCTATGGGAAAAGCGAAGCAAGCCTATGCCAATGCATTGGAAAACAATCGGAAGTATATTCTGAGTTTGCCCGAAAGCACGATACTCTGCCCGGGCCATGGCCCAATGACTACAGTTGGGGAAGAGCGTCTGCATAATCCGTTCTTTTAGCCTAGGAAGGCAAAAGTGCTTCATGTCATCTAGTGAAGCGCTTCGAAATTTTGGATACAAAAAAACCGAGTATGCACTCGGTCTCCAAAATGGTAGGTCGTCGGGGACTTGAACCCCGAACCAATTGATTAAAAGTCAACTGCTCTACCGATTGAGCTAACGACCCCCTTTGGAAGCGCAGGATGGAAGGCATCTAGGTCTTTCTTGTCAAGTTCAGGAAAAGAAATTTTCTTTTTATTGAACGTCTTTTCTGGGAACAAATCTAAGCTTTCAACGATCTATCTTCCATGAACCATATAATGAGTGTAAAGACCGATACAGCTACCTCCGACGATCTTCTCATCGAACGCATCAAAAACGGCGATTCCGCAGCCTATAACGATATGGTTGCCAGATATTGGGATCGAATTTTTGCACGTGTGCTACAACTCCTTAAGAATAAGCAGGATGCGGAAGAAGTGACGCAGGATGCCTTTATCCGTGCGCACCGTGGATTAGAGAATTTTCGTGGTGATGCATCCTTTTCAACGTGGCTTTATCAAATCGCTACCAACCTAGCGCATAATCGCTACTGGTATTGGTTTCGCCGTAAAAGGGACTATTCCATCTCCATCGACCAGCCGCTTACTGCAGATGGCGACCTCACCTTGGAAAACGTCATGCCTTGTGCTGGTGAAAATCCTGCGGAAGCAGCTGTTACGCAGGAGTTTGTGGATCGTGTGTCGGAGTGCATGGGTGGTTTAAATGAGAAGCACAAGGAAGTCCTGATCTTGCGTAATGTTAAAAACTTATCTTATGAGGAAATCGCCCAGCATCTGGACATCAGTGTGGGCACGGTAAAAAGCAGAATCGCCCGTGGGCGCGAGAGTCTGCGCGATTTGATGGGTAGTGATTTTTCATGATCGACGAGAAATTCAGTGAACTGGTAAATCTTTATCTCGATAAGGAAATCTCGGATGCAGACTTGGAATTGCTAAAAATAGAGCTTTCTAAAGATACGCTTCGAAGAGAGGACTTTCAGGAACGCTGTCGCTTACACCAAGCAATGCGTCTTGCATTGAATCCGGAAGAAGCAAAGCGCACGGTTGATGCTAGCAACTGCCCTCATGAAGCGCACGGCAGCTACAGTCGATTTTCTGACATTAGCGAGTCTGCTGAGAAATCGCGCTTTAATTTTTCCTACTGGCTGCTTGGTTCCGGAATCGCCGCTTGTCTCGCACTTTTGGGAATCATGCTCGCCCCCGTTTTTACGGATGCGACTAATCTAGCGTCTCTGTCCCTGCAAATAGGCGATCCAAATCAATCGGAAGTGGATCATGCGATGACAGATGTAGCCCGTTCGGATATCAAACGATTTGAGCGAACTCGGCAGCAACCCGCTGATCCGCGTACCGCTAGCCTTGCTGCAGAGCTGCGTTTGCTTGGACTGCGTCCTGAGATGATGCCGGAAGAGCAGCAGTTGCGTGAGGTCAGCCTCGCCAGTTTACAGCCGCGCGATCAGACTCGGCGAAAGATCGAGCTCTTTAACGAACTCAAGGATTTTTCCCCGATACCACAGCCTCAGCTTTTAAGGACCTATGAGTCTCATGCCTCGCGTAGTGCCAGCGTACCGAGTTGGTCGAGCGGTTTTAGGACCTCACTAGCTAGCTTTAAGTAGCTTTCAGGGGTAATCACCGCGCTACGTGGTGGACAAAGTCGTTTTGCGTCTTATTGATGGAAGGCAATGAAATTGCAACGCGTAGCGATGGCGATGATCGTCATCTTTCTTACCTTTTACTTGCTTCATATTGGCCAGAGCTTGCTCCTGCCATTAGTTATTGCAGCGTCGGTGGCATACTTGATTAGTATTTTGGCGCATACCATCTGTGCTGTGAAGATTCGAGGCGTTGGTGTTCCGACATCCTTGGCGATGGTGTTTGCCGTTGCAGTGATCATGGTCTCGTTGAGTTTTCTAGTGCAGTTGATTACCGTAAACATCGCGAGTGTGGTCAAAGTCGCTCCAGAGTATCAGCAGAATTTGGAAGCCTTGATTTATCGAGGTTACACCTTATTCAAGGTGGAACAGGCGCCTAATCTACAAGAGGTGCTGAAGCAAATCGACTTCCGAGCTTACTTGCAGGACTTTGGCGGTACTGTGCGTGGGTTAGTCAGTAGCACGGGTATTATTATTGTATATTTAATTTTCCTACTTTTGGAGCAGCGTACTTTTCCGAGTAAGATCCGTGCGCTTGTGCGCGATCCTGAACGACAGGCAGATGCTTTTGAGTTAATCGGTAAGATGCGCCATGATATTCGTTCGTACATTGGCATCAAAGTTTTGACGAGTGCAGCTACAGGCCTCTTGAGTTATGCTGTGCTCAATTTGGTGGGGGTTGATTTTGCGAGTTTTTGGGCAGTGCTGATTTTCCTCCTTAATTTTATTCCAACGATTGGTTCGATCATTGCGACGGCTTTCCCGTCACTGCTAACCCTTGTTCAGTTTGATACGATTGGTCCTTTTATCATTACCGCATCGGTGTTGACGACGGTTCAGTTTTGTATCGGGAGTTTGATTGAGCCGAAGTTAATGGGGAATCGCCTCAACCTCAGTCCGATCGTCATACTCTTGTCTTTGGGCCTTTGGGGCGCCGTTTGGGGCATACCCGGTATGTTTCTCTGCGTGCCGATTACAGTGATTATTATGATCATCTGCTCGTACTTTCCTCAGTCGCGACCCATTGCGATATTGCTCTCGGGTAATGGTGATGTGACTGTCGGTATACGACGGGGCGATAAAGCAACGTAAGTTAGCGGAGCTTCACGATCAGCAAGTAAGTACCTGATTCGTTTTTGATCTTGGGTCCTCCAAGAACGGCTGGGGTGCGTGGCTTGAGTTTGAGACGCGCGTGAATGCCGGCAGACCATTCGAGGTTGGCGGCGATTTCACGACCTGATGCTCTCGCGGTGATCTTCAGGGTATTGCCCTGTCCAAGTTTTGCTACAGTGCTACCAGGTAGATCGAGTTGGGTGGTGGTGCGACTGATTTGCCGATAGCTGTTGAAACGAAAGAGGCGTTTGAGTGTGTTGGCATAAGCAGTGAGTGAGCTGTCGACGCCACTGTTATTGTTGGAAGCTTCGACGAGGATCAGTTCTACGCTTGCTTTGCTTGGACGAACTTGGGCCAGACTGGTGTTTGTACCAAACGCGAATGCTAATAGCGCGATGGCTACAGTTGCGATGTAGGAGGAGCGGTTCATGGCGATCTGTGGGTTAAGAGCGTATTCAGTTTTGTACGCGCGTGATGAAGTCGCGACATGACGGTGCCGATCTTGCACCCAAGTGTAGCGGCAATTTGTTCATAAGTATAGTTTTCAAATTCTTTCAATACGAGGACGGTACGTTGCGCTTCCGGAAGTTTCGCTATGGCGAGGTGGAGGCTTTCGTAATCTTCAATTTTCAGAAGGTTCTGTGCGGGATCACTCTCTGCGGTGGGGGTATTAGGCGATTCCTTGGTTGGCTGATCGTTCGATAGTAGATCTTTAAATCGTGTCCAGTAGCGTCGCCGTCGGCGTAGTTCGTCGAGCGCGGTATTAACTGCGATGCGGTGTAGCCAAGTGGTGTAGGCCGATTTGAAGTTATAATGCGTTCGCTTTTGCCAAGCTTTGATCCAGACGCTTTGCGTCACTTCCTGGGCATCTGTCGCATCGCCGAGTATTCCGTAAATTGTCCGGTAGACCCTCGGGTAGTAGCGCTGGAACAACTCAGCAAAGGCGGATTCGTCCCCGGCTACAGCTGCGTGGATGAGTGGCGCATCGATATCTGATTGTGCCTGAATATCATCCATTTGTGAAAATATGTCTGTTCCGATGTATCTGCCAATTCCTTGATTTGTGAAGCTGGAGATAGATATGGACCCCGAATAAATCGATAGGTTTCACCTTCAGAACTACTTTTCTGTCCAGTAGGGTTGGTTCTGCGCTTGTTTTGATCTGCGCATGCCTTATAGCTATCTATGGTATGATAAATCTTCTTCATGTAACACGTTTCTGGCTGCTTCTATTGATGATGTGTGCGGGAGCTGTGTTTGCGGAAGAGAAGATTACGCCATTGCCTGCCACAAACTTGCCCAGCGCATTGGAGTTGTATCAAAATTATATCGATGCAAATGGAGGGCGTATAAATATGGCGTCCCTTTCGACTCTGTTGGTCAAGGGTTCACTGATTCAGTCGGATGGAGAGAGTGTTGATTTTAAGCTATACCGAAAGCGCCCGCAGATGATGCGTATGAAGTATGAGTTCGATAGATATCAAGTTGAACAAATATCTGATGGTATCGAAGCATGGCAGGTGGTGAGTCCGAATGTTGGAGAATCTTCAATTTTCGATATCACAGGAGAAGCTTTGGAGAGTCTTTTACGGGACAGTAAGATGGAGGGACCGTTTTTTCATGCAGGTATGCGCGACGATTGGATCGTGCCTGTTGCTGAAGAAGAGGTGCGTGGCCAAATGGCGATACGCATCGAGGTAAGCCCTGAAGCTAACATCGGATATGATGTACTCTGGCTCAGCTCCGAGAATTTCCAGGAAGTCAAGTTGCAGCGTAGCCTGTCTCGTGAGGCTTCTAATGAAGCAGAGAAGGTGGAGGAAATTTATTTCACAGAATTTGATAAAGTTGCGGGTATCTGGCTCGCGAATGAAATCGAATATTTTACCGATGGTGAATTAACACAGCGCGTGCTTATTAATGAGGTGCGGGCAAATGTAGGGATTTTTGACAGCTACTTTGAGAAGCGGTAAATTCATTGTGGGTGAAAAACGAGTTTTTAGTTTCGGGACGTAAGCAAGGTAGCTGCCTGAAGACTCTGTTTTATACGCTACTTATTGTATGCGTTTTTTGCGGATTGCTCTTATGGCAATCGCCAAAGCTGATGCATCGTATGTTGAGGCCTCATCTTTCAGCTAGAGAGGCGACGTTGGAGATTGAGTCTATCTATCCCGGGTTGCGTGGAGTGGATTTGCGCATTGCTCATTACTCGGAGGCTGGATTTTCCGTAGAGAGCCTACATGTAAAGCTTCCTTGGGTTGGTCTGTTTGGAGGCTTGGAGAGCCTCCAGCTTCACGTGGATTGCTCTAGGATTTTCATCGATATCGATGCATTGCCGCATTCGAATGAGTTGAAACCCGCTACTGCCGAAGATTTGGTTGCAGGCCTACCCGGCCATTTGGGTGGTTTGTTTGAGTCGATCTCCAGCGCGGTGTTAGAATTATCTTTGGGGGCATTGTCCGCGAGTGTGGGAGAGATTCAACTTACAGCTAGTGAGAGGACTGTATCTTGCTCCAGCGAGTTGTCGGTTATGGTTGGCGAGTCGAATGCCACTGTACTTACTGGCAGGGTATCGAATGAAAATTTTAATATAGATGCCCGTTTGCGAGTGGATGAAACGGGGAGAGAGCTTGGCTTGGATTTTGTTGCGAGTGCTGCGAATTGGGAAGCGTTCGCTAAGGTGTTTTTTCCAGAGATCGGGCCAGATCTGAAAGAAAAGCAGGTGGACCTCTACTTCGATCCACTGGAAGGCAGCGGTAGTTTTACTGACATCTCGGGGTATGCACGTTGGAGTGCTGATAAGCCGGATCGTGTGCGTGCAGCTGTGCTTGGAAATTTGGGAGCCATCGAGGTATTTACTCGGAGTGGAGGATTCAGAAGCCACTCGGCCTCTTTTGGGTTGGCGACCGATGGGCTTGCACTATGCCGCGCTTATTTATCGCTACCTATTGATACCGTTCAAGTTGGATCATGGCAGGCAAACGAGGGCGAAGTCGTCTTGCGCCTTGATGGCTCGACTGCAAGCACGCGAGTTAAGTTGGGTGAGGATAGCTTTACATTAAAATATCCTTCGGTTCTGGATCTGATTGAGCAATCCGGTGAAATTTATTTTACGGCGGAGTTGAAGCAGTTCGGTGAATCTTTGGTTAACGCCGTCGCTCCCCGCATCCTGCCGTTGGATGTCACTTTTCAAGCCAGCTTGAACATTGATGGCCAGGTCGAACTCTCAAAGGGAGCTTTAGTTGACCCCTCTGGTAAAGCTGAGTGGGCGATGTCTGAGCTTCAGTGGCCGGAAAAGAGTTTATCAATCAGTGATTTCTCAGGGGCCGCGCAACTGGATTCACTAATCGATGGAGTACCAGTTGGGCAGAGTGATCTACGGATAGATACGCTTAACCTTGCCGAAGTGATCTTCTCTGGGATCGAAACCCGTATAGAGCTTACGGATACAGGCATTGCGACAGTCGACGATTTCTCTGCTCGAATACTCGGTGGAGCCGTGAACACAGATTCTTTTAATTTAAATCTCGATACGAAGTCGAGTAGTCCGATTCGGCTTCGCTTGGAAAATATCGATTTGGCGACTTTAGCTGCTGCGGTACCGCAGTTTGATGGAGTGCTCGCAGGGGCGGCATCGGGGGACATTCATTTGGAACTCACTAATTCGGACTTACGCCTCAAGGATGGGTTTCTCGGGCTGGATGAGGCCGTTCCCGCGCGACTTTCGTATTCCATGCATGGTATGCTCACACAGGGTCTATCGCCGGAAAGTGCCTCCTATCGACAATATCATATGGCCGAGTTGGCTTTGGAGAATCTTACATTAAAGCGTTTTAAAATAGAGTTTTTTCCCGAAGGCGACGAAAGCAAACCGATCTACGTGACTTTTTATGGAGAATCGAAACAAGAGGGTACTCTCGTTCCGATCGATTACACGTTGAATGTAAACACAGACGACAGCGCAGATTTAATTCAACTCCTGCAAATAATGCAGAGTGGTCAATTAGATATACAGTAGGTTTTTTCGATGCGACTTTGACAGTTCATTCGTGGCGTCGGTGTTTGCGCCGGCTCCAACTGGGTTCTGCAACACTACTCAGAGGCCGTTGCAAGCAACGACGCCACGAATTCAATGTCACTTTGATTAACTTGCCGGTAGCCTCCCCAAAAAGTCGTCAATTTTAAGGCGATTTAGTTAAGATCAATCACATCGATAAAGCAGCTTAAGTTAGCGCCATTTCAGTAGGCTCTTAAAATTAGTCGCCGGAAATTATATCAGCCCAATTACGACACCTACAAGTAGCGCTGTGTCAGTTAGTACGCGGAACGTTTCTGCAGTGAATTTATGATGCAGTAGTTGTAGGGACATAAGCAGGATTAGGGAGGCACCAATGCTCTGAGCCAAAGACGGATTGATAAAAATGAACGATAATAAGGTTAAGGGAAATAACATCCAAAGAAAGACTGGGTGAAGATAGAGCGTCACAGAATTTATACGCAGTGCGGCGTCCACACTGCGTTCTTTCATTCCGACCATCAGGCAATTTATAAAACAGAGTATTGCGAAGCTGAGCGCCCCTAACCATGGAAGCGGGGCATCGACAAAGACAATCACGCCGCCTGCATAGATTGCGGCCACACAGAGTTCTTTCGGGAAAAAACGGCGTGAGAGTAATTGATTCAATAGCGTGTAGAGCAGGCAACACGCTAGCAAAATGAAGCCGTTTCGGAGCTGATGAAAGTTGAGGGCATAGAAGGCGATCGTGATATTTGTAATCAGTGCTGCCGACCAGATGGTCCACAGTTTCGAGCTGTGAGCTTTGGCAAAGCGGTGTCGCAGAGAGAGTAACTGTTCCGGTCCGCGATGGCTGACGTCAAATAAGCGATCCGCCATGTAAGTCAGCCAAACCGAGAGTCCGAGGACGAGGTAGGCGCCGATCGCGAGATTCGACTCAGTCATCTGACTAAACACGTACTGCCATGCGACTGCAATTAACGCAGTGTCCAGCGACAGAATATTGGGCCATTGCCATGCGTGGCTTTTAAGACTCATCCGATTGGGATTTATTATCAGTGGAAGGGCGCAAAGAAATTTTTAAACGGCTGTGGTTTGAAGGCTGCGATGATTACTTTGAGTTCAACCATTCAATCAGGTGCGTTTCGTTTTTAAGTTCGGTGGCATCCTGATATTCGGGTGCGAGTTGTTCGTGGTAGGTGGTGTCGGCGTAGCGTTTACCATGGAGAAGCACCTTGGCGCGGTGACCCGGGGCGCGGACAATTCTACCGAGAGCTTGGTGGATGCGGCGCATGGCGGGTATGATGTAGACATCGCGGAATGCGGGCTCGCGTGAGAGTGAGGGGTGAGTGTCCATCTTGGCTTGTTGGACAGTATTTACCTCGGGTAGCGCGGGCCCAACAATCATGACAGTGTTAATCTGGCCCCCGAGTTTATCCACCCCTTCAGCGTAGCTTGAACCGAGAATTAGAAAGAGCGCGTCGGCTACAAGAAGGCCTTCGTCGATGAAACTTTCCTGCTCGGCCAGATCAACGCCTCGGGGCTGAATCAAAATACGTAGTTCGGGATTTAGAGCGCTGAGGTAGGCATGTATATTTTCCGCATAACGGTAGGAGGCGAAAAATACGGCAACTGGTACTGCAGGGCTATGGTTGATGAGTGTGGCGACAGTGCGGGCAGTTGTTTCGTAGTGTTTGTCGCGCTGGTTGAAGCGCGTATCGACGCGGCAATCGATGGCTACGTCGTAGGCGTTGTCACGCCAAGGAGCGTGGCCCAGAGCGAGCGTGGAGTTACTAGCGGTCAATCCGCAGCTTTCTCTAAAGGCGCTTGTCGGGCTCAGTGTCGCCGACATAAGAATACTGCCGCCGAATGGCTGGATGCATTGTGCGATCCAGGTGCTTGCATTGAGGCAAGTCGCGCGAAGAGTGTCGATCTCAGGTAGCCAGTGGAGCCATTCGTGGCTTGGTTCCGCGAGGCGCTTGGCGAGCTCGGGAATGCGCCAGATGAGTTCGAGAGCGAAGGCGGGAACCGTATCGTAATCGAACTGTGCTTCTTTCAACTGGCGGGTGAAATCTTCGGAGAGGTCGAGGAGTTCGTAGATGGCATTGGCATCGAGAGGCTGAGCCAGTGGTTGCGTGTCGATCGATCTGGAAAGCTCAAGACCAATGGCAATGAGACGTCGAGGTGCGCGTGCGGCACGGAGCTCTTCGAGGGCGAAAAGCAACTCACCAGCTTTGAGTTCGACACTGAGGGCATCAGCGGCGCGGTCTGGGAGGTTGTGCGCTTCATCGATCACGAGGAGTGTCTTTGCTGGTTCAAAGCCGTGTTGTTCAAAGAAGACGGCTTGGCTGGCTGGAGAGAAGATGTAGTTGGTGTCGCCGATCCAGACCTCCGCGAAGGGCAGGCAACCTTTCGTCAGCGCGTAGGGGCAGACGCCGGTTTGAGTACCGAGCACTTTTGCGTGTTCGAGGCTTAGAGTGCCGTCCTCAAAGAGCTCCGGTGGGTGAATGTCAGCTTCGAGCCAACTCTGGCCGAGGTTTTCGTTGCACTGTTGATCTCCAGTGCAGGTGTGGGCGGGGCTTTCGATTTGATGTTCATGACGGTTGCGCATTTGGATGTAGCGCAATCCATCGCCGATCATGCGGCGGAGTTGGCGGATCGTTTCGAGTTGGCCGGTGGATTTGCTGGTGAGGTAGATACAACGTTCATAGACGCCGCTTTGCATGTGACGAAGGGCATGTTCGAGTACGATGCCTGTTTTTCCAAACCCAGTGGGTGCTTCAAGTAGGACGCTTTTGGATTTTAGGGCGGCTTTGTCGAGTGCGGTAAAAAGCTCTGCTTGCCCCTCACGGAGCGTGTTGAAAGCAGGTTTGATTTTTGTTTCGGCGAGTCGCAAACGACAGTTTCGGCGATCATCGAGGAAGGGAACTAACTTATCGAGTTGCCGAGTGAAAATACTTTCGTCTTCCGGCGTGAGTGGGACGGTTTGAAGCGTGCCACTTTCGATGTTGATAAAGAGTAACTCTGCGCTGAGCTTGTCGTTCGAATATTGAGGAAGGATGCGAGCGAGGCTGAGATAAATCGCGACTTGAGCGAAATAATCAGGATAGCGGCTGATCAAATCTTCAGAGCTGGCGGGGAGGGCAGTGCGGACGGTTTTTACCTCGCGGATGCAGAGGCGTTCGTCTTTCGGGATGACTTGATCGATTCGACCTTGAATATGAAAAATCCAATCGCCGTGAATCCACTGCGCACGAAGCGGCACTTCAAATTGTGCATCGGGGTGCTCCTGACGGGTGTGCGCCTCCGAGGTTTTATGCCACTCTTGGCCGACTGCGGTGCGCCATGGTTGCGTTCCGAATCCCTCGCTCAGTGGCACGTTGCGGAAAGTCGCAAGCTCCCGCACATTCAGGTGCACGGTTCTGGCGATAGGATCAATCTGCATCGTTTCTGATGACTGCCAAATCACACGCAGAGGTCAACCCTCGCCTACATCCCAAATGGAGCACGTTTGGCCTCGCTATTGCTGGACCGGGCGTTGCCGCAGGACAGGGGTGGTGCTTGGTGCGGCGTAGAAGGTCTTTGTATCGATGAGCTCGTTGGCTTTGATCGAATCAAAAGTCACTGTGCCAAAGATAGAATTCTCGACCAATAGGTCTATTTGTTTCGGCAGGAGCACGCCATTAACGGTTGCGAACCGCGAGGCGCGATAGTCGAGGTATTCTTCAATGCCGGCGACTGTGCCGATGCCACCCCAACGGGTGAGAAGAAATTTCTCTTTATCAAAATAGAACCAAGTGCGTTCATCCTTCTTGCCATACCCGACGACAACATGAGCCGGACGCCCTCCGACTTTAGCAGAGCCCTGATATTTAAACTCATAGCTGGCTTTGAGTGGCACGATGAATGGCTGGATGAACCATCGTTGATGAATGAAGTGTTTCGCGTCCGCACCGCCAAAAGTCTTAACCGGTTTCTTTTTCGGGAGGATTTCTTGGCTCCACGCCAGAATACCATCGAAAGCGTAAATGACTTCATAGTCCCGGCCAAGCAGTCGCCATCTGTAGGTGAGCTTGCGCTTGCCATCCTGAGTTTCGATCAAGGTAAAGGTTTTGGTTTTTCCGGCCTCTTCAATTGTTCCAGTGGCGACGATGTTGTGGAGTTCGATGTGTGCAGCTACACCCCCAGTTACAGTGAGGTAGTTCTCGACCAGTTTTCGGCTCGCGGTGTCGGTCGCCTTTGGGCGTTGAAGCGCCGCTTCGTCAGCTCCGGAGGTCGTACTTGCTTCGTCTTGAGCGCTCGCGGTTGCCGATATATTAAAGGTTATCAGAATTATCGCTAAGGCTTGGGTAAATTTCATGTAGCTGCCTTTTCTAAAAAATAGAGTTTCCATACGCTTCAATCCAGATAATCTCCCAAAAGTTTCTTAAAATCACAACCCGATTTATTTTTATGCGTATTCTAATTACTGGAGGAGCCGGCTTTCTCGGCAGTCATCTTTGCGATCGTCTTTTGAGTGAAGGACATGAAGTTATCTGTCTGGATAACTTCTTTACCGGTCGTAAGCGCAACGTCCTGCATCTCATGGAGAATCCGCGTTTCGAGCTACTTCGGCACGATGTCATCGATCCCTTTAAGGCAGAGGTCGATCAAATCTACAATCTGGCCTGTCCCGCATCGCCGGTGCATTATCAGCACAACCCCATCAAAACGATTAAGACTTCGGTGATGGGTGCGATCAACTGCCTAGGCCTCGCTAAGCGACTCGGAGCCCGTGTGTTTCAAGCCTCGACGTCTGAAGTGTATGGCGATCCAGATCCATCCGTTCACCCGCAGCCCGAATCCTATTGGGGCAATGTCAATCCCATCGGAATTCGTTCGTGTTACGACGAGGGCAAGCGTGCCGCCGAAACCCTCTTTATGGATTACCATCGGCAGAACGGTGTCGATATCCGTATTGTCCGCATCTTTAACACTTATGGACCGCGCATGTGCCCGGACGATGGACGTGTTGTCTCAAACTTTATCGTACAGGCGCTTCAGGGGCATGATATTACTGTCTACGGTGAAGGTCAGCAGACGCGCTCGTTCTGTTATTGTGATGATTTGATCGACGGCTTCGTCCGTTTGATGGGGCAAGACGAGACCGTCGGACCGATGAACATTGGTAATCCCGGGGAGTTTACGATTTTGGAGCTCGCCGAAAAGGTCATTGCTCAGACTGGCAGTAAGTCAAAAATCATTCACGAAGCACTTCCTTCGGATGATCCGAAGCAACGTCAACCCGATATCACGCAGGCGCGTAAAGTGCTCGGGTGGGAGCCAAAGATCTCACTTGATGAAGGGCTCAAGCCGACAATTGCTTATTTCGATAAGCTGTTGAGAGAGGGCTAATATTACGCGTTTCGAGTAGGGTGCTGCGGACTTTGGAAACGGAGGCAGCGTAAGGTTGAGATCATCAATTTCGGTGCTCATTCGCGATGTTGCGTGTGAACCGATGATTTTATCGATTAATTTTCCCCAACCGCTGCGGTGTCCTGATTGGGTATCTTCGGACTTTCAAAATAAACCGTATTTGTATCTCCTTCAGCTTGTGTGCTAGCTAGGTCCAGTGCCTGCCTGAAATCCTTCAGTCCAAAAGGCTTGGCAAAATAATGATTCATTCCGCTGCTGTAGCACTTTTCACGCTCATTGGTCATGACGTGTGCGGTCACTGCGGAGATGAAGATGTTACGATTTTCCTCACCTGCAGTACCTTGCCTGATCTGACGGGTTGAATCGTAACCGTTCATCACCGGCATTTGGCAATCCATGAAAACACAGTCGAATTTTCCGTTCGCTAGGTATTCCAGTGCAATTCTTCCATTCTCCGCACAAGTCACCTTACAGTTCAATTTGACAAGCATACGTCGCGCAACTTCCTGATTGACCAGATTGTCTTCAACTAAAAGTGCGCGCATTCCGTCAAAGTCCATGCGCTTCGACGAACCTGCTACGTTACATTGCATTTTTTGGCTGATCGAGTTGGCAGGGGTCGAGGCGCCTTCCTCCATGTGAGGAGGGAACGGTAGGACAAATGAAAATACCGTTCCTTTTTCCTCTTCGCTTTCGCAGTCAATTGTGCCGTTAAGTAAGTCGATAAGCGTCTTGGAGATGGAGAGTCCTAAGCCAGTACCTCCGTGCTTACGCTGGTCCGAACCGTCAGCTTGCGTGAACGGTTGAAATAGTTTTTTGAGATGGGATGGTGTTATTCCCATACCAGTATCTCTAACTTCGGTTAATATGCCCAGTCCGGAATCTGTCTCCACTGGAGTCAGGTAAACCTCTACTTCGCCTGTATCCGTAAACTTAAGTGCGTTGCTGATAAGGTTATTTAGAATTTGCTGAT
>Ga0316201_10001762_pt1 | contig 14920 bp, 10 predicted proteins | sample CS6wburrow_MG_FD_204516 | JGI IMG/M metagenome (GOLD analysis project Ga0316201, IMG submission 204516) | Coastal sediment microbial communities from Delaware Bay, Delaware, United States - CS-6 worm burrow | ecosystem: Environmental > Aquatic > Marine > Coastal > Sediment | place: USA... | reverse complement strand
TGACACTGACCTCGAGAGCGGTTTATAACAACGTACTGGGTGAGTTCGAAGAGTACATTACCAAGTATTTTGGCTACGACAAGGTATTGCCGATGAATACCGGTGCCGAAGGTGATGAAACCGCTATTAAACTCTGTCGTAAGTGGGGGTACATGAAAAAAGGCATCCCCCAGGATCAGGCCAAAATCATTGTTTGTGAGAATAATTTTCACGGACGTACTACAACGATTGTCTCATTCTCAACAGACCCGGAGGCGCGCAGAGACTTTGGGCCTTATACACCTGGCTTTATTACTATTCCGTATAATGACCTGGCAGCTTTGGAAGAAGCGACCGCCGACCCCAACGTCGCCGGTTTCTTGGTCGAGCCCATACAGGGTGAGGCCGGGGTCGATGTACCCGATAAGGGTTATCTGCGAAAAGCCTATGACATTTGCAGTAAAAATAACGTCCTTTTTATTGCCGACGAAGTCCAGACTGGTATTGCGCGGACCGGTAAATTACTTGCTGTTGATCACGAAGGTGTCAAGGCGGACATACTCATCCTGGGCAAAGCGCTCTCAGGGGGCGTATTCCCGGTATCGGCTGTATTAGCCGATGATGACATCATGCTTTGCATCAAGCCCGGCGAACACGGCTCTACCTATGGGGGTAACCCTCTCGGCGCCAAGGTCGCCATCGCTGCTCTGGAAATAGTAAAAGACGAAGGTCTTGCTGAAAAAGCTGAGGTATTAGGGAAAATTTTCCGTGAGGAAATGAGAAAAATCGACTCAGACATGATTGAGCTGGTCAGAGGTAAGGGCTTACTGAATGCTGTCATCATCAAACCAAAAAAGGGCAAAGAAGCATGGGATGTATGTGTTGCCATGAAAGACAACGGCCTGATTGCAAAACCCACGCATGGCGATATCATAAGATTTGCCCCTCCATTGGTTATTTCTGAACCAGAGTTAATGGAATGTGTCGAAATTATAGCGAAGACATTAAAGGAATTTGATTAATCATCCGAAATGTTACTCCTGGAGCCTGATTTGTGACAATACTGATGCTATTTCCCAGGTTCGTTCAGGTGGAATTCATCTCTATGAGGTAAAATCATATTCCATATGCCAATTTAAGCGGGTTATGCCCGGGATAGAGATGAGTCGAAAAACGCTGAAAAACGTGTGTTTAATACTACTGATCTGGTTTCTGCCAGTATCCGCTTTCGGGGTTACATTGGCCGAGGCCACGCGTAAGGCTGCAGGGGTTAAAAATACCAACAAGATATTGTCAGCAAAAACGGTTGTGAAAGGAAATGCGCGTACGCATCATATCAAGGTGTTGACCAAAAAAGGTGTGGTCAAGACAGTAAGAATTGCAGATAACAGCCACAAGAAAAAAAAGCGCTAAACAGGAGGTCTGATGCGGATATTATTGGTTGAAGATGATATCGGTTTACAAACCTCGCTCTCAGAAATTCTCCGCGAATCAGGTTACGCCGTTGACGTCAGCGGTGACGGTATCGAAGGATTGTTTTTTGGTGAGGAGTACCCGATAGATCTGGCGATTATCGATCTGGGTTTACCCGGGATGCCGGGTCTGGACCTGATCCGCAAACTGCGCGAGCTTCATCGGCAATTTCCCATACTGATATTAACCGCCCGCTCGGAGTGGCAGGATAAAGTGGAAGGCCTTGAGTCCGGGGCCGATGATTACCTGACCAAGCCGTTCCATCCAGAAGAGCTAAAAGCCCGTGTCGCAGCCTTGATACGGCGCTCGGCTGGTCACGCACAACCCTTGATACAACTGGGCTCATTGTCAATCGACCTGAACAGTCAACGGGTCCATGACGGTGAAAAAGAAATCGAGCTGACCACTTACGAGTACAAGGTATTTGAATACCTGTTGATGCATCCTGATGAAGTGGTGACCAAGACCGTGCTTTCCGAGCATATTTACGAGGAAGAGGTCGAGCACGACAGCAATGTCATCGAAGTATTTGTAGGTCGTTTACGTCGCAAAATTGACCCCGAGGGTGTTATCAACCCTATCGAAACTCTAAGGGGCAGGGGATATCGTCTGAACAAACAGACTCAACCCGCTTAAAAAGCACAGTATTCATACATTGTGAGCATCATGGTATATCAGCAGAAGACGCTTTCCCTGCGAGTACGGCTGGTGGTGCTGGTACTTCTGCTTCTGAGCGTATCGCTGGGGCTGGTAGGTTATGCACTGGATGCTGCGTTTCGAAAGAGTAGCGAGGCGGGGCTACAGGCGCGTATGGAATCACTGGTCTACCTGGTGCTTGCAGCAACTGATGCCAATGCTGATGGTTCAATCACAGTTGATGATGACCTTGGAGATCCCCGTCTGGGCCAGCCCGGTTCTGGTATCTACGCACAGGTTCATGGTAATTTGAATGAATGGGAGTCTCCTTCTTCAATGACCGTAGATTTACCCCCAAAGCAGCAATCTGCGGTGGGTGAAAGTGAATTTGATGTTCCGTCGGGTGGGAATGTGTTCTACACCTTGCGTTATGGCGTCCGTTTTGAGTTGAGGGACCGCAGCACCTTTCCGGTGACCGTTCGTATCCTGGTGCATTCACAGGAGTTACAACCGGAGTTGCAGGCCTTTCGTAACGGTCTGTGGCGATCACTGGGTGTGGTCGGCTTCATCCTGCTGTTGGCACAACTGGTGCTGCTGGCTCTTGGATTACGACCGTTTCGACGCATAACGCAGGACATTTCCGCGGTTGAATCCGGGGAGCTCGAACGTCTGGAAAGCACCTACCCGAAAGAGCTCGAACCTCTTAAACGTAACCTTAATCACCTGTTGGATACTGAAAAGGCAAACCAGACCCGATATCGGAACGCGCTTGATTCACTCGCACATAGCCTCAAGACACCACTTTCAGTCATACGATCAAGTTTGCCTGCTGATACAGCAAGAAAATCTGTCGCCATTGAGAACGCCGCAATCGACATGCAACACATGATCGCCACGCGTTTACAGCGGGCAGCTGCATCCGCAAGACGTTCCATTGGGCAGGCGGTGGATATCAAAACGCAGGTTGAGCGACTGGTCCAGTCACTGAATCGGGTTTATTCTCAGAAAATGATAAAGACGGATGTCAATATTGAGTCCGGGCTGGCCTTTTACGGTGAACAACGTGACTTGCTGGAGTTGGTCGGCAATCTACTCGACAATGCCTGTAAATATGGTAATGGCCGCGTACGATTGCACGCGCATGCAATCAACCCTGAAGATGTTCGCGCCGGTATCAGCCTGCAGGTGGAGGATGACGGCCCCGGTATTGCAGAAAGTGAGCGGGAAGTATTGCTCAAGCGTGGTGTGCGGGGGGACGAACGAGTTGAGGGTCATGGGCTGGGCCTGGCCATCGTGCTGGAGATAGTTAGCGCCTACAATGGTGAAATAGAAATTAACGAGAGTGAACTTGGTGGTGCAGATATCAGCGTTTTGCTCAAGACCCGCTAAGCTCAATTACAAGGCCCCCTGAAAGGAGATTTCATGCAACAACTTCTCGAAATCATGCAATGCCTGCGTGACCCGGAAAGCGGCTGCCCCTGGGATAAAAAACAGGATTTTTCCAGCATTGCCCCGTATACCATTGAAGAGTCTTACGAGGTTGCCGATGCCATCGCCCGCAATGACATGAGCGACCTGAAAGACGAGTTGGGTGATCTGTTATTCCAGGTGGTTTTCCACGCTCAAATGGCCAGTGAGCAGGGTAGTTTTGATTTTGATGATGTACACCAGGCAGTCTGTGACAAGATGATGCGCCGGCACCCACACGTGTTTGCCGGGGTTGAGGTCAAGGATGCGGAGCACCAGACACAGGCCTGGGAAATCCACAAGGCTGAGGAAAGAAAACACAAAGGCGAGCATGGTCTGATGGATGGTATTCCGGCTGGCATGGCCGAGTTACAACGTTCTGTCAAATTGCAAAAACGTGCTGGCAAGGCAGGGTTTGACTGGGACTCTCCGGCCCCCGTTTTAGAAAAGCTTGACGAGGAACTGGCCGAAATGCGAAAGGCCATGGATTCCGGCGATCGTGATGCGATGGAAGATGAACTGGGTGATTTGCTGTTTACCGCCACCAACCTGGCACGCAAACTGGACATTGACCCGGGCACTGCCTTACGTCGCGGTAATGCAAAATTTGAACACCGCTTCAGGGCCCTGGAAATTGCTGCGGGCGGCCAGGCTGGTCTCGAAGACATGGGGCTTGAGGAAATGGAAGCGCTCTGGCAAAAAATCAAGAAAAATGCTGCCGTAAAGCCTGTTAACTAGCGCACCTTGGCGAGAACATTGAAAATCATGAATGAATGGCTGACACAATTAGATATCAACAGCGTAATGTTTGGCTCCTTAGTCGGTTTGATGATTGCGCTTGTTGCCGTTTTTGTTGTTGGCAGAATGGCCAGGCGTAGAGGTGCCGATTCAGAAAAGCACCGTTTACAACCCGTGATAGACGAGCTTGAGATCAGTTTGAAATCGGCTGAAGAAATGCTCGTCGATACCCGCCGCGCGCTTGCCGTCACTGAGACACGACTTCAGGAGCAACAGTTACACCACCGGGCCGAAAAAGCTTCACTTGAAGAGGCTGAGAAGCGTCTCAGCGAATCATTTGAGCGACTTGCTGGCAAAGTATTTGACGAACGTTCAAGCCGTTTTACCGAGCTAAGTGAAAAACAGTTGTCCGGCTTGTTAAAACCCCTGGCCAGGGATCTCGAAACATTCCGCTCAACCGTGGATAAAAACAGCCGTGAAGATATTCGTCAGCACGCTGCCTTGCAGGAAAAGCTCAAACAAATGGAGGGTTTGAATCAGCGCCTTCACAACGAGGCGCAAAACCTGACCAGGGCTTTGACAAGTGATGTCAAAGCCCAGGGCAACTGGGGTGAACAGCAACTCGAACGCCTGATGGAACTGGCGGGACTGGTCAAAGGCGAACACTATTACACACAGGTTTCTACCCTTGGTAATCATGGTGAACGGTTGCAACCGGATTTTATTCTGAAATTGCCTGAGAATCGAAGCATTATCCTGGATTCCAAGGTTTCACTGACCGCCTGGACCCGTTACCAGTCCGAGGAGGATGAGGCACGGCGTGATGCCTTGCTGGCAGAGCATGTGGGATCTGTCCGGGCCCATATCGCGGGTTTGGGCAAGAAAAATTATCCCGATGTGGATGAGCTCAATGCCCTGGACTTTGTGCTGATGTTTGTGCCGATTGAGTCTGCCCTGATCGCTGCACTCCAAAGTGATCCAACACTGCCGGAGTACGCACTGACACACCGTGTTGCGCTGTTATCACCGGCCAATTTTCTCGCCACGGTACGCACGGTTGCATCCGTGTGGCGTGTGCACAAGCAAAATACCAATGCCCAGGATATCGCCAGGCGTGCGGGTTTGCTGTACGACAAATTCGTCGGCTTTACCGAGAATCTGAAAAACGTTGGTATGCGTCTTGACCAGGCGCGTAAATCCTTTGATGACGCCTATGGGCAGTTAACCACCGGTGCTGGAAACCTGGTCGGACAAACCGACAAGCTCAGCAAGCTTGGTGCGCGCCATGCCAAGCAACTGGAGGCCGGGCTGGTTGAAAAAGCTGTTGAGGGCAGCCAGGATGATGACTATCAGGATGATGACAGTCACTTACGACTGGTGAATGATGACGATCCGGATTAGTCGTGGTTCGCGTGCATGCCTGGAACCAGATCGTGGCTGACATGATCGAAGATCGTTTCATCACCGATTTCTGCTTACCCGGTAGACTGGTGACCCTCTAACTGTGTGGCCACCATACTCTTTCCAGGGGTGCTATCAGGCCACAACCGTTTTCAGGAATGCAACGGCGTCGTCGATCTGACCAATGATCTGCGTGGCATTTTTCACGATATTGACTTTGTTCTTGATGTTACGGATACGTGTCTGAACTTTGGTGTTGGCCTCGCTCAGCTTCTGCACCAGAACTTCTGCGTCGACGGTCCATTGGTCTGCGATCTGACCCTGTAGTTTTTCTATCTGGTCCAGCAAGGCCTTGCGATGGACATCCAACTCCTGGGCCAGGTCAGCTTTTCCGGCCAGGGTCAGACGAACCTGGACGTTGGTGATTTTACCCAGCGAAGAGTTCATGCCTTTCAGGACATCGAGCTTGGTTTCGATTTCTTGGCTCATCGGGAGTCTCCTTTTTAATTGGTGGGTGCCGCGGCAATCGCGGCTGTGTTGGTTTGTGTAAGCTGTTTGACCAGGCCGTTAAGCCGGCTCGCCTCGTCGCCCAAAGCGATGAGTCCTGCGAGCCCGGTGGTTTTATTGTCTGCAGCAGCCATCAGGTCACGATGGGCGGCTGGCAATGCGCCATAGCCATTTGACATTGATTGCAACGTTACAAGTGTCGTCTGGGTAGCCTCATTGAAGGTCAAAATAGCATCTGCATTTGGAGGTGATGTCGTCAAAAGCGGTAGAATTTTCTTGTTGTAATCGGTTTCTACAAGAGAAGCGAGCAAACGCACAGCCTGCTGTGCAGAGCTGGCGTATTCTGCAACCCGGGGTTGTACTTCACTTATTGCGGCAACAAGTTCTTTACGGCGCTGGTTATCTATATAAGCTTTAAATAGCTGGATCGCGGCGGTGCTCAGCAGCGCTTGCTTGCCGGGCTCGACACTGACCCCGAGAGCGGCAGCGGCAGTGCCAGCATTGGTGTTGAGATCACGAGCCATCTGGTCAAACTCGGTGGCCGAAGGAAGTATATCTCCCGCCGAGTCTCCCCCGGCCAGTATCGCCAGCGTTTGTGCATAGCCGATCATGGCGTTGTTAAGCGCAGTTAACCCCAGGCGAAAGCGCCCGAACTTGACGAAGTTGGGCTCCCCGTCCTCGGCAAAACCATAGCTTGTTGCGAAGGAGTTGCTGCTGTCGAACTCCAGTTGCAGGTCGGCCGGGCTAATCTCACCATCGGTGACCTTGTCGATAAATTCCTCACGACTGGCGGAAGCAGCTTCGGTTGCCTGGGCATCAATTGCATCTCGCAGGGGCGTGAGCGAAGCCGTAAACTCATTAAATGGAGCCGGGTCGACACTGGCACAGCCAGTCAGGATAACCACCAGGGTGAGTGCTGAAAGCAGTATCCATCCTTTTGAAAAAGTTCTTGTTATAGTTGACTTCATGCCTTGTCCTTTGTTGGTAAATCCATTGTCAATGAGCGTAAAAGTGTCTCTGTCAGCTGATTTCTCTCACTGCTAAGGAATAGTGTAGCAGTTCCAACCCATTCACCGTGCATTCAAAAAGAGCATAGCAATCACTCCAAAACCGACATATTCTTATCAATATGTGGTCGAGGCTAAGCAGCCTGTTCTCTGAAATCGCCTAATAGGAATGACATCATGGTACGTATCGCTTCGTTCAATGTAGAAAACCTGTTTGCTCGTCCGAAAGCTTTTGCTCCAAGTGACTGGAGCCAGGGTGCACCTGCCATTAATGCTTATCACCGGGTGAACAAGCTGTTCGCCAAAGCAAATTACTCCACCCAGGACAAAGCCGAAATCATGCAACATCTCCTGGAGTTGGATATTTATAGCAAAAACTCCAGTGGTGCGATCCGGCGCAAGTATTCAAGATCACCTAAATGGGCCTGGCTGAGGAAAAACCGTGGTAGTTTCGATAAGCAACCGAGCGATTCCAGCAAAGACGTTGAGATTATCGCCACGGGTCGCGACAGCTGGATTGGATGGGTCGAGTTGGCAATCGAGGCCACCAATGAACTCAGTACAAGATTGACAGCGAAAGTGATCCGGGAAGTAGACGCTGACATTATTGGTATCGTCGAGGCCGAAGATCGACCTTCACTGGTTCGCTTCAATGATGAGTTGCTCGGGGGCATGTACGAGCATGTCATGATTGTTGACGGCAACGATACGCGTGGTATTGATGTGGGTATCATGACCAAGGCCGGCTTTACCATTGAGTCGATTAAATCCAACATCGATACCAAGGATGCGACCGGCATCGTGTTCAGCAGGGATTGTCCCCAGTACACTATTCGGACCCCAAGTCATCAGCAGATTCATGTGCTGGTCAATCATTTTAAGTCACAGTCGGGAGGTGGTGGCAGCAAGCGTCAGCGCCAGACAGCGGAAGTAGCCAGAATTGTCGATGGACTGGTGAGCTCCGGTAAGAGGGTTGTGGTGTGTGGTGATTTAAATGAAGGTCCACCTGCTGAAGGGAGTCTGCCAACAAATCTAGCTGGGCTTTTCAATGACCCGGGTCGACTGCTGGACTGTTTCTCATTATCGAGTTTTCAAACAGGTGTCAGACCTGGCACCTATGATTCTTGCGGAATAAGAAACCGTCTGGATTACATGCTGATCTCGCCGAACCTGCAGTCCTCGTTCATCAATGGGGAGATCTTCAGAAAAGGACTGTGGGGTAAACGAAAGACCCGTCCCACCAACTGGGTAACCTATCCGGAAATGACGAAATCGATTGAGCAGGCATCGGACCATGCGGCAGTGTTCATAGATCTGAATATCTGAACCATCGGGAAAGAAGACGGTAGACATAAAATACAGAAAGCGAATTTTATGGCCCCCCCCGGGGTATTAAGTGGGACAGCAGCGGGTGCGTGATCATTGACGCACCCTGTGATTACCGTTCCACCGATATCACGTCATCGGCCGGTGTAGCGAGAAACCTCACCAATCCCCCCCAGCGTTCATCGGTCTGGAACGACCGCTTGAGATAGAACTTTCTCCTGTAAAAATGCGTTCTCACTGTTTCAAAACCATGGTTCGACATTCTCATACAGAAATCTTCCAGCAACACGCTGCCCAGACCGTTACCCTGGAGTTGTTCGGCGACAACAATGCCATCCAGATATACGACGCGTGCGCTTTCGACCTGGTAACAGATACCTCCGACAAGCCGGTCTATATCATCCACCAGCACCAGGAAGCGATCATTTTCTGAGATTTTCTTGGTATAGCGCTGACCTGTGAACAAACGATACAGCTTACCGATCTCCGAGGGTTCAGTCGCTTCCCTGACAAAGTAGCCTGTACCATCGCGGGTGGTAACAGAGGATTTGATTACAACGTGCTTGATGCTACGGTCTCCTATGGCGAGAATTTCCAGTTCCGGGACTTCGCGGGTGCGTGGAAATACCAGGTGGCCGAATACCCGGCGGTCATTCCGGTCTTGTAAGGTGGCCTGGAGAGCGGACAGGGCGGTAGATGAGACAGCCGCTATGTCCGGGTTTTCATGTAATACGCCGAGCAGGTAATCAAATGCGGCACAGACCTCGGTCGCCGCGTCAGCAAAATAGGTGTGTCGATACATGTAGTAACGTGCGGTCTCCCCGAACCGGTCGATGCGGTACAACTGTTGAAGGGTATCGATGAAATTTTCCCTGGCGACAGGTGTGGCGTTGGGATTGATGTCAATCCATTCTCTGTAGCGCCCGATAGCGCACCAGAGTGCCACTGGAACATGATAACGACTACTGAAATTTTTCAAATAATCAGACAGTTTCTCTCGAAGGATCTCTTCGCCGGCCGGCTCGCGGGTTGCCAGCTCCTTGCTCAGTTCTATCAAAAACCCATGTGCTTCTTCGACACCGAGACCTTCAACACAGGCATCAAATACCCATGTTTCATCCAAGGTAGCCGCTGACCAGGGGTAATGCATGGCAGTCTGTTTGAAGAAATTCTTGACCAGTGATCTTACAAATGAAAGTGGTCCGTCATAATCCTTGCTGCCCCCAAGGGAGAGAAGCATCGCATCTGAACGGTAATCCGGCTCTACGACAACAACATTGGACGGGGATAATTGACCGGGTACGATTTGGTATCCGCTATTTCGACATGCGGCGAAAAACGCAGCGATGGCACGGATGAATAGTTTCTTGAGAAAACCAGGGTTTTGCCTTGCGAATATATTGGTGCGGACGCTACTGTACTCGCGAATGCGCTCCCATGCGGTCAGATCATTGACATATGCCACTGACAGAAGTCCCAGGTCGGAACGATGGCAACCCATCCTTGGAAGTGTCCCAGGTCCGAAGGGGTGATCGGAAATTGCCATCAGCCAGAAAATGACCTTACGCACGGGCTGGTCTGCGTAGTCTTCGCGTTGGATCAACATCAATTCATAGTGTCTGCCACCCAAGGTGTTGATGCTGACCCGGTAGACGTTGCGTCCGCGTTGGGACAATAGTCGTGAAAACCAGATACCACCAACGGGAACGCTCATCAGGTCGAAGGAGAAATCATCAAACGCCAGGACGATGGATTTGTATAAGAATGTCGTCTGTATGATTGCTTCGTTTAATCGTGTGATCTCGTATTCGCTGATACCTTCTTCAAATACCATGCGTTCACGCCAGTCTTCCTCTTCATACAGGTCGTAGCCAGGCGGAAGTCGTTTTTCATACCAGCTTGTCAGATCAATCAGCAGTGATTCCGCTTTCTGCATTAATCCTGCTTCAGTTTTTTGTACCGCCCAGCTGGCCAGTTCTCCCCGGATGGCGTAAAAATACTCGGAGTTGGTTTTGGCAAAGTCCGCCATCAGTACCAGCAGCTTACCGATCTGCCCGGATACCACCGGGGTGACCGGCCAATTCAAACGCGTTCGATAGTGCAACATTCGCAGGCGAAGCGCTTCCAGCCGTCGCCTTTCGATGGTTCTCTGTCCGATTCTGTGAATAAACTCGTCATTGAGAAAAGACAGGCCAGAGTTCAGGAATGCGGGATAGACACTACGATAGTCAGGCAATGGGCTATTGAATAAAATGACGCTATACGCATGGCAACGGATGTTCTCAACAGGATGACGTGCCAGGGCCTGGAGCCGGTTTCGCACAAGAGAAGTCAGGCGGTCGTCCGGGTTGGCGAGTAAGCCGTCGAGCTGATCGATTGCGGCAATAGCAACAGGCTCCGCTTTGTAGAGCGCGTCAATAAATAAGCTGTTTGCCCGCCTGAGTTGCGGATTTGAAATACCTGAATCCGCGTTTTCAGTCATCTCAATTTCAGCATCTTCCCTGTATGGCAAAAAGGCATGCTCAGCCACATTCGTCATTCGCGTGTCCCAGCCTTCCTTGCAAGGACAAAAAGCAATTAATTCAGGATTGCCCGACCATAACATGGGTTGACGCGCAAACAGTCCCAGGTCGATCACATCACCTTCTATCGCATACTCGAGATGACCAATTTGTATATTGTCTTCCGCTACATCAATGGCCAGGAAGCGATCACGTGCTTTGTCATAAAGCCCACCGGATGAGCATTGAATGTCACCGGTCTCGAGAATACCCAGGTCACGGAAGAACCAGCGTGGTACCTGAACCCTCAGGCCGGGGAGTTTGAACTCCGCGTAGTTTCGTACATAGAGTTCGTTGATCGTGGTCTTGAAATTTTCAGTCACTTGCTTACGGCGGAAAGAACCCTTGGGTGTCAATTCACCCTTATTGATATCAAAATCGCGCTCCAGCAACGCGATATTGACTACACGCTCATATGGCATGAGTTCCTGGTTGGCAGCCGTGACGATATTTTTAAAATAGTTATCACGCTCCTCTTCTGACAGCGAGTTAGTCAGCTCTTCATCCTGGTCAGGTACAATCAGCAGGACGTTATAGTCACGAGCATCACCTACAAGAAACGCATTCTTGATACCGGGTACGTCATTGAACTTCTTCTCCACTCGCCGAGGGGCAACCGTTTGCCCACGGTTATTCTTGTAGATGTCCTTCAGTCGATCGACAATCTCGTATTGACCACTCTCGCTAATCTGAAAGAGATCACCGGTTTTCATCCATACCAACTCGGTTCTGGCATTGAAGGAAGCTCGCCCCGGATCCTTGTCAGTGAGTTGTTCAAGGTAGCGTGCGAGGTAAGGCCCACCGATTTCGAGTTCCCCCTGTTGGGTAAGACGCATGGCCATTCCCGGCAGTGGGATTCCAACCGAGTTGTCAATGTAGTCATCCGGTGGTGTCATCGTGATACCGCCGGTTGATTCGGTCATACCGAAACCGCTACACAGCGCGACCTTGTTCCGGTGAAAAAACTTGAAGGTTTGTGGAGAAAGATAACCCGCCGCAGACAGGCCCCAGCGTAAGCGGCCCCCGACGACAGAACGAAAAACACCCTGTTCAATCTCTGGTGATGCAGTGGGCTCCATCTGCGCAAGGCACTGTTGTTGGATTTGCAGCCAACGAAGCGGAATGCCGATGAGCCCGGAAGGTTGTACTTCAGCCAGGCGTTTCAGGAAAGTTTCTCTGGATGTGTTACCCGCAAATACATAGGTGCCACCCCAGTAAACCATCCCCATCATTTCAAGGTAGCGGCCAAAGGTATGAAACAAAGGCAGGTAACAAAACAGCACTTCGTCATGCCCGACTGCGGGCAAAGCCGCCGCCCGCGCGAATCGTTTTGTCACGAGGTTGTAATTGGTAAAGGCAACACCCTTGGGCTCACCTGTACTACCCGATGTAAACATCACCGTGCTGACGGCATGCAGATCCCGCTTCGCCTGCTTTGCCAGGGTTATATCTGCCTCCTCGACGGAGAAATATGAGCTGGCTTCACCAAGATACAGATCACTTTTCCTCAAACCGCGGTTCAAGGGGTCGGTGACGTATATTTTCAGTGGGATACCGGTTTGTTTTTCCACATCGATCAGGCGCTGCAGACGTGTTTCGGTGTCTGTAACCACGATATTGATACCAAGTGTTTCGACGATGTATGCAATCGTATCCCGGTCAAAATGCCGGTCGATCGGGGAATTCAGGATGCCAAAGGTCAGGCAGGCCAGGTCGGCGCAGGCACCCTCCGGCGAATTGTCCAGGTACAGAAGGACACGTGGTTCCTCGACGGCTGTGTAAAATGCTGCGGCGATCTTCTTCATGTCGTCGAAGACCTTGGTGTAACTCCATAGTGATTGTTGTTTGTCCAATTCCCGGAACAACGGGTGATCAGCATGTTCAGCCACACGCTGTTTAAGCATGGTGAGCAGGGTATATTGCGTGTCATCCACGATCTGGAACATCAGGTTGGCCCATTGCGAACGGGCTTCATCTGAATCAAGGCTGGTAAGACACAAAGGGCGGCTGCTGATATTGAGGTATTCGTGCCATACCTCGGCGTCAATGTCGCCAACCTGACCGGCGCTTATGACAGATTTTACGAAGTCGAGCAGGGCAGTTGCTTCCTTGCGTAACGCTCCATCCACGGCGCTGGAATTCAGAAATGGTTTGGTGAGCGCAAGCAGGTCCTGTTCGAGTTTTGACATAATGGGTCCAGACGTCAGCGGAAGCCAAGATGATACCGTCATATGGCTTTGTTCAATATTGATTCAGATCAGGCTTTTTTACCTGTGGTGATACGATCGTGGCCCGCGAGGTCTTTGAGCGTCTCGACCCGGGTAAATCCGGCATGCTCAAGGATTTCCCTGGCAGCGGGTCCCTGGTCCCAGCCATGTTCCAACAACAACCGCCCACCTTCGACGAGAATCGGCCTGGCATGTTGACAAATACTCCGGATAGCACGCATTCCATCCGGACCCGGTGTTAATGCCTTGCGTGGTTCAAAACGCAGGTCGCCCATGCTCAGATGCGGGTCATCCGCATCGATATAGGGCGGGTTGCTGATAACAACGTGGAACTTGCCACGCAAGGGTTCGCTCCATGACCCACGGAAAAACCGGATGTTTTTGATGCCAAGTTGATCAGCATTCTTCCTCGCAACCCTGAGGGCTGCCGAGCTGATATCGGTGGCATTGAGTTCACAATTCTTCCGTTCCGATGCAATCGCAAGCGCAATTGCGCCACACCCCGTACCGAGATCTGCAATCCTCCAGTCCGATTTCACCGGTATCGTCTTGAGAGCTGTTTCCACCAGTAGTTCCGTATCTGCCCTGGGTATCAGCACTGCGGGACTGACCAGCAATGGCAAGGACCAGAATTCGCACGACTGTGTCAGGTAGGCAATGGGTTGCCCATGTGCACGTTTCTTGATCAGTTTCTTGAAAGCATCTGAACGTCGGGTCGGTAATTCCAGTTCAGGGTTGGCATAAAGAAATGAACGTGTGGATTCGAGCACATGCGCCAGCAGAATTTCGGCTTCAAAACGCGCCGAAGACTTATCAGGCAACTTGTGTTGCGCCGCCGCCAACAGGTTTTTGATACTGTGTGCCAGTTGACCGTCCTTTTTATGTGTTTTGTGACCTAAGAGACGTCCCCCGTCCCTTGTCCTGTACCGCAGACAGGTCCTAATTGTACCGCCCCGGAATAAAGTGTGACCACGCTTCGCGCCACCAGTTCTTGAAATCATCCAGAATCAGGTAAAGTGAAGGAATGAGGAACAAGGTAATGACCGTCGCAAACAAAATGCCAAATGCCAGCGATGCGGCCATGGGCACAACCAGTTGAGCCTGCAGACTGGTCTCGAAAATAGCGATCGGTGCAAGGCCGAGAAAGGTGGTCAGCGAGGTCAGCAAGATGGCCCGAAAACGTGATTTTGCAGCATGCTGGACGGCTTTGGAAAGCACGACCCCGGCGTCTCGTTCCCGGTTGACAAAATCGACCAGGATAAGACTGTCATTCACGACCACTCCCGCCAGCGCGATAATGCCAAAGTAACTGGTCATACTGACCGGAATGTTCAGGATCAGATGACCGATCAATGCCCCGATGACTCCAAACGGTATGACCGACATGATAATCAGGGGTTGGGAGTAAGACCTGAGCGGGATGGCCATCAGTGCGTAAATCAGGAATATGGCGAACAGTCCGCCACGCAGCAGATCGTTTTGTATTTCAACCTGTTGCTTGCTGGCACCGCTGAGCCTGGAACGCACACCGGGGAAATCCGCCAGAACCCCGGGTAACTCTTTATCGACAATGTCGTCCTGAATCGCCTTGGGCTCG
>Ga0316201_10001761_pt1 | contig 14920 bp, 13 predicted proteins | sample CS6wburrow_MG_FD_204516 | JGI IMG/M metagenome (GOLD analysis project Ga0316201, IMG submission 204516) | Coastal sediment microbial communities from Delaware Bay, Delaware, United States - CS-6 worm burrow | ecosystem: Environmental > Aquatic > Marine > Coastal > Sediment | place: USA... | reverse complement strand
CGGTGGAGATTGCGCTGCTCCTGCTGCGCTGGACGCACGGCGCGATCGGCGGCAGGGATATCAGTCTGCTGCTGCGAACACCGTTCCTGGGCCTCGCAGACACGGACGGGCGCGCGCGGCTGGAACTGGGGCTGCGCCGCCTGCCGGACCGGGAATGGACACCGGAGTCACTGCTGCTTGCGTTCGGAGAACGCGAAACTTCCGGCGACGCCGCAGACTGGCTGGCGCGCCTGGCAAAGCTTGCTGACATCGGTCGATTGCCCGGCAGGGAGGCTTCCCCGGCGGAATGGGCGGCCGTGATCGATGCGCTGCTGGACGATTTCGGCTGGCCGGGTAGCGCGCCGCTCGACAGCGCCGACTTTCAGCTCGTCAACCGGTGGCGCGACCTGTTGAACGACCTGGCAAAGCTGGAACTCGTCATGCCGCGAATGACCCTCGGGCATGCGTCAGGACAGCTGCGCGCGATGGCTGCCGACACGCTGTTCCAGCCGGAGCGGGAAGGCGCCGTCGTCGAGGTCCTCGGTCCCCTCGAGGCTGCCGGCATGGAGTTCGAGCAGCTGTGGATCGCGGGTCTTACGGCAAGCCAGTGGCCACCGCCCGGGCGCCCACTGGCGCTCATATCGCGTCGCTTGCAGCGCCACTACGGCATGCCCGATGCCGATCCCGACGATACCGCGGCTTATGCGAAACGGGTCGTCGATCGACTGCTGGGCAGCGGCGGTGCCTGTGTCTGCAGTTATCCCTGCCGCAGCGGCGATGCAATCGAGACCCGGACGGCCCTGCTGGCGGACATGGCCGAAAGCAGCGCGCCGAAGGACCCGGGCTGGCATGCCCTGCAACTGTGCGATGTAGCAACGCCCGGCACAGTGCACAGTGACCCGGTGCCGCCCGTGTCTCCCGAAGAAGCGCTGGCAGCCGGCGCCGCCGTAATCCAGTGGCAAATGACCGAACCGTTCAGCGCGTTTGCACTCGGCCGCCTGGGTATTTCGACGTTGCGGCCAATCGTTCCCGGCCTGTCGCCGCTACTGCGCGGCAACCTGATTCATGGCGCGGCGTTCCACCTGTACGCGGATCGGCCGTCGCAGTCGGACATTCGTGGCTGGCTGGACGCGGATATCGAACAACGGATTGACGCCGCGGTGAATCGCGCGTTCCCGCGTTACGAGCGTCACACGGACGGCGTGTTGAGAGAATTGTTCGCGCTGGAGCGCCAGCGTGTAGCGCGACTGTTGCGCGAACTCGTCGACGTCGACCTGCAGCGTGAGAGCTTCAGCATTCGGGACGTGGAACTGTCGACTGAAATCGATCTCGATGGAGTGCGGCTGGGTTTACGCATCGATCGCATCGATCGACTGGATGACGGCGCCGTCGCAATCCTCGATTACAAGACCGGCGGCCGCAGGAAATTCCTGGACGGTGGCGGCGAGCCTGTTGACGCTCAATTGCTGGTATACGCGATGGCTGTCGAAGACCCGGTTGCAGCCCTCGGCTTCTACAACATCGACAGCCGCGAGACCGCACTCGACGCGAGCGGGCGTGACGTAATGGGCGCGGAAGACTGGCAGCAGGCGCTCGACCGCTGGACGCAGGCGGTCGCTGCGGCCGCCGTGGAATTCGCGGCGGGTGACGTGCGCATCCGCTACTGGCAGACGCTGCGCGACGCGCGTTCGCTGAACATCCTGTCTCGTTTCGGAGAAATTCGCCGTGACGCATGACGCCGCACTGCTTGCCGCCGACGCGCAGGCGCGAGAAGACGCGCTCGACGTGACGCGTTCGTTCATCGTCCAGGCACCGGCCGGTTCGGGAAAGACGGAACTGTTGATACAGCGCTACCTGAGGCTGCTCGCGACGGTGGAGTCGCCCGAGGAAGTCATTGCTATCACCTTTACACGGAAAGCCGCAGCGGAAATGCAGTACCGGGTTCTGCAGGCGCTACTGCGTTCGGAGCGCGGTGAACTGCCGGAAGCGCAGCACGAGCGGATCACCGCCGAGGCCGCCGCAGCTGCGCTCGAGCGCGACCGGTTGCATCACTGGCAGCTCGTCGCCAATCCCCGGCGCATGCGCATCCAGACGCTCGATGCGCTCAATGCTTCGGTGGCGCGGATGCAGCCGCTCACGGGTGCAGCGGCAAGCAGCAATACCGTTGCCGATGACGCCGAAGTCAAGGCGCTTTACCGGGCGGCGGCAGCGGCAACGCTCGACTGGCTCGCAGAGTCGGGCACCTTGCGTGATGCGGTGCACGAGGTTCTGTTGCACCTCGATAACAACACCGCGCTCTACGTTGGCTACCTGGCAAGAATGCTCGAGACGCGCGACCAGTGGCTGCCCTTCGTTGGTACGGGCCAGACAGAGAATCCGTCCACGCTGCGTGAGACCCTCGAAGCGAACCTGCGCAAAGTCGTCGATGCACACCTTGCGCAGTTACGTGACGTATTCCCGCCGGAACTCCTGCCGGATCTGTTGCCGCTGGCGAAGTACGGGGCAGACAACCTTCTCGTTGCCGGCAAAGCAGGGCATCCCGTTGCCGCCCTGCAGGAACTGACGGCATTGCCGGCAGGGTCGGCCGATGCGCTGGACGCCTGGCGCGGCGTCGCCGCACTCTTGCTAACGGCAGGCGGCGGCTGGCGCAAACGAGTCAACGTAAACGATGGTTTCCCTCCCGGTGACGACGGCCAGAAAGCGGCGCTGTATGACCTGATCGAAGCCGCGTCCGAGACACAGGGCCTGCAGGGCCTGCTGCACGGCATTCGTGCACTGCCACCCGCCAGCTATCCGGACGAGCAATGGTCAGTCCTGCTCGCTTTGTTTCGCCTGTTGCCGCTTGCCGTCGCCGAACTGCAGCAGTTGTTCAGTGCGAATCGGCTGACCGACTTCATCGAGATCGCTTTGGCCGCCGACGAGGCCCTCGGTTCGGCCGAGAGTCCCGGCGACATTGCGCTGCTTCTCGATTACCAGGTGCGACACCTGCTCGTCGACGAGATGCAGGATACCTCGCGGGCTCAATACCGGATGCTGGAGGCGCTGACGGGCGGCTGGGTACCCGGAGACGGTCGTACCCTGTTCTGCGTTGGCGATCCGATGCAGTCCATTTACCGCTTCAGGAACGCGGAGGTCGCTCAGTTCCTGCTGGCCCAACGGAAGGGGATAGGCGGGCTGGTCCTCGAGCGCCTGTTGTTGCGCAGGAATTTCCGTTCGGGCGAGTTCCTTGTTCACTGGTTCAACACGGTGTTCCCGCAGGTTCTCCCGGCGGTGGACGACCCGGGCCGGGGCGCCGTGTCCTACGCCGAGGCGGTGCCTGCGCTCGCGGAGGAAGGCGATTGCAGGGTCTACCCGCTGTTCGGCGCCGACCCCGCCCGGGAAGCCGGGGAGGGCTGTCGGATTATCGCCGATACACTTGCCCGGAACCCGGACGACGACATGGCCGTCCTCGTTCGCGGGCGAACGCAGCTCGCTGCGCTGCTGCCGCGCCTGAGAGCGGCGGGCATCGATTACCAGGCAGTCGACATCGACCGGCTGACCGACCTGCCTGAAATCATCGACCTGCTGGCGCTGACGCGCGCCATCGTTCACCCCTGCGATCGCCTGGCCTGGCTGGCCCTGTTGCGCTCGCCATGGCTCGGCTGGGACTGGAGCGATCTGCATGCGCTCGTGGTCAACGATACCGAAAGTACGGTGTGGGAGCTTTTGCAGGACGAAGCACGGCTGCAGTCGATATCGGGCGATGCACGCGCTGCGTTGACACGGGCCATGCCGGTCCTCGAATCCCTGCGATCGGCATCGCGATCGGCGTCGCTGCGCGAGCGAGTCGAGCGGACCTGGCTGAGGCTCGGGGGGCCGGCATTGCTCGACGGGGCGGGCAGCGTGGAAAACGTTTATCGCTACCTGGACGTCCTCGGGAAACTGGAGATAGCTGGCACGTTGCACGACGTGGCCGAACTCGAGGCGCAGCTGGACCTGGAGCGTGTTTCAAACAACAGCTCCGCGCGACTTCAGGTTATGACCATGCATCGTGCAAAAGGGCTGCAATTCGATCACGTCCTGCTCTACGGCCTGGGACGCATACCACGGTCGAGCGACCGGGCTGTTCTCAGCTGGTTCGACTTGCCCGAGGAGCACGGTGACGAAGAAAAGATCATCAGCCCGGTAGGGCGGCGTGCCGAGCTCGAAAACGACCCCATCCACCGGTTTATCGAGTTGACCGAGGCCGAAAAGGACCGCCATGAAGTGGGCCGCTTGCTGTACGTCGCGTGCACGCGCGCGCGCAAGAGCCTGCACTTGCTGGGCCACACGGGTGTGAGTGCGGACGGGGAATCGTGGCGGGCGCCCGACGCCAGGAGCCTGCTCAGCTTGCTCTGGCCCGCCGTCGAGACCCAGTTCGAACAGGCATTCGAGCCACAGCCGGACGAGTCTGGCGGGCCGGCGGCCGATCAGTGGTTGCTGCCGCAACGGCGCCGGCTCGAACCGGTTTGGCGGCTGCCCGACGTCGGGGATGTGCCGGGGCAGAGGTCGTCACGGGAGGCGGAGGGTGATGCACGCGCCGTCGATTATTACTGGGTCGGTGGCGAAGCCAGGATTGCGGGCACTATCGTGCATCGCTGGCTGCAGTACGCGGCGCAGACGGGCAATGGTGCGGATGCGCTCGCCGACGAAGGGCTCGCGGCAACCACGGACCGCTGGTTGCGCGAACTCGGGGTTGCATCGGGGGAAACGATTGCGCACATACGGACTCGCGTGAACGCGGCACTTCGCCGGGTGCGGGAGGATACCCGGGGCCGCTGGCTGTTGAGCGGTCGCGGCTACGCCGAGCTCGCGCTCAGCGGCGTCGTCGGGGGCGCGGTCGAGTCCGGGGTTCTCGACCGTGTTCGTGTCGATGACGACGGCACCCACTGGATCGTGGACTACAAGACGAGCACGCACGAAGGCGGCAACCTCGAGGGGTTTCTGGCCGCCGAAGCGAGCCGCTACCGGGACCAGCTCGAACGCTATGCGGCGCTCTACCGTGCCTACAAAGGAGTCGACGTGCGCTGTGCGCTGTACTTTCCGCTCTTGCAGGCATTCATCGAGGTCGATGCAGGAGGCTAGAGCTGGCCCTCGAGCCGGATGTCGTGCTGACCACGGTCGTTCGGCGTGCCGAGGAAACGCAATTGCCGCCGCAGTTTTTCCGAGGTGTTGTCCGTCGCCGCCACTTTGCCGAGGAACTGGTAGTTACGGTCGGCCGAAACCGTCAGGCTGCCGGCAAGATCGAACACGCCGTTGACATCCTCGACACTTGCGACCACGGCATTATCATCGGTGAAAAACTCGGCGCGGTAGCCGCCGATCGATGATGGGTCGACCATCGGCGCAACGAGGTCGGCGATGGCCAGCGAACCGTCGGCGGCAATCGGCAGTCCGTCGCGCAACCGCAACCGTTCGAACTGCACGCTGGCGCTTCCCGCGAGGCCGGGTACGCGGGCAATCGTTGCGAAATCGCGCAGCGGCAACGACCCGTTGACGTTTGAAAGCAAAATATCGCCGCCGAGACCGGCCGCGATATCGGTTTCCAGAAACCCCGAGGACGGGCGGGCTTCGATACTGGCCGCGAGCTTGCCCGTCACCAGACGCAGCGGACGCAGCCGCCATTTCAAGTCGCGCAGATACACTCCTGACGCCGAGACCTCGGCGGCGGAGCCGGACCAGATCGTGCCTTCGAGGCCGCTCAACTGCACGGCAGGTGGCGCGAACCAGTCGTAGGCAACCCGCGCCGGGAACATCATGACGAAGGCTGCGACGAAGGTCAGCAGGCCGACGAACAGCAGCGATTTGCGGCTGACCGTCAAAGTGACCGTTCGAGTGTGAGGGTCGCGTTGATGCGCCCCGGGGCACCGGACGGATCCGCCGACAGGCTGCCAGCCTGCACCTCGAGGCCGTACTGGTAACTGAGGTCGCCCAGCCATACAACGAGCTTGTCGAATGCAACGTTCTCGAACTCGACGCGAATACCGTTAGGTGTCGGCTGACTGCGCTTCGGCTGCCCGAGCCCGTGCGACCGCAACGTCGAATCAACGATTACGACCGGCGACTGCGCCCCTGCGGCGCCGGATGCCGGCCGTGATCCGTTCTGCGGCTTCGGCATGGAGGCCAGCGGGCGCAATTCAGCCAGCGAGCGCTCCCAGGTGGAAACGCGCTGCTGCACTTCGCGGTGTCCTTTGTCCAGCGGCGCCCAGAGGAGCCCCCAGAGCAGCGCGATCGAGACGACAACGGCGCCGATAAGCACGAACAGACGCTCCCTGGCTTCGAGGGAATCGAACCAGTCTCTCATGATCCTGCCTCGCGAATCTGGATGCGGCTGTTGACCTGGTCACCGACACGATCCGTTGACTGGATCGAGGCACTGAAGCGGGATGACTGGCTGACGCTCTTCTCGATCCTGTCAAGCGTCGCGACATCAGGCGCCGTCAATCGTACGTCGATGACCCCGGCACGGTAGCTTATCGCCTGTATTTCGGCGTCCTTGTTTTCCTGCACGGCCATGGCGAGTTGCTGCAGAGTTGGCAGGAACACCGCGGGTGCCGAACCCGGCCTGCCGAAACTGCGGCGAATCGAGGTAACCGTACCCAGTGGATCCATCACTTCGCGCGTATCGTCCGGCCGTATCTTGCGATACTCGGCCGCGAACTGCTCTTTCAGGGCCGCTTCTTCGGATGCCAGCCGGACGTAATCGATCGCCTTGCCCGCTACGCCGAGAACGCCCAGTGCGATCAGCAGCATTGCTGCATACCGCCATGGCCTGAACAATGCGCCGAAGTCGGTGCTTTCACCGTAAGGTCCCTGCAACAGGTTGACGCCGGTACCGCTGGCGACGGTCACGGCCAGTCTCGGCAGGACGCCATCGGGCAGCAGATTGATATCGACGCTGTCGAGATGCTGCCGAAGCCGGTTCCAGTCCTCGCTGAAAAGCTGCTCGTCCGTCGGTTCGCAATAGACGAGCAGGTGCCTCGATGCCTCTTGCGCCTCGTCCGCGAGACCTTCGTCACCCAGGATACCGGCAGCCATCAGCACATCGACCGGAGTGACGCCCTGCATGACGAACTCGAGTTCGTCACCGTCGTTAAAGACGATCTGGTCCTCGGCCGCGAGCAGGCTAAGGGTATTCGGCACGAACGCGAGGCCGTGATCCTCGGGGATCATGCGCGCGGGCCTGATGCCTGCTTCCTGCAAACGTTCCAGCCAGCGGCTCATGCTGTCGTGAGCGACAACGACGACGGGAAGATTACCGCCGGCGCGCCGCGCACCCGGCGCAAAGTGCAGGTTCTCGATTTCGTCTGCTACCTGCTCCTCGAGCGCGAACGGCAGCGCTGCCCGCAGCCGTGCACCCTTGGCCGGGAGATCGCAGGTGAGGGTCGACGTTTCGGCGGCCGGCACGAGCACAATGACCTCGCGATCCCCGACGTCCTTGATCGCTTCTTCGAGCGGCCCGATGACGGGCGGCGTGCGGCGCGTCCCCGCGTCGTCGACCGCGATCCAGCTGGCGGAGGCGTTTTCATCGGCGCCAAGCCGAATGACCAGAAATTCTGCCATCGTTACGTAGTTCCCAGGCTGCGAAGGATCGGTACGACCTGTCCGGTTGCCCCGCGCTGCAACGTACTGAAATAGATGATGCGAACCGTAGCAATCTGGACGACCAACCTCAATTGAAAATAACTTGTCGTTTCCTCGAGTTGCGGCAATATCTCGGGCGCAACGAGGGTTGAAAAGGTATTTTGCATGTCCGCGAAGCCGCCATCCTCCCGTTCGGAAATGAGGCTTTCGACGTCGGCGGCCGACAGGTTCTCGTCCAGCGACTGCAGGACCGGCGCGGTTGCGGTGTTCACATTGATACCCGTGCGGCCGGGGAGGGCCACGATATGGGGCGCCAGGATATCGAAGCTTTCCTTGTCCATGCCCTCGAGGGCGGCAAGCTCGGTTGCGTGCGTTATAGACAGATTCGGCGTCCGGTACGCGGGAATGAAACCCGTGTAGATGGCGTCCTCCGCCCCGTCGGGGAAGGCGGCCTCCCGGTTGGCGTCGATCCAGTCCGCCGCAATTCCCGCGAAGCGCGGGTCCAGTTCGAGCGCCAGCAACAGCCGTTGGAACTGCTCGAGCGCGAGTTCGTCGACCTCGCCATTCTGGTCAACGAGGTTGTTGACGTTGAATCGCCCCTGCAGGTCCTCGATATTGCCGAAGAGTTCACCCTGTACCACGTCGCTCTGTACGGGCAGCCCGGGTAACTCGCTCGCCCAGATCTCGCCGAGGTGATCGGTGTCGGTTTCCTCGAGATCGGCGCGCAGGATCGAAGACACCCAGCTTTCCGCCCCCATTGCCACCTGCACGGCCTGGTCACGATAGAGCAGGGTCATGGTGCGGCGCATGTCGAGCGCGTTATCCCAGGCCAGGTTCAGCGCCACGCTGCTGACCAGTGCGGTAATCAGGATCGCGGTGATCAGCGCGACGCCGCGTTGCCGAGCGGCCAGCCTCACGGCGCAACCTCCACGAGGCGGCGTATTTCCCCTTCATCGAACAGGGTAAGCACCACTTCAACGGCGCGCGGCCGCAGTCGAAACCCGGCCGGGCCGAGCACGTTCGCGGGCGGCCATTGTTCGGACCCCTCGCCATCGGTCGTCAGGTAGCGGAATTCGATACTCTCCACGCCGTCGAGCAACACGGTATCGATCGGTTCGTTGTTTATCGTGCGGTCCAGCACGCGCCAGTGATAGCGGATCAGCTCGTCGTCCTCGATCCGGTAGGCGCTGCGTTGCAGCGTGCCACGTGGCAGGCCCGCCGGATTGGTCCAGCCGCCGTGAGTCACTTCCAGTGCGTATTCAGACGCAAAGCTCGAACGTATCGCCGGCTCGTAGCCATCGCCAAGCAGTCCGCGGACCGGGCGCGGCGCCGCCTGCATGAGATCCGAATCCAGGTAACGAATAGTGCGCTGGATCGCTTCCAGTCGGGCCATGCGTTCGCCGAGAAGGTCGGCGTTCGATAACGTCTGCCCGAGCGACATGTAAGCCACGACGCTGAGTACGCCGAAAACCGCCAGGGCGACGAGCACCTCGATCAGGGTAAAGCCGTTGCCTCCCCGCATACTCATTGCTGTTGACCCCGGTCGGGCTGCCCGGAATCCCATGCGAGATTGCTTTGTCCCGGCGCAACCGGCTCGCCGATAAAGCCAGTCACCTGGCGAATACGGTCGTCGACACCGGCGTAGGAAACACTGACGTCAACCTTCAGCAGGTTCTCCACGCCGGTCTCGGAAACGTTGGCGGTCCACGCCCAGGTCGTGTTTGCATAATCCACTTCGCCGCTGCTTTCCCCGACCTCTGGAATGACGCCGGCGAGACGCATTTCGGCGATCTTGTTCTGGGCGATCCAGCTGGCGAAGGTGCGATCGCGCATCGTGTTGGCCGTATCGATCATCTGGCCCATGCTCGCGGCAACGCCGGCAAGCGCCAGCGACACGATAACCAGCGCGACCATTACCTCGATCAACGTGAACCCGGTATTGCGCCGGCGTACCGTCACATCGAATCCTCCGGCGTCACGATTTCAAGAACGCCGGCCGTGTCGCCTTGCACCGCAATCAGGCCATCATCGATGCGGCGCACGAAATGCACTTCGAACGGGGACATGTCGCCGCTAGAGTAGATCAGGACATGCGGCGCGTAGCGCTCGATGCCGGGACGATCCTCCTCCTCGGACGACATCCTGGCGGGATCGCTTTTCAGCAATACGCGCCTGTCTTCGACGAACAGTTCGAGCTCGAGTTCTTCGGGAAGCTCCCGGAGGCGCAGGGTGTCGTCGCCGATGATTTCGCCCCATTGACGGGTAAGCGGATCGTACTCGACGAAGCGGTAGGCGCCCTGCATGAATTCGACCCCGAATTCGCGGCCCTGGAGCAGAGACTCGTCCCTGGCGACTTCGACGAGCGCGACGACGCGCTGTGCCTCGTCTCGCAGCTGGTTGTCGCCGCCTGCCAGCGTAATGGACAGGATCGCGATCGACATGACAATGCCGATGATCACGATCACGACGAGGATCTCGATCAGCGTAAAACCGCCGCTCCGCCCGTGCAGGCGCATGGTCGCCGGCCGGCCTTCGAGGACCTTATTCGATGTTCCAGTTCCCGATGTCGGCATCGATGCCTTCACCGCCTGGCCTGCCATCGCGCCCGAGCGTGTAAATGTCGATCTCACCATTGTTCCCCGGATTCAGGTACTGGTAAGGATTGCCCCAGGGGTCCTTGGGGATGCGATCGAGATAGCCGCCGGCCTTCCAGTTGGTGATGGACGGATCGGCCGGCTTGGTAACCAGCGCTTCGAGACCCTGTTCGGATGTCGGGTACTGGAAATTGTCGAGACGATAGAACTTCAAAGCGTTTTCGATATTCGAGATCTCCGCCTTGGCCTTCGTTATCTGCGCGTCGTCAACGCGCCCGATGACGTTCGGCGCGACGATCGCCGCCAGAATACCGATAATGATCACGACGACCATGATCTCGATCAGGGTAAAACCGCGCTGGCGCCGAAAGCTGCGCCGCTGCCTAGTGTCTTTACTCACGGTATGCTCCAGAGGATTTCGCCGTATCGCGAAGGCCGGCGTTGCCAGCCGAAATTGACTCGCTGTCTGTTGAAACGTCAGTATACCAAACATGGGGTTAAGCAAAGGCGAGGAAACACGCCTCGGCGCCTTGCCAACGCTCGCCTGGCTGGTGCCCGGCATCGTCGTGTTGTGCGCTCTGACCCTGCTCCTGGCCGGTGATCCCGGGCGCGAATGGCTGCGCTTCGACAGGGCCGGCATTGCCGCAGGCGAGGTATGGCGGCTGCTGACCGGGCACCTGGTGCATCTTGGCGTTTCCCACACCCTGCTGAACCTGGCGGGCCTCATTCTGGTCTGGTTCCTCGTCGGCCGGGCCTACGTGTGGCAACAATGGCTGTGGGTTATGGCGGGGTCGATCGCCGCCATCGATCTGGGCCTGTGGTTCGGCGCACCCTCGCTCGAATGGTACGTAGGGCTGTCCGGGCTGCTGCACGGCATGCTCGCCGCCGGCATCGTGGCGGGCCTCGCCGGGCGCAGCGCTGAAACCCTGCTGCTTGCCGTCGTCGTCGCGGGCAAGCTCGCCTGGGAGCAGTTCGCCGGTCCGCTGCCGGGCTCGGAGACGACGTCGGGCGGGGCCGTCATCGTGGATGCCCATCTTTACGGGGTCATCGGCGGCACGCTGGTTGCCCTGGTGCTGATTAGAGTCCGGCGCGGGGCGCCGATATAATGCGCCGTGCCGACCCGGACGCGGCCGTGGCAACAATAAACCAATGCAAAAGGAACGAATATGAGCAGTCTCTTCAACGCCGCGGCACTCGACGGTGAAATTGCACTCGTTACCGGGGCATCCCGCGGCATCGGCGCCGCCATCGCCGCAGCGCTGACCGCTGCCGGCGCTACGGTCATCGGTACGGCAACGAGCGACAGTGGTGCAGCCGCGATCAGCGAAGCCCTCGGTGAGCGTGGCAGGGGCGTCGTGCTCAACATCGCGGACGACGACTCCGTCGAAGCAGCACTAAAAGATATCCAGGCGCAGGAGGGAGCGCCGACCATTCTCGTGAACAATGCCGGCATCACGCGGGACAACCTGCTGATGCGCATGAAGCCCGACGAATGGAACGACGTGATTACGACCAACCTCAGCGGCGTTTACCGGCTTTGCAAGGGATGCCTGCGCGGAATGATGAAAGCGAAGAAGGGCCGCATCATCAACATCGCGTCGGTCATTGGCGTAATGGGCAACGCCGGGCAGTCGAACTATGCGGCGGCCAAAGCGGGCGTCATCGGCTTTTCCAAGTCGCTCGCACGCGAGATTGGTTCGCGCAATATCACCGTGAATGTGGTCGCGCCCGGCTTCATCGACACGGACATGACACGCGTGCTGCCCGAGGATCAGCGCAACGGCATGCTCGCCCAGGTGCCGCTGGGCCGACTCGGCGAGGGCGAGGATATCGCCAATGCAGTGCTGTTTCTGGCATCAAGGGCGGCTGCTTACGTGACCGGCGAAACGCTGCACGTGAACGGCGGCATGCTGATGGACTGAGTCCAGGGACAATTCGGGCGCCAAGCGTATAGATTGCCACTATGGATTCACATACAATACCGGCCACGGACAGGGAGCACCTTGTTAGATCAAGGACTTACCGCCGGTTCGGCGGATTTGCCCGGCAGTCACGGGCGCGGCACACGGATCGCCCAGGAAAGGCATGAACGGCTCGGTGACACATGATGCGTGCGCCGTGGCGAGATTTTGAATGAGTCTTCTCAGGAGAAGCTACCACTATGAGCAGTATTGAAGAACAAGTTAAGAGCATCGTTGCAGAGCAGCTCGGCGTCAAAGAAGACGAGGTAACGAACGATGCTTCATTTGTCGATGACCTCGGCGCTGACTCACTCGACACGGTCGAGTTGGTCATGGCCCTCGAGGAAGAATTCGAGACCGAGATCCCGGACGAGGAAGCCGAGAAGATCACCACGGTACAGCAAGCTATCGACTTCGTTACCGCTCGCTCCAGCGAGAGTTGATCGATCGGGCGCGGCGGCAGTCATTATCGTCGCCGCGCTTTTTTCAAAGTTTCCTCATTGGCGATTCCGCCAACCTCTAACGGTAGAACATTGAGCAAACGTCGCGTTGTCATCACCGGAATGGGCATCGTCTCGCCGGTAGGCAGCCGGCTCGATGATGCCTGGCGTAATGTCTGCGAGGGCAACTCGGGCATTGGCCCGATCGAGGACTTTGATGCGAGCAGTTATCCCACGCGGATTGCGGGCAGCGTCAAGGACTTCGATGTCGACCAGTACCTGGCCCCCAAGGAACAGCGCAAGAACGATCCGTTTATTCATTACGGTGTGGCCGCCAGCATCGACGCAATCAGGGATGCCGGCCTCGAGATAAGCGAAGAAAACGGCGACCGCATCGGCGTGGCGATGGGCGCCGGCATCGGTGGCATCAAGTTCATCGAAGACAATCACGACAAGCTGCTGGCCGGCGGTCAGCGCAAGGTCTCGCCATTCTTTATTCCAGGCTCCATCATCAACATGACGTCGGGGCAGGTGAGCATCCTGCAGCACATTACCGGGCCCAACATCTCCATCGTCACTGCCTGTGCGACGTCGACGCACTGCATCGGTTTCGCAGGCCGCAGTATCGTCCATGGCGATGCCGAGGTGATGCTGGCCGGCGGCTCCGAGTACGCGACGACACCGCTGGCAATGGCCGGCTTTTGTTCCGCGCGCGCGATGTCCACGCGCAACGACAACCCGGCCGCTGCGAGCCGTCCCTGGGATGCCGATCGCGACGGTTTCGTGCTGAGCAACGGCGCCGGTTGTGTCGTGCTCGAGGAATTCGAACATGCGAAGGCGCGGGGCGCGAACATCTATGCGGAACTCATCGGGTTCGGCATGAGCGGAGACGCCTACCACATCACCTTGCCGCCGGCGGATGGCGAAGGTGCCCGCAAGTGTATGAGCGCAGCGATCCGGGACGCCGGCGTCGATCCCGCCGATATCCAGTACCTTAACGCGCACGGCACCTCGACACCGGCGGGGGACCTTGGTGAAACCGTCGGTATTCGCAGGACCTTCGGCGACGCTGCGGACGCATTGATGGTGAGTTCGACGAAATCGACGACCGGGCACCTGCTCGGGGCAGCCGGCGTCGTCGAGGCAATATTCTCGGTCCTCGCCATCCGGGATCAGGTGATACCGCCGACTATCAACCTGGATAACCAGGACCCCGAATGCGATCTCGATTACGTTCCCAACGAGGCCCGTGACGCGAAGATTTCGACGGCCATTTCGAACTCGTTCGGATTCGGCGGTACCAACGGCAGCCTGATCTTCCGAGCATTCGACTGAGCTTGCCGCCGTGTACGGGCGGAATACCTACGACAATGTGCAGGTCTGGGCGCTCGCCCAGCCCGTCGACCTGCTCGGACTGCACCGGCTGTCACCGCAGCGATACCCGTTTCTCCTGCAGAGCACCGTCGCACGGCCACCGCTGGGCCGCTACGACATCCTGTTCGCCTTTCCGGGCGAGTCCCTCGAACTTGCGGGAAACGGGCAATTGCGCGGCAGTCACGCGAGCGGAGCGCCGGGTTTCCTCGCCGCGCTTGACGAATGGTGGCGGCGTGAACAGCGGCACGGCCAGGTGCCGCAATTGCCGTTTCATGGGGGTTGGTTCGTCTACCTCGGCTACGAACTCGCCGCTGAAATCGAACCCGTGCTGCAACTACCGGCGGACGACGCGCTTCCTGCCGCGTTTGCGGTGCGCTGCCCGGCCGCCATCGTCCATGACCATGTCGACCAGCAGACCTGGCTGGTTGCCGAGACCGATGCGGCGATCGATCCGGAATACGTGATACGCGACATCGGGCGCACGGCCGGCGAATCCCGGGAGATTCCGCGGCGCATGCCGGGCGCCAGGACCCGGGAAGAAGACGAGAATCGGTTTCTGCAGGCCGTCGTCCGGGCGAAGGACTATATCGCGGCCGGCGATGTTTACCAGGCCAACCTGTCCCGCGGCTGGACCGCGGACTTCGCGGACGAATGCGATGCGGCGCAACTCTATGCCGCATTGAGCAGCGCAAACCCGGCGCCGTTCGCCGGCCTGGCGCGCTGGCAGGACAGCGCCATCATCTCGTCGTCGCCCGAGCGGCTCCTGGAGGTTCGCGACGGTGTCGCATCGACGCGGCCCATCGCCGGGACCCGGCCGCGCGCTGCTGATCGCGATGATGACGACCGTCTTTCCGACGAACTGTTCGCGAACGCCAAGGAGCGCGCCGAGCACATCATGCTGATCGATCTCGAGCGCAACGATCTCGGCCGGGTCTGCAAGGCCGGAACCGTCGAGGTCGACGAGATGATG
>Ga0316201_10001760_pt1 | contig 14921 bp, 13 predicted proteins | sample CS6wburrow_MG_FD_204516 | JGI IMG/M metagenome (GOLD analysis project Ga0316201, IMG submission 204516) | Coastal sediment microbial communities from Delaware Bay, Delaware, United States - CS-6 worm burrow | ecosystem: Environmental > Aquatic > Marine > Coastal > Sediment | place: USA... | reverse complement strand
TGTAGTCAAAGCATGATAATCAACGATAAAACAATATAGTTCATTTTGTTCCTGATATTGGATCATGCGAGACATCATGCCAAAATAATTTCCAATATGAAGCTGACCAGAAGGTTGAATTCCACTTAATACACGTTTCATAGATAACTCAATCTAATTGAATGACTCCATAAAGAGAAATGGTCGCCACTCTGTTTGTTTTTGTCCAACATATTGTTGGAAATAATGTATGCGATTGGGGCGTACCGGTTTTTTAATTAATGATAATCCGATATCTTCCGGAGTACGATTACCTTTAACAATGTTACAATGCGCACAAGCAGTAACTAAATTCTCCCAAGTATCACCCCCATTGTGTACTTTAGGAATAATATGATCAATGGTGTGAGGTCCAGTTTTATTTCCACAATATTGACAAGTATAATTATCCCTATGAAATATATTTCTCCGGCTTAATACTAATTCCATACTATTATGACGGATAAAATCTTTTAATTTTACGACACTTGGGATTTTTAACGTTACCGATGGTGAATGAACCTCATCATTATATTTTATCAGAATATCAACTTTTTCTAAATAATATAAGCAAATTGCTCGGCGGGCAGAACAAATTTCCAACGGAGCATAATTAGTGTTCAATACTAATACCGCTCTATTTAATAAACTACCGTTTTTTGATATATTATGTACACTCATTTTGTATTTATAGCATTTTTAATGCTTACAGCATGTAAAAATAAGTCGTTTAAATTACTATTGAATAGGGGATTTTTCTTATCAATATTTTCCCCTTGAACATATCCGCGTGCATTAATAAAATCCAATCCTCCAATTGATATTGCAACGTGATTTACTTCATTGTTCTCTCCAAAAAATAGCAAATCTCCGGATTCAATTTTATCTTTATCAATTATATTGTTCGAGAAAAACTCCGATTGTTGAGATGCATCACGCGGTAATTCAATTCCTACGGAATTAAATACGGTTTGTACAAGGCCTGAGCAATCTATCCCATAAGGTGTTTTTCCGCCCCAAAGGTATGGTGTACCTAAAAATCGTTGCGCAGTTATTACTATTTCTTCACGACTTGCATTTTTATTTCTATAATCAAAATTATTATTGCTCAATCCACTACGCCCATCTGGTAATATTAATTTATACCCGTCGTGTTTCTCTTCAGCTGTAATATTACTACCAAAAATCAATTGACTTATAATTTTATCATTTTCAATAGAAAAAACTGTTCCAAACATATCCTGTAAAATCATATTAGAGTTATACTTTGCATTACTTTCAATACCATGGAAATGATAAATCCATCCTTCGTAGCCATCCCACTGCTTAATAAGATACCATTTAACAATATTGTCTATTATGTGACAAGATTCCCCCATTAACGCTTGGGTGACAATTTCTGATTTATGAAACGGTTCTCGATAAACGTTAGCAACTGCTGTATTTATAATAAAATATGACATAATTTAGGAGAGGAATTTGCCACTGAGAACACAGAGAAAAAAATAATAATTATAACAAAAAGATTAACTTCGGAATACCCGAGTATTCACAAATTATAAAATATATTTAATTGTAATTCCTAAATCATAAATATTCTCTTCGTGTCTTTGTTGTTATAATTATAAATTTAACATTCAAAACTCAAAATTTCTTTTTAGTTTTAGTCAGTTATTTTAAATCATTAATGGTTGTCTGTGGAAGGGAAGCTCGTTAAAATCGAGCACAGTTCCCGCTACTGTAAACGCCAGATACATCCAAACTGCCATTGCTCCGAAAAATCAGTGCGAGAAGGCGGATGTCATTGCTAAAGCGTAAGTCAGGAAACCTGCACAACAACCCAATATCAATACTTACGGGTCATAAGTCGTGATAAATCCGATTAGTTAGACTAATCAATTCACGTCAAATCCCAGTAATTGGAGGTTTGTTATGTTCAAAATAGGAATATCGATACTATTTTTTAGCGCAATTGCAATGGCCAATATACCAGTCATAGGGCAAATTCTTACGTCTAATGGAAGCCCCTTGGCATATGCTGTTATTGCCGACAATACAGATCAAAAATGGGTAATCGCCGATGAAAATGGTAAATTCTATTATTATTTTGCTGCTGTTACCAGCGATACATTAAGTGTTTCGCGCTATGGCTATCAATCTGGCAAATTAATCATTGTCGATAAATCATACTATTCAGTTTCGCTTACTCCTGATCCGATACAACAAAAAGAAGTAATTGTTTCCGGTGAAGATTATTTTTCTCAAGGTCAAATCACAAACACTTATCGACTAGAAATAGGAAATGACAATCCGCAGAAGACATTTCAGCAAATTCCTGGAATCACTATTCGATCGTATGGAGGCAGAGCTGGTATCATGACCATAAGTACTAATGGGAGTCCTGCAGTTAACACAAAAATAATATTAGATGATATCGACTTAACAAGTGCTCAAAATGGAGAAACCGACCTTTCGCAAATACCGGAAACTTTTTTCAGTAACGTAACAGTTGCTAATTCACCGGGAATATTATACGGTTCCGGAGCGGTAGATGGGGTATTGAGAATTTCTCCCCAAAATCAAAAAACCTATTTTTCTGCTTCTTCAGGAAGTTTTGGGTTAGGTTCATTATCAGGAAATATAAATAAAAATTGGAGCAAATGGTCAGCAAATTTATCTTTCGGTTATTTAACTGATGATGGTAATTATAAATATTCTATTTGCAATATTGATACTAGTAGAACTAATAACGATTTTGAAAGAAAATATATTACCTTCCGCGTAACCGGAAGGATATCGGAAAAATCCAATCTGAGTGCGATGCTATTAGAATCAAAACAAATTCGTGGTGTTGCCGGTTCAGTTGAGTGGCCATCGACAGAAGCAAGGCGCAAAGACCATTTACGGCTTGCAAATCTTACTTATAACCAACTTCATAAGGATGGTTATTCCAAACTGCAGCTTAGTTATCGTAAAAGTTATGAAAATTATAACGATCCAAATCCTTGGTGGCCTATTGCAAGTACGCATGATATTTATAGTTCTATTATTAGGTTTCAACATCATAATAATATTTGGAATGATATTTCAGGTACTTTTTTATACGAAGGGAAAGTGGAAAATTTGAAAAGTACCGATGTTGGTGATCATCAAAGATATTTTAATTCATTTGCTTCAATAGGAACGATACCGGTTTGGGACAAAATTAATCTTTTTCCCGCAATGAGATTTGATATTTCAGGTAATTATGAATTAAATCCTACTGCCGATTTCCGCGCGATTTACAACGCGAATATGAATTCAGTAATTGAATATCATTTCGGTACAGGATTCCGCTACCCAACACTAAATGATTTATATTGGCAACCGGGGGGGAATCCCGAGTTAAATCCCGAAAAATCTAAATATCATACAATAAAATATAGATTATATTGGAAAGCGGATAACTTCAGTAATTTTTATTTTAATATTGGAAATAAAATTACAGATGATTTGATACAATGGGTACCGATTGATGAATCATATTATATTTGGCAACCACAAAATATTGCAAGTTCAAGCAGGACTAATTTAACGATTGGCGGTCAATATGATTTCGAAATTATACCATTACAAATATCAGGTCATTTTACTTATCAAAAAACAAAAAACATTGATTTAAACAAACAATTACTATATGCACCACAATATATTGGCTTTATAGGATTAAGTTTTAATCATCAGACTTTTAGAATCGGTGTTCAGACGCATTACACAGGCAGTAGGTTAGCGGCGTACGGTCACCACGATGATACCTATTTACCGGATTATTGGTACACAAGTATATCTCTTGAATACAAAACCGAAGTATTTGGCAATCTTGTATTATTTAAGATTGATGTAAAAAATCTGTTGAACGCACCATACATGTCAATTAATAGCTATCCGGAACCAGGAAGAATTGTCAATTTTGGGATAAAATATGAGCTATCTAAATAAATAGTTTAATTAGCGATTGTAGTTTAATTTAAATTTAGTGTTAATTATGCAGACAAAATCAAATATTGCAGCCTTTTTTGATTTCGACGAAACTATTATTGACATCAATAGCAGTAAGGTAGGATTTAAATGGCTTTACGAAAATAAAATGCTCACAAAATGGTACATTTTTAAAGTAGTCATTATCGGTTTATTATTTGAAATGAATTTAATTTCAGAAAAACGCATGGCAGATGGTATGATAGCTTTTTATAAGGGTAAAAAACTATCCTATTTTTCCGAACGAGCCGCTGAATTCTATCATGAATTATTAAAACCACATTTAGCTCCAAAAATTATGGAACGTTTAAAGTTTCATCGCCAACAGGGACATACACTTGTTATAGTTTCCGGATCAATCCGATATTACCTGGAGCCCGCCGCAAAAGATCTTGGTTTTCAACATCTTGTTTGTACAGACTTAGAAGTTGGGAAAGATGGCTTACTTACCGGCAAGCCGATTGGTCAGGTTTGCATCGGCAATTATAAAAAGGAACTTACCCTGAAACTAGCTGCTAAGTTAAATATCGATTTGTCAAATTCATTCGGCTATGGAAATAACGAAGCTGATATTCCTATGCTAAAATTAATCGGCAATCCTGTAGCGGTTTCTCCAACTAATAAACTGAAGAAAGTGGCAGAAATTAATAATTGGGAAATTTTAAACTATATTTAGTATGAATTAAGATTGATTTTTCGGTGGTCTTCGTAAAAATAGATAAGTCCACGGGAATAGTACACGTATGATCGTTCTTAGCCAATAATAAGGCCATAGAAAACCACCATGTAATCTTGTAAAAACCATCCATTCTTTAGCAGGTGGAACCCCTTTAGGTGATTTCATCTGCTTGGTTCTATCTTTAAGTGATAATGACTTATCAAATATTGTACCATCAATAGTATTTGAAGAACATTCAGCGACAATACCAGGCGCTACCCAAGATTCGAATCCGGCATATTTAGCACGTAATCCGTAGTCGAAATCTCCGCCATGTTGTTTACTAAATTCAATACTAATATTTCCAATTTTTCCCACAACCGATTTCGGTATCAATACTGCATTCCCGTTAAAAGTATCACAGCGTTGTGGCTCTGATTTATTTTGCAACAAGATAAAAGTTAGTGGTTGTAGTTTACTTTTTTGTATCCTTCCTCCATAATTTATTTCGTCAGACTCACTATCTTTAACTGTTCCAGTAACAATCATATCTTTACCCAATTCACTTGTAATATTTTTTGACGTTTCTAATAGTATTTTTACTGCATCAGAATTGAGTAGTGTGTCATCATTCAACCATAAATAATATTCGTGATCGTATTTCATCGCTTCTGAAAAAGCGAATCGCATTCCACCGTTCCAATATAGAGTACCGTCTCCATGCAAGATATTAACTTGTGGAAAATTTTGTCTAATTGACTCACTTGTACCATCGGTACTTCCATCATCAACCAAATATATTTGCAAATCTACATTATTAATTCCATCCTGATTAATCAATTTATTTAAACAAGAAAGTGTTTTTTCCTTGCGATTATGACAAGTTAGAAGAGCGGCTATGGATATTTGTTTATTATTAATTTTCAAAATCCCAAATAATATGAAAGGTTACAAAACGATTCATTGGAGGAAAATTATGGCTATTGGTAATTAACAAATATTTATCATCCAAGTTGGGGAATAATTGATTTGCTATCGATTCTGCCGTCTGTAATATGTTATTTACTTTCCAAATTATCGTCATTTTAGAGATTTTTGCTGAAAGCTCCGAATTGAAAACCCAATAATCTGACAATTTTAGATTTTTATTGTCAGTAACATACGGTCCATAGTGAAACCCATCATATCCTAAATTTTGATGATAGTTAAGATTCGCCGCACCCCATAAACGTAATTTGGCAAAAAGATTGTTTTTAAATAAATTTTCAGTTATTGTAATGCCAAGTTGTACTTTATCTCCAATTCCATCGCTATACAAATTATGCTCAAACGTGTGGCGATATGATAAATCTAATTTCCACTCCCTAATCAGGGGCAATTGTGTGAACAATGTGCTGCTTAATAAATTATTAGAAATATCAATTAGTTCATCATCAATATAATATCTATGAACTAACTCGTCCGGATAAACGTAAAAATAATCAATACTAATGTTTAATGGTATGCTTTTCCATCTTAATTGCATTTCACTTTGAGATATAAACCATTGTTCAAATAAATTTTCATCAGTTTCTTTCCACCAAAATAAATGTCTTGGAATAGCTTCATATCTCAAATTTGAGTGCCATTTTATTGAGTTTTTTTCGTGTGATATAGCATTTATGGCAAAGAACGGTTTAACAGATGATTTCCCTAAAGTTGATCCTATCTTAAAGCCAATAAATTTATTTTCCCAGCCACTATAAATGGTAGACCACAATCTGTCTTTTTTGGTTGTATCAATTAACGATGATCCTTGACTATTTAACTCAATTCCAAGTTTTAGTAATGCTGAATTTTTTATCTCCTTACTAACAAACTGGTTTAAGTGACTACGATTGAGGTATGCCTTAGTACTGTCAAAATCCATATTATAATATTGCTGAAAGAGTGCCCCATATACATTATATTGCCAAGTAGCTATATCCATAGAATAACCAATACCTGCTGTAGTAATTATCTCTTTATGAGTAAAATCAGCAGGATCATCTAAATTCAATCTGCTATCAGTAATAAAGTATCCTATTGATATATCTAATGTTTCATTTTTATCTTTTGAGGAGTAATCTAATCGGTATGATTGTTGCAGTGGATTGTTACTCCCCTTTGGATCCGTATATTGTCCAAAAGGTCCTTTGTAAGTTCGCTTAAATCCATTAATTAACATCAACCGATTTTTCTCTGAAAAGTCGACTTCAATATCTAGTTGATCGAATGAAAAATCTCCACGATAATAATCGATTTTGCTTTTTATCTCCGAGGAATCAGAAAAAGAATGTGTACTTTGATAATATTTGGCTGTATTCGATAATTCAAAATTATTTTTATATAATGGTCCAAAACGTGTCGGATAGTTAGAAAATGTTCCATCAATAAATAAGACACCTAATCTCCAATCCTGATTCCACATTAACCTGCCATTATTGGAAATGACACCATATTGCCCGCTCCAATCGTATGGGATATCATCACCAAATCCAAATATCATCGACAAAAATAATGCAGTAAATGTCAGATACTTTTTCATGCTAAATGTTTTACAACACTGGGTACTCCAATCGCAAAGACAATCGCGTTGGATATTTGATGTAAGATTGTAAAGCCTATTCCTGAAATATAAATTCCCACGGTCTGCGGCCAGTCAAATCCGGCTGCGTATGGATAGCTTAAAGTTGTTAATGAATCAAAAATAAATGTCAGGATATATCCCGTAATTGCTAAGCCTGCGATTCTTTTTGTAGAAAATTCACGTTTGAAAAATATTGGACGCATTCCCCCCCCCACTGCTCCAATTATTATCATTGACAAAACTTGAGAAAATAATAATGGTGGAAAAACAAGTCCTGATCCAAAAGGATTCAAGACGGAAAATATCAATTCGGCAGTTCCGCCTACCAATATCCCCCAACCAATTCCAAGTGTAAGTCCTGATAAAAAAACGATCACTGTAATTAATTCAACATTGGGAATCATTAATAATGAAAACCCAATCCCTATAGCTAGTGAAGTAAAAATTGAAGCACGAACTAATTTATTTAGATCCATCAATCCCTTTGGATAAGTTATTTTTTAAAATAGGAATTCGAAAATAATTACGTCTGGAAGTCCATTTTCCTTCTTCAACATCCTCAGATATTGCTTTTTTCATTAAATTCATTTTTGCATCCATATTATCAATCAAATGTAAAAGTAATGCTTCGAGCATTTTCGGTTTTTTGGGACTTTGCCATTCGTATAGTCCTTGATGAGATAAAATTAAATGCTCCACTTTTTGCAATAACTCTGGTGGGAAACCGCTTATTTTATTCGCTGCATTTACAACGATATCTCTTCCCAAAACTATGTGTCCGATCAAATTACCATCGTCAGAATACGATGCTTCCAATTCTGAAGTAATTTCCTTCACTTTTCCGATATCATGCAAAAATATTCCGGTCATTAGTAAATCTATATCTACTTCATAGTGTTTGGCTAAAGAGATTCCTATTTGTGCCATTGATAATGTATGTTCTATCAAACCCGAACGATAATTATGGTGCATAACCACTGAAGCAGGGTGTGTTAATAGTGAGCTTTCATATTCTTTATATATGGATGAAACAAGCTGCTTTAGATGCTTATTATTGATATTTTTAATATATGCTGTCAATTCTTTCCACATCTGTTTTGGATCTTTTTCTGAAGAGGGAACTATCAATGCGGGATCATATCCATAACGACCATAATCTTGCACTGAAGCAACATTTATTTTTTTAATATTTAACTGTAGTTTGTCAAGATAAAAATCGACTTGCCCAGCAACAACAACAGCATCACCGGCAGAGAATTTATCTTGATATTCACCTACTTCTTTCCAAACTTTTGCAGTTATTTGACCGGTTTTGTCACGTAATATCAAGTCGAGATAAGGATCGCCGCTACGGGTATTTCTAATGTGTTTCTCTACACAAAGAAAAAACCCGCGTATATCAGCACCCTCTTTGAACTTGTGTATTTGAGTGATTGCTTTCATAATATTTTTTTCTAATTGTAACTGTTATCTGAATTTATGATTAATTTACGTGAACTTAATAGTTTCAATTAGCTAAATTTATTTATGAACAATGGACTCACAATTGAAAAAGTTTCTTATGAGAATGCCGAACATGTTCGAATATTAAAAGCTTGTTTAGAAACTTGGTTTAAAAACCCCAAAGATTTAAATCTTACTGCGCCACAAATGACCTATCCCTTTAATTTTAATAGATGGGTTGCAAACTCTTACACCCTGCAAAACACCCAATCTTATATTTTGAAAAAGGACAAATGGATTATAGGATATATGAGTTTACAGCTTCAACTAAAAAATGATTTTGCACACCTATTTCATGTATTTATAGACAGAGAATACAGAGGTAAAGGAATTAGTAAATTACTTATTAAACATTCAATTTCATATGCTAAAGAAAACAATATCCCATCAGTAACATTATTTGTTAATCCAAATAATAATGTTGCAATAAAATTATATGAATCATTTGGATTTAAAGAAATTGGTTTTAACAAAACGGGCAGTTTGAAGATGAAATTGGAAATCTAATGATAGGGTTTTGCTTTTTTCTGCAATTCAGGAATTGGGCAATTTTCACATTTGGGATTTATTTCAGAATGCGATAATTGATCGATAACTATTTTTAATACATAAATAAATGCCACAACTCCGATTAATATTGCTAATATATTTTGCACTAAAATTTTCCTATTAATGTACCGCCCTGGTAAACAATAAATGACGCCACATATGCTAAGCTTGTCATATATGCGATCATAATTAGAGGCCATTTCCAAGAATTTGTTTCGTGCCTTACGATTGCAAAAGTTGCCATGCACTGTGCCGCATATACAAAAAACACCATCAGAGATAAGGCCACTAATGTTGAAAATACCGGTAATCCGGTTTTTGGATTAATATCATTTTTCATAGATTCAGATAAACTAATCATATTTTTACCATCACCTTCAACGTTATAAATAGTCGCTAAAGTACTGATAATGACTTCTCGCGCTGCAAATGATGTAATTAACCCTACACCAATTTTCCAATCAAATCCTAAAGGCGCGATAATTGGCTCGATGGCATGACCTATTTTGCCGGCATAGCTATTATGAATTGGATTAACTATTTCAATTATATCTGAATTAGCTTTATTAGTGTTATCAGCAATATTTGCGGGTGTTTTTGGAAATGAAGCTAAAAACCATAAGACAATTGATACAGCCATAATTATTTTACCAGCGTTGAATAAAAATAATCTTCCACGCATATACACCTGATGCAAGACCGATCGCATTAGCGGAATTCTATACGGTGGCAATTCCATCACAAATGATGATTGACCTTTTACTTTAATAAATTTGCTAAATATTTTTGCAACTACGAATGCAGTGAATGTCCCTAAAAAATACATCAGAATTAGTGTCAAGCCTTGCAGATTTAACAATCCAAATACTTTACGCGCTGGAATAAACGCTCCGATCATTAGCGCATAAACCGGAAGTCTTGCACTACAGCTCATCAATGGCAGAACCATAATTGTTGTTAAACGCTCTTTCCAACTATCAATTGTACGAGTTGCCATAATTCCGGGAATTGCACAGGCATATCCGCTCATTAGCGGTAAAACCGATCTACCGTGCAGACCAACTTTTGTCATAAATTTGTCTAACATAAATGCTACGCGAGACATATATCCAGAATCCTCAAGCATTGTTATAAAAAATACTAATATCAATATTTGGGGTAAAAATATTAATATTGCCCCTACTCCACCAATAACTCCTTCCACTATTAAATCACGTAAAATACCAGAGGACATAATATCTAAAATGTAATTTCCAATTAATCCTATTCCTGCGTCAATCCATTTCATTGGATAGGCAGACCAATTGAATATTGATTGAAATATAAATATTAATAAGGTAATAAAAATTATTGGACCAAAAATTCGATGAGTTAGAATATTATCTAATTTTTCACTACGGGATTTCCTTTTTAGAACATCCACTTCTTTCTTTTCTGACTGTTGTAAAAGATTATCCAGCCAATTGTATCTAATAGTTGCTTCCAAAGTACGATGATTCAAACCTGCTTTTTTGACAGCTTGAACAGCTTCTTCTCTCAGTTTTTCAATTTCATGGACAATTTCCATGCTAAAATGATGCTCTCCACTATGCGGTGGGCGATACAGATCAACTGCTGATTGCCTCGTTATCAGCCTTAGCGCTTGAACTCTCGCAATGCGTGGTGTGTAATCGAACTGTCTTTGTAAAAATTCAACCAACGGATCTAAAAGTTCATGAATTTCCATATGTGATGAAAAAAGCATTTTACTTTTTTGAGGTTTTCTGCATGTAATTGCAGTTTGAATTGCGGTTTTTAATTCATCCATGCCCCAACCCCCTAAAGCAGACATCGGCACAACTGCAGAAAATCCAAACTTACCTTTTAATACCTCAAATTCCGGTAACACAATTTTATCATTTACACGATCCATCATATTTAAAGCTAAAATAACGGGAATTCCTAAATCCAATAATTGTGTTGTAAGATATAGATTCCTACTAAGATTGGTTGCATCAACGACTGAAATAATTGCGGATGGTTTATTAATTCCATGAATCCAATCCATAACCTGTTCAGCTACAACACGCTCATCAATTGATTCCGGTGTTATGCTATATGTACCAGGTAGATCCAGAACATTTACTTGCTCATCACTATCACTTTTTAATTTACCGATTTTCTTTTCAACAGTGATCCCGGGATAATTAGAAACTTTCTGAGACATTCCAGTAAGATGATTAAATACGGCAGTTTTACCGCAATTGGGATTTCCTATTAAGGCAACATATTTTTGATTTGTCACCTCAGGATTCATATTTTTTTACCTTAATATTTTCGGCATCTTTTATTCGTATTGACACATGATAATTGCGAATTTTCAATTCTACCAATCCTTCCCATGGTGCATACTTCACTATCCTGATTTGTATTCCCGGTACAAAACCCATTTCAACTAAACGACTTTGTAATTCCATTCCGCCGGTAAATCCGATAATTGTGGCAATATCTCCAGGAGCAAAATCTGCTATAGAATTCATCTATTGACAATCCTCACAAATCCCGTATAATTGATGATTGTGATCTACCAACTGGAATTTATGTTTTTTTGCTATTTGCTTTTGATATTTTTCAATATCATTACTGTGAAATTCAATTATCTTCCCGCAAGAATTACATATTAAATGATCATGGTGAGCGTATTTATCATTGTATTCAAATCTTGCCCTCCCGTCCCCAATATCTAATTTATCTATTAAATTATTTTTTACTAATACATCGATGGTTCTATAAACCGTCGCACGAGAAATTCTTAACCCCTGTTTCATAAGTGTAATAAATATTCCTTCCGCATCCCGATGGTCGCTAGTAGAACGTAATTCATTCCAAATTTCTTGTCGTTGTTTGGTATATCTTAATCCTTCTTTTTGAAGAGTCTCTTTGAGTGTTTGCATTATATTTGCTATTTTATTGAGATTAAGTCTCAATAAAATTAATGCGCAATGTCTTATTAAAACAAGAAAAATAGATAATCAAATCGGTTTTTATAAAATTATAAAAAAAAGGGACAATTCAATGTCCCAAGCAATTAACAATAATTAATTTATTGATATTTTCTATTATTCAACTTTTTTAAGGTTAGCGTATTTTACAATTAATTTTTTCTTCAACCCATCTTTAAATACAACGCCAACGCGTTGATTCTCACCACTTCCACTTAAGGCTTTAATTGTACCTGTGCCAAAAATTGCGTGTTCAACACTATCCCCAACTTTGAAATCATCAAAAGTAGTAACTGTCCTAGTTTTACGAACTTTAATCCCTGTACCCTGTTTGGATTTTATTACCTTCCTTGTAAGTGCTGATGAAAATGGTATTTCTTCAAGATAATCTTCAGGAATTTCTCGTAAGAATCGTGACATTAGCCCAATATCATATTCAGCCCCCATACGTCTTCTATGAGTTGCATACAAAAGATATACCCTAAATTTTGCACGAGTTAATCCTACGTAAAAAAGTCGACGTTCCTCTTCTAATTCCTTACGACTATCTAAAGAACGATATAAAGGAAAAAGTCCGTCTTCTAAGCCTGTTATAAATACAATTGGAAATTCCAATCCCTTTGCAGCGTGCAATGTCATCAACGTTACACGATTTTCTTGGTCATTCCATGCGTCAATATCAGTCAATAAGGATACCTCTTCGATAAAACCCTTTAATCCGCCTTCAGGATTACGACCAATATATGCATCCACACTATTAAATAATTCACGGACATTTTGATAGCGCTCTATTTCTTCTGAATCATCTGAATTTTTCAAATAATTTAGTATGCCAACTTCTTCGCTTAATGCGGCGATTAATTCGCGAGCATCAAGTTTATCAATTAGTTCATGATATTTAAAAATTATGTCGTGAAATACTTTTAAGGAATCAGCTTGCTTACCACGTATTTCCATACCCGATGGATCATCTAAGATCTCAAAAAGTTCTTTTCCAACTTCTTCCGCCTTTTGGACGCATTTATTAACAGTTTTAATGCCGATTCCTCTAGGTGGAAAATTAACAACTCGGCGTAGCGAAACAGTATCTTTCAAATTGAGTATCAACCGCAGGTAGGCCAACATGTCTTTTACTTCTTTCCGCTCGTAAAACCTGATGCCTCCAATAATATTATATGGAATTCCCATACGTCTAAAACTATCTTCCAATGCGCGTGACTGAGCATTGACGCGGTACAAAACAGCAAAATCACTAAAAGAACGCTTGTTTAATTTTATCTCTTTTTCTAGAGCAGAAACGACCGCATCTGCTTCTTCCAACTCATCCATTGTTCGAATAAATCCTAATTTTTCACCGGTTCCCTGAACTGAATATAACTCTTTTGCTGTTCGGTCAACATTATTCTTTACTACAATCGTTGCAGCGTCTAGAATTTTCTGAGTTGATCGATAATTTTTTTCCAAAGTAAAAATTGTGCTATTGGGGAAAATATTCTCAAAATCTAAAATATTTCGGATATTGGCACCACGCCATCCATATATTGATTGATCATCATCACCAACAACACAAATTTGTTGATGCTTCTCTGCTAATTTACTTACAAGTAAAAATTGTGGGAGATTTGTATCTTGATATTCATCAACCAACACATATTTCCACTGTTTTTGATATGAAGTCAATATTCTTGGATGTTTTTCAAAAATTTCTAAAGGTAATAATAAAAGATCGTCGAAATCCACTGCATTATTATCACGAAGATTTTTTTGGTACGCAGGATAAACTTCTGCTATTTTTTTTTCTGCGACTGTCCGAGCTTTTTGGCTTATCTCATCATATGAAATCATTTGATTTTTAAACAAACTGATTTGTGAAGCAACCCCTTTTGGCGTCATCATCGTTTTAGAAATGTGAAGCTTCTCTAAAGTAACTCTTAATAAATCAAGCTGGTCGGCTCTATCGTAAATCACAAAATTATTTGTATACCCTAATTCATGTATATGTTTTCGCAAAATACGGGCACAAATTGCATGAAAAGTTCCGATAGAAATATCTAATTGGGCATTCTCAAGTAATTTTCCGATTCTCGAGCGCATCTCCTGAGCCGCTTTATTTGTAAATGTAACAGCTAGAATGTCTTCAGGGTTATACAATCCCTCACGAATCAAATAGTAAATTTTATGTGTTAGAACTCGAGTTTTACCACTACCAGCACCGGCGAATATCAGCACAGGTCCCTTGGTCGCTTCTACAGCTGACCTCTGAGTAGTATTTAAGTTTTTAAGACTCACTTATATTCATTAACCTTGGGTTGCAAGCCTTCGAACTCTTTGAAATTCGTTCTTAGCTTTTTGGTGTTCAGCGTTTGTTCTGGTGAAAGTGTGATAACCATCGCCCCGAGCGACAAAAAACAAATAATTATTATCATCAGGATAAAGTGCCGCCAAAATTGAAGCTTTGCCGGGATTACCAATTGGACCTGGTGGCAGACCTTTGTATATATATGTATTATAAGGTGAATCAACTTTTAAGTCAGAATACCTTAATCGGCGCGGTCCATCTTTGATTATGTACTGAATTGTAGGATCT
>Ga0316201_10001759_pt1 | contig 14928 bp, 10 predicted proteins | sample CS6wburrow_MG_FD_204516 | JGI IMG/M metagenome (GOLD analysis project Ga0316201, IMG submission 204516) | Coastal sediment microbial communities from Delaware Bay, Delaware, United States - CS-6 worm burrow | ecosystem: Environmental > Aquatic > Marine > Coastal > Sediment | place: USA... | reverse complement strand
TTTGCAATGCAGTTGGCTAATCACCGTCAACCAGTTTTTGCAGAACCGTCGTGTCCTGACCTACGACATCCTTATCGACGGTCTTGAACGGCTCAAATTTGCATTTTCTTGAAACCTCATCGCGCAACAACCCCAGGAATCTGGGCGCAGCAATCAACGCATAGTCCCGACAACCACCATTGTGCGTCGCTTTGCCAATACGCTCGGCAATTTGTTTGGCAAAGGCTGTCGCTGCGTGCCTCTTCGGGTCTGCCTTTTCTGCCGCCATCGTGTGACGGCCGGCGCCAAAACTATCGAAACTGCGGCCGCCACGGTCTGCCAGAAGCTCGCCCTTCTTCATCCGGCCCGCTGCATTCTCTAGCGAGAGAAATTCGTTTAGCGGCGCGCGCATTGTGTCGCGTTTGTAGAAGATTGCCTGCGCTTCGTCTGCGGCGACGATCCAGAAGGTCTTTTCGGCATGCCGGGATGTAGTTGTCATCGATGCCCCTCCGCATTTCTATGCCAGATAACACTATGAACCGGGTCCGGCCAGGGCGCAATCCGTACATCTACTCTCCTGCTTAAAGCTCTACCATCAGCTTGCCGGTGTTACCGCCCGTAAACAGCAGGTTGATTCCCTCGATGGCGCTCTCGAGACCGTCGAGCTTGTGCGCGCGGTACTTGAGCTTGCCTGCCTGGAAATACGCGAGGAGTTTTTGTGACATCGCCGGCACGTTGTCCCAGTGATCGGGCATCGCGAAACCGGTAATCGTCAGGCGTCGCCGGATCATGTTGATCCAGTTGGGCCCGGGCGACGGCTTGTCGGTGTTGTAGTCGGCAATCATGCCGCAGACGATGATTCGGCCATGCGCGTTCATGCGACCGAAGGTGATGTGCTGCACCGCTCCGCCCGTGTTTTCGAAATAGAGGTCGACGCCGTCGGGCGTTGCTTCTGTAAGCTGCTTCGCAAGATCGTCGGACTTGTAGTTGATCGCTTTGTCGAAGCCAAGCTCGTCCTCAAGCCAGCGGCACTTCTCGTCCGTGCCGGCCGTGCCAACCACCCTTAAGCCTTCAGCCTTCGCGATCTGTCCCACCATCGAGCCAACGGAGCCCGCGGCACCGGACACCACCAGCGTCTCCCCGGCCTTGGGCTTTCCGATCTCCATCAGTCCCTGGTACGCCGTTAATCCGGGCAACGACAGTACGCAAAGTACTGCCTCGGCCGGCACCCCGGGCGGCAATTTCTGCAGGCCCTGGCCCGTACTGACCGCATACTCGGTCCAACCCATCATGCCCACGATTTTGTCGCCGACCGCGAAGGCCAGGTTCTTTGATTCCACCACCTCCCCGACGCCGCTCGATCGCATGACCTCGCCCAGCTCCACCGGCGGGATATAACTGTTCCTGTCCTCCATCATCCAGCCTTTCATGGCCGGGTCGAGGGACATGTGCGTCTGCTTCAGCAGCATTTGCCCGTCTTCGAGTTCGGGGGTTTCCAGTGTCACGACCTCAAACAGATCAGGCGTGATATGAAGTTTGGGTCGTTTGACGAGCTTGATGGCTTTGTATTGCATGATTAGCGGATTTCCGGGCTGATTTGGCTGTTTGCGGATAGTACAGGCATTCGTCGCTTGAAACTTTTCGGCTCAGCTCTGATCATACGCTCAACGTAACGCAGTGAAGAGCAGAAAATGATAAGACGGTTTATCGACCAGGTCGTTCAGGCGATTTCGAAACCTCACTCCACCGATAGCGGGGTCGAGGATCGCGAGGCCGCCCTGCGCATGGCGACGGCCGTGCTGATGCTCGACGTCGCTCGCGCCGATCATGTGTTTGACGAGAGCGAGTTCGAGCGCGTTCTGGACCTGCTCCAGGCACACTTCAAACTGCCCGCGGAAGATGCCGCTCAGCTGCTCAATATGGCCACCGAAAAGGCCGAAGAGGCGGTATCCGCGTACGAGTTCACCCAGATGCTGCACGATCATCTGGATGAGGATGAGAAAGCACGCATCGTCGCGTTACTCTGGCAGATCGCCTACGCGGATGGCCGACTCGACAAATACGAAGACGCGTTCGTACTGAAGATCAGTGAACTGCTGCACGTCAGCCGCGGCCGCGTGATGCGACTAAAGCATGACGCGGAACGCAACGCATAAGCCCGGCGCACCGAAGTTTCACACCGCTATCCCACGCTCGTTCGTTACAAACGAATTGGCAGATCGCGAACCCGGGTGCCCGTGGCGGCAAAAACGGCGTTGCCTATGGCCGGCGGCACCGCGATGAGCGGCGGTTCACCAAGGCCGGTCGGAAACTCCGTGCTCTCCATGAACTTGAGGTCGAGGTCGGGTACGTCTGCCATGCGAAGCGGCCGATAGGTATCGAGATTTCGGTCTCTGACCTGACCCGACTCAAACGCCGTGCCTTCGTGCAGCGCGAGGCTTACACCCCACAGTGTCGCGCCCTCCGCCTGCGCCATCGCGCCATCCGGGTGCACAACGGTGCCGCAATCGATGGTTTGCCAGATCTTCTTGACGGTAACGCCTTTGGTCTCGGCGTCGACAGCGACGTGCGCCACACAGGCCGTCCACGTTGGCATGTTGCGCTCCTGGCCGTGACTCACGGCGACGCCCATTGCTTCACCGGCCGGTAGCTCTTTGCCCCAGCCGGAGCGCTCCGCTACGTCTCTGAGCACGGCAGCAAGTCGCGAGGCGCCGCCAACGGAGTTAGGCGTTGTGCCCGCATTCTTGCCGGCCGCGTCCAGGCGCGCCAGCCGAAACTCAACCGGGTCCTCGCCACTCATCGCCGCCAGCTCATCCATGAAGCTCTCGACGCCCCAGCCGATCCAGCCAGGCCCGACGGCACGCAGCCAGCCCGGCAGAAAGGTTCGTTGCGCCAGGTCGTTATTGATTGCGCGGACGCGATGATTTGGCAGCGTGTACCAGTGATCTGCACCACTGATCGAAAACGTATCGAACTTGCCTTTGCCGTCTACGCCGTCGGCAAGGAAGCCCGGCGCCATCGAAAGCGTCGGCCAGCCTGCCGCCGCTGCATGCTCGATACCGGTAAGTGCGTCATCCGCGTCGAAGGTTGCGTCAAACTTCGCAACCGACGGGGAACGAACACAGTCGAAGCGGCTGTCTTCGGCTCTTTGAAAAACCAGCTTCACGGGACGACCCAGCTCGCGTGCGGCGAGCGCGGCCGGAATCATCTGGTCGCCGAACAGCCTGCGGCCGAAGCCGCCGCCCAGGTAGTACTGATGAATCACGATGTTGGATTCATCGACTTCGAGCGCTTTGGCGAGGAAAGGCAGAATCAGTGACTGCCACTGGTTGCCCGAATGGATATGAAATACACCATCGACGTACTCAACCAACGCGTTCTGCGGCTCCAGCGTGAAGTGCAACGCCGTGCTGGTTCGATAGGTCGCCGTGTGCGTCTTGGCCGCGGCATCGCGCGCGGCCGCGACGTCACCGTCATTGACGACCATGACTCCGCTGGCTGAATCCATTGTCAGCTTCTCACCCTCTGCCAGGATGTGTGCCTCGGTGACGGCGGCCGTAGGACCCGGCGACCACTCGACTTCGACGGCCTTTGCAGCCTTCATTGCCGCGGGAAAATTCTCGGCGATAACCAGTGCCCAGCCTTGCACGATCTCGCTCGGGTCATCGAGTTGCAGGGTCCGCATGTAACCCGGTATGTCTTTCGCCGCATTGTCGTTGATGGCTTTGATGGTGCTGCCATATCGTGTCGGCGGAATCAGCGGATGTGCGTAGACCATGTCCGGCAGTTCGGCATCCAGGCCATAGACGGCAGTACCCATCGTTTTATCGGGAATGTCCAGCGCCCTTGCTTCTTTACCCACCAGTAGCCGTTCGTTCGCCGGTTTGATCGGCATGGCGCCGAGCTCTTCGTCAGTAAAGGTCCGGCTGATGTCGGCCTTCGCGACAATGTCAGCAAAGGACACTTTCTGATCGCCAGCGATGACGTTGCCGCCCCGCGCCTCGCATTGCGCCGCATCGACACCGAGCATTTTGGCGCCTTCGTCGATGAGCACGGTGCGTCCGGCAGCACCCGCCTGCGACAACATGGCAAACGTCGTGAATACGGACCACGAGCCGCCGGTTACCATGTAGCCCCACTTCGGATCGCTGTCGACATGCTTGATCGACACGCGGCTCCAGTCCGCGCCGAGCTCGTCAGCAACGATGCGTGCCAGCGCGGTGCCGACATGCTGTCCCATTTCGGCCTTGGCGATATTGATCAACACGCTGCCGGTGCCATCCAACTCGAACCAGACCGTTGGGGAAAAGCGTTTGCTGGCGCCCTGTGCTGCCAGATCGCTGGCCGCTTCTTCGCGGCTGCAGCCCGGCAATACGCTGCCGATGCCCATGACAAGCGTTGTGCCGACCGTGCCGGCAAGAAACGTGCGACGGCTGATTGACGGCGTCTGTTTTGCTAATGCCATGATCAGACCTCCCCGCCGTTTGCGGCGCTCTTGATCGCTTTCTTGATCCGTGGGTACGCCATACAGCGGCACAGGTTGCCGTTCATCGCAGCATTGATGTCATCATCGCTCGGCGCCGGTGTGTTCGCGAGCAGATGCGCTGCCTGCATGATCTGGCCCGACTGACAGTAACCGCACTGCGGCACCTGTTCTTCGACCCACGCCGCCTGCAAGGCTTTGCCTTCTCTCGAGTCGAGGCCTTCAATGGTTGTCACTGCTTTGTTCTCGACGGCGCTCAGCGGTATCACGCAGGAACGCGTTGCACTGCCTTCAACATGTACGGTACAAGCGCCACACTGTGCTATTCCGCAAGCATACTTGGTGCCCTTTAGTTTGAGCTCGTCTCGAATGACCCATAACAGCGGCGTGTCGGACGCGCTGTCGGACGTTACGGTTTCGCCGTTCAATTCAAACTGAATCAAGATACACCCCCTGATCGGTATTTTGATTATCGATAATTAGCACCCCTTTATACATCCAGCGATCCGTCGACGCGAGTGGTTCGGGGCCCGGCGGTTATAATGCCCCGCTATTTAATCATGTCGTCGAGGCCCGTCATTTCCCAGCGGCCCAGCGAGATTGGAATGCTATCGATGGCGTTGAGCCGATCGAAGAAATCTTTCAGCTGGAAATCCTCGCCACGCTGCTCAACCTGTTTCGCAAAGTCGGCAAGCGTGCGTTCCAGCAGGTACTTGCCGGTGATGTAGCTGGTCCCGTAACCGGGCTGCCGCAAATACAGGTGTTGCTCGAAGATGAGCAACTCCTTTTCCGTCTTCATCCAGCCCCGCGGTGTCCAGTTCATGTGCACCGACCCGGCCTCTTCCATCGTCATTTCGTTCGCGTGTGCATATAAAGACCCGAGCCCACGCGCCGCACGCTGTGCCGCCAAAATCCAGACAAGCTCACGTGAGCGCGGGCGATCATCGTACAGCCCCGCATGCATGAACATTTCTTCGACACCCGTCGCCGTGCCCTCGTTGCGACTATCGAAGATGTTGTACAACAGCGCACCCTGGCGTATCGGGCTCTCGTGCGGGTTGCTGTCCATGCGCTCCAGTTCGAACCAGTGATAGAAATGCGTGAACAACGGGGCCGGGTCGTAGTGCGCCGTGATCGCAAAGAAATTTCGCGTTTCTGCGGGTACGAACGCACCCCTGTGTTCGCGTAGCGCCGGCTCCATGTAATCAGTGACCGTGACTATGCTCTTGTCTGTCAGAAAGTTCATGATGCGTTCAATCGCATCATCCGCCATTGCGTCGTACTCGTCGGGCGTGCTCGCGACAACCATCGGCGGCAGCTCGCGGTTCCTTTGTTCTTCCAGTTTCAGCGAAGACCAGGCGCGGGCGAGTTCGCGTTCCAGCAAACGGACCTCGTCCTCCCATGTTAATGGCACCAGGTGCACGTTCTGCTGGTACCACGTGTAATTGTCTTTGCCGATGCCGGATGGCCCCGTTTTCGAGCCCGCCTCAGCTTTGAGCCAGGCGATCAGCTCATCGGTCGCGACTTTCGCCGCCTCGATGACTTCCAGCAGTTCGTTGCTTGCCGCATCGCCAACCATCTGCTCGAGTTCATCCAATCCCGTGCGCTGCTGACGAATGTCCCGAATGCCGGTTACCCAGAGATCGCGAGCATTGCCGGTCAGGTTGTTCTGAGCCTGCTTCATCAGCGGTGGAATGACCTTCAACTCCGCGATCATGCGCCGTTGTTCCGACTCGCTCAGCGGGAAGTCGTAGGCCCAGACCTCTATAAGCGCATGGTGTGTTGGCCCCTCATGGGCCGGCACATCGCTCCGGTACATCCAGATCGAGTTGTAAAACGCGGGGTCGCGAACCCACGGTTGCAGGACGCGTTGATTAAAGTCGTAGCCGTTCATTTCGGCCCGAACAAGGTGCCAGTCGACCTGGTGCGGAATCGGCCAGTCGTCGACATCGAAAGACTGCAAACGTTTGCGCAAGGCCAGGAAGTCATTGTTGCGCGCCGCGAACTGCGCTGCGGTGTAATCAGGTGCGCCGTCAAGCAGGGGTGGCGACTCGAACTCACGCCAGTCGGCGAACAGCTCGAGCAGGTCGTCGTACTCAGGGTTCGATTGCGCTACAGCGTTTGACACGACTCCCGCCAGCAAGAGGACAATACAGGCGATAAAGGATACAGGAAACTTCGAAGACACCATGCGACTCCATCATTAGCGATGGCCAGCGGTGTCTGTCTCGAGACCACCGACAACGGCCCGGTGGTCACAAGTCTAAGCGCTGAGCGCGCCCAAGAGTAGTCGGTTGGACAATGGGTCGACTAGGCGATCGATCGACGGGCACCAATCAACATCAGGAACAGCAATGACAGCCAGCCGAAAGCGCCACCGCCGCTATCGTCGCTGCCCTGCGAGCTGGCTCCTACAGTTATCTGGCCGCTGACATCATTATTTGCGCCGTTACGATCGGTTTCGGCGGCACTTACGCTCATCGAGTAGCTCCGACTGCCCTCGCTGGTGCCGGTTATGCCTATCTGCAATGTGTTGGTCGACTGCACCGCGAGGCTGCTCGCTTCGCAGGTTGCGACGTTGTTGGCGATGCTGCAGGTACCTGGCGACCAGCTCGCGCTGTCTATGTTGATACCCGCGCCAGGAGTCAGCGTCACGGTAACGTCGGTTGCCGTTATGGAAGAGCTGTTTCGGACACTTGGACGAATTATCGTGCTTCCGTTAAGCGCAACCTGAGCTGTCGCCGCCGCAGTCGAGATCATGTCGACTGCCGGGTCGATGTCGAACTGAACCGTTGCCTGATTGTTATTGCCGTTCTCGTCGGTGTTCGCTGTGACGGTCGCGACGAAATTGGCGCTACCGACCGCCGACGCAGTCGTCGACAGAGTAACGGTCGCGCCCGAACCTGCGGCGATGGTGCCGATCGCACAGCTTGCGCCGCCGGCGACGCTGGTGCAGGTACCCGCAGTCGTTGACATCGAGCTCACGGTGACGCCCGTGGGTACTGCCACGTCAACATTGACACCGTTTGCCGTATCTGTGCCCACACTGTTTGCGTCGAAGCTTACCGTTGCGGAGTCGCCCAGGAGAACCATGCCCGGCTGGCCGCCGGCGACCAATGCGACGTCGGTGCTCGGCAATGGCGTAATACAGGATGCACGAGCGCGAGCCACGTCGTCTTGCATTTCCGTGATGCTGCAGGACGAAAACTGGTCGCTGCCATTGATACTCGTCGCCATCAGGAAGTCGCCCGTCTCGGATTCACAGGCCTCACCGCTGGCACCGTCGTGCGGCGCGCCGAAATTATGGCCGAACTCATGCGCCGCGATCAGGCTATCCGTCGTTACGCTGTGAGTAGCCTGCGTGACGCTGGCACCGAATCGCCGGTGGCAGAGCGCCTCTGTCCATGCGATGCCCACGGTTGTCGTATCGAGGTCTCGGCCCGTAAACAGGTGTGACAGGCCGTTCGCGTTTTGCGCCGGCGTGGCGTTACGATAGTCGCTGAGTTCCTCGAGCAGCGTTCCCGCATCCAGTTGATCGGTGAAAGGATCGTTGTTCGAAGCGAACGTATCGATGCGGCCAACATTGAACTGCACGCCAAGCTGCATGCTAAAAATGCCATCGACATTATTGATACGCGTGATCATCGCGGCATTGGTGTTCGCACCCTTGTCGCTCGTGAACTCGAAGTCGCCGATAACTGCGATATCGATTTGTGAGGTCGCCCCGGGGCCCTGCGCCGCGTTTGCGCTTATCTCCGACATGATTGCTTTCGCAAATTCGCCGCCATTTTTCGTGACACCGATTTCCGAACACGAGAGCGCGCCGGGAGCAATCTGTAAATCACCGAGACGATACATGAATGCGCTATCGGCGTTCGTCGACGGGTCCCTTGCAACTTCGATCGCCCAGAACTCTGTGCCATCCCAAAGCATGCCGCGCGGCATTTCATCGGCGATAACCAGGCGCACCCATGAATTCGGGATGCCGGCGATATCGCCACGATAGACCTGGTAACGGTCACCAAGCAGCGCACGCTGCTCAGCGTTGAGCAGCGTGCGGTTGACTTCGAGATTAATGTCGAATCGTTGGCCGAACGCATCGAAGCGCAGAGATCGCGCGAGCGCCGTGCCGGGTTTTTGATTGTCGGAAGATGAACCGTAACCCATCTGAACCTGCAGAAGCGGTTCCTGGTAACTGATTGTCACCGCGTCTTCCGATTTCGCGGGCGATGCCAGCGCAAGTCCGAAAAACACTGCGGCAACGCTTATGATTTGGGCACGCATCCGACCACCTGAACAAGATTTTTCGCAACTTCCAGCTTTACAGAAAATTGCTTGCAGAAACAGGGCACGTGTCGTCGCAATGTTGCGACATCACACCGAATTGCGAGCGCTGGTTCTCATTTTCAGAAATTTACCGGCCGAGTGGCCAGATTTCTCAGGAATCCGCGGCCGTCAACTTGAGCGCACATTTCGGCAGTTTGCCGCCTTCGAGAAACGCCTTGTGCTGCTCTGCATTCAGCAAATAGCGTTGTCCCGCATGCTCAACAATGAACCAGTCGTCCAGTCTGACATTGTCATCGGTCGTGAGTTCCAGGCGTCCCGCGGTCACGCGGTATGCGCCGGTTTTTGGAAAACCCGGAAACGGTTCGACGACATTGCCGGCCGCATCGACAGTGCGTTCGTCGGTGTAGCGCTGCCATGTGAAACGGCCATTCTGAAGTTCGATCTGGTCGCCCTGATACGCGATGCAAGCGGGCTCATACATACCCTCTTGGTTTGCACAGGCGGAAAACAGCAGCGCGAGGACAATCAATAGTGTGCGAGAAAGAATCACGATTCAGGGACGCCCGTGGTTGGATGTGGTCGAGCCAGCAAACGCTAGTCTAGCGCGAACAACGGACGCGCGGAAAGCAACAAGGCTATTCCGTCGATTCGTTACCGGCGCAGCCGCGAAATCGTGGCTCAGAGATTCGCTATCGAACGGCAGATGCGAGCGAATCCAGTTTTTGCTGGTACGACTCCATGATGGCCGGTATTTTTTCGTCGGTCAGCTCGAGACGCTTCGCCTCTTCGCTGTTGTGCCAATCGTCTCCTTCACCGTTCAACGACCGCTTCGCCGTCGTTACCACGTCGGCAAGGTTCGCAGTCGTCCGGCGCCGCGTCGTTTCGACCTCGTCCGGATTGAGTGTCCCCTGAATCTCCTCCGAGAAATTCCAGTTGGCGACAATACTCTGCCCGACGGGTGCGGCCCATTCGTCGATAAGGTTATTGCGCGAGTCCGCATCCTGCAGCAGCGTCGGATAGTCGTTGTACTTCGTATAGAGATACAGGACACCGATGCGGTGCAAAAGACCGGCGATAAACGCGCTGTCGCCATCCAGCTTTGTACAGTGGCGGGCAATCACTTCGGACATCGCCGCAAGACGCATGCCCAGTGACCACGTGGCTCGAAGCTCATCTTTGAGCGGCTCCAGACCTTCTGATGCATGCAGCTGTTCAACCGCGTACGCGATCGCGGCCGTACGCACTTTTTCAAAACCGATCCGGCCCACCGCGGCCTCGAGGCCCTCGATCTTGATACCGCCCGGGTTGTAATAGGTTGAGTTCGCGAGAATGAGAACGCGCGAGGCCAGCACCGCGTCAACGCTCAGGATGTTAGCGAGATCGCCACTGGTCGTGTCCGGGTCATCGAGCGCGGTTCTGATGCGAACGACAACGTCTGGAAACGACGGAAGTTGTATTTCCTTGCGATTCAGGTCGGCAGCCAGTGACTGCACGAGCTCGAAGTATTCACTCTGCGACATACACCCATCTCCAAGAAATGCAGAAAAACACGCCTGATAGCGAGTGTGTCGGCAGAGATGGTAGATTCTTTAGACCCCGACGGGACAACCAGGGCGTAACCTGGCACCAGCGGCTACACGGGAAGAGAACCAATGACCAACGACAATGCGCTTGAATGGCACCGGGTCGCCGATGTCGACGAACTGCCGGATGGACGGGTCAAGTCGGTAACGGCCGCGTCTCGATCGCTGGCATTGACCCGTGTTGATGGCGAGTTCTATGCGATGGACAATCGCTGCCCGCACCAGGGTGGGCCGTTGGGCGAAGGGTCCATAGAAATCGGCAACGATGGCCAGTGCTGGCTGCGATGTCCCTGGCACGGCTGGGATTTCGACCCAAAAACCGGCGTATCCCCGGGCGGGCACGAGGATTCGGGGCAGCAGACATTCCCCGTGGAGGTCAGGGCCGACGGTGTATACGTCGGGCTGGAGCCCGAGCCGCTGCGCGGGACGACGGTCACGGACATCATGGCCGAGACGATGACCAACTGGGGCGTTACCAGCGTGTTTGGCATGGTCGGTCATTCCAATCTTGGCCTGGCCGACGCGCTGCGGCTGCAGGAGAAGGCTGGTCGCCTGAACTATTACGGCATTCGGCATGAAGGCGCTGCGGCCTTCGCATGCTCCGGCTACGCCAAGCTCACGGGGAAGCCGGCGGCATGCCTGACCATTGCCGGACCCGGCGCGACCAACCTGATGACCGGCCTGTGGGACGCAAAAGTGGACCGGGCCCCCGTGCTGGCGCTCACCGGCCAGGTCGACGTGCAGGTGTTCGGGCCGGGCGCTTTCCAGGAAGTTGATCTTGCCGCCGCTTTCGAACCCGTCACCCGATTCAGTCAAACGGTATTGCACACATCAAAGCATGCGGAGCTGATGTCTCTTGCCTGCAAAAACGCGATCGTGGAACGCGACGTCGCGCACCTCATATTCCCTGATGACGTACAAACACTGCCCGCAAGTGAATCGGCGAACGCGGCAACGCCGCTCGGCCGTGTCGCCGCCGACGGCATCGCACCGGACAGCATCGCACTCCGGGATTCCCTGTCGCTTCTGGAGAAAGCCAGACGGCCGATCATTATCGCCGGCTATGGCGCACGTGACGCCATGCCGGATGTCATCGCGCTGGCCGACCACCTCAATGCGCCGGTGCTAACCACATTCAAAGCCAAAGGCCAGATCGCCGACAGCCACCCGCTCGCCGCCGGCGTGCTCGGTCGCTCCGGCACACCGGTTGCCAGCTGGTTTATGAACGAGTGCGACCTGATGCTCGCGGTCGGCTCATCGTTCTCGAATCACACGGGCATCACACCGAAACGGCCAATCATCCAGGTCGATTTCGAGCGCATGGCGCTGGGCAAGTTCCACGGCGTGACGGTGCCCGTCTGGGCGGAGATCGGTGTCGCGACGCGAACGATGCGTGCTGCGCTCCCCGACAAAGCCGCTACCGTCGACCAGCGAGGCGAACTCGCAGAGCGCTGGAAAATCTGGCGCGATGAAAAGCGCAATCGCCTGCAAGATGACCGCGGAAATGGTGTCAATTCTGCCGCGGTGTTTGCGGCGCTGACGAAGGTCGCGCCGCCGGATGCCATCATTGCTGTCGACGTCGGCAACAACACCTATTCGTTTGGTCGTTATTTCGAATGCGAAAATCAACGCGTATTGATGTCAGGTTATCTTGGTTCAATCGGTTTCTCGTTCCCGGCGGCGATGGGCGCCTGGGCGGCGACGCAGGATCAGAACGCTTTCAAAGGTCGCCAGGTAATTTCGATTAGCGGCGATGGCGGATTTGGTCAATACATGGGCGAGTTTACGACCGCCGTCAAGTACGGCATGAACATTACTCACGTGTTACTCAACAACTCGCAGCTAGGCAAGATTTCGAAGGAGCAGCTTGCCGGCGAGTGGCCTGTGTGGGAAACCTCGTTGCATAACCCGAGTTTTTCCGCTTATGCCAATTTGTGTGGTGGCAAGGGCTTCAAGGTCAATGCAGCGGACAAGCTTGAATCAACACTCGCCGCCGCGCTGGCAGAGTCCGGACCCTCGTTGGTTGAAATTATCACCGATGCCGAGCTGATCTAGGGAATCTTTGATCGATTATTTCGCGGCTGCGTTGCGTGGCGCTATTCGTTACTGCACGATCATCTTGAACGCAAGCTCGACACCCGGATCACCAGCGGCGGTGCTGCCGGCGAGTGAACCTTTGGGATTGATTCGGATATCGGTGACGGCGAGGTCCACGCCGTTGGCATCGACGGACGGCTCGTAATCAAACGTCGCACCACCATCGTCCGAAAACGACACGTCATCGGTTGCGTCATCCAACCCGATGAAACTGTAGCTCAGCCCGCTGGCAGTCGCTCCATCGATAAACTGCACCGGACCTGCAGTCGAGCCGTCGAAATCGGCGACTCTGAGTGCCATGTTCGTCGGCACCGGATCCGTGACAACAAGTGTGTCGGTATCGACCTGGCCGGCGCCCGAATTTGTCGTAATGATCACGTAGCGCATCGTCGCCCCAGGTATTGCTTTCGGGTTGACACCGCCGTTGACCGGATCATCCAGCGTTAATACGGCTTTAACGACTGTAAGACTGGGCGCGCCTGGTGGATTGATATCGACGGCCGCGACATTATTCCCCGGGTTCGGGTCATTCTGGCTCAAGAAATCGACGCTAGCCGTGTTGGTAATGGTCGTTCCGGCAGTCCCGGAATCTACCAGGACCTGAAGTAGCAGAGTGATGTTGCTGCCGACGGGAACGGTACCGACGAACCAGTCGCCGGTTAACGCATCGTAAGTTCCCTGCGCAGGAATCGCCGAAACCAATGTGACTCCAGTGGGCAGCAGATCCATCAATTGCACAACGGTTGCAGGACCCGGACCCGCATTCGTCACGGTCACCGTGTAGTTTACGGTGCCACCTTCGCTCGGCGTCGGGTCATCGACCGTCTTGCCGACGTTCAGGTCCGCAGTCACCGTCGGCGAGAACGCAAAACAATCGACCGCCTCGTAGTCGCCGCCGTTGTTGATGGACCGTCCATTGGAACCAACACCGGTGAACTTGCTAATTTCGTAAAGAATGCCCTGCGTGCCGCTCGTTCCCCAAAGTTGGCCGGTGGAGTCTGTGCCGAGGCCCTCGATATCCGGCACCGTAATGAGAGACACGTCGGTCGTCGCACCGGTCAGTTTGTTGATCCTGATTAGACGGTCGCTACTGCCACCGCTGTTAACGGATGCATACATGACACCCGTGGTCGGATCGATCGCGATGTCATCGGTGATTGTGTTGCTCGCGATCGGCGGAATCGGCACATAGTCAACGCCCGCGCCAAACGCGTTCGGGACGTGCGCACCGGTCGCCATATTGATCTGGATCAGAACATCGGTGCCGCCACGCGCGTCGACCCCGTAAAGCACTCCCGTGGTCGCGTCATAGGCCAGGCCATCGATATCGTCGAAGGTGATGTTGCCGAGCGTTCCATTGCCCGTACCAAACGTCTGTGGCCGCGCCTGGAACACGCCGCTGACCAGGTTCAGCACGCCTAGTCGACTGGCATTCGCCGCGTACACGGTGCCTGTAGACGAATTAAACGCGATTGCCTCGATGGAATTCGTTCCGGTGCCAGTGCCAATACTCGTTTCGTTGGTTGCCGGATTGAAGTCGGCCGTGTCGATCCTGGTAAAGAGATCATTACCACCGTTACCACCGCCCGCATCGGCAACCAGGTAACACAGCTGATTGACATTCAGGTTTTGTACAACCGTATTCTCGTTACTCGCGTTGTTGCTGGAAACCGGGTCGATCTCGTTGCCGCTAACGGTCGCGCTGTTGGTCATCGTGCCGGTAACAACCGGTGCGGTTACCGCGATATTGATGGTCGCATTCGAGCTGCTGGTGAGATCTCCCAGAAAGCAGGAAACGATGCCCGCGGCTTGCGCACAGCTGCCCTGCGTTGCGGAGGCGGATTGAAACGTCACGCCCGCAGGCAGCGTGTCTGTCACGGTGACGCCGGTCGCGTCTTCCGGGCCAGCATTCGCCACCGTTAACGTGTAGCTCATGTTACTTGCAACGTTGACGGGATCCGGCGTGTCCGCCTGAGTGATAGACAGCTCGGTCCCAGCTAGCGGGACAAAATACTCGATCTCGAGGTACTCGAGGCGAAAACGCTCGCCGCCCCCACCATAGCCATTGTTGACGCGGATCCTGACCTGGGTAGTTGCCGTTGCGTATGCGGCGATGTCGTACGCCCGTGAGCCGCTGTCCCGGCCACTGATCCCGGTGAAGTCCTCCAGTATTGTCCAGGTAGCGCCGCCGTCGGCCGAAATTTCCACGACAACCGAGTCGCTCAGCTCGAGATTATTCCTCGCCTCAAATTCAAAGCGGAGTGTCGCGGTCGTGGCGCCGGCCAGGTTTACCTGTCGTGCGACGCTCGGCTCGCCACCCGTATTCGGTCTGTCGTCGAGGTGTAGCTCACCGCCGTTCGTTATCTGCGCATTACCACTCTGGGGGCTCGGGGGGGTGGAGGCACCGTCAACTTCGATCCAGTCGCCGCTCCAGTTCACGCTACCGTCGTTGTTGCCCCAGGTACGCGATTCGAAATTGTCGCGGACGGTTTCCGCGGA
>Ga0316201_10001758_pt1 | contig 14935 bp, 12 predicted proteins | sample CS6wburrow_MG_FD_204516 | JGI IMG/M metagenome (GOLD analysis project Ga0316201, IMG submission 204516) | Coastal sediment microbial communities from Delaware Bay, Delaware, United States - CS-6 worm burrow | ecosystem: Environmental > Aquatic > Marine > Coastal > Sediment | place: USA... | reverse complement strand
CGCGGATAGCCGCAGACACCGTGGCAGCCATCTCGGCGGCCATGCAGCAACTGGATGAATCCGAACAGGGCCGACAACTGCTCAGGCAGATAAATTTCAGGGGGGTCGTTGCAGCCAGGGACACGGACTGGAACGATATCCGCAAACTCGATATTGACTTGCTGGACGGCATGGTTGCCCAACCTGCAAGCACACGGGAGGCAAGCAGCGCACCGTGACCTTTCGTCAGAAAACCATTATTGGTGTTGCATCCATTGAAGCGATTCTGCTGTTAATACTGGTCTGGACCGGTATCAGTTATTTACGCACGTCCAACGAGTCCGAGTTGATCAAGCGTGCCTCGACGACGCTGACCCTGCTCTCCCGGGCCTCCCGTGACGCGGTGCTCTCCACCGACATAGCCACGCTGCAGGACATCGTCAACGACGCCATTGCAACACCGGGGCTTGGCTACGTACGCATCCTTGCCCCGAACGGTGTCATCCTGGCAGAGGCAGGCAGCCAGCTCCCGGCAAGCGGAAGCTTCAGCGCAGACGTGAATTATGCCGGTGTCGACGATGGCAGTTTCGACAAGGCTATCGATATCACGGAAAGCAATACGCACTATGGTCGGATCGAGATCGGACTGTCGACCGCGTACATCAACACCATTGTCAGCGAGGCACGCCGCAAGGCCGGAACCATTGCCCTGGTAGAGATGTTACTGGTTGCCCTGTTCTCACTGGCACTGGGCACCTACCTCACCCGACAGCTATTCAGCCTGAACGAGGCCTCGCGCCGCATCGCCGGGGGTGAGTTCGGTTACCAACTGCCGGTACGCGGCAATGACGAACTGGCACACACGGCAAGAGCCTTCAACCGAATGTCACAACAATTGCAGGAAGATCTCAGGCAACAGAATGCCATTATCAAGACCGCACTGGACTGCATCATCATCATGGACCATGAAGGACGCATTAACGAGTTCAACCCGATGGCCGAACAGACCTTCGGTTACAGCCGCGAACAGGTCATCGGCCGCGCCCTGGCGGAAACCATCATTCCGCCCGCGCAACGCAAGGCGCACAAGGAGGGACTGGCACACTACCTGGCCACCGGAGAAAGCCCCATTCTCGGCAACCGCATCGAGATTAACGCCATGCGTGCGGACGGCACGGAGTTTCCAATCGAGATGGCCGTCAACGTCACCCGGGTCAGGGACAAGCCGTTGTTTACTTCATTTATACGCGACATCACGGAACGGCGTGAATACGAAACCACGCTGAAGCAGGCAAAGACACTTGCAGAAGAAGCCACGCAAGCGAAATCGAGTTTCCTTGCCAACATGAGCCATGAAATCCGCACACCCCTGAACGCCGTGTTAGGCTTACTGGGCCTGCTGGCAGAGGAAGACGACCTGACCCCGCGACAGCAAGCCTGGATAAAGACAGCCAACCATTCCAGCAGCGTACTGCTCAACCTGATCAACGACACACTGGACTTCTCGAAAATTAACGCCGGCAAACTGGACCTGGAGATGGAGAGTTTCAACCTCGGCTCATTTATCGACAGCACTCTCGACATACTCGCCCCCAGAGCGGAATCCAGGGGTATCCGCCTGCACAGCAGCCTGGACACCGGCCTGCCGGCCGTTATCGAGGGCGACAGCGGACGTCTCCGGCAGATACTGCTCAACCTGATTGGTAATGCCGTCAAGTTTACCGATCAGGGTGAAGTCAAGCTGGAGGTCACAGCCGCCGGAGAGGCCAGGAACTGTTTGCTGCGCTTCGCAGTCCACGACACCGGTATGGGCATTGATAGCAAGGGCCACGAAGTATTATTTGACGCTTTCACCCAATTGAGCCAGAACGTGACCAGCGCGTCCAGCGGCACCGGGCTGGGCCTGGCCATCTGCAAACACCTGGTCAATCTGATGGGTGGCGAGATCGGCGTGGAAAGCGTACCCGGCGAAGGCAGCTGTTTCTGGTTTGAAATTCCCCTTGTCGAGGGCCATTCCTCCACTGAAAAGCCGGCGGAAACCGCACCCGCCGGGAACCCGCCTGCCGCCGTCAGCGACCCGCCCCATGAGCAGCCGTCGCCGTACCGGCGCAACGGGCCCGGGGCCCGTATTCTGCTCGCCGAGGACAGCCCCGCCAACCAGATGGTGGCACTCGCCATGCTTAAAGACAGCGGTTACCACCTCGACACCGTGACCAACGGCAAGGAGGCGGTCGAGTCCGTCTGCAACCTGCCCTACGACCTGGTACTCATGGACATCTCCATGCCGGAAATGAATGGCATTGAGGCAACCGCCGCTATTCGTGAACTCACTGGCGACAAGGCGCGCATACCCATTATTGCCATGACAGCACATGCCATTAAGGGAGACCGTGAAAAATTTATCGCAGCGGGCATGAACGACTATATTTCCAAGCCGATTGACAAGCAGCGGCTGCTCAAGGTGCTCGACAAGTGGTTACCGCAGGGTGCTGCAGCCGATGAGGCATTGCAACCATTAGAGGTACTTGACATCAACACCCTCGAACAGCTCGCACGTGATACCAGCGCGGAGATGCTGCCACGCATGCTGGAGGCTTTTCGTACAGAAGCGACCAGCCGCGTGCAGACCATAGCACAGCACCTGTCTCCTGCTGCACTGGAGCAGCTGCAGCGCGAGGCACACAGCCTGAAGTCCAGTGCCGGTACGTTTGGCGCCCTTGAGTTGCAGCAGCTGGCTCATAAACTGGAGCTCGCCTGCCGTAATGACCAGCCAGGCGATATTGAAGAAACAGCGCGCAGCATTATAGAGGCATGGGAGCAGGTAAACATCGAGCTGGAAAACTATCAAACAGTTGATGCGGCTGAAAAAAAAGCCGCGAGCTGATATCACCACGCAACAGTTAGCGACTGATATAATCCCGCGGGCAATACCGCGAAAAACACAAAGAATACCGGGGACATCGACGCGCACCGCGGGACTGGAGCAAACATGAAAGGTACTGGCAAGAAGATATTACTGGTGGAGGACAGCCCGTCACTCTCGGTTGTTTATCGGGAATACCTGCGCGAGCAGGAATACCAGGTCGTGCATGTCGATACCGGTGAAGCCGCACTTGAGGCCATCGCGGCTGACCTTTTCGATGCCATCCTGCTGGACCTGCAACTGCCCGACATGAACGGCATGGACATCCTCAACGAGGTAAACACCCGCGCCCTGCCGACCGCCGTCATTGTGATTACTGCCCATGGATCTGTCGACATCGCCGTCGAGGTCATGCAGGGCGGTGCTTTTGATTTCGTCGAGAAACCATTCACAGCCGACCGGCTGTTTGTCACCCTGGAAAATGCACTCAAGCGGCAGGGCCTGGAAGAAATCGTTGACCTGTACCGGCGCGACCATTTTCACGAATTTGTGGGTGCCTCCCTGCCGATGCAGTCCGTCTACCAGATCATCAACAGTGCCGCCGCCAGCAAGGCGACCGTGTTTGTGACCGGGGAAAGCGGCACCGGCAAGGAGGTCTGTGCCCACGCAATACATAACGAGAGCCCGCGCCGCGACAAGCCCTTCGTGGCCCTGAACTGTGCCGCCATTCCCAGGGACCTCATGGAGAGCGAAATCTTTGGTCATACCAAGGGCGCCTTTACCGGGGCTGTTACGGCACGCGAGGGTGCCGCTGCCCGTGCCGACGGCGGCACCCTGTTCCTCGACGAGATCTGCGAAATGGACATGGATCTGCAGAGTAAACTGCTGCGCTTCATCCAGACTTCCAGTTTCCAGAAGGTGGGCGGCAACAAGCTGCAGTCGGTGGATATTCGCTTTGTCTGCGCCACCAACCGGGATCCGATAGAGGAAGTCAGGGCCGGCCGCTTCCGCGAGGACCTGTTCTACCGGCTACACGTCATTCCGGTCGAACTACCTCCCTTGCGACAACGCGAGGACGACGTCATCCTGATCGCACGCCACCTGCTGAAGTCCTACACACACGAGGAAAACAAGCGTTTCGAGCGCTTTACCCCGGAGACCGAATCTATCCTGCGCGCCTTCGACTGGCCCGGCAACGTGCGGCAATTACAGAACGTGATCCGCAACATCGTTGTGCTCAACGACCAGGACATCGTGACACCGTCGATGCTGCCACCGCCATTGAGCGATATCAGTGCCTCGATGCCGGCATTGTCTGCCCAGGGCGAATCGCCGGGCGGCGAGTCCCCGGTAACGTCCGGCAGCACCGATAGCATGGCAATCCAGCCACTCTGGCAAGTCGAGAAGCAGGTCATTGAACACACCATCGAGCATTGTGACGGCAACATTCCAAAGGCCGCTGCCCTGCTGGAGATAAGCCCCTCAACGATCTACCGCAAGCGCCAGCAGTGGGAAAGCGCCGTCGCCGGTGCCTGATGTTCTGCAGCAGTAGCCAAAGACACCCGCCTGCAACCCCTATCAATGACCGAAAAACTCAGCATCCACAGTAATGCCGAGGCCCCGGCGATTGCAGCAGACTGGGTGAAGCAACGCTGCAGCCATGCCGGACTTGAGGGCACACCGGCCTTCCAGGTGATGACCTGTGTTGTCGAGGCAGTCAACAATTGTGTCGAACACGCCTATCGTGACGCCCCCGGGGATATTGGCATCCGGCTTTACAGCAATACACGCTGGCTGGTCGTGCAGGTCCAGGACCGCGGGCAGCCGCTGCAACAGCAAACGCAGCAGGCAGACCCCGACCCGTTGCAGATCGACGGCCGCGGCTGGTTCATCATGCAGCAGTGGATGGACATCGCCCGCTACCGGCGCGGCAGGCTGCGAAATGTGGTCACCCTGGTGAAATGCCGCGAATAACGCTGACTCAAAACCCCAGGCGCCAATAAGCGGCCACAATCCATCACCCTCCATCCAAACTGGCACATAGTTTGCATCCAGCAACAGGGACAAACACCCCTGACTGGAGGAACCCATGAAGGCAATGATACTGGCAGCAGGCAAAGGCACCCGTCTGCAACCCCTGACGAGATTTCAGCCAAAGCCGATGCTGACCCTGCTGGGCCGCCCGGTGCTGGATTCCATCATCGAACTGCTGGCCGGGCACGGCGTCCGCGACATCATCATCAATACCAGCCACCTGGCGTCGGAGATCGAGAACTATTTTCGCGACGGCAACGGCCGCGGCATTGATATCGCCTATTCCTTCGAGGGCCACCTCGAGGGCGACACCCTGCACACGCGTGCCCTGGGTTCGGCCGGCGGCATGCGCAAGATCCAGGATTTCTCGGGATTCTTCGATGACACCTTCATGGTGCTGTGCGGCGACGCACTCATCGACCTGGATATCAGTGCCGCGGTGGCCGAGCACCGCCGCCGTGGTGCGCTGGCGACACTGGTCACGAAGGATGTTCCGCGGGACGAGGTTCACAAGTACGGCGTGGTGGTAACCGACAGCGATGGCCGCATAACGGCCTTCCAGGAAAAACCGGACCCGCGGGGGGCCCTGTCAACCACGGTCAACACCGGCATCTATATATTTGAACCCGGGATTTTCGAACACATCCCGGCAGGCCGTGAGTACGATATCGGCGGCCAGCTGTTCCCGGACCTCGTCAGCAAGGGCCTGCCCTTTTTCGCCACCACCCTGCCGTTCCAGTGGCTCGACATCGGCTCACTGGCCGACTACTGGCACGCCAACCGGCTGCTGCTGAACGCGGGCTATCGCGGTTACCCGCTGCCTGGCAAGGAAGTGCAGCCCGGCGTGCGCGCCGGCAGTCACGTGCGCGCCAACTGGGATCGCATCGAGATCGAGGGGCCGGTGGTGATCGGCAACGGCAGCGCCATTGGTGACGGTGCCCGCATTAGCGGACCGACCTACATCGGCACAAACTGCGTCATCGAACCCGGCGCGCGCATCAGCGAGTGCCTGTTGCAGGACTACACCCGGATACGCGCACCCGCGCGGCTGTTCCAGCAGATCGTCAGTGCCGGCTTCTGCATACAGCCGGATGGTGCCTTTGTCGATTGCGCCACGACCGACCTCGGCTGGCTGATCGACAATGCCCGCCGCCCGAAGGCCGCACACGCGCCCCATCCCGACCTGCTGGAAGCCGTTGCTGGCAACGGCTGACATCACCACGCCCTCCTGACCAGCTGCCATGGACGGCGGCGCGGTTTTTTCCCACGACACGCGGCCCGCGGCAGGCACAGGCCGGCCGCCGGTTTCCCGCAACGCCAACTTCCGTCGCATATTGCAAACACCGGCCCGGTGTCCGTGCGGATAACTGCCTCGCAAATTGCAAAGCGCCACGCCTTACGACGCGCCTGCCCCGACATTCGCAGCCTATCTCACTGGTTTTCCTGCAGGAAAGAAACTGGCACGGCTGTTGCAACAACATGAGCGAACAAGACCGGACTATGCCTTGTGGCCTGCCGGACATGAGTACACCCAACACTACAAGGAGTCGCGCAATGACTATCAGCAACAATCAATATGGCAATGTAGACGTCGTACAACTTCCGCAGCGCCTGATCATGGAAAACTCCATGGCCATTCGCAAGGACCTGCTGGAATTGATCGCCACGGGCCATCGCTACCTGGTGCTCGACCTCGGCAAGGTGGCGTTTGTCGATTCCAGTGGTCTCTCGGTGCTGGTATCCGCCCTCAAGGCCGCCCACAAAACCAGCGGCCGGGTGGTCCTGCTGAACCTGACCGACGATGTACGTGCCCTCATCGAACTCACCCGCATGCACGAGGTTTTCCAGATCTTCGCCGACGAGCAGGCAGCCATCGACCATCTCAACCAGGAAGTGGCGGCCTAGACAGCACACCACTGCAACAGGGGAATACACATGAACAGCAAGTCTGACAAGGTCTCTATCGTCGTCTTCATCGACGCGCTCGGCTGGGAAGTGCTGCGGGACCGCCGCTTCCTCGAGGAGGAACTACCGTTCCGCTCGAAGCTGCGCTCGGTACTGGGCTTTTCCTCTGCCTGCGTCCCGTCGATCCTGACCGGCAACCAGCCGCGCGACCATGGCCACTGGTCATTTTTCTACCATACCCGCGAACGCTCACCGTTCCGGCCGCTGCGTTTGCTGCGCTGGCTGCCGAAGGGCATGACCGACCGCGGCCGCGTCCGCAACTGGATCAGCAAGGTGGTAAAACGCGTCTACGGTTTCCAGGGCTATTTCCAGCTCTACAACATGCCGTTCAAGCTCATCGACCGCTTCGATTACTGTGAAAAGCGCGACCTGTTCAGGCCCGGCGGCATGAACAAGGGCAAGAGCATCTTTGACCACCTGGAACGCTCCGGCACGAAGTTCCATTGCTCGGACTGGCGCCAGCCGGAAGATGCCAACCTCGAGTCGCTGCAGACCAGCCTTGGCGAAGGCGAGATTTCCTTTGCCTTTCTCTACATGGCCTCGATGGACGGCCTGCTGCACCAGGTCGGCAAGAGCAGCAAGCAGGTCGACGTCAAGCTGGCATGGTACGAAGAACGCCTGCGCGCACTCATGGCGCTGGCGCGTGAACACTACGACGAGGTACGCCTGTTTGTCTGTTCCGACCACGGCATGGCCACGGTTTCACAGACGGTCGATATCGGCAGCCAGGTAGACGCGCTTGGCCTCGACGAGGGCCGCGATTTCGTGGCCACCTACGATTCCACCATGGCACGTTTCTGGTTCTACAGCGACACGGCCCGGCAGCGCATCAGTGCACTGCTGGCGGACATCCCCGAAGGCCGCATCCTCACGGATGACGAGCTGGCGGCGCTCGGCTGTGACTTTGATGGCCAGCAATATGGCGAGCTGATTTACCTGCTGGATGCCGGCGTCATCATCGTCCCCAGTCACATGGGCACCCAGCCGATCACCGGCATGCACGGCTACCATCCGGACCACCCCGACTCCGACGCCTCGCTGCTCTCCAACGTGCCGCCACCGGTGCGCTCCGAGTGCATCACCGACATGTTTCACCTGATGCGTGCCGAGGCCGGCGCCTGAGCCGCGCTGAGCAAGCCGATGCACTGGATACTCAACATCGCCAGCAACTACCTGCGCTTTGCAGTCAGCATGGTGGTGGTCCTGATGATGACACCGTACATCATTGGCCAGCTGGGCATGGACATGTTCGGCCTGTGGTCACTGATCTTCGCCGTCATCGGCATCTTCGGCCTGATGGACTTCGGCTTTGCCACCGCCGCGGTGAAGGCCGTGGCGGAGGCCACCGGCAGCAACGACGTAACAGGTCGTAACCGTGCACTGGCCAGCCTGCTGCTGGTGTACACCCTGATTGGCCTGCTCAGCCTGTTGCTGGTGATCACGCTCAGCGGACCGGTTGCCGCTGGCTTCGATCTGACTGACAACCAGCAGGGCGCATTCCTGCCGGTGTTCTGGCTGCTTGGTATCGCGGTATCACTGAATTTTCCCGCCAGCCTGTTCAAGGCGGCGCTGTCCGGCGCTGGCCGCATGCACATCGTCAACGCCGTTGAACTGCTGATGGTGCTGATCAATGCAGGCCTTATCTATACCCTGCTGCAGGCGGGTTACGGCATCACCGGCCTCGCCATCAGCACCGCCGTGACCATGCTCGGCACCTCGCTGGCGCTGATCCCGCTGGCCTACCGGCTGCTGCCCGGCTTCTCGCTGCACTGGCGGCTGGTGTCACTGCACAACATCCGCCCGCTGCTGTCTTTCTCGGTGTATGCCTTCATGGCCAACATCGCGGTGCTCATGACCCTGCGCCTCGACCTGGTGGTCATCAAGCTGTTCCTGCCATTGTCCGCGGTGGCACTGTATGCCGTCGCGGCGAAGATCAGCGAATACACCTTCCTGCTGAACAAGCAGTTTTCCAACGCCCTGATGCCACTGGTGTCGCAGCTGCATGGCCGCGGCGACAGCGACACCGTGCGCCGCATCATGACCGACGGCACGCGCATGCTGCTGGCACTGGCGGTGCCCGGCATCGGCCTGCTGTATTACTACGCCCCGGAATTCATTCACCTCTGGCTGGGTGCGGAATTCGCCGACTCGGCCGACCTGCTGCGCATCCTGTTGCTGGCGCTGGTGCCGATGACGCTGCAGCTGAACGCCGCCAACATCCTCGGCATGACCGGTCAGCACCGCTTCCTGGCGTTTGCCATGCTGGCATCGGCGGCACTCAACCTGCTGCTGACCGTGCTGCTGATCAGCGTCTTCGGTATTTACGGCGCCGCCCTCGGCACACTCGCAGCGGTGCTGCTGGTAGAGGCCGCGGTGATCCTGCCGCGTGCCTGCCGGCACAGCCAGGTGTCTGCCCTCGGCTTTTTCAGAACGGTCGTGTGGCCGTCGCTGCCGGCCGCAGTGCCGATGCTGGCCTGCGCCCTTGTGCTTGACCAGTGGCTGGCAACCGACCACTTCGGCCTGCTGTGCTTCAAGGTCGTAACCTGCGGCAGCGTCTACCTGGCGGGCTTTTACTTCACCGGCTTGTCGGCCGCCGAGCGCGGCCTGCTGCGTGACAAGTTGCTGCGCAGCACACCCGCAGTACAACTGGAGGCCAAGTAAGCCATGACCATCAAACCACTGCTACGACTGGCACGCATGCCCTCGCTGTTGTTACGGCGGGCCTGGCTGCGCCTGCGGCTGGGACGCTTCGGCGATGACACCCTTGTGGAGGCGGGAACACGCCTGCAATACCCGCAGCGCATTTGCCTCGGCAACGGCGTGCGCATCGCCAGCCAGACGACGCTGCGGGCCAATACCGAACAGGCGGCAGGTATCAGCATCGGCGATCACACCACCGTCCACGAATCGGCCCTGATTGCCGCCAACCTGGGCCAGGTAGTGATCGGCAGGCACAGCTGGGTCGGCCCATTCTGCCTGGTCTACGGCAACGGTGGCGTCAGCATCGGCGACAATGTACTGATTGCCGCGCACACCTCGATCAACACCGTCTCGCACCATTTCGAGCGCTGTGACATTCCCATCAACGACCAGGGTATCCACTGCGACCCGGTCCGCATCGAAGACGACGCCTGGATCGGCATGAATGCCGTCATCCTGCAGGGCGTGACCATCGGCAAGGGTGCCATCGTCGGCGCCGGTGCCGTGGTGACGCGTGACGTACCCGCGTGGAGCATTGTCATGGGCGTGCCGGCACGGATTGTCAACCGGCGCAGCAATGCACCCGTACAGGAGGACGCGGTCCATGCATGACGAGTCCGGCAGTGTCACCCTGGCAGGGCCGCGCAGCTGGCAAGCGGCAGCGGACAGCCCGGCGTTGGCGGGAGCGGCGGCGCACGGCGTGCGCAGCATCCAGATACCGCGGCGCTTCGTGGCCGCTGAATGGGGCGGCACCGAGACCACCATCCTGCAAAGCAGCCGTGCCCTGAACGCGGCCGGCCAGCCGACACGCATCTTCACCAGCCTGGCCCTGTCTGACACGCGCCGCGAGACCCTGCACGATGTCGAGGTGCGACGCTTTCCCTACTGCTACCCGTTTGTTGGCCTCGACCGTGACAACCGCCGCGACATGGACAAGAAGGGTGGCAACCTGCTGTCGCTGTCTCTGCTGTGGTCACTGCTGCGCGAACCGGGTGTCGACCTGTTGCACGCACACAGCGGCAAACGCCTCGGCGGCATCGTGCGCACGGCGGCACGGCTGCGCGGCATCCCCTACGTCATTACCCTGCACGGCGGCTATTTCGACATCCCGACGGGCCAGCTGCAACAGATGCTGGCGCCGATCCGCAAGACCCTCGAATGGGGCAAGCCACTGGGCGCCCTGCTCGGTTCGCGCCGGGTCCTGCAGGACGCGGCCGCGGTGCTGTGTGTCGGCGACAACGAATACCAGGCGGCACGAAAGGCATTGCCCGGGCAGCGCGTCGAGCTGTTGCCCAACGGTGTCGACTGCGAGCATTTCGCGACGGGCGACGCCGGGCGCTTCCGTGCGCACTACGGCATCCCGGCACAACGCCGCATCATCCTCTGTGTCAGCCGCATCGACTATCAGAAAAACCAGCTGGCACTGGTCGAGGCACTGCCCTCGATCCTCGAGCGACACCCGGACACCCAGCTGGTGCTGGTCGGCCCGGTCACCGTCGACGCATACCAGCACAGGCTCACGCAACGCATCGAGCAGCTAGGGCTGCAGGCGCACGTCAGCCTCATTCCCGGCCTGGCCGCGGATGACCCGCTGCTGCGCGGCGCCTACCATGCCGCCGCGGTATTTGCCCTGCCCTCGTTGCACGAGCCTTTCGGCATCGTGGTGCTCGAGGCCTGGGCAGCCGGCCTGCCGGTGGTGGCCGCCGGGATCGGTGGCATCCCCTCCTTTACTCGACACGGCGAAAATGTACTGCACGCCGATCCCCACCACTGGGAGTCACTGGCACAGCAGCTACTCAACGTCATGGGCAACAGCCAGCTGGCAAGCCGCCTGGCCGGCAACGGCAACCAGCTGGCGCGGGACAAGTACGACTGGCGTGTGGTCAGCTGCCAGTTGACCGCGCTTTACCAGGACCTGGTGGACAACCGGGGGGCAACGTCATGAAGCTGCTGCACGTGCACGAGCGGGCCGCCTTTCACGGCGGCGTCGAACAGATCCTGCACGACACGGCCCACGGCCTGTCCCGCCGCGGCTGGCAGCAGGCGCTGTTGCATGTTGAGCCGCAGACCGACCGTGATTTTCTGGCGCCCTTCAACGAAGCCGCGACCGGTAAAGACATCCTGGCCCGCTTCAACCCGGACGTGGTGTTGCTGCACAAGGTATCCGACATGGACCTGGTCAGCAGTATTACACGCCGCTTCCCTGCCATTCGCATGGTGCACGACCATGACCTGGTGTGCCTGCGCCAGCACAAGTATTTCCCGACCAGCGGCCGCATTTGCAACAAGCCGGCCGGCTGGGACTGCTACAAGAACCTGTGCTTCCTGAACCGCAACCCGGCAGCGAACGGCCTGCCCGTGACCATCCGCACCGTCGGCCAGCAGAAACGCGGCATCCAGTCACACCGTGACATGCAGGGATTCGTCGTCGGCAGCCGCTGGATGCAGGATGAACTGGTGATGAACGGCATTCCCGGCGAACGCATCCGCGTGATCCACCCGATACCGGCCTCGCTGGCGAAGATACGTCCCCTGCCCCACCAGAGCAGCAACGAGATCCTCTATGTCGGCCAGGTTGTCCGCGGCAAGGGCGTCGACCTGCTGCTGCGCGCCCTGGCGCGTGTGCCGCAACCCTGGCATGCCACCATCGTCGGCACCGGCAACCACCTCGACAGCTGCCGGCGACTGGCCGAAAAACTGGGCATCGCCGAGCACGTCGACTTCACCGGCTGGGTGGCACACCAGGACCTGGAACACTACTACGCCAACGCGTCTTTCACGGTCGTGCCCTCGCGCTGGCCGGAACCCTTCGGCATGGTCGGCATCGAGGCCATGGCGCGCGGACGCGCGGTCGTGGGCTTCTCCGCCGGCGGCATCCCCGACTGGCTGCACAGCGGTGTCAACGGGCTGCTGGCAACGGCCGGTGATATCGACGCACTGGGCAAGGCGATCAGCGGTCTGCTTGCCGACCCGGCCTACGCCCGCCGCCTTGGCAACAATGCTGCAGAGCATGCCGCGCAGCAATTCACCCATGCCGGCTATCTCGAGGCCATGGAAAACCTGTTGGAGGAAGCCGCATGAAGATCGGAATTTCAGGATTCGCCGCCGACGGTGGCAAGTCGGGTATCAGCCAGTACATGATCAACGTGCTGCAACGTCTGCCGCGCCTGGACAGCAACGTGCGCTGCGTCATCTTCGTGCCCGCCGCGGAACGCGCGCTGTTCGAGCCGGCAGCGAGCGGCAGCGAGATTGTCAGCGTCCCGGACTGGATGGCACACCCGGTTGCCAGCATCCTCTGGCACCTGTGCCTGTACCCGCTGATGCTGAAGCGCCACCACTGTGACTGCGCCTTCCTGCCCGCGGGCAACCGCCGACTCGGCCTGTGGTATGGCATGCCCAGCGTCAGCACCATCCACGACCTGTCGCAGCTGCACATCGAGGGCAAGTATGACCCGCTGCGGATGTTCTACATTCGGCGCGTGCTGCCGCTGATGATGCAGCGACTGACACGCCTGGTCTCGGTGAGCAACTCTACCCGCCGCGACCTGGTCGACCATGCCGGCATTCATCCGGAAAACATCCGCGTCGCACACAACGGCGCCGACCTCTCCGGCTTCGCCTGCACGGTGCGCAGCGAGGCCCGCGAGACGATCGCCGCCGCCATGGGCATCGACTCACCCTTTATTCTGTATACCGCGCGCCTCGAACACCCCGGCAAGAACCACGTGCGCCTGCTCGAGGCAGTCGCACTGCTAAAGCAGCATGGACTGCTGGCGCACACGCTGGTGCTGGCCGGCAGCCGCTGGAACGGCGCCGAGGTAATCGAAGACCGCATCGTGCAACTCGGGCTCACGGATGACGTTATCCTGACCGGCTTCGTCGATGCGCAGCTGCTGCCGCAACTGTATGCAGCCGCCGACGTGTTTGTGTTCCCCTCGCTGTTCGAGGGCTTTGGCATCCCGTTGCTGGAGGCCATGGCCGCGGGCACCGCGGTGTGCGCTGCCAACGTCTCCAGTATCCCCGAGGTGGTCGGCGATGCCGCGCTGCTGTTCGACCCGCGCGAAGCCAACGACATCGCCCGCCAGCTGGGACGCCTGCTAGAGGACAACGCCTTGCGCCAGCAGCTGGTCGCACGCGGCCGGCAACGGGTATTGCAATTTTCCTGGGACGATGCCGCCAGCGGTGTGCTGCAGCAATGTTACGAGGCGGTCGCGGCATGAACCGCGCCAGCCTCACGATCGTACTCCTGGCCCTGCTGACCAGCGGCTGCGCCAGCGACAGGCTGGAATCGCTGTCGCCGTTCGCCGGACCGGAGGGCATCAGCATCGCGCCGGTGGAGATCGATTCCTCGCCGAGCAGCGCCTGGGTCTACGTCGATGGCAAGTACATCGGCAATACACCGCTGGTGTACGGACTGGCCTATGACAGCAACACGAATTACATCGAGGTGATCGCCGAGCCACTGCCGGATCACCCGGTACAGCAGCGCCAGGTAAAGCATGTCCGCGTGCCGCCGCTGCCGACCCGCATCCACTTTTTCCTGAACAACCCTGAAGAGTCTGACCATGACGGCTAACGCACCCATCCACCCGCAGGCACTGCAAGCTGACAGCCGCGGTGAATCCGCCACGACCGACACGGCCATGGCCGACACTGCCGGGCAGCAACCCGCGGGCATCATCCTGCAGGAACAGCCGTTCGACAACACCCGCGACACCAACTACTTCTTTGCCTCCAGCGGTCATGCCGAGGCCCTGTCGCGTCTCAGCTTCCTGGTCGAGGACCGCAACATGGGCATCGGCCTGCTGACCGGCGAGATCGGCTGCGGCAAGACCGTGACCCGCACCATGCTGCATCGGCAACTGGAAAAGCCGGCGCACATCGTGGTCAGCCTGGAGAACAGCATGCTGGAATTCGACGATCTGCTGCTGGAGATCATCAGCCAGATGCGCGGCGAACGCATCAGCCGCACTGAACTGCCGGACCGCTACAGTCGCCTGGCGATGTTCAAACAGACGCTGATGCGCCAGGTTGCCGACTCTAACCGGCACCTGGTCATCCTGCTGGACGAGGCGCAGCAGTTGAGCCTGGCGACCATCGAGTCACTCAAGAGCCTCACCAACATCGCCTCCGAGCGACAGAATTTCCTTACCCTCATCCTCATCGGTCAGCCGGAACTGCGCAACACCATCAGGCAGCTGCCACAGGTCGACCAGCGTGTCAGCCTGCGCTATCACCTCAACGCCATGTCACATGACGAGACCCGCTGCTACCTGGAACACCGCCTGCAGGTAGCCGGCCTGCAGGGACCGATGCCGTTCGACACGGACGCCGTGCGCCTGCTGTTCGAGGCCAGTGGCGGCGTACCACGCGAAATCAACCGCATCTGCAAGC